>Ga0114996_10000078_pt1 | contig 123480 bp, 92 predicted proteins | sample ArcticOcean_MG_C_4_FD_87039 | JGI IMG/M metagenome (GOLD analysis project Ga0114996, IMG submission 87039) | Marine microbial communities from western Arctic Ocean - ArcticOcean_MG_CB4_134 | ecosystem: Environmental > Aquatic > Marine > Oceanic | place: Arctic Ocean: Canada Basin | collected...
CAACCTGTGGAAACTCGACGGTCTTGCTCCGGAGGGTACCGAGCGGTTGTCGGGAAAAGTCGTCAAGTTACACATCCCCAGTAAGGACGAATGGGATGCGGTCGTTCTACTTCTCAAACCCACTGTGGATGTGTTCAATATGCCATTTGAGCTTGATGTGAAACACTATCAGGACGGTCCGATCTACGCCGAAGACGGTTTCTCCGTGACTGCCCTGCACAATCGCCATATGGGTGAACCGGCACCCGGAGAGCCGTGGCGGTCATTTTCTTTTCGAATCGAGGCGGGTCAAAAAACGGTTGTCTACTCAGGCGATGTTGCCGGGGTGGGGGATGTGGATGCGCTCATCGACGGATCTGACCTATTCCTGATGGAAACCGGGCATCATAGAGTGGAAGATGTATGTCACGCCCTTGTGGACTCGAAAAAGGACTTCGGCAAACTTGGATTTGTCCATCACGGGCGGGCGATCCTTAAAGATCCTGCCGGTGAGCTGCAGAAAGCGAGAGACATTCTGGGCGACAAGGTTTTTCTCGCCGAGGACGGGATGGTGCTCGACGTGTAACGCGATTTCCGCCGCTGCCCACCCCGGCGGCGTAGCCGAGCAGGAGATCGACGGCGTGGTTGCGGGCCGCGTTGACGTACTCACCGACACGCAGGCAATAGAACTGGATTGGCTGAGAAGGGCAACAAGTTTCACGAGGGCATCGGCCAGGCCCTGCATTATGGCGACGTGACCGGGCAGCAGCCGGTGCGTCAATCAGTGCGTACTGCGATATTTTCGGCGCCGAACAGCAGAAGCTCGAATACGTTTACAGGCTATGCGCGGGGCACGGCGTCGAGGTATGGGTGTTAACAGCAGGGAGGCACTGATGAAAACATCGTGGGGTAAGCCTGTGCATATAACTTCGTTCATCCACGCGCTCGAGATCGAGGCACGTGTGCCGGGGCTGCACGGCGAAGAAACGACGGTATTGAACGTCTTCGATTACGACAACACGCTGCACCAGATCGAATACCACTGGCACGCGCCGAAAATCTGTAAGTACCCGGATCTCGAGCCGGTCGTCGAACAGGCGGGCGGTCTTACTTGCGGCCAGGTCGGCAGTAGTCTCGAATATGAAACGTCCAATTGCTTGACTTCGCTGAGTCGCGACGACTAAGGCATGAATTGTCGAAAAGTTTCTGGATCATAGGGAACAGCCGATGTTATCACACCAACAACTCGTACACGTTGCTATTCTGGTCGGCTTCGTTGCAGCTTGCGGGAGCAGTTATGTACATTGGGATTGATCTTGGCAGCAGCGCGGTCAAGGCGGTTGCCGTGGACGAGACGGGGGCCTGTGTAGCCAGCCACAGCCGGCCGCTGACGATTTACCGCGGCCCCGGCGGGCAGGCTGAACACCGGCCGGCCGACTGGGAATCGGAGGCTGGTGCGTGTTTGCGCACGCTGACTGCCGAATTGGGGAAACAGGGACACGTGCCGGCAGCAATAGCGGCAACCGGTCAGATGGACGGCCCCGTTCTTCTCGACGCCCATTTGCGACCGGTTGCACCGGTCCAGATGTGGTGTGACGCCCGTTGCGCCGCCCAGTGCGAGGATATCGAGTCACGGATTCCTGCTCAGAAACTTCTCCAGATCACAGGGCACAGTGCAGTTACGGGGTACACGGCGCCGAAACTCATGTGGTTCGCCGAACACGAGCCGGAGGTGTTGACCCGGTCGGCTCACCTGATTTTCCCGAAAGATTATCTTACTTTGCTGCTGTCCGGAACGGTGGGGTCGGACATTTCCGATGCCTCCAACAGCCTGCTGCTGGACGTGCGCAGCGGTTCGTGGGATGAATCGATCGTGTCTGCCCTTGACCTGGATTCAGTGAACCTGCCGGATTTGTCCCGTTCTGCCGATGTGGTCGGGCATGTGTCCCGCCAGGGTGCAGAGTGGTCGGGGTTACCGCCCGGAATCCCGGTTGCCGCCGGGGCCGGCGATTCGATCGCTGCAGCTCTCGGTGCAGGGTTGACGGATTCGTCACGGCTGCAGATCGTGGTGGGATCAGCGGGCAATGTCAACTGTGTCCTCGATCGCCCGATTATCGACAGCCGAGGGCGGGTCCACACCGGGTTCTTTGTCGATTCCGAGCATTGGATCTGCACTGGTGTGCTGCAGTCAGCGGGCGCATCGATTCAATGGTGGTCCGACGTATTGGATATGCCGCTCGATGAGATGGTGGCGGAGGTCGAGGGTGTGGGGCCGTCGGGCGTTTTCTTTGCTCCGTATCTGGCGGGTGAGCGTACGCCCCACCTCGACGCCCGGGTGCGTGGAGGCTTTGTCGCGCTCGAAGGTTCCACGAGCCGCGCCGACATGACCCGGGCCGTGCTGAATGGCGTGGCGTGTTCGTTCCGGGACGCGGCGCAGGTTTTCGCTGAACTGGGTGTACATGCAAACGAAATTTCGATCACCGGCGGCGCCGCGCGCAACGAGACGATTTGCCGGCTGATCGCAAACGTTATGCAGAAGCCGCTCACGCGGATCGATGCAGATGTGACGGCGATGGGTGCCGCGATGCTGGCAGCCTGTGCCGCCGGCCGCTTCCTGGGCTGGCAGGACGCAGCCGCAGCCTGGCCTGCGTCGGGCGAGGTGTTCGCTCCGGAAAATGCGGCGATTCACGAAGAAGACTACCAGCAGTTTCGCCGGTTATATCCGCGTCTGGCAGGATGGTGAAATCTGATCGGCAACCACAATCGACGCAGGCATCGTCAGCCAACGAGGCTGTCCATTGCCGTGCGAATTCGATCCAGCGCCTCGTCGATTACCGTCCGACCATGATCGTGGGTGGGGACCAGACGGACCTGTGACGGCGGGCGGCCGGAGACTTCGACGCCGTATTCCTGCCAAAGCGAGATAATGCGTGCGGTGTCGAGTCCGGGGCCGACGAGGTCGACATTGACCATGTTGGTTTCCACCGTTTCCAGGTCCACGTCGAGGCCGTCGATGCGGCACAGATGTTTCGCCAGATAACTGGCATTCGCATGGTCGTCCGCCAACCGGTCCACCATCGTCTCCAGCGCCACGATCCCGGCGGCGGCGATTATGCCGGCCTGCCGCATGCCGCCGCCAATGCGACGGCGGGCGAAGTTGGCCCCGGTGATGAACTCCCGGCTGCCGACCAGCACCGAGCCCAATGGGCAGCAGAGGCCCTTGGACAAGCAAAACATGAGGGTGTCCACATCCTCAGCATAGGCAGCCGCCGGTACACCGGAGGCCACGGCGGCGTTCAGGATGCGGGCGCCGTCCAAGTGAATCCGTAGTCCGTGGTCACGGGCCACGGAACACAGTTCTCTGTGCAGGGCCAGCGGCACCACGCGTCCGCCGCTGCGGTTGTGGGTATTCTCCAGGCAGAGCAGGCGGGGGACCGGGCAGTGCAGGTTTTTTTTGCGAATGGCAGCTGCCAGTTCGCCTGGGTCCATCATCCCCTTGTGACTCGGCACCGGCATGGGAGACAGGCCCGCAACATTGGCGAAGCCGCCGCCTTCGTGCGCATAGAGATGGCTGGCCGGGTCGATCAAGACTTCATCGCCCGGTCGGCCGTGGCACATCAGCGCCACCAAGTTCCCCATGGTGCCGCTGAGAACGAGCATGGCCGCTTCTTTCCCCATCAGGGCTGCGGCCATCTCCTCGAAACGCTTTACGGTGGGATCCTTGCCATAGGTGTCGTCCCCCAATTCGGCGGCGCGGATGGCATCCCGCATCTCTTCGGTGGGAAGCGTCTGGGTGTCGCTGCGAAGATTGATCGGTTCCAGGTCGATCTCGTTTGGATTGATGCCGTTAGTGAAGTCCATAAGCCCGGGAGTTTGTACAGACAGTGCTGTGAAACTGGTTATTTTTCAAGTCGCAGTCCGTCACTTGGGGGCAGCCCCTGGAGGCGGACACCGTGCTTCTGGCATCTTCAGCGGCGAACGTATGTCGGCAAGCCGCGGTTTTCCCTGGCGCCACCGCGCTCGCTACAAATGGAAAGTCGTTCTCCGCGTCCCGGTGAACGGTGACGTTAGCGCGGCAGTGACGACTAACTTGTTCGCGGAATCACATGAAACTGCTGACAGAAGATGAGGGGCATCATTTCGATATCATGCGGTCATTGACGGGGGCGATCCCAGGACTGTCGATACGGTTACCTGGAATCCTGACTGGAGCGAGTTCCACAGGGCACGCACAAGCCTTGATTGTGATCGAAATGGAAAACGGCGTAAAGACTGTTTGCAAAGGGGCCATGGCCAACGCCAAGCGTCTGAACAACTGGTGTCATGACTACTGGCGAGCGGAATGCGAAGAAGCCACCCTCGAAGCCAGTCGAAAGCTGCGGGCCATGATTGAATCCGCAAACGCGGGGCGAATCGTAGATGTCCAAGAATACCTCAGGCAGAACAACGGCAGAGGCCGAACTGTAATTCGATCTCTGGACTGAATAGGTTAAGATTTGTCAACCTGCTCAGACCCCGCTGGGGCACCACCTTTTACGGTAAATGTCTCAAAACCGCCTTCGTTGTCAAGCGACGAAGCTCTTGAATCGCCCCCTCCGAGTAGAACCCAACATGAGGCGTAAAAATGACATTCGTTAGGGTTCGGAAGGGATGGTCAACGGGGAGAGGGGCGTGCTCGTAGACATCCAAGAGCGCAGCACCCATACGTCCCTCGCCTAATGCCTCCACGAGCGCATTTTCGTCCACTAACCCACCGCGTGATGTGTTGATGAGTACTGCACCGGGTTTCATCAAGTTTATCGTTTCGGCATTGATAAAATGGCGTGTTTCATCCGTCAGAGGCATGTGGATCGAGACATAATCGGATTGGCCCAGCAACGCTTCCAGTCCGGGCAACCCAACGCCTAACTGCTTGGCGAAGGACGGGTCCGGTGGACTTCTATACGCCAAGACCGTCATGCCAAAGGCCACCGCTCTTTGTGCAACTGCCCGGCCAATACAACCAAATCCCAATAAGCCGAGTGTTTGTCCAGATAAACGGGAAATTGGTCCGCAGCCCCAAATTCCAGTCGTTTGTTCCCGTTCATTCCAACGCTTTTGGCCCACAAATTGATGGTACTCAACGATTTTGCGATTCCAGGCCAACAACATCGCCAAGGTGTGATTGGCAACTTCTTCCGTGCAGTAATCATGAATACCCACCACGGGAATACCCGCCGCTTCAGCGGCTTTTCTGTCAATGTTGTCCAACCCAGTACCAAAACGTGTAATGACCTTGCAACGTCGCATGGACTGGATAACCGCCTCGTTAAAAGGGGCATGCATGCACATGATAGCGTCGGCGTCATGAACCGCATCAATCAAACTTGCCTCGTCATGCCAGTCTACCTTTTCGACGCGCATGTCAGCCAGCACAGATTTTTCAACGGACAGATCGTCACCTGCCGGTGAGTCCGTCACAGCGACAAAGTATGTTTTCTTTTCCTTCAATTCTTCCATCCTTCCGTCAGTTGATGGAATTTGGTGCTTCAGGCGCATTGCCGCATGCGAGTTGATAGGAAACCGCTTTTCGGAACTGCTGAAGCATACTGCGAGGGGGGGGGGCATGCAAGCTGAAACGGGGTCAACCCTGCCCCTCTCCCCGCTGCCATGGTCGAAGCCGGTCTTCTGGAGTGGACTTCGTTGGCACGCTACTAACGCTTCTGTCACCTCCGACCGTGACCGTCGCAACTGGACGACAGGCACGGGAGCGTTGTCAGAGTCTGAAGGGCAACAAGTTTCACGAGGGCATCGGCCAGGCCCTGCACTACGGCGACGTGACCGGGCAGCAGCCGGTACTTGCGTTAATCAGGGCGTACGACGATATTTCCGACGATGAACGGCAGAAGCTCGAATACGTCTCGGACTGTGCGTGGCGCACGGCGTCGAGGTATGGGAGAGAGGGGGTCAGGATTCAAGGGCGTCGCCCCGTATATGTCGTCAGGGCAAGGTGCAGGAGGCTGGCTTCAAGGCCCCTCCTCTTTATTCTTTCGTGAACACCACACTGGTGAGGAGGCGTGACAATTAAAAACGTGATTTCGACGGAAAGTACACTTTGCATATTTTGCGGTGACTGCTCAGGTGATGAATACCTGAACGGCGAGGACTACCTTTGGGGAGTCGAGGGGCGCTTCTCCTACACCCGCTGCGAAGCGTGTGGGTTGCTCTACATGAATCCCCGTGTGGTACCGGCGGATGCAGGAAAGCTTTATCCTGAAGACTATGGCCCGCACCTGGGCTCCAGCGCCTTCGGCGAGGTATCCCACGAAGAAGCTTCACAGCCCGGAGTCACAGATAGAGTGAAAAGGTTTCTGCGACGACATTTGTTTGATCGATTAAAAGGGGTCCGACTCAATAGAGAAGCCTACTGCACAATGGCCAGATCTGATTCCAGCGCATTGGATGTGGGATGTGGCTCCGGTGCCTATCTGGACGATCTCCGGAAAGAAACTGGATGCGCGGTCCTGGGCGTGGATTTTTCGGAGGCAGCCGTTGAAACCGCGTCCCGCAAGTACGGCGTGAAAGTGCTCCGGGGAAAGTTGTCCGACGTCTCGCTTGAGCCAGATTCCTTCGACCTGGTCACAGCCTGGTGGTTAATCGAACACGTGCCAAACCCCGGTGAGGTCATCTCCGAGATGGTCCGACTGACCAAAGCAGGAGGTAGGGTCGTTGTAGGAACCCCCAATTCACGCAGCCTGAATGCTCGCCTATTCGGCCGCCGTTGGTACCATCTGGATTGCCCGCGCCACTACCATCTTTGGACCCCCGAGACTTTTCGATCCATGTTTGAAAACAACGGATTGGAGTTGGAACGCCTTGCGTTTGACCGGAGTCCTTGGGGCCTTTTGGGTTCTCTTCAATTTCTCGTTTTCGGGCGCAGCGAAAAGACTCGGTTCAAGAATCTCCTGCGCAAAAATGCAGTCCTGGGTCTGGCTCTTTTGCCCCTGACGTTTTTGGTGGCGTTGTGCGGAGCATCGGACGTCATGGTTGCCCATTGTCGAAAACCAATGAAATAACCGAATCTCTCCGACGGAGGCGTTGAATATCGACGAGACCCCCGGGATGTCCGAGGCGCTTGTTAGAAGAGATTCACAATGCCGATAAAATCCACGCCTCGCTGTACGGAATCGCAGACGCGCCCGAGGTTATGGCCGCGCTGCGGAAAGCGCGAGACCGCGGGGTCGAGATTCGGATCGTTGTAGACTACGCAACCGGAGATAGACCGTTTGTCTATCCAGACACCGCTGCGTTCCTCGAGGAGTTCGGCGCTCGTATGGTGCGGGCCGAGTCGGAGCATGTGCAGATCGATACCCGTGCAACACTGCCCGAGCCGGCACTGCCCGAGCAGCGCGAGTCGAGTACGTTCGCATTGACGATTTCGCCGAGGCACTCCGATCTCCGCTCGGGGATGCCACTGCAACGTTCCACCCGTTTAGTTTGCATGCCGGCTCCCCTCACAGTATGCTTCAGCAGTTCCGAAAAACGGTTTCCTATCAGCCCGGGCTTCAGACTGTGATTTTTGCCCGTTCAGAAGGCAGGGCGGTTTTGTGATTTGGGTTGGAATGGAGTATACCATCCAGTAGTCCCCGATGGAGCATGCCCGGATGAGAACGGCCCGGAGTTGTTGGAACAGGGAAAGCGATTGAATGCCCGAGACATATGATGGCATCCTCCTGGGTAGCGGTCACAACAGCCTGATCCTGCAGGCCTATGCAGGACGTGCTGGGTTGGAGACGATCTGCCTGGAACAGGGTGGAAAACCGGGGGGTGCCCTGACAACCGAGGAACTTCCACAGGGAAGTGGTTTTCGGCACAACACCCACGCCTTCTTTCACCGGGGACTTGATCAACTTCCCTGGTACCACGACCTTCAACTCCGGCAGCTGGGGGCCGAGTACCTGGAGCCGGAATTGAACGTGGCCCTGATTTGTCGCGATGGGCAGAGCCTGCAGTGGTGGACCGATTTTGAACGTACCGTGGAGTCCTTCCGCCGTTTCGATGAACAGGATGCCGAGACCTTGATCCGCTGGCGCCGGTCTTTCCAGCCAATCGTCAAGCAGATCCTGGTTCCCGAGGCCCAGTCACCCCCGTTGCCCCCGGAGGAGAGAACCCGCCTGCTGTCCCGGTCGTCCCTCGGCCGGCAGTTACTCGAGGTGAGCGAGCTGTCCCCGCTGGAGTTTGTCCACAGGGAGTTTCGACATCCGGTAGTCCAGGCAGGGTTGCTTTTTTTCAATGGCCTGCGTGAAGTCGATCTTCGTGAACCCGGTTTTGGTCACCATATTCCCCAGTTGCTGGCTGCTGACGCCTACGCCCAGATTTGTCTGGGTGGATCCGGGCAACTTGCCAGGGCGCTGGTCGCCGCGGTGGAGGGGAGCGGGGGGAGGATTGAATGCCAGGCCCGGCCGAAACGTATCCTGGTCGAGGGAGGTCGTGCCGTGGGCGTGGAGACGGAGGATGGACGGCAGTTTCGTGCCCGACAGTTCATTGCCTCGGGACTCAATCCCCAGCAGACATTCCTGGAACTGTTTGACGCCGCCGATATCCCGGCTGAGTGGCGACAGCTGGCCGAGGACTATCGCTACAACCTGCTTGCGCCGCTGTTTGGGACCTACCTGAACCTGCAAGCCCCGGTCCACTATGCGGCAGCGGCGGATTGTCCCGAGTTGGATCAGGCATTGATGGTGATCCTGGGGCTGGAACGGAGCGAGCAATTCCTTGAGATCGTCGAGCACCATCAGCTGGGGACAATCCCTCCCACGGTGATGTGGGGATCGTGCCCGACCCGGTTTGATCCCCAGCAGGCACCCGAGGGGAAACACGCCGCCTTCATGTGGGAGAAATTGCCTTTTGAACTTGCTGGGAATGCGGCCCGATGGGACCAGGAGAAGGACCGGCATGGAGAGCAGATGATCGAGACCTGGGGGGAGTATGCACCCTCATTGCAGGCGGATCTGCTGGATGTCACCACCCGTAGCCCACTGGACACGGCACGGCGACTGCCGAACATGCGGTTTGGTGATCTGCTGGTTGGAGCCCTGACCCGTAAGCAGATGGGATTTCATCGCCCTTTTCCCGGGGCAGGTCACTACCGTGGCCACCTGCCGGGCATGTACCTTTGTGGATCGAGCTGTCACCCGGGCGGAAATGTCACGGGCATGCCAGGCTATAACAGTGCCCAGGTCCTGCTGGCCGACCTGGGAATCAAGGCCGACTGGACACCGGCGGCCTTGCTGCAGCGACTCCCCGCGGCTGACGAGTGAGAAATTGGCCAGACATCCGAGCTGCCGATCATTCCGCAAGGAGATCTTGGCAGCATTATGAATCGGCCCGCGAAACATTCGAGCGGATCGAGAAGCGGAGCTCGAGATTGACTGCGCGTGAAAGGCGGATTCGATTTGCAGAGCACCGGTTCGTCCTGCAGGTAGCAGGTTAGCCGCCTCACCCGCCTTTCATAGGCGTTCCTTGCAACGTTGCATGGACTGGATAACCGCCTCGTTAAAAGGGGCATGCATGCACATGATAGCGTCGGCGTCATGAACCGCATCAATCAAACTTGCCTCGTCATGCCAGTCTGCCTTTTCGACGCGCATGTCAGCCAGCACAGATTTTTCAATGGACAGATCGTCACCTGCCGGTGAGTCCGTCACAGCGACAAAGTATGTTTTCTTTTCCTTCAATTCTTCCATCCTTCCAGTTTCCAGCCTTGCATCCCTTAACCCATTAATGAACCCCGAACCACCCGCTCTGGATCGCTTTTCTCAATTTTAGAAAAAAACATCGTTTCACAGGAGAGGCTTGTCCGGGATGGCTTCGCGTACCTGCTTCGCTTCCTCAGGGCTGCTCACAAGAGTCATGCGTTGACATCGGCGCCTTCACCCGCGCAGGTAGTCCAGGGGGATCGTTCTAACCTTCGTTCCCGTCATGCTGACGCCGCAGGTTCCCCAGCCGTAGTCATAGACGAAGACGGCCTCGTCACCGACGAACTGCACGTCAGGATAGGCGATCCGCAGGGGGCCTGGCGCGCGATGGTAGCGGTCGGTGTCGGAAGGTTGGTAGTACCAGTAGTCCTCACGTTGCTCGATGATCTCGAGCCAGTCCGCCGGTAGCGGCGGGATGACCGTCTCGTTGTCGAGCGACTCGAGGTTTCGAAAATTCTCCCACGTCCGACCCTCGTCCCGTGAGATCGCGCACGAGAGGCGGTGCCGGTGCAGTCCCTTGAGAATCTCGCCGCGCGACCCCTGGTTCCAGACCATCAGGATCTCGCCGGTCGGCATCCGGCGCAGACAGGCGGGGACGGCGGTGCTGGCGATCTGAAGGACCGGCTCAGGCCGTTTCCAGGTGAGGCCGAGGTCGTCGCTGAAGGATTGATAGCGCCGGCCGTGCTCGCTGCGCAGGTCCATGAGCAGGCGCCCGTCGCGTAGCGGCAGGACCGCCGGTTCGCCGAGGGCGTAGCAGACGCGGTAGCGGCACACGAAAAGTTCGCTGAGGCTGTGCCGCCACGTCAGGCCCTCGTCGTCGCTGACCATGACGAAGCTGAACGACAGGTGGTTGTCGGCTTCGCTGGCGACGGTCTCGTCGAAGGAGATCCAGCGGTACGACGGAGCCAAGATGCGGCCGGAATCGAGCACGAGCGCGTGTCCGGCGCAGCACATGGCATGCTGGGAGAACACGACGACCGGGGTCGACCAGGTGCGGCCCTCATCGCTGCTGGAGCGGAACATCATTCCTGAGCCGGCGTCACGGGTGGGATGGCCCTGGGGGAAGTGCTCGTGATCGTTATAGACCATGCCCAGTCGGCCGCTTTTCATGCGGAAGACCGACTGGTGGTTGCCTTTGACCCGTGCGCCCGCCGCGTCGCGCATCTCCCAGGGCTCGCTCCAGGTGCGGCCGGCATCGACCGACGACCGCATTGTCAGGTAGATGTAATCGCGCTGCGGCGCGGTGTTGACGGTGGAAAGATCTGCCTCGCCGGTCGGCGCGTCGTTGCTCTGCGAAGATGTCCGTGGCGGCTTGGAGACGTATGCGCTCGGGTCCTGGTGGCCCGCCAGCTCGTACTCGAAGCCGATCACGTAGAGTTCGTTCTCGGTCGGTCCCGGCGTCAGCGTCATTTCGTAGGTGACCGGATTGCGCGGCTCGATGATCATCGAGCTGGGGAAGCTATCGACTTCAAGGGGGTTGCCGGTTGCAGCGGTTTTCTCGTGGGTCGTCATCTGGCTCCACCGATGCGGGTCTTGCCGATCCGCGGTTGTTGATAGGAAATGTCTTTTCGTCTTATCATGGATCATATCGCGAGGGGAGTTGCTATGCAAGCTGTAACCAGTTCGATCCCGCCTCCTATGAACTGCGAGTCGTAGTTGCTCACTGGAGTGTGCTTCGGTGCCTCATCTGGTCGATGACTTTCACGGGCTGGCAGCAGCGCTATGGGGAGCAACTTCGCTGGTCAATCTTGGGAGTGATGCTTCCTAAGCCGATCGTGACGGAGGACTGAGAAAGCCGAACAGTTGCGGACGGCTTGAAAAGCCAACGCGGCAATTCCCATCGTCCTGTCGGTTCTCCGTTCTCCGTTCTCAATATTTGCCATCGATGTTAGCTTCCAGCCAAGCCCCCACTTCCCAGCGTTGGCCGCCGTTGGGGAATGTCAGGCTTGCTGTGAACTTGTCGATGTTCACCCAGGTGACGTGATTGTCGCCAAAGAGGTAGCTGTCGCCGTAGCCGTACGGGTGGAAGCCTTCGTCGGTATCCATCCACATTTCGATCATGTTGCCCATCATCAACACGGCACCGCCTCCGCCGTAGTCCCCGTTTCCTACAAACCCTGCAAGCTTCTGCCAGTCGCCGTTGGGATCATCACCATCGTTATTGGGGCCGGTACGGAAGTCGTAGTTCTGCGGGGTCCCGCCTGCTTCCCAGGCCATGGATTCCTGATAGCCAGCCGGCGACTTTCCGATGTGATTTCCAAACTCGTCTTCACGGCCGGCGCTCGGGCAATAAAAAACTTCTTTCGCCTGTAGATATCCCTCGACAAAGAGAAAACCGCAGGACGTCGGCACCGACCAGTTGACATCCCAAGGCGCTCCATAGTCCACGTACATATCGACAGGGGAGCCAAACACGTACCCGACATCGGTGCCGTTTCGATTATAGCGGTGCGGCGGTAGCCAGTAATTGAAATCGAGGGTGTAGAAGTGCAGCGCGGATCCCTGCTGCTTGAGATTGTTCATGCAGATGATGCGCTTGGAATTCTCCCTGGCACGGTTGAGCGACGGCAGCAGCAGCGATGTGAGAATCGCAATGATTGCGATAACCAGGAGCAATTCAATAAGTGTAAAACACGACCGCCGTACCTGGCATTCCCCGGTGGGATTAAATTGCGCTTTTCGGAGTCTTCACCCCAGAAATTCGAACAGGTTGAACGGAACTTTCTGTGGCGATGAAGCGGTTGCCCGGGTGCGAGTTTCAGACTTGATCCTGCTGCTGAGCCTCTTGATATTACTCATCCGCATCTCTCTAAACTCCGCCTGCTTGTCGAGCACGGCCAGGGCTTTGATAGCAGGAATCTGGGTGAATAGCATTGAGGCAATGTATACCACAAATTTCCGTGTTTGAAATAGTTGGACAGAAGGTTGGCGTGGCGATTTTTCGCCCCCCCCCCCCACCAATCGATCGTTTGGACGAAAAATTAGATGGTACTCAGTTGCAGGTTGGCAAAGTAGACCTGATGCGCCGCTTCCGGGTCTGGGGTAGTTATTGGGCAGCCCGGCAGTCAGTGCCCAAGGGCCAAGGTGAAGGCTGGTCTCGGCTCGTATTCCACCAGCCTCGCAGTATCGTTCAAGAGTTCCTCACAGCAATTCCCTATCAGTAACGGAAGCGAATAGGCAGTTACTCAGTCGATGACAAGGCAAGAACCATCGCCGGTGACCATTTCGATCGACGCGCAAAGCGAGACGGGGCCACTGGATCGTATCTGGCGCTGCATCGGATACAACGAGATCAACTGGACTTACACGCCGACCGGCAGGCAAGTCTTGCAGGCAATGCAGGAGCTCGGAGACGGCTCGTTTTGTGTCCGTGTGATGGGGTCGTTCTCCTCGGGCAACCGGCGCAGCTACGCGGGATGGGGAACGACAAATTGCTATACCGAAGATGCCGCCGGACGCGCCCACTATGACTGGAGCATCACGGATCGCCTCTACGACACCCTCGTGGCGTACGGCTGCAAGCCGATGATCGTGCTCGGGTTCATGCCGCATGATCTTTCCGCGCATAGCGAGACCGGGCTATTCCACAGCTGGCGTTATCCCCCGAAGGACTATGGCCGTTGGCAGGAACTGAATTTCCGTTTTGCCGAGCATCTGCTCGAGCGCTACGGCAAAGAGGAAGTCCGCACGTGGTACTTCGCCCCATGGAATGAGCCGGACGAAAGGATGGGCTTCAGCTGCGACCCGGATGAGGCCCGGGACACGCCCCAACGTCGGCAGGAGGAATACCTCAAGCTGTTCGATCATGCCGTTGCCGGGATTCGTGCCGCTGACGAAAACTTGCGTGTGGGTGGGCCTGAGTGCGACAAGAGCACCGAATTTCTCGAGTTTTTTTTAGAACAGTGCAAACACGGCATCGACCATGTCACCGGAAAAAAGGGAAGACAGCTGGACTTCGTGTCGATGCACGGCAAAGCCACGGGTATACAGCCCGTCCAACTGGGACCGAGTGGGCCATCTGTCCAACCAGGCGCGTGCGTGCCGATGCCGGATTTCGACCTGCTCGTACGAAGAAGAATTCTTGCTTATGACAAGGTGCTCCGCAAGTATCCTGAGTTCCACAGCTTGCCGTGGATCTGCAATGAGTGGGACATTGACTTTGGCACGATCTACGGCATCCACGACAGTTCGGACTACAGGTTTCGCGACACGAGTTACTACCCGGTTTTCCTGATCCGGATGGTCAAGGAAATGCTCGATCTCAAGCAGCGATTGGGAATTAATCTGACCCACATCGGGACGTGGGCTTTTTTCTTCCACGGCAGCCGGTGTTTCGAGGGCCACCGCGCCCTGTTCGATCCCATGGGCATCCGTAAGCCGGTCTTTAACGGGTTTGAAATGCTTTCACGCCTGGGGAAGAAACGCCTGGCTGCGGCGACGGACGATGCCGAACTGGATGTCTCTGCGGGCGAGGAAGCGGGCATCGAGGGTGGACGTTGCCCGACGGAAAATGAGACCCTTGATGAACTGCCGCAGGAACAACGCATTCTTTCGCGCCCGCAGGTCGACGTTCTGGCAGCCCGCGATGGTGACTGCGTGCAGGTCCTGGTCTGGTCACAGGTTTATCAATGCGATGCCATTGGAGACCGGACGGTCGATGTGATCATCCGCGGTCTGGAGGATTGGGAACGGGTGCGCATCTTCCACTATCGCATTGATGAGTGCCACTCGAACGCCCACACGGTATGGGAGGAATTGGAATGTCCCGACTGGCCGACCGATGAACAAGTCGCGACGATGCGTTCGCGTGAGGGCCTGGAGAAATGCGAGGCTGATCGAGAACTGACGCCTGACGGAGGACGTATATCGATCCAGACTGTTTTGCCTATGCACAGCGTCTCGCTCCTGCTTGTGAATCGTTGTTCCGAATAACACCTTTTCGATTCGTATCGCTGGATTCCGGCCGGTGAATTCGGGTAATAATTGGGAGCCGCGTTGCGAAATCCAAGTATCGCGGTTCTCGCCTTAAGGTTCAAAGAAATTAAAAAGGTCTATCACCGGCAGTACACATGTGCCCAGTGGGGGAGGGAATCAAAGGAAGTTGATCAGGCTCATCACACTCGCAGGCTGCAGCCTTCTCGGTGTCTGGCCGGAGGTTGGTGTTCTCGCAAGGAGCCGAACCTTCTTCCAGACGCGTTGCTGGACTGGTGCCGCAAGCCGGATCATTGGTTCTTGTCGAGGCTGGCAAGCCGGTTGCGACGATTGTTGTCGACATCAACGCCACGCCCACGGTCCGTTATGCGGTGCGGGAGCTGAACGAGCATCTTGAGCTCAGCACGGGTACGAAACTGCCAGTTCTCAAGGCCGGCGAGCCGGTGGATGGCCCGACCATCCACTTGGGTGCAACTGAGCTCACGGAGCGATTCGGACTGGCGCCGCGGTGCCTCGATGCTGACCACTGGGGCGTGACCCGCGCGGGGCAGACGCTGGTCCTGAGCGGGGGGCGATGCCAAACATGGTGGGATCCTGCATCCAATGCACTCCTGCCCCACGGCACGCTGTTCGCAACTTGCGAGTTTCCCGAACGCGTTGTGGGCGTGCGTTGGTACTGGCCCGGCGACTTGGGCCGCAGTTGTGCCCAAACGCCAGGACCTGGCCGTGACCGCGGCGAACTGGCGCGGTACGCCCACCTTCACCGCGCGGTTCGTGTTTACCTGCACCAGAAACGCTAAGGTACGCGTAGATAAAAAGCGTTCTCATGCTTGGCAACGCACTGCTCGTACGGCAGTTGTTTAGTTAGGAAGGAATGTGGTACGTTAGGATTGCAATCTGAAAAAAAGACGGTGATTGATCTTATGTATCCGGGAGAGGCGAATCTATCTGTTTTTGTCAAGAACCGATTTGATCGTCTGCGGGTAGCCAAGTGGGTCTCCCACAAGCCGTTCTCATCTTCCCGTTCTGGAAGGATCGGCCAGCGCCGATGTAGCACTGACAATCCGCCAGACACCGCGTTTGTCGAGGGCCGTGCCATCACACCCTTCCCAAAACATGCGGTATCGCGGTGGCTGCCCCAAAATTTGCGGTAACGATATGACGGCCATCTCCGAACATTTGACCGCATCATGCGGTCCACCTGGCAGAATGACAGGTGCCGACCCTTTGCGCCACCTCAGTCCATCATCGGAGACAGCGGTCAAGATACACGTATGGTTCGGGTCGCTGTAGCCGGCGTAGTACATCCGATAACCACCGCCCTCGATGCGCAGGACCTCGGGGGCATAGGCAATGTACGCTTCATAGGGCAACTCACGCACAATGCGACGCCCAGGTTCGAGAACAAATTCATAGCCACCGTCAGCTGACACTGCACTGACGATTCCCTCTACCCGATCGCTGCAATACATCCGGCACCTGCCGTCATCCAATTGCAGCACGCGCGGCGCGTTGTAACTGCCGCCATGACCACTGATGCGATCGCCCGGTTCCATGGTCCATGCAAGACCGTCATTAGAGACAGCACTGCGTATAGTGCTATCCGCCGATTGCCGTCCGGGGCAACATTCAAAATACATTCGCCAGCGACCGCTGCCGTCAGCTATCGGTACCACTTCGGGCGCAACAACGCGGTACTTGCCAGCACCTCCTTGTTGCGGCGACAAACGCACACCCGCTTCCGGCTGCCATGTCGTACCGTCGATTGACGTAGCACTCAGAATACGTGCCGTCGCATGCGTATAATCGTTGGCCCCCTGTGGACAGTCTGATCGCGGCGACACATGCGTGTAGTACATGCGATATCCACCAGGAACCTGAACGACGGTGGGGGCTACACAGCCATGCAGACCGCTACGAGTCGCTGTCGCTGGCCACTCTCCATCGGCGGCGGGCGCCGTCTCTGCATCCGGAGGAACATCGATTGCAATCAGATCGGCCTTCACCCATTGCGTGCCAGGGTCAGTAGGAACGGTATGAGGCCGTATCTCATCCATTGGTGGGGTATCTCATTTAGTTTGTGTTAGGCATGGCATTTCCTTTCGTCTGCGAAACGCATGGTTTTGACCTGCTGAAAAATGCCTGAATTCATACGAAATATACGCAATGACCAACAAACAACCACGACGATCCGGATCTTACCCAGGACGGCATCAATGTCTGGTGGCGCCGCCTCCGGCGTGGCGGCACCGGCGGCAGCCCGATCGGGATGCACTCGTTTAACGATTGGCCTGAACGCTACGGCAAATCGAACCCCGAATACTTCGCCGTGCAGAGTACCGGCCACCGCCTGACCGAAACGGGCTCAATGGGCGGGCACGTCTACTTCAGCAACCCGGATGTCCTCCGACAGACCATCGCGGCGAAGCAAAGCGAGTTCGATGAGACCCCGTGGAGGCGCTATTCCCCGATCATGCCCGGCGGCACTCGCTACCCACCTCGGAGGCGAAGCCGAGCAGGAGATCGACGGCGTGGTCGTGCGTTGGACAAGAGGTCGCCGCGCGAGTAAGCTCAGCTCAGCGTCCTGGGAGCTGGAGACGGTCCAAACCAATAGAAGCAATTGCAGTAGGAGGACCTGCCGTGAGCAACAACGAATCCGGTTTGCGCATTGACAATCAGAACTTTTCCTATGAGCTTGACACAACCGAATCCGGCGGCCTGCGTGCCGTCGGTATCACCAACAAGATCACGGGAGATCATTTCGACCTCGGCCGGGGCGATGAATTAAGGCTCTCGATTGACACGGCAATTGCCCGCGTGGAACTCAAGACCTGGAAACAGGTCACCACAGGCCCTTCCGACACAGACCCTGACGAAGATACAGGCTTCAAGAGTGGGCATTTCCAGTGCGAGGCCGATGATGAACAATGGCAGAGGTTCATTATTCCCCTGGGCAGCCAAGACCGGTACACCTGGGCCCGCACCTCCTTTGCTCTGCCCGATAGTGCAGACCATCCCGTAACGATTGTACTGGGAGGCTACGGACTGCACGACTCTGATTGGATGCGCGTTTTCCTGAACGGAACGGAGATATTGCTGCGCATCGAAACGTCGCATTGGAGAGAGCCCACGGTTCTCCGTTTCGATCCGAAAGATCCGGACTATGAACTCTTGTGCTTTGGTGGCGACAACGTGTTGGCGCTTCAGACGAAGGGCTACAGAGCGGCGACGGTGAAGTTGCAGCAGGCCAATGGGCTTGACCCCCGCAATGAGATGAAAATCGGAGCGTCCACCCCCATCCTGTTCGATCAGTATGTTACAGTCGGCAAACCATCCGAAGCGATCGACTTCGTGGTTCGTTCCCACGAGATACAAAGCACGGATGAGAGCACAGAGCTTGTTGTGGAGCTGGAAGCCCGGGGAAAGCCCATTCATGCGGGGATTCGCTACGTGTGGGAAGAAGATTCCCCAGCACTCCGACGATTTACGACAATCAGGAATTCCGGTTCAACCGCTATCTGTTTGCTAGATGCCGAGCTGGTCGATTACCAGACCAATGGTGCTGCCAGTGAGGGGTTCGTCGGATTCCCGGTTCACTTAAGCAATCAGTTGTTCTTCGGCCTCGCGCATCCCGCGGGGTTGTGTCGGGGACTGGACGGCCGGGTCCGCTTGACGCAATTCTCCGGAAAGACGCTCAGCCCAGGGGACACAGTTGACTTGATGGAAGTCGTAGTGGGCGTGGCCGGGGAAGGGCAGTCACCGACCGCATTCAGGGATCACATTGCGGGCAGGTGCAGGCGTGTAGCTCGGAAACACGACAAACCCTATGCTTTGTTTGAAGGTTGCGGGACCTGGGACACAGAGGAGGAGGGCTCCATACTAAGCGAGGAGTATGTCCTGAAGATACTGGACGGCATGGAAAAGATCAGAGAACAGCACGCGCTCCGCTTTGATGCTCTGACTTTGGAGGCGTGGTTGGATACCGCGGGTGACCTCACAAGCTTCTACAAGAATGGCACAGCCTGCAGCTACTTGATCGAAGATTGTAACATTGTCGAGCCGGGGGACTATTTTGAAAGTGGCTGGCCCGATGGACCCGGCCGCGTGTTTGACAGGATCCGCAACGTCGGGGCTCAGGTCGGATTGTGGTTCGACAGTTCACTGCGAAAATGGTCGATTGGGAGGAACCCTGCCGTAGCTTCCTGCGGCATAACACGGGAAAGCGGATTTATATCAAAAGCGATCAATGAAATCGGCACAGGCGAATTTGACGGCGACGGTATTCTTTGCCGTGCCAGCGAACCGTACAAGAGTCTTTTTGGGGAGGGTATCAGTACCCATATCCGTCAGAATGGTGTTCGGCTGTTCAAGCTAGACAACCTGTTCAAGAACTGCTGGAACGAGGATCACGGGCACAGAATCGGCAAGTACTCTATTGGCGCAATATGCAGCTCGGTCATTGAGAACCTGGAAGCCTGGGACAGGGAGGCCCCCGATCTTTTCCTGATGGGCTACTGGGGCTACCGGTCCCCGTGGTGGCTTCTGTGGCTGGACACGATCTACGAGTCGGGACTGTACATTGAAGCAGGTCAGCCTTGCGCGTGGGAGACGAAATACAAGAGAGATGCAGTCACCCGGGCGTTAGACCAGGCGCAGTGGTACACGTGTTTTGCCGGTGATGTTCCGTCGATCTGCAAAGACTCTCTTGGAATATGGCTTGCCTCGACAACGTGGAACTCCAAGGTTGGCAAAGAACGCTGGCAGGAAGGCTTCCTCATGGACTTGTGCCGGGGGAGCCTTCTCTCACAGCTATGGGCGCATCCAAAATGGCTTACTGATGAGGAGGTAGGAGACCTGGCAAACTTCACTGCGTTGCTGAGGACATACCCCGAGTGTTTTCGAAACTCCCGCTTCATTCTCGGGAATCCGTGGAAGGACAATCTCTACGGGTATCTTTGCGCGAACGACGACCGGGCATTCATCGCCCTGAACAATGGCGGCCCGACCGACGCGGGGGCAGAACTCAAACTCACTGCGGAATGGGGATTCACCGAGGACAGCAGATGGCGGATATTCCAAAGGTGGCCTCGATCGGAAAGACATTTCCCTTCCGAGGGTGAGAAAGTAGCCAGTGGAGCCGTTTCATTGAAGATGGAGCCCTGGGATATCGTCCTGCTCGAAATCGTGCTCTGCCCCCGAGTTCCCGCAAGCTGCAACGAAGCCGACCAGAATAGCAACGCGTATGAGTTGCTGGTGTGATAACATCGGCTGTTCCCTATGATCCAGAGACTTTTCGACAATCCATAGCTTAATCGTCGCGACTCAGCGAAGTCAAGAAATTTGTGTGTCAACTGTTCAGTTGCGGGAGTTGCCGAAATAGCCAGACGGGTTGCAGTCAACGTGGTGGAAAGACAAGAGCAGGACATGGAAGTTGGATATGACCGAGCCTGTTCCTACTACGGTGCACTCTGTTTTGCAGAAGCGACTGGGGATGGGGAACTTCGCGAGCGCATTGAAGTCGCCTAAACGCCCTGCTTGTCGGGAGAGATCAACCCGAAAATTGACCATCTCGATAACAATCTGTTCGGCATCCTGCCTTGCGAGTTGTTCCGGCAGACCGGCAGACATGTATTCCCCGTACCCCTGCCGAGTTGATCCCCGGTACACCCTTGCCCCACGCTGCTTTCATCGTACCTCTCTCCTTACTCGGCGATCAAAATGACATTCCTTCGGTAGGGAGCCGGTCAATGTAGAAGCCAACTCCCGCTGGCTATTTCGCGTTCACGCGCCCGGGTCACGAATTCAGTGCCATTCCTCTTGCGTCACCGCTACATTTGAGGAATCCGCGATGCCCCGACTTAATCGAAATACAATTTTTGCGGCGAATCAATTATGCGCAAACACCCCTGTGTTCCATGACAAATCGAACAGGTGCTGCGCTCTGTAGTCTGCCGTCGCGCTTTCTGAAAATGTTCAGATAGAGCCGTCCCTTACGGAGTGCCTTGCTGTCGAAGGTGGCCTGGACCTGATCGTTGATCATCTCGACACAACTGGCAAATCTCGAATACGAGTGGAGACAAACATTGACGTTGAGCGGTGCGCCGGGATTGACATAAAAAAGCGCGGAATCTTTCGATCCCGCGCTTCCTTCTATATCAATGTATAGTTGTGCCTACTCATTCAGCTTGGCGTCGATGGCAGCCTGGATTCCGGCGCTGATATCGCAGGGGTCCTCGCAGATATTGGCGCTGATCAGGAGAGTGTCGACAATGACCTGGGAGGTGGCCTGCAGCGCCGGAAAATTGGTTGGCAGGTTCTCGCCCAAAATTTTGCAAGCCAGGGCGACGGCAGCATCGGTGACTTCGGCGCATGGCGTACACGGTGCATCGGCACCAGTCGCACCATCGGCACCAGCCGCACCATCGGCACCAGCCGAGCCATCGGCACCAGCCGAGCCATCGGCACCAGCTGAACCGACCTTGCCCTGCGGCCCCTGCGGGCCCGGAGTCAGCTGGATCCCGGTGATCAGTGTGAAGGCATCGCAACCGTCAGCATTGACCGCGTTTCCGGCAGCCGTGCCAGGGCACGTGTCGTCGTCGTCGGCAACGCCGTCACCGTCTGCATCCGGCGGTGGTGGTACCACGACGGTGACTTGCAGCCGACCGTGATCGCCGCTATCCATCACCGCTGTCTTGTTGCCGTTCGACAGGGTCCATACATCCATCTCGTTCGAGCGCGGCCTGATGGTGCCATCAGGCAAGACAGCGAAGATTATCGGCCTGTCGCTGATGACGCCCGGCCAGGTCGCGTAATAAGCCTGACCAGCCTGGACCGGGTCTGCATTCCACAGTGCACCCGATGCTGGTCCGACAACCTCAAACACACCGTTGGTGGCCCCAGCGACCCCGGGGAAGCCATTCATGGCGGCAAGCGGATACGGCGATATGTCGGTGCTGCCGTTTATGGTCAGGCTAAAAGACAAGGTGAACGTTATGTACGTGAGCTTGTCGCCTTCGGGGGAAATCGTGAAAGGGAAATTGTAATCGCCCCACGGGGGTCTGGTGACCTTACCGTCTTCTCCGACGAGCCAGTGGCCTATACCGGGCCCATTGGGCATGTTAACCCAAAAACGGTCAACGACAGGGTTAGCGATTACCACCTCCCCGGTTACCCCAGCCAGTGCAACACTGGTACAGCCGTTGCAGGCGACCTGACTTTCGACAACCCCTTGATCCGGCGCAAAGCCGTTGAGGTCGACCGTGAAATCTGCCTGGGCGGCGACAGCGAGCATCACCAGTGTTGTGACTGCGACAAATAGCTTCTTCATTTCCGGGCTCCCTTGATTTGTGTGGCAACTGCTCAGTTACTCGAGTTGCAAGTGGTTTCGATTCAAATGTCTCCATCAGGACCGCGATCGTAGTTCCTACGACTGCATCAACAATGCTTGTATAAACAATTTTTCGGCCGAATTGCAAGCAAAAAAATAAAAACATTTTTACTTTTTTTGGGGGGGGGTAATGCTCTGTGCTGGCATGGCTTGCGCGTTTTAGGTGACTCAGGTTGACGAGGTTCTCTGAGGTGCGATAGTACGGGTAGTTGGAGAGGGTGGGTTGGCGGAGCCAATTGGTAAATCAGGCCGGTGCCTACACCTCCAGAAACAGATTGGATTTCATCCACTTCATTCATGGCACCGAGGAGATCGAAATAATGCAAGCAAGGATACTCGACAGAAACAGAAAACGGACGACGGGCGCGTTCATTGCCGCCGTGCTGACCTTTGCCTTCTGCATGGGGGCGGCGCCAGAGGTGAATGCGGCCGGGGCGGTTTCGCTGGATGACCTGCCCGCGGTGGTGGCGCGGGTCAACGGCACGCCGGTCCCGAAGTCGGCTGTCGTCCCGGAGGAAGGCGAGACGATCGCCGCAGCGGTCCGGCACGCCGTCGATCAGGAGCTGGTCGCCCAGCAGTTCGTGAAGGAGGGGCTCGACAAAGACCCTGGTTACCAGAGACAGATCAGCAGGAAACGGGAGGATAAGGCACGTCGGACGCGGCAGGAGACAACGGCTCTCGCCAATTTCTATGAGAAGAGCATTCCCGAACTCGCGAGTAAACCGGACCCGACAAAGGTGACTGAGGCAGAGATCGACGAATGGCTGACGGGCGACACGGTGATTCTTGGCTCGCTTACCGGGCAGCAGGCCCGGGACGCGGTCCGGAAACTCGTGTCCAGGGGGAAGAAGGCCGCGGCGCGTGGCGAGTGGCTGAAGGCGCGCCTGGCGAAGGCCAAGGTGCGGGTCTACGGCAAGCGCGTGCCGCAGGCGGCCATCGCCGCCGGCGTGGCAGAGATGTCTAACCGGAGAATAGGTTCCAGGGAGAAACCGAAAACCCCGCTCCGGGACAAGATCAGGGAGATGATCATCGGCGGCGAGGCACGGCTGCGCGGGGTCGCGCCGGAGACGATCGCGAAGGACGCCGTGCTCGTCGAGGAGCTTTTCTCCGCGGCGGAGATCGAGGTAGACGGCGATATCATGTATCCGAGCATGCTCATGTCGCTGCCCAGAGCCCTGGGGCAATTCCTGCTGGCCGCGGAAGCGCGTAAGAAGGGCGTTGACAAGGATCCCGAGTACCAGAAGAAGTTCACGGAGTCGTTCCCGCCGATGCCTCAAGAAATGGTCACCCACGAAGCGCTGCTTCGGGCCGAGATCTTCTACGCGCGTCACGGTCTGAGCCCCGTGGATGTCAAGATCAGTGACGCCGAGCTCAACGAGTGGTACCTTGCGTTGATGCGCGCGCTCGTGAGCAAGAAGTCGGATGGTGAGCAGGACTCTCTGCGCAGTCAGCTGCGGGCCGTCAAGCTGCGCTGGATGCGGCAGGGCGCGAAGCCGGCAAACGTTGCAGACACCAACATTAGTGATGCCGAGCTCGATCGGTGGTACATAGCGATAATCCGAGGGCTGGCGAACGGGGAAAAGTCCTCGCTGCGCGGCGACCTGAATGCCGCCAAGCTGCGCTGGATGCGCGACGGTTACCTCGAATCCCTTCGCCAGACGGCAAAGATCGAGTATATGGCGGAGTTGGAGTAGCTTGTTGTTGCTCAGATGCCTGATGCTGGATGTGAGTTCCCCGTAGCGCGGTGATCGCACCGGCAGGCTCGAGTGTCCAGCATTATTAGACCGGCAGTTTCATAGTAGCAATGCAATCGCCTTTGAAAAGATACAGTGTGTCACCGTCCCGCCACGGGTTGATCAACCCGCCTTGCCACTTCGCTGCTGGCCCCGGATCCCGGGTGACGGTCCGGAAGTCGGTCGTTCTGCCGTAGTGCACGCGTTCGTTGTCGGCCCAGACCACGAGGTATTCGTCGTTGCCCAGGTAGCCGATCATTCCGACCGCCAACCCTTTGCCGTCATCCTCCACAAATGGATTCTCGGGCGAGTAATCCCAGGAAATACCGTCGTCCGACATGGCAAAACCGAGGCCGCGAGACGTTATCTGCCATTGCCCATCGATATATTCGCCACCGGTGCCGCTGAGATAGGCTACGAACCGTCCATCAGGCAGACAGCAGATGCTGTGGTAGCTGGATTGGCTGTTCATCCAGGGCTCGGCGGTGACGGGCAGCACAATCTGCCACGTACCGTCCGGATTTTTCAGAATCTCCCAATCGTGGGTGGCTAGATCCCGGCAGGTTGCCAGGTACGTTTGCTGGTGCCCGCCGCCCGAAGGCCAGAGGTACTGGTAGGTGTGGAAGTACAAAAGCCACAGTTCCGCCTTTGGATTCCACAGAACGCATGGACTGGAGAGATGATGGAAGTTGCCGATCAGCTCGTGATCCAGCGGGGTCGAGCCAAAGGCATGTTTCAGCAGCACTGCGTTGTCGGCTGTCACGTCGTCCCGGGGCAGTTCCAGTACCTGGCTGTGGTCCCGGCCGGCGTCGAGCTCGGCCAGCTTGAGGTAGGGGCCGCAGAGCTCGTCGGCGATGGCGCAGCCGATCCCCGAAGGGATGTCATGGTGTGCGTAATAGAGGTAATACTTGTCATCGGGTCGCGGTCCGCAGGTATTTCTGACAACTGTGGGATAGCGCAACGGATCTTTATCCGGGCCCTTCAGGAGGCTGTATTCCCACGGTTCCGTCTTGGTGAGAATCGGACTGACCAGTTTCGAGATCTCTCTGGGAACGTCTCCGGTCAGACCGGTCAGGTCTGCAACGCGTAGATTATTGTCCAGCATCATTATAGGTGCCTCCGTTCGATGCGTTCGAGAGAATCGATCATTTTCGAGCCCGGACAGGAACCGATGATCTGGCTGTCCACGGCGACAAGACGGCTGAATGCCTCCCCCAGGCTCATCTCGCGGACGCATTATTCATTGTAAAGGAGAGAGAGTTGACAGGAAGTCGGACCGGCCTAATATAGCTTGTTGCCTGCATTCGTAGCAATCGATATTCCAAAGTTGTTCTGTAGTGAACGTGGTATCCCAATCGCCAACCGGCAGACCAGTTTCAAAAACTCCGAACCAACACTCCAGCACGCCGCCAAGATCACCATGAGCCAATAGATCCCCGCGTCGGCTGCTAGCTCACGGAGTGCCTTTGGGTACCGGAATGGGAAGCGATTTTTGACACGACGGTCAAGGAATTTCTGGCGCAGGTTTAATTGAGGAAATGATGAACATCTTTATCGAAAAACTGATGGAACCGCATAGCCCGGCTGTCTACCAGATGGACGCCGAGGCGGACAGCGTCGATGGTTTCCAGGCGATCGATCAGGCGGCCCTGGACCGTTACGAAGCCGAGGGGTTCCTGCTGATTCGGGGTGGGCTCCCGGCGGATGTCGTGGCGGCTGCCGTGACCGAGCTGGAGGCAATGCGCGGAGATGACGACCCGGGTTGCGAAGCTGTTTATTTCGAAGGCATGTTGCGGGAACGCCTTGGCATGGCGGCGCTGCATCTCGACCTGCCCGACACGCCGAGCTTCGAACAGCTGGCAATGAGCGATCGAATCGACGCGATAGCCGACCTGCCGCGCGATGTGCGCCGGGAGCTGGTTCGCAAGTTCATGGGATTCGTCGAGAAACATCCCCCACTGCTTGCTGCTGCCGAGTATCCGCCCCTGCTCGAGGTAATTGAACGGATCGCGGGTGTGCCGATGCGGCTGTTTCAGGACATGGCCATGATCAAGCCACCTGGCGGCCGTGAGAAACCCTGGCACCAGGACCACGCGTATTTCAACCTGCCGCTCGACACGCGAGTTGTTGCTGTCTGGACCGCACTCAGCGACGTGACCGTTGCGAACGGTTGTATGCACGTGATCCCAGGCGGGCACCGCGACGGGCCGCGGCCGCACTTCATGCGCCGTGACTGGCAGCTCTGCGACGACCACGTTGCCGGGGACCGACGCCTGGCGCTGCCGATGGAGCCTGGCGATTTGATGTTGTTCGATGGGAAATTGCCGCACGGCACGCCGACCAATCAGACCGACCAACAGCGTTGGGCCCTGCAGGTTCACTACATGCCCCGGACCGCAACCGAGGTCGGTGAGGCGCTTCGCCTCCAGGCCTTTGGCAGCGAAGGCAAAGGCGTCACATGCTGACAGGTGCCCTGGCCGGAATGCCTGGCGATGGATTCGCGCCTCTCAGACGGGACTTTGTCGGGCTATGCCCAGAAACGTATCGACGACTATCCGTTTGCTGTTTTGATACCGCGCCACTATCTTGCTGATAGTTTCACAAACCATTCCATAACCACACGAGGCACCTATGTTCACTGGCTGGCATCACACAAACATAATCGTCTCTGATTTCGATCGTTCCCTGGAGTTCTACACCGATGTTCTGGGGCTGACAATTGCGGCCCAAACGGAGATTGACGACGCGGAGTTTTCACGGGGTGTCGCGATTCCCGGCACTAAGGTTCGCGCGGCTTTTCTCGCAGTTCCGAATTGCTCGGCGGTCATTGAAATATTTCAGTACATGAGCAGCGACAGCAAGCCCATCCCGGAGGATGCGCTGCCCAGTGATATCGGTGTCGGGCATATCTGTTTTCAGGTGGAGAACATCGACGAAACATACGCCGCGCTCAGCGCGAAAGGCGTCAAGTTCACGACGACACCCGTAACGATATCCGAATCGCACCCCGACGTTGGCGGCGTGCGGTTCTGCTACTTCTCTGACCCGGATGGGACAACCCTCGAGATACTGCAGACGCCGTGAGTGCGCGCGCGCCGGGTTTGCGAGCCATCGCGTTGCGCAAGACAATCGTCAATAGTGCAGGAGACAGTCATGGATATCGCATTATCCGGGAAGGTCGCGATCATTACCGGTTCGGCTCGCGGCTTGGGACGGGTCATCGCCCAGACACTTGCCGAGAGTGGCGCCGACGTTGTCATCGCGGATGTTCAGGAGGACGCCGGCAAGCTCGCGGCTTCCGAAATAGCGGAACTGGGCGTGCGCAGTATTTTTGTGAAGTCCGATGTCGGTAAGGCGGCGGACTGCCGAGAATTAGTTGCAGCGAGTATCTCGCAGCTGGGGCGGCTGGACATCCTGGTGAATAACGCCGGGATATGCCCGATTACGACGATGCCGGAAATTGACGAGGAACTCTGGAATCATGTCATGGACGTCAATCTCAACGGCACATTTTTCTGCTCCCAGGCCGCTGCCGAGCAGATAAAAGATCGGCCAGGCGGCCGCATCATCAATATAACCTCAGTCGCAGCCCACAGTGGCGGCGGCCTGGTTCCCGTGGCCCACTATGCATCATCAAAGGGCGGGATCATAAGCATGACCCGATCGTTTGCAACCTATCTGGCGCCCCACGGGTGTACCGCCAACGCCATCGCGCCGGCACCGTTCTTGTCCGACTTAACCGAGCACTTCAGCGACGAAGTGATGGCGGGCTACAAAGAAGTTATCCCACTCGGCCGCCTCGGCACGACACAGGACATGGCGAATGCGGTTCTTTTTTTGGCGTCGGACTTAGCCAGTTTCATCACTGGCACTGTCCTCGACGTCAATGGCGGCTGGGTAATGCGCTAACCAACCACAGCCAAACCGGGGCAGACACCGAATGAAACTTACGTCATTTCTCGTATCCACAGAAATCGGGAAGCAGACCCGCATCGGCGCAGTGACCGATGACGAGCTTGTCATCGACCTGGAAGCCGCCTATCGCTTGGCCATGCTGGAGTCAGGCATCACTGAGCGGGCGGCCGCACGGTTAAGCAACGCCCTCCTGCCGCCGGACATGGTTGCCTTTATCGAAGCCGGCGAACCCGCCATGGAAGCGGCGCGCAAGGCGTTGGATTGGGTATCCGAACAGGATCAGATGCAAAGCAAACACGGCATTACCTTCGCCGCTAAGCTCGATGATCTTATGCTTCTATCGCCAATCCCCAGGCCGCCATTAATGCGCGATTTCATGGGCTTTGAGACGCATCTCAAGAACATATATCCTAAGCTCGGACTCGAAATTCCCCCGGAATGGTACAACATACCCGTTTATTACAAGGGCAATGCCGGCAGCGTCAGCGGACATAACAGTGACATCGTCATTCCGACCTTTGCAGACGCGATTGATTTCGAATTCGAAATTGCCGTGGTCATCGGGAAAGGTGGAATCAATATCCCCGCTGAACAGGCGATGGACCATGTTTTCGGCTATATGATCTACAATGACTTCAGTGCCCGTGACATCCAGAATCAGGAAATGTCAGTGGGGCTCGGCCCCGCCAAGGGCAAGGATTTCGCCGGCGCCCATTGTCTCGGCCCGTGGATCGTCACCGCCGATGAAATCGATGATATCTACAACCTGAAAATGGTCGCGCGCGTCAACGGGGAACGCTATTGCGATACCCACTCCAGTACGAACCACTGGCATTTCAAGGACATGATCGCCCACGCTTCAATGGATGAATATATCCATCCTGGCGAGGTCATGGGGTCCGGGACGGTTGGCGGCGGTTCGGGGATCGAGGGTGACACGTACTTGCGCAGCGGCGATGTCATTGAACTGGAAATGGAAGGTGTCGGCACCTTACGCAACACAGTCGTCGCCGCCGATCCCGACAGGGGAAATTAGGGCTAAATGTGGTTGGACCCCTATTCAACTGGTTGGAACCAGGAAATTGCTGGTGCTCCCGACAGCAGCGCAATTACGGGAGCCGCTGTTTTGCAAAGTTTCGATCATATGGGATTATTGGCAAACGGCGATGGCGGTGGCTAGATATCGGTATTACAGCGCCGTCATCACTGTGTGCATCGAATATTTGTGGATCCATTGAAACTTTGAATGAGGGGTGAATTTATGAAACGTCTTGAAGGTCAAACGGCGTGGGTCGCCGGCGGCGCCTCGGGTATGGGCGAGGGCATTTCCGAATTATTCGCGGAGGAAGGTGCCAACGTCGCAGTCACCGACGTGCAAGTTGACCGCGGGCAGGAACTTGTTGAGAGAATTAACGCGGCAGGTGGCAGTGCGGTCTTTTATGAATGCGACGTTACCTCCGCTGATTCAGTGCGCGACTCCATCAATCAAACAGTGGAGAAGTTTGGCGGCCTTCAGTCAGTCCTGAATTGTGCGGGAATCGTCCATGTCGGCATGCTGCACGAGTATTCGGAAGCGGATTGGGATACGCTGATGGGAGTGAATCTGAAGGGCATCTTTCTGGCTGTCAAATACGCAGTGCCGCATTTGGAGAAGAATGATCGCAGCTACGTTGTAAATATCGGTTCTGTGGGTAGCTTCATTACTCAGGCAAAGACGCCCGCCTATGTCGCATCAAAGCATGCGGTGCTCGGTTTGACGCGGTCGATCGCCGTCGACTATGCAAACGTGGGTGTTCGCTGCAACTGCATTTGTCCGGGGATCACTGACACTCCGATGCTGCGTTATCACATGTCAACGATGCCGGATCCGGATGCGGCATTGCGCGCCCGCCTTCAGCGAGTTCCCATTAACGAAGCGCTGACTCCGAACGACATCGCCCGCAATGCGCTGTATTTGTGCTGCGAAGATTCCGCCGGTGTCACCGGCACATCACTTGTCGTCGACAACGGTTATATCACAACGGCAGAATGGGATTGTGCGCAGGTTTAACTGACGAGTTTCTGATGGGTTTCTAAAAGCGCCCCGCCAAGAAGACGGTATCTCTAAGGAAGGAAATAAATTCTATGAAGCATCTTCTTACTACCATACCACTCCATCTGCCGGTCATTGCGCTGCTCGTTTTGGCTGGATGCCATACACCTGACACACAGGCGTCATCCGAAGGTTCGAGGATACCGACTGCAGCCAACAAAGGGGCGCAGGCGTTTCGGGCCAATGGTGAGCCGGTCACATTGGCGCCGGACGGCAACTACTACTGCGAGGCCGAGGAGTTCCAGGTACAGAAACCGGGCTGGCAGGCAAAGTCCTGGGGCGAGAATTATTATGCCGCCACTCTGGCCAATACGTATCTCAGCCGCAAGGCATTCCTGGGCGCGCCGGCGCAGTGTGCAGAGACGGTTGCCACGATCAACGTCGACGTTGCGAAGGCCGACAAGTACCTCGTATTAGTTCGCTACGAGGCGGCTTACCGCTTTGAAACGCAGTTTCGTATTACGGTCGAGCAGGATGGCGAAACGCGGCTCGACCGCCTCTACGGCGCGCGCGATAACGTGAAGATCTGGGCATTCGGTCAGAAGTTGAAGAAAGAAGTCGAGTGGTCTTGGGGCGCCGTTGAGAACGTCGTTTGGGAAGGACACGACGCCTTCGCTGAATTGAAAGCCGGGAAAGCAACGATCAGCCTGATCGCCGGTAAGCAGGAAGGGCTCGCCGCAAAGCGCAATGTCGATATCGTCCTCCTCACCAACAACTTTGCTGATGTCAACAATCGGATTGCGACGGAAAGCTATCTGCCGCTGGACGGGCTGCTGACGCAGACGGGGGACGTATGGCTCAAGATCACCAACATCGGCGCAGAAAAGCTGACACTCAAGAGCCTGACGTACCCCGGCGGCCCTTGGCAGCAGCATTCTCCCTATTGGATTCATCTGCGCGATCCGGAAGTCTGGAAGCCGTTGAGTGTCGAGGTAGCGGCGGGCCAAACGACGGAGTGGATCGATGTCGGCGGGACCATGGATACGATGAATGATGGCCAATGGGGTTTCACCGGGGACGGCAAGTACAAACTCGAGCTCGGCCTCAGAAAGGCGGACGGCAACATCGAGGGGTTCGCCGAATTTCATGGTGAAGGGGACCTGCCGCTCGTGGCAAACGCGGATGTCCGTTATGTCCAGCAGGTTCGGACCATGGACCAGGCGCTTTATGACCTGTTGGATGTTCTTAGAAAAGTACCGGTCCATGGTAAGGCACCGACGGACACGTTCATCTATGCCCAAATGATTGCTGACGAAGACTCGATTGCTTATGGCTTGAAGCGGGGTGTCGACGAGAAGTACGATGCCGCGGTCGCGGAGTTTCGGGCGATGTTCAATATTCGCCCACTGCGCTTGGACAATGCCGGGGCGGGTGCTTATTTAAGTATTCCCCCCGGCGTTCCGGCGGACAAGCTGGCCGCGCACTGTGACCAGCTGGGCGACGCGAAGAAGGACATTGCGGTGGTATCGCTTGGCGACGAGATCGGTTTGCCACGGCCAGGCGGCGGGGCGCCGAACGAAGGGTTCCGCGCCTTCCTGAAAGCAAAGGGCCTGGCGCCGCAAGACATTGATCCGGCGGCCGGCGACGACTGGCAGAAGATCGTCTACAACCCAGACGCGAACCTGCAGAAAAGTAATCCGGGCGTGTACTACTGGTCGCAACGTTATCTGCATCACTACGGCATCGATGCGATCAAGGAACGCACGGATATCGTTCAGGAATATCTGCCCAACGCCCATATCGGCGCCAACTTCTCGCCGCACCACGGTGGCGCCAGACATTCGTACCTCGGTGAAGTATTCAAGTGGGTTAATTGCTTTCGGCGTGACGGTATGACCATGCCTTGGTCGGAAGACTATATCTGGCAGGTACCAATGGGCACGCAGCAGATGAACGGTATCAATCTCGACCTGTTTCGGGCGGGACTGCGCGGCAAGCCGGACCGCAAGATCATGTATTACGTCATGCCGCACTGGCCGGGCAATAGGCCCGACAGCTGGCGGCGGCTCTTTTACAATGCGCTCGGGCACGGCATGAAAAAAATCAACCTGTTCGAGTTCCGGCCGGTATGGAACGCGTACTCGGAGAATCATGTCACCAACGACGACACGTATGTGACCGTACTCCAGACGGTGCGTGAACTTGGACTGTATGAAGATATTGTGCAGAGCGGTCAGGTGCGCCAGGCGGACACGGCCCTGTGGTTCAGTGAAACCGGCGATATCTGGGATGACAACAAAGGCTCGTTCGCCGCCGCTAAACGCGGACTGTACGTGGCTATCCTGCACGGCGGGGCACACTTGGATTTTGTGGTCGAGGCCGATGCACAGGACGGCACGCTCGCGCAATATAAGGTGCTGTTTTTGACTGATAACCACGTCAGCCTGGCCGCGTCGAAAAATATTTCCGCGTGGGTGAAGAACGGTGGCGCGCTGTTTGCTACGGCCGGCGCCGGAATGTTTGACGAATACAACCGGCCGAACCAGATCATGCGCAAGCTTTACGGAGTCGACCAGACGGCACTGGAAATGCCGGAAGGCGGGCAGGTTGATTTCATCAAACAGGATTTACCGTATGTCGAACCAGTCGCGACGCTGCGGTGGAATGGTGCTGATCTGTCGGCCTACGGCGTCCGCAGCAAGGTAACAGCTGCTGGAGCAGAAATTGACGGGAAGTTCTCCGACGGCTCAGCGGCCATAGCCACGCGGGTAGTAGGAAAAGGCAGTGTGGTGTACTGCGCGTTCCTGCCGTCCCTGGCCTACTTCGCACCCGCGATCCCGCAGCGGCCCCTGGACCGCAGCTCATCGGACGACGCCATGTCCCACTTCATCCCGACGGCATTCGATGCAGCGGCCGCACAGCTTATTAATCGGCAGGTCGATGCCAGCCGCCATCCCGTCGTGGCGTCGGAGCGGTTGGTTGAGACCACGATAATTGAATCGAAGAAAGGGGTCCTGATCACGTTGGCCAATTGGAGCGCAGCCCCCGTGAAGAACCTGACTGTCACGGTGAAGATCCCGATCCCGAAAACGGCGGTGCTCGCCAGCGGCGCAAAGCTGACGAGTAAAACAAATGGGGATGGCACAGAGTTTACGCTGGATCTCGATGTTGCGGACGCGCTGATCCTGCGCGATTGATCAGGAATACGAAAGCGTCACCGGCCCGAACAGGCCTGACCGCAACTGCAACAGATCGAGTCGTCGGTAGATTGTTTCGTAGGTGCCCTTGAAGGCACCGCTCGCCGGCAGTTCCTCGTACTTCGCCGGGTCACCGTAGACAGTGTTCGCCATCGTATTCAGCACCTGGACATCCAAGGTATGTCGGATTAAATGATTGGAGCCAGGACTGGAAGTCCTTAAACTCGGATGGCTGGCCCAGCAGATCGAAACAGGTGAGCAAAAGATAGTTCCGCAACGCATCAAAGTATTTCCACGGATGGGTCCAGCCTTTCTCGCCAACCTTTCGTATTAACGAGGGATCGAGAAACTGCTCGTTGAGGCGGGATATTATTTCGACGAATTCCAGACGTTCTTCAACCAACCTGAGCGTGTCGTCTGACTTTGGTGGACTCGCGGTCATCTGGAATATTGGGCATCTCAATGCTTGGTTTGGCCTGTTTTGCGCGAAAAACAGCTGTTTATGCTGAATATCATCAAGAAGGGGGAAGGCCGGCCGGCCGGCCTTCCGTTTCTCTGTGATTTCTCCTCTGATGCCTTGGATACTGTACCCTGTCAGCATATCTTGGCAGTATCGAGGAAAAGCAATTTCCTATCAGGTTTCAGGGCCGTTGGGTGCCTGATGGTTCCCGAGGGTAGGAGAACGAGCGATGCACTACAGACTGATTCTGCGCTGGGGGACATGGCTGTGCTATTCCGAGTGGCGACCCGATCAGCCGCACGAGGACTGGTCCGGTTCTCTGTCGGCCCACGGCGGCAATCTCTACAACCCGCGGCAACTGCTCTATCACGGTTGCTGGGGCGCCCAACACCGCGTGGCCGTTGAGCTGCCCGCGCCCGAATGGCGATCCCCGCTCCTGGAGTTTGAAAGGCCCGTATACGGGTACAAGGGCCTGGAAGGCCTGCGGATCGACGTGGAAGGCGATGCGGAGACGCGGCTGAGCTTCCGGTCCCGCATGCTGGACGCGGACTTCCGACTCGGCGACATCCCGTCCGGCGACCGGCTGGTCTACGCTGCCGGCCCCAAGTACTCCTGTGCGCAGCTCGTGATCTGCCGCGTGGAGGACGAAGGAATCTACTGGAACGCCGAACGTTTCGCGGCGAGCGGTGCCCGCGACGGCCGGCGCCGGCTCGCACTTGGGCTGCCGGACATGCAGGGCACGTTCCTGCCACGCGAACTGCATCACCGTGAAAGCGCCTGGATCCCACCCGGCGCCGAGGTGTCGATGCCTTTTTTATGGGAGCCGGACAGCGCGGCGGTGGTGACCTGGCGCTTCACCGCGGCGCCCTGGGTTCCGTTGTCCGAGAGCGCCACCTACGAAAACGTTCGGGCCTGCAACAGCCCGTTCGTCAAGCTGCTCACGGCCCTGGATGGGGAGCCGCTGTCCCATGCCGAGCTTAAGGCCAAGTACATGCGCGGCGCGTTCAGTGCGCTGGAACACGTCGATGAACTGGGACCGGCCGGCCGACCCGGGCCGCGGACCCTCGCGATCCGAAACATGTCCGAGGACGGCGTCTACCTGGTCCTGCACGGGGCGACGATCGAAGCCCCCCCGCCGCACTGGCCGACCACGCGCACGCACCTGCCGTTCAGGGCGGAATGGTTTGACGGCACGCGGCCCGCGCGTGATACGGCCGCTGATGTTCCCAGCGGGGGCAAGGGGCTGATCCTTGGCTTTGACACCAACATGATGGCTGCCGAAAACGGCTGGATCGACGCCGCCGTCCGATACATGGCGGCGACAGCCGCCGGGAACTACGTCCTGTTCCGCACGGAGTCCGACCGGGTATTCCCCTCGGACTGGCGCCGCATGTTCACGGCATGCCGGGAGAACGGCATCTACTTTGCCGTCAACGTGGACACGACCAGCGCCATACCCGAACCGGGCGGCCCGGCCTTCACGCTTACGGACCTGATAGCCCTGGCCGCGGAGCTGGGCGGCGACCGCTTCGTGGGGATGAAACACCACGAACTGAGTCTGCCGCTTTATGCCGGAAGGCGTGGTGTGGACTGGCCGGCGTCGCGAACCGTCGCCGAGGCCGAGCAAGCCTACCTGGACGAGGTGCGGGCCGCGTACCGGACGGGCGATGAGTCGGTCCCGCGCCTGCTCGGCGAGGCCATGTTGGCGCACCGCTACGCCTACAAGGCGGGCGTCGATCTCATCCTGTCGGAGACCATGACGGGGAACACGAGCCTGCTGCTGGCCGAGGCACGCGGCGCGGCCCGGGCTTACGCCAGGGACTTCTGGGGTCTGCACATTGCCTGTCACGTCAACACCTCGCCCGAGGACTTCCGCCACGAGCGCATGTACTGGATGAACCTGGCCCTGGGCTATCTTTCCGGGGCCTCGCTGATCGAAGACGAGGAAGGCGGGCTGGCCAAGGTGCACAGTTTCGTGAGCGGACCGAGCGATCCGCTGCCCGCCGAACGGCAGGCGTCCACAGCGCGCTTCTTCCGTTGGGCCGCCGAGCACCCCCGCCCCTCGTTCCCGGAGGTCGATATCGGGTTGTTGTACGGGCGGCACGAGGCCATCACGGGCGGCATGAGCCTGAACCCCCAACGACCGGTCCGGGTCTGGGAAGGGTTCGGGCCGGCAGCACCCGAATGGGAATACGGCCGGCCGGAACGCGGCTGGCTTCTGGCCGACGTGTTCCTGCCCGGCGTGTGGCTGTGTCCGGTGCTCCGGGATGCATCCACGTTACGCCGCTGGTTTGCGGGCACGCCCCATGGCCAGGTTGACGTCGTCCCTATCGAGGCGGATGCCGCATGCCTCGCCGCTTACCGATTCCTGCTCATGCCGGGCTGGCACACCATGCAGGAGGCCGACATGGAAACGCTTGCCGCCTGGGTAAACGAGGGCGGGACGCTGGTCCTGGGCCTGGCCCAGCTCCAGGTCTCCGATGACAGAACCACCGTCATACGCGACGGGGCCGTTAGGTTCCCACCGGCAGCCGCGGTCGAGCGGCTATGCGGTCTGGGCATCGACGGGCTGGAGCCGGCAGAAGCCGGCACAGAAGTGGCATTGAACAGGCGCCGGTTCTGTCTAACCCATGATGAAGACGGCACACCGACGTTGGCGAATGTGACGTTGGGTGCGGCGTCCAAGGCGCTCCTTTATGCCGGGGACCGGCCGCTTCTGGTTGAGCATCGCCTGGGAAAAGGGCGGGTCTATACGTGGGCCACCAGCGACTACTTCGGGCATGGCGGCCTGTTGCCGCTTGTTCGCGCCTGGCTTGACGACATCGCGGGGTCGCTCGACAGCTCGGTACGGCTGACCGGCGGCGGCGGCGAGGTGGCTTACTTTGTCTATCCGGAAGGTGACGGCAAGCGGGTCTACCTGGTGAATACCGACTGGACCGTTGCAGGCAATATCAAGCACTGCACCGTTCACGCCGGCGCAACGTCCGTGGATGTTGACGTGGAAGAAGGGGTTGTGGCAGAAGTGGAGATTCTATAGAAAGAGGTGATTGATGCGTGATCGACGACGTGGACAATATGCTTTGCTTAGCCTATAATCGACGGTCAAACAACATCGTGAATTCGAGTGCCCGCCGGGGACGCTCACCGAAAAGGAGTTGAACAAATGCTTCGAATCTTCGCATGGGGCGCTGCGCTGACTATTGCCGCGACGCTCCCCGCTTTGTCACAGATTCCCGGAAACTTCGGGACCCAGCGTACGCTGGAGGTCGTGCGTGCCGACGCGCCGCCTGAGATCGACGGCAAGTTGACCGACACATGCTGGGAAACGGCAAACTCGATCGGCGACTTCAAACAGTACGGAAGAACAAAGCTGGCCAACCTCCAGACTGTCGGCTACGTGGTGTTTGATGACACCAACCTCTATATCGGTGTGCGCTGCAACGAACCGGATCCGGCACACATTGGGGCGGACGTCGTGGAACGCGACGGCAGTGTCTGGGACAACGATTCGGTGGAGATCATGATCGATCCGGGTGCCAGTGAGCAAACGTATTTTCAGTATATCGTCAATGCTGCCGGCTCGGTCTTTGACGCGATACGCACCGGCGGTGGCGGTGGCGAACAGGGCAGCTGGAACGGTGAGATTACGGCCGCGGGTCATATTGGCGGCGACTACTGGTCCCTCGAGATGCGGATTCCGTTCTACTCGCTCGACCTGTCCGCGGACGTCGGACCGAAGTGGGGCTTCAATATCTGCCGTAACAAGAAGAAGCCGAACGAGATGTCGTCTATTGCCGCCGGCGGTGCTTACAACAGCGCCGACAAATTCGTTGCCCTGACCGGGCTTAACACAGATTTCTCGAAGCTGGTCATTCCGGTCAGTCGACCGCAGTATACCGGTGAGGTGGGCGATGATGGTTTGAACGCGTCAGCGTTTGTCCGGGTCAGCAACGAAACCGGCAAGGACCGGCGGTTGACTATCGAGTATCATGGCGGCGAGTTGCTGCGTCGCGAGACAAAAACCGTGGCCACCGGGGCGGCAACTGTGCTCGACCTTGGCCCCGTGCGCATGCAGCCGACACCGGGTCGGACCGACGAGTACCGCCTGATGCAAGCGGCCGAGATCCGTCGCCTGATCGTGTCCGATGCCGACAGCGGTGAGCGGCTTGCGCTCTCGAATCTGCAGTATCCCGGTTCGTGGCGACTGATGAATGTGAGCTGCGCCGAACCTGAACCGGGAACTGACGGACAAGTCATTGAAGTCACTGCAGCCTTTAGCCGGGAACAGCTGGCGACGGGCCGTCTCGACATCGTCGTGAAACTGGAGAATACCAACGTCGTCGTGGCGTCGAGGACCGTGACGACACCGGCTCGCACGAATCGCGTCATCTTCGACAACCCACCATTGCCGACCCGCCGGCTCACCGTTGTTGCCGAATTTCGAACAGCGACAGACAACCCCGGTGCAGCAATCGAGGATCGCAAACCGCTGGCGTCGAGCACCCGCTCATTCGCAAACGTGATTGCCCGTCACAAGGTCGGCAAGGTGCTCAATAACCTGGTCACGGAACTCGATTTAGTGACCATCGACGACCACGAGCTGGAGAACCGGCGGCAGACCACGGTCGAGTTCATCAATCCTCGCGACGGCTGGATCTTCATTGCCTCGGTCAGCGCCGACGAGGCGACCCTGAAATTTCAAAAGACGCCGGGGCCGGCGATCACCGTGCATGGCCCCGACGTTGCGCCGGCGCAGGAAGCGATGCGCTGGTTGCCGGTCGGCAAGCAGCGTCTGTCGATCTCCAAGACTGGCAGCGCACCTCTGGAGAAGCTGGTTGTCCGTGCCATTCCAGAACTGGCCTACTGGCGCTACCCAGTAGGCGGCCCGGTGCTGCACCCGCTCAATGAGTGGGATGTGCTTCGCGATCAGGTGCTGGTCCACATGAACGTGCTGGGATGTTCACGCGCGGCTACTCTGGAGCCGGAGAACCAGCCGCGTTTCGAGCGCTGGCGGCAGATCGGGAAGCAGACCATCACTGCATTGACTATACCCAAGTCGGGCTGGGGTGAAGAGCGGATCTACAACGACGCAGTCAACTATGTTGCCTACACGAATCCACGCCTGGACGGATTGATTATCGACGAAGTCGGCATGGGGATCATACCGCTGGAGGATTTCATCGACTATACGGATGCAGTACGTCGACTCAGTGCGAATCATCCGGATAAGCGGTATGACATCTGGGCCCTCGATATCTACGGTGTCGAAGAGATGCGGCCGTTCCTTGAGGCGGTTATTGACAACCGCAACCTCATTTACTGGGAATGGTACGAGCGCGAAGAGCCGGATGTGGCGAGTGCCGCCGACAAGCTGGCGACCACAGTTACCCGCGGGATGCGCAACTGGCGTGACTACATGTGGGACGTTGCCCCGAATCTGGGGATCTGTCTCGGTTACTTTGCGGCGCCGCCGGAGTCGCTCAACGAGAACCCCGCGGTCGACATGAAAGTGTGGATCGACATGCAGATGCAGTGCATCGCTACAGATCCGGCGTTCGACGGGGTGAACGGGTTGATGGAGTACAACGCCAAGCGCGCCGACGAAGAGCTTGTGCGCTGGTCCGCGGAGTTGTTCCGGCATTACGGTATCGAGGGCAAACGCGAGTTGCTGTCGGAGCAATACAGCTACAGCTATGCCCTGTCGCATATCAAGAACCCGGACTTCGATGACGGCACGGACGGCTGGCAGATCGCGGCAGCGGCGCCGGACAGTATCGAACCGGGATCGATAACGGGATATGGACGACTTGAGGGGCGGGTGCGCGGCAGTTCGCGCGGTGACAACTTCCTGCGCATGAAACGGCAGGCGACGCATCCGAACCGTATTTCACAGACGATTACGGGCCTTGAGCCCGGTGCATTGTACTCAATTAAAATGTTCACCGCAGACTACCAGGACCTGGTGGCTGGGCGCTCCAGGAAGTATCAGCACGCGGTCTCGATCGACATAAAGAATACCGAGACGATCAAGAACATCCAGCAGGTGTTTGAGAGTTCCCGTGGCCAGGAGGTGCCGCCGTTTTCTTCCGAGAATCATCCCTGGTTGAATTATCATTGGCGTGTTTTCCGGGCCGGTGCGGCAACCGCTGATCTGACAATTGCCGACTGGGCTGCGCCGGCAGCGGCCGGCGGCCCCGCGGGGCAGGAGCTGGTGTTCAATTTCATCGAGGTCCAGCCGTACCACGAGGTAAGAAATCCAACACATTGATCTGACTTGGATTATATTCATGAATCTCCGGGTTGAAACGGCGTGTGCGGGCCTATCCGGGTTGTGTGTGGCGTCCGCATCGAAGCAGGCTTTTACCTGCCAAAGCAGAATTAAGAGCCCAGCGAAAATGAACGAAAGATAAAACCCGAAACCTCATTCATTTATGTTCGAGGGCGTGGAGTTTGCATATCATGAAACTGATGATCATGACCGATATCGAAGGCGTAGCAGGTATACTCAACTTCGAGGACTGGTGCGTCCCGGCAGGACGGTACTACGATAAAGGAAAACGTCTGCTGACTGAAGAGGTCAATGCCGCTATCGACGGTTTCTACGAAGGCGGCGCCGGGGAGATCACGGTGATCGACGGCCATGGCAGCGGCGCAATCGATCCGGAACTGCTGGACGAACGCGTTTGGCTTAGCCGTGGGCATTATGAGCACATATTTCCGTGGGGATTGGATGTCTCTTACGACGCGCTGGCATATGTCGGGCAACATGCCAAGGCCGGCACCCCTTATTCGCAGCTGACCCACACCCAGGGATGCAGTTTTCTCGACATGACACTGAACGACATCTCCATCGGCGAGTACGGGCAACTGGTCCTGTGCGCCATGGAACTGGGTGTGCCGACCATCCTGGCCTGCGGTGAGCAGGCGTTTGCCGAGGAAGCTGAGGCCCTGACCCCGGGGGTGGTCACGATTTCGGTCAAGCAGGGGCTGCTGCCGGACGGGCTCGACCATCTCGATGAGGATGCCTACCGCTCAGCCAAACTGAGTGCCTGCCACCGTTCCCCGAAAAAAGCGCGTACCATGATCCGTGCCGGCGCACTTGAGAGTATACAACGGCTGAAAACGGACCCGTCCTCGTTCCAGTACCCGTCGCTCACCCCGCCGTATGAACTCAAGGTAGCACTGCGACAGACCAAAGATAACGCGCCGCGAACGGAACGCTTCGAGCATCCGGACAGTATCATCGGTGCCATGAATCTGCCGTTTGCGCAATAGCCCGTCCGTCGCAGGAAGCCATCCTATGAGAGACGTTTTCATCGTTGTTCTCCACCACCGCTCGGGGGCTATCAACTCCATGCCACTCCGCCGCTGCCGGGGAATTCCCGTTGTCTGTCCGTAAATCGCTGGTGGGCGGGTATCACACCGAACTATGGCTTTGGTAAACTGGCCGAATGAAAAATCCCCCAAAAAGATATCGGATCAAGCGCGGATGGCTCAAATATTTGATAGTGCCGTTGGTCCTCGGCTATGTACTTTTTAATCTTTTTTCCTGCTGACGCGCGGGCATAGGGCATCGACAAGGATCCCGCGTTCCAAAAGCGTTTCGAACGCCGCCGCAAGCAGGTGACAGCGAACCGGCCGGGTGCCAGCCGCACCGATATATCTACGAGCGTCACGGCCTGGCCCAAGCGGATGTCGAGGCGTTGCATCAGGCAATCATGCAGGTGCTGCTGCACAAGGGCAGTTAGCTGTCATAACCCTGCCAGTCGATCATCGTATTGCGGCGCCAGGTGCGGCCACAAATACTGCGATGCGATGCGAACGCCGCACTTGTCCGGTGGCAGCAGATCGCCTTTTTCTTCCAGGCGACCTGCCAGTGCAGCCAGTGCCGTTGCCAACTCCACAGCGGTGTTCCCATAGAAGAATCCCGCGGTCTCGCTGCCGGCGAACACCTCGGGATAGGCAAGGCGTTGCGGGAGCAGCACGAACGATTCCGCCGCCGCCGCTTCGATGGCGCTGATGCCGAAGAACTCGTGCTGTGCTGTAGAGACAAACACGTCGGCCGCCATCAACGCTGCACGATATGCCTCGCGTGTCGGCTGGAAGCCCCAGCATTCGATGTGATCGGCAAACTGTCGCCGGGCTGTCTCAAATACCTCGGGGACGGTGCGGAACTGTTCGCCGATAACGCTCAGCCGAAAATCTGTACCGGCTTCCTGTAAGGCGGTCAGAGCTTCAAAGAAAGAGTCGGGATCTTTGTCATGTTCCCAGCGGGCGGCCCATAGGATATGCATGGGTGCAGCGGGATCCCTCGCTGGCCTTTGAGGGAAAGGATCTATCCCGGGCGGGTGAATTTCGCTGCGGTCACGAATCATCTCAAGCGCCGACATCGGTTGATGGTCCGGCATGCGTTTCAACCAGGTTTGCAACGCCGCCAGAAAACCATCCAGATGGTATTGGGAATTGAACCAGACACTGTCGGCGGCGAGTGCCGTCGTCAAGTTAGTCATCACCGGCTGGTTATCGCGCTTGACGTCGGCACGCAGCGGATAGGTCAATTGGTTCTCGTGAAAATAGACAATCGTCGGCAGGTGCGAGATTTGTGGTGCCAGGCCCCGAAACTCCGCCAGGTTGAGCATGTCGGAACAGAATACGCAATCCCACGATGCCCCTTGCGCCATGCGCGCCTTGACGTCGGTGGCGAAGGTGACGGCAGCGTGTCGCATGCGCCATTGCCACTTGTACGGAGGCAGCGTGAGGCAGGTCCATTGGTGGCGGCTGTGCGCCTGCCAGCCGTCGAGGAACGCCTGGTGACTGCCGCCATAGTACGGTTCGAGGCAGAGGACATTCATGGCATCGTCGCGCTTTCGACGTGCAATCCGATGTGACGCAGGACGCTGTTGCGGATATTTTCTGCTGTCATTGGCGTGTTGGCGTGTTGGCGTGTTGGCGTGTTGGCGTGTTGGCGTGTTGGCGTGTTAGACGATCACAAGTATATTTCCCCAATCCATTACTTTACTCCAATACTCGAACTACTCGAACACTCCAATTCAGACCGGATCAGGAGAGCATGTGACACCAACAGCCTTACGACCTGAACAGGTTGCCCAGTACCGCGACGAGGGTTTTCACGTCGAGCGCGGCGCGTTGTCGCCGGGCGAAGTGCAGGCGCTGCTCGATGAGCTGCTCGATGTCTACCAGACCTGCAAAACCGATCCGCGCTGCACCAGGGGCGACCAATGGCTTGCGAGACCAGTTCAGGACATTGACGGCACTTTCCCCGACAACCCACATAAAATATGGCTGCTGAGTTTCCTCGAAGAAATCCGGCTGCCATTTCTGGAGCTGGCCTTTCACCCGCGTGTATCCGCCATCGCTGACGAGCTTGTCGGCCCGGGCACCAATGTCGTCGAGACCGTTGCCCTGACCAAGCTTCCGGGTATCACGAGCAGCTTTCGCGGTTGGCACCAGGACACGGAGTATTTTTCAGGCTGGATGGACGAGCGGCGCTTGGTGACCGTCCTCTATTACCTGAACGACATGGACGAGGGCAGTGCTGCCACGGCCATCATTCCCGGCTCGCACAAGGACCCGCTGCACAATCGTACGGATGTCCATCCACAAGGCGAGGCTGCCAATGCAGAGAGCAGCGGCATTGGCCAGATGCAGGAACAGGAGGGCTGGGAAAACGATCCGCGCCGCACCATTCTGGAGGTGCAGGCCGGCGACGTCGCCTTCATCGACTCGAACATCATCCACCGTGCCGGCGGCAACGCCAGTGCCACGAGCCGACACAACATCATCTATACCTATGCCAATTCGGAAATGCGGGGGGTCGACATGACCAGTAGCATTTTGGGTTCCAACGTTTTCCCGGCCACCAGGGACAGCCGTCCCGCACGTGATACAGAGGAATACCGGGCATTTCGGGATTCGTTTTAGGAAGCGGCGCTCGCATTACCTCAGGCCTGCCAACCGGCGATAAAGTTTTCAACCGTAAGATCGGCCGGCACTTCGTTGAGATAATAGGGTGTATTGTCTCCCTGCAGCCCGGGTGCCCATTGGATTTCGTCGGCCTGCAGACCGTCGTCCACCGGTTTGAAGCGCTCCCACAGAATCCGTGCCTCTTCCACGGAAAACCGGTCGGCGATCGGCACGCCCCACTGCAGAGTCATGGGTTGTACTATTTCGCAATCATTGCGCTCCGGTTCGGGCAGACGCTCGAAGTCGGGGGATTTGAGCTTGTGTATCCGCTTGGCGGCCTTGCTCAGGAAGATAGTCGACTGGCGCTTGCCATATTTTCCCCTGCCCGGGTGCAGATTCTCGAGCGCGGCATCGTAGCGGGCGCTGTTTTTGTTCATGGCGCCGCGCAGCGCTGACACCGTGTGTTCCATCATCTGCGTACCGCGCCGGTCCCAGCGCTCGAAAGCTTTTTGCGACGCAGGGCGGAGGTGCTCGAGGTAACGCCGGTCACAGGAGGCGGTGAAGGTGGAAAAACCGCCGTGAATGGTGCGTCGCATTGTCGTGTTGTACATACTGCCCCAATGCAGGATCGGCAGGATATAAGCCACCGCGTCGCCGGCCTTGAGGTGAGTCTGTACACCGCTGTGCAGGGGCACACAGGGGTCTTTGATCAGTTGTTCGTTTTCCTCGGCCGTGTTGAAGCGATTGTGACTGCCGGGTACAACCCACAGCACATCATCGTCGTAGAGCGGCAGGTTCCACTGAACGTAGCGGGGGCCGTTCTCGATGATGTCGTCGACATATCCCTGGAGCGGGGCGCAGTTCGGCGGGTAGAAATCACGGTGCCAGCCCCGGTGGTTTGCGGAGCCGTGATCGCGCACCGGGCTGCACATCAGCATCATCTCGGTGACGGCCGCATCTTCGACTCCCAGCAATTCACTGCTGACGTTTTGTATGTCTCCGTGCAGCCAGAACTCTACGGTGGTGGCGGTTTGCGCGTCAATCTGGTCGCCTATCGAGTCGAGGAGCAGGCGTGGCTGGGAGTTGGTTTCCCACGCCCCGCCGGGTGGATCATCGGGCTTGCGCTGTCTGGCCCAGATAATCTTCTGGCGTTCGACCATGATCTCATACGCGGCGCGTAACTCATCCAACTGATCCGGCGGTATCGCATTGCGCAGGATGATGTAACCGTCTTCGAGAAACCGGTCTCTGTTTACTTTCATCTCAGAGGCTCCGGCCAAACGTGTGATGTGCTGTCGCTGGTGTTTATGCCGGGCAGTTTGCCCATGCTCTCAATCCATCCACTGTAATAGTCTGTTCCGATTAATTTGTCAATACAGTTCCGTCTATTCAACAACGCCGGCGTCGATTTTGCCAAGGCATTTGAGCAGACCGAAGCCAACGATTGGGTCCGGGTCGTCGATACGGATTTGCGCGGGGTCTGCTTGTGTGCCCGTCGCGTGATTCTGGAGATGTTGAAAAGCGGCGGTGGTGTCATCGTCGACATCGCCTTTGTGCACTCCATCGCCGGCCTGCCCGTCGCCGCGGATGCGGACGAGTGCCTCAACTTCTGGAAGTCCAATATCTCCATGAGGCGTGTCGGTAAACCGGAAGAAATCGCCAATCCGGCTGTATTCCTGGCCAGCGACAAGGCCAGTTACGTTTGCCACGTTCGCAGGATTTCCGCCAGACGGTCCACCACGAACTTGTGCGACACTGTCTGCGACTCGACCGTGACGCCGCCGAGGTGCGGGACGATTACCACGTTGTCGTGTTCCCGCGACAGGGCGATCAACGGATGATCAACCAGATCATTGAGCCATTCGCCGTCGATCACATCGGCCCCGAATCCGCCCACTTTGCCGCTGTGAATGGCATCGGACAGGGCCGTTTCGTCGATGATCCGGCCGCGGCTGGTGTTGACCAGGATGACCCCGTCTTTCATTGCCTGCAATCGTTCCGCATTGATGAACTGTTCGGTCTCCGGTCCAAGGTGGATATGCATACTGATCACGTCGGCGCGCGCCGCGAAGGCGTCAAAGTCCAGGTACTCCAGATCCGCAAGCGGTCGCAGCGGATGCGGATCGCAGCCAATCACGTTCATGCGCAGGCCGCGACCGTATTCTACCATCATACGCCCTAGGCGCCCGACACCGAGCACGCCCAGCGTCTTGCCGGAGAGCTGCATGCCGCGATAGACATCGCGGGCCCAGTGCCCACTGCACGCAGCCTGATTTGCCGCTGGAATCTTGCGCGCCGACGCCAGCATCAAGGCGCACGCCAGCTCGGCGGTGGCGGTGATGTTGTCCAGTAAATCGTATTCCGTCTTGATGCACCGCATCTCGATGCCGAATTCGTCCAGGGCCTCCAGATCGAGATGGTCGAGACCGGTCGACGGGGTGTACACCAGACGCAGACGGCCTTGGGCGCCGCGTTCGACAACCTGGCGATCCATCGGCATGTGCAGCGTTGCCAGATAGACGTCGTATTCGCCGATGTGATTGAGCAGGAACTCACGGTCCGGCGGTTGAATGTCGAGGTGCGCCAGCCCTGTTAGGGGATCGTAGACTTCCGCAGCAATGCCCGAGTCCCACATCGACAATACACGATAGATGTTTTCCATCTTCAGCCTGCTGGTCAAGGTTAAATAAGTTTGCGGTCTGGTGGAATGAATATACCACTGTATTCCATCGGGTGGAACCGCAGCTATAGGCGAGGGGATGAGCCTGAGGGGATTGGGTCAAATTTTCTTTTTTATTCTTGTCGTTTGACGGGCAACCGGTCGTTCAGGCTCGCTGAATTAAAAAATATGAAAAGCAGGCCCGTTACTTCTCAGTCCGTTATGTTGACGAAACCGAAGCGCCAGCTTTACTGGTCAACCCCACCAGCTCCGACGACTGATTGAACGCACCGCTGCAGGTGACAAACGAGACGGTAGGTTTTCTTTAACTACAACCAGGGCCGTGGCAACGAAGTTGTCAGCGGTGTGTTTGGTGTTTCCCACCGCCGCTGTACCCGCCCTTCCTTCGGACAGTGCCACGATGATTCTACGCTGGTCATTACAGCCCCTTCAATTCCAGTCCCTGATTTGATCCTTTCCTCAAAACAAATCGCCGGGCGGCGGCGGCAGGGGGTTGATGCGTTTCAGCACGTGGACGCCGTGCTGCTGGTAGATGACTTCGTATGCGCCCGAGGCCATTATTTTCTCTACCTGGGCACGGGCGACAGATGGATTAGAATTCCAAAACCGCTCCTGATAGACATGGTAGTCGGTCTCAAAATAGGGATCGAACTGGAAGCGCCGCGACAACCTGCGATCCAGGAATTGGCAAATGCTGCGACCGTCGCCTGTAACTGTGGCATCCGCCGGGATCAACTGTACAATGTCGCGGCGGGCCAGGTAGTTTTGCATCAACTGATTGTTTGACGGCACGATGCCGACGTTCTGTTTGGCCCACGGAAACAACGATAGAAACAAACTTGCATAAACCGCCGCAATTAATGCGCCGGTGATTGCCGCACCGGGCTTGATTCTGCGAATCCAGGCGCAGCTGCGGTCGTACCGGGCCTGTAACCGTTGCCAGGGCAGCACCAACGGTTCATCTCTGCGGCTGATGCCGCGAATCAGAGCCAGAAATAGAATGCCCATCGTGCACACATGGTAATGAAAGGCGATGGACTTGAACGGCTGCCCTTGGTGCAACCAACTCATTCCCAGGACCGGCAGCACTGCGATCGCCACCCGTGGTGCCAGCAGACACATGCAGCCCATCGGCAAGAGCAGTTCCAGCACCAAAGAAAAATTAGCAGGCGCGCAGAGCAACGAAAAAAAAGATCCCGGCCTGGTAAGCGGTGCCAGCACAACATCGCCCAGCGAGTTGCCCAAAGTGCTGTAACCCCGTGCCATGTGGTCGTATGCCGACTGGCTGTGCCATGGCATGAAGACGAAGGAAATCAAGACAAAATACAGTATGCCGCCAGCTGCCATGATGGCTCCGGTTCGCCAGCGTCGGTGCAAGGCCAGCATGATCCCGAGGCCGACGATGTAGATCGCCAGATATTCCTTCATGCTCAAGCCAAGCACCAGCAGGATGGTCGCGGGGACATGGCGGCGTTCGAGCAGACAGTAACCGCCAGCCACAAAAAACGGTAGAGCCAAAGTATTCGGGTTGAAGCCGTACGAGAAGTTGTAGGCAACCTGCGACGTCGATGGATACAGCAGGTAACAGATTGCCAGGGCCAATGAGCTCAGCGCTGACAACCCGTGGCGCCGAGCCAGAAACATCAGCAATAACGAGGTGCCGCCCAGCACGATGGTTTGCGTGAGGATCAGGAATTTAATCGTTGGCAAGCAGGCGAACAACGGTACCAGCAGGATCAGGCCGGGGCTGAAATGCCCCCAAAACGGCGGCAACTCCGAATACACCTGCAGGTAGGCGCCATACCGTACAGAGTTCAATAGTCGTTTGTAATAGATGCCGATATCCGAGTAGCCAAGCAACAAACGTTCGTGCATGGCTTCAAGGAAAAAGCTCATCCAGTATACGAAATAAAGGCAGGCAAGCAACGCCAGGATCCACGCCACCACCGTCGGCAGGCGGAGGTTGGTCTCGCGCGGGCAGGCCTGCATGACGCGAGTCGCACACAACCCCATCAATAGCATGCTGGCGTACAGCGACAGCATGCCACTGGATAAACCCAGCAGCATAAGGGCGCCGTTACCGCACAAGATTGCCAGCGGCCACACCGCTCGAGCCAGGCCGCCGAAAGACAAACCACCTCGACTGAGCGCCCAACCCCAAAGTCCGGCGTGAAGGCCCAACATCAAGTACAGTGGGTACGTTCGCTGGTTGTCGGTGGCGCGCGCCAGGTGATGGAGCACCTCGAAGGTGAATCCTTCGTTTTCCATGACGGCCGCGATCAACCCGACCACTGCCAGCGCGACAAAAATAGCGTGCCGCAGTTCAATGGAGTTGCGCACCGGTGGTGCACCGTTGTTTGGTTTATTCGGGTTCTTTGACATTTGCATCTAACCGTTTGGGCTGCTCGCTTCTGCCACGCACCAGGCAGGCGGTCTTACAAGTTCGTCTATTCCTTGCCGGATGGGAACGCCCACTCGGTACTTTACAGCGCCGAATCGGCACAGAAATCCGCTGCGCCACAAATTTTGAAATTGACCGTCAGGCCTCTCCGGCCTTTAAGTCAGCGCATTCGCAGCTAAGATAAGCCCTCATATAATTGCCATTGACCGCAGGGGATTGGGGCAAACCTGCTTTTTGACTTTTGCCGTTCGATGGGCAAAAGGTAATTCAGACTCGCTGGAGCACAAAATATGAAAATCCGGGCTCTAATCCTCCTCGGCCCGTTATCCTGACGGAACCGAGGCGCCTTTTTCAGCGGTTTTTTCCCCATCTAAAATCGTGCAGAACCTCAGTTAAATTCCTGTTCAACAGGATTCATAAATGGCAAAAAAGCGTTTGGACAATGAACGCCGCAATACCGGGGCCACGAATCAGTTGGCTCTGCTCGGCGGCAAACCGGTAGGCACGGTCCACCAGCCGGTGTATCCGTACTTCACCAAACGCGCCTGCCAGCGTGTGATGAAGATCATGGAGGAAGGCCGCGTCCTGGGCTTCTCCCGCGACGTACCGGAGGTGCGTGAGGCGGAGGCGGCCCTGTCGCGGCACCACGGTGGCCGCCACGTGCTGACCACAAGCTCCGGCCACAGTTCCCTGCAGATGGCGCTGGCCGGACTCGAAATTGCCGATGGCGACGAGGTCATCACCACGCCCTACTCCTGGGGGGCGTCGGCCGCCTGTATCCTGCATCAGAATGCCATACCCGTCTTCGCCGATGTCAACAGAAACACCGGCCTGATCGATCCGAAACAGGTCGAGGCCAAGATCACCTCGCGGACCCGCGCCATCTTGCCAGTGCACATGTACGGGCATCCTGTGGATATGACTGCCATCATGCGTATCGCCACGCGGCATAGCTTGGCGGTTGTCGAGGACTGCAGCCAGGCACACGGCACGACATGGAAAGGCGTCGGGGTCGGAAATTTCGGACACGCCAACGGGTTCTCGTGTATGGGCGGCAAACAATTAGGAGCGACAGAAGCCGGCTACATGGTGACGCCCGACCAGGACGTCTACTGGCGCGCCTGCCTGCAGTGCCAACACAATGCGCGCTCGACCGAACCGGATTTCTCCGATGCGTTACGGCCGTATATCGATTCGCTGATTTACACCCATCGCATTACAGCTGTGGATGCGGCGCTGCTGACCGAGCAACTGAAGAAACTGCCGCGCGAGATCGATGCGCGCCGCCAGAACATTGCCACCCTCCGGTTGCTGCTTGCCGACTCAAAATACCTTGCCTGGCCGAAACACAGCAAGCACGGCAATCCCTCGTATTATATGTGGTCGGTGCTGTTTCGTGCGAAGCAGGCGGGCGTCCATCGCGACACCTTTCTCAAGGCGCTGCAGGCGGAAGGGTTGGCCGCGACCAGTTATTTGCCGGCGCCGATCCCGAGCTGGCCGCGTCTTCATTGGCAGACCTATAAGGGCCCGCGCACGGTGTGGCACGAGAACCTGCGTCGCGCCAAGGTCGACTACCGCAAAGATGCAGTTCCCAATACTGAATACGCAATCAATCACGGCATTCAGTTGATCTTTCGCTTCTACAAACCGGCAGCGAAGGTCATGCAGCGGATCGCGGATATCATCTACAAGGTCGAGTCGAACATTGATTCACTGCGGCATTATGAGCAGGATCCGCAGCCGTACGCCAACGTTAAACTTCATACCGGCACCGCGTATGCGCCTCCTTCGCTATCGGGTGTCAAAGGGAGGCTGAAATGATCTCTCCGAAATGGTTCCTGGCCGATGAAGACAACAGCTTCTTCGACGTCGAGCTCAACGACTTTGTACCGGATAAACTCTTCGATGCCCATATGCATCTGGGGCAGCGCAGCGGCTACACCAGTGACACTCACAACGACCTGGTCGCAAACACCCCGGAAATCGCCGACATGGCCTCCTACCGCGAGCATCTGCCGTGGATCCTGCCCGGCCGCAACGTCACAGGTGCCAATGTTTTGCCGTCGACCATCAGCGGTCATGACCGAGAGAAAGGCGTCGAATTCGCTGCCGGAGAAGCCGCGACCGACGATGGCAGCGGTTCCAGTGTCGTCGTTCATCCGGCGATGAGCGCTGATCAGCTGCGCGCCGAGATCGATCAGTTCCGGCCGGTCTCCTTGAAACCGTACCATATGATGGCGGCGCGGGCGGATACGCAGCAGTCGTCAATCGAAGAGTACCTGCCGGAACCGCTGGTAGCCGTGGCCCATGAGGCGAAGCTGCCGGTTGTCGTCCACCTGGTGCGGGACAAGGCGCTGGCGGACGAAGGAAATCAGAAGACTATCCGCCACTATTGCACGACTTATCCCGACATGCAGCTGGTGCTGGCGCATTGTGCCCGCGGCTTCAACCCGGGACATACAGTGCGCGGTATCGGTGCCATTGCCGGACTCGACAATGTTTTCTTTGATACCTCCTGTGCCTGCGAGTCGGGCAGCATGGTCGCGATTCTAAAGACCTTCGGCCATACAAAAATGATGTGGGGATCGGACTTTCCATTCTGCCATTTGCACGGCCGCTGTTTCGCTATCGGCGATTTCTTCTCGTGGGCTTACGACGATCAGCTGGAGTTCGGCGTTCACGCAGTCGGCGACCGGCTGGGATTCACATTCGTCAGCCATGAGTCTATTCGCGCGATCAAGCTTGCCTGCGGTGCCTGCGACATGAGCCAAGAGCAAATCGAAGCGATCTTTCACGACAACGCTGCCCAGTTGTTCGCCCGGCGGTGAGCGCCGGGTCGAGAGCCGTCATCGAAAAACGGAACGCGTAAGTTACGCGGTCCAACAAAATCCAATTCGGTCGATGCCGGAGAAACTGAATTGAACACCGAACGCCCCACACTCAACGAAGTCCGCAAGAAGCTGCGCATCAATTGGTATCGTTCACCTATCGCGACGGACCAGCTGCGGTCGCTCGCGTTACGCAGTAACCTCAGAGGCGCTTTCCAAGCTGTCGGGCACATCGGATTGTGGGCCTGCACCGGAGCGCTCACCTGCTATGCATTCACCCGGGGGGCTTGGGTCGCGTTCGCTGTGTGCCTGTTCCTGCACGGCACCATCGGAACATTCTTGAAGGGCATCTCCGTGCATGAACTCGGTCACGGCACCGTGTTTCGTACGAAGAAACTAAACAGCCTGTTTTTGCGGATCTACAGCATTGTCGGTTGGTGGAACTTTTACGACTATGCAATGAGCCACACCTATCATCACCGGTACACATTGCACCCGGATGGCGACCGCGAAGTTTTACTGCCTCGTCATCCGTCCTTGAGATTGCTGTATTTACTCCAGTTGTTTACGATCAACATTACCGGCGGCCTCGAGTCAACCGGTATCATTCCGACAGTCAGGAATACTTTGATGACGGTTTTTAACCGTTACGAGGACGAGTGGTTGATCGCCTTGTATGCCGATCAACCGGGGGAGCGTGTCAAGGCCGTCAACTGGATGCGCTTTGTGCTGCTTGTCCACATTCTTGTAGCTGTCGCCGCCATTGCGTCCGGCTACTGGATCGTGGTTATTGTTTTTTCCTGTCACCTGTTTTTCGGTAACTGGCTCAAGTACTTCGTCGGCCTGCCCATGCATTGCGGGCTGCGCGACAATATCCCGGACTTCCGCCTGTGCGTACGTTCGATACGGCTCGATCCGATCTCGGAGTTTCTGTACTGGCACATGAACTGGCACACGGAACACCATATGTTTGCAGCAGTACCGTGTTATAATCTGTCTAAGCTGCACAAGGTGGTCAAGGATGACATGCCTGTTCCGCGCACGCTGGTCGGTGCCTGGCGTGAGATGCGGGAGACTTGGAACCGGCAGAAGGATGATCCGGACTATAAGTTCAATACGCCGCTGCCGCCGTCAGCCCATCCGGCGGTCACTGAGGTGTCAATGGTCACGGAAGGTGACGAAGCGGAACCGATTGCCACCTCCATCGGCGACCTTGCACCGGACGCGTTGGCGTGATTGCCCGGATTCGGGACAACTCTCGACGAGGTGTGTAGGGCATGAAGGAATCGGCCGGGCCGTGGCATCGATGATGCAGGATTCCCTTCCGGCCGCTGCGATCCCTATTCTGTCGGTGACCAGAAGAAGCCGCGGCGCAGCATCCCGCCTTGTTCCGCTTTGTTCCAGACGCGAATGGCGATCGTGTTGCGTCCGGGTTTGACGGCGCTGGTGATGTCAACGTCGAACTCGTGATTCCACCACCACCAGACTTTGTGCGGCTCGTGGTGTATGTACTTGCCGTTGATCCACACCCAGCCTTCATTGAAGATGCCGCCGCTGTGGAAGTTGATCGTCTTGCCGGCGACCGCTTCGTCCACGTCGAAGTCACCGCGATACCAGCCATGCCCGTCGTAATGGTGGCCCTTTGCATCGAGCGGTGGGTCCTGACCGTCCCAGATATAGTGCGTGTTCATCGGTCGCCAGTTGGTGTCATCGAAGTCCGGTGCGTACCATTCCGCGACGACGCCCTCCTGAAACGGGTCACGCTTGAACGCCATTTCGAGCGGCAGGTCGGCAACCTTTGTGCCGGTCTCTCCGTTGGTCATCGCCGCCAGTTCCTCGTATCGGAGCAGGCGGCCGCGGGCGACGAACGGCGGCGGCTTCTCGACGGCCGGTGAGTCGGGGTTGTCGGGAAAGGTCTCGGAGATGAAGAATGAGTAGATCTCGTTCAGCTCGGCCTGCAGGTCGAACATACGCCGGGCCTGGCTCGCCGCCTCGGCGTAATCGAGGTTCATCGCGGCTGCTTCCATGTCGCCATAGGCCTTGAGGTGATCGGCAATCAGCGACACCGCCTCGACACGCTCGCGCTGCGCCGGCGTCGTCTCAGCCGCCAGCGCCGAGTCGATGTGATGCCGAATGCTGGTGCTGAATTCCGAGGTATAGACGCTGTTGAGAAGAAAGTCCTCGTGTGGGTGCAGCGGTGACGCACCCAGGTGCGTTTCCACCGCATCCCACCAGGCCCGCACGTGTGGACCGGCAGCGGTGCCGAAGAAGGTGTTGTAGAAGTCCGACTTGAGCGCCTCGACATCTGTCCCGGCATCCCACAGCAGCCTGGCCGTCGTGTAGAAGCTGGTCCAGGTCTGCATCCATGCCTTGCGGCCCTCGCCCTGGAAGCCTTTGATGTCAATGTCCCTGTACATGGGGATGTTGACTGTGACGTTGGCCGTCTGGCGCTCCGGCACGAACAGGCCGGTGAGAAAGTCGGGGTTATAAATGTAAAGGTAAATATGGGGCGTCTGCCGGCGGTACTGCCGTAACATCTTGACGAACTCCTGGCGCCGCCAGCAGCTCGGATGATTGTTCGGATGAACTGCGCAACAACTGATCGGCGCATACAGGACCGTCATATTCGGCAACAGTTCCACCCCTTGCGGCGGCATTTCCCGCAGTGAATAAGCCATCGTTGCGACAAACTTGTCGGGAAACTCCTTCGCCATGTCTCGGGCAAAGGTGTAAAACTCCTCACTCATCTGCGGGCCGTAGACGTAATGGTTGTACTCGAACTTCTGACTGGCCTTATCACACTTTTCGCAAAAGCAGTACGGCGAGCCATCCGGCGGACTGACGCCGAAACCATTGCTGGAAATGCGATGTGGGTTCGGACCTTGGGCATAATGTTTTTCGGCGAACGCGGTTTTGATATTTTTCAGGCTCTCCTTGAGCACGTCCGGATTCGACAGACACAGCATGCTGTGGTATTCGCTGGTGGCTTTGTGGCGCTGGCCCTTTTTGTCCATGGAAAAATACTCGGGATGCTCGTCATAGTATTTCGCCATTGGCAGCAGCAGGCCGAGAAAACCGTCACCGACGAGTGGGTAGGTGGTCTCCAACTGGGACGACATACCGACCTTCAGCCGCCATTCGGCATAGGTCTGCATTTCCTCGGGGGTAGTCGGCACCCAGCCGGGATTGAGGCCGATATAGCGCACGGCAAAGTCCGGTCGCGACAGGACGTCGAGATCCGGTACCGTGATGGTCTTTTGCTGCGGTACAACCTCGCCCCAGTCGCCGGGAAAATAGAAGCGGCAACCCAGTTCATAAAGAAAAGCGTAGCCACCGTACAAGGTGCCGTGGTACGGTCCGTCGGAATTGCCACCAATGAAAATGGCGTTGCCTGCGGTCTGCAGAACGTAGCCTTCCTCCTCGAAAGCGTCGTCGTGGACGGTGGTGTTGTGCCCGGACGGGATGGCTATACCCTGCGCTGCTGCGGCGCCGGTGTGGCCCACATAAATGCTGATCGGCTGCCCGGTGTCCTCGCCTTCGGTGACGATCGGCAGGCGGGCGCCGCTCATTTTTTCGATGTACGATTGTACCGCTGCGCCGGCCCGGCGCGCGTGGTCTTCGTTTTGGGCCACGACAATAGCGGCGCGGGCGTTACCGTTTTCGACGATGGTCAGAGGTGCGCCGTGCGAAAAACGGACAAACGTGACTAACAGGGTGAACATGATGATGGTAAAACGCATGACATCTCCGTGTTATTTTATTTGAAACTGAGTGAAACGGTACTGTTACAACGCCGTTGTGTCTACATGATAATCCGGGATTCCGCAACAGCAGGGAAGATTCTGCTTCTAGAGGTATTGTAACGGTTATTGTAATGCGCGAAAATGCGCCGTGCCGCAAAGATAGGTTTTTCGGACATGACATTCATCAGCAGCCCAGCCGCCTACGAGCGGATCACCGACTTCGCCCAGCCGCTTGACGATTGCTGGGAAGTGGTGCCCGACAAGGACTGGTCATTCGAGACAACTCCTGGAAACGCCCGCTTCGAAAGCCGGTCCGAGGGGAGGGCGGAGATTTATCTGAGACCGTGCGCAATGCCCGGTGATACGGTCGAGATCGGGTTGCTGCCCGGAGCGCCGCGTGCGGGCATGTTCACCTTCGGGTTTCTGGCCGGTTTCGAGCACATTCGTGTCGAGCTCGACCTGACGCGTGGCGACCTCACGGTCCACACCCATGAATTCCACAAGCCGCAGCCGCGTCTCGCGACGAAGACGCAAGTTGATTTTGACCGAGTCCGCCTCGTTTGGGAAAGCGATTGCCTGCCGCAACTTCCTTTCAAGGGCGGTCGCATCTCGGTAATCCTCGACGATCAATGCGCCGCGGTCGTCGAGCAGATCGATTTCCTGCCGGAAAGCAACTGCATGTTCGGCTTCAACGGACCGGGAGAACTGTCGATCGCGTCCTGGTCGATTTCGGGGCCGCCGCGACCCAGGCCTGAGTATACGCACGTCGGCATCTGGCAGCACACCAAACCGTGCACGCGCGACAGTGTTGATTCACTGATCAACGGCGTTCGAAAGGGCGCCGAGGCCGGGGTGGATATTCTGGTGACGGCGGAGACGTCGCTTACCGGCCTTCGGCCCGAGGATCCGGAACTTGACGACCGGGGCTTGATCCAGTCGGAGCTAAAGCGGTTTCAGGAGGCCGTGGCACAGACCCGGGGCGCGCCGTACACTTTGATCGGCTACCCCGCCTGGATCCCGGGCGACCGGGTGGAGGGTGCCACCTGCGACTTCGTGAAGATCAACCGGCATCTTTTCGTCCGCCCGGATGGCTCTCTCGGCCCGCCAATGGCCAAGGTGCACTCCTGCGAAGAGGGTATGTGGCATGGGCGGCACTATAATTTGCAGCGCGTCTGTGGTGTGGAGGTGGCGATGGGGGTGTGTCATGACATGAACTATCGCGACACCTGGGGCACCGGCGTGATGGCCGGTGCCAGGCTCTGCCTCCATCCGGCCGCCGGCGGCCCGCCGGCCGGCACGATCGACGAGATCAGACAGAGAAACACCGAAGGGCACGGCTCGGAAATGGACGCCTTCTGGGTCCACGTCAACGCTGCCGGCGGATCGGCGATCTACTATCCCCGTACAACTGCCCGGCTGCAGGAGCGAATCGTCGCCGCCACAAAGGATCTCACGAAAGACAACCCGAGCTACCCCGAGTACGCCTCTATGGGCGATCAATTCGCACACGCACGGATCAGGCTATACGACGCCAACGGCTCCTTTCCCCTGCGTACGCTGCGCGCCGGTTCCAAGGCTTACGAATGCTGGTCGAAGCTCATCCCCGACATCGTGGACGTCGACACGGATGTTTCCGAATGAATGGCTCGATCAAAAAAAGTTCTTCAGACCATAGCCGGCTTGCTTGTCTAAGCAGGGAGCGGACGCCTTCTGCCTGCTTGTGCATTTCTTACTAATACGAGCAGTCTTGATCGTGCGGCACGGCACCAGGGTACAATCCGCCAATCATGGCAATACCTGGTCGCCTGCGTCCAGATCATGCACCTGCTGCTGCCATCCTTCGAGTCCTACTTGCAGGGGTGCGCCGACACGCCAAAGCGATTTGCAGCAGCCTACAATTTCGTGCAGCGGCGCGAACGTACGTTGCATCCAGTGTTCGATATCGATATGTTCGTCAAAGTCCTGGGATGGCGGGTATACGAAGCCATGCAATTTCATACAAGCCAAAATCTCGTCGACTGATGAATTCAACCTCTCCCTGCATAATTGATGTTGCTTACGGCGACGACCGGGGCGCCGGCCTGCCGCTTGCCCTCGGCGTTCCCTTTGCGCAAGGCCAGCTGACGGATACCTCGAACCTGGCCGTCGCAGCGCCCACCGGTCAGGCACGACCATCGGCCTGTCGACCATTGGTCCATTGGCCGGATGGCTCGGTGCGCTGGGGGCTTTTGACTTTCACAGCGTGTGACGCCGGTAATCATGAACTGATAGCTGGCCAGGCGCCGATGGTCCCGGACGAACCGGTCACGCTGGTACAGAACAACGATACTTGGACAATTGACAATACCCGGCTCTCGGTCACCGTCGGCGCCGGCGGTCCCGGGCCGATTCATCAGATCAACTGTGACGGGCATACCTACCTCGACGATCCTGCGCGCTTTGCATTCTGTGTCGACGACGCCGATACAAGGCACGAGCCGCAACGTACCGTGCGTGTCCTGGAACAGTCGCCGCTGCGTGTTCGACTCCGCGTCGAAGGGGCCCATTTCACTGCTGCACACGAGCGCCGTCTGACGTATCGACTGGATGTTGAGCTCTGGGCCGGTTGGACAACGCTGCGGCTGGATTATCACTTTTTCAACGTCGAGCCCGACCGAGCGAGCGTGCCGATCGAAAGACTCGCCTGCGAAGCGCAATGGTCCCTGACCGGACCGACGCAGCGACATTTTCTGCAGCAGAACTACGGACTCTTCTATGTCGGGCGACATGTTTTCAATCCCGAGCGCGTTGCAATCATTGCCGACGAGGAACGACAGTCTGCCTATGTCGAGGACGCCGCGATGCTGCTCGATGACGTCGACTACCCGTTTTACCTGAACCCGCCGCTCGTAAACACCGGGGATTGGCTCGGCCTGCACGGCGGCGGCCGCGCTGTTTACCTCCAAATGCAGGATTTTCTGCGGGCCCGTCCCAACCGCTTGGTCAGTGACGGCGCCACGCTGAATCTGGAAATCTGGCCGGCGACGAAAGAAGTGCTCGACCTGCCACAGGGACGTTCCAGACGACAAGTCATGACGCTGGCATTCGTGCAGTCCGACGATGCCACACCGGACAAACTCACGGGCAAGATGAACTATACACCGAGGCAGGAGCCGGAGGGAATTGCGTCGATGCTTGCCTCGCCTATACACGAAGGGCGTGCCTGCCTTGCCCCCGAATGGTTGGCGGCCAACACGGCGTTCGAGCAGGATCTGGCGCTGCCGAAAAACAAACACATGCGATTCGAACACGCACTCACGGGCATCGCAACAATCTCAACGCCTGATTCCAAGTTCGACCTTGGCGACACGAATTCCCAATATCATCTGTCCTACTCGGTTAGCGGCGGTGGCCTCGTTCGCCGATTACCCGGAGCTCCGGAAATCCCCCGGAATTGGCCCGAAGTCCGGCCGACACAAACTTACCTGGACTGCCACGAACCGGTGTGGCTGAACAATGAGTACGACATTATTCACACCTTGTGCAGCGAACTCATGCGCCTTGGCAGGCATGAGCTCTGGACTATGGTGCGGCTGGCTGCCAGGCACAACATAGAGGTAGACTTCCTGCACTATTCCGATCATCTGTGGCTGCATCGGGCAACGCCTGCTCACTCCGCACGGCATACAACGACCGGTGCCTATCCCAGTCATTTCTGGACCCAGGGCTTGCTCGAGTACTATTGTCTCAGCGGCGATCCCGATGCACTCGAAGTCGCACTGGCGCTAGGCGACAAGACCGTGGAGTTCTTTGCTAACGCCGAACAAAGGGAAGTTTTGTGGGGCTTCAACCGTGAGATCGGCTGGAGCATACTGCTGCTTGCGCACCTGTACGACATCACCCGCGAACCGCGATTCCTGCCGTTGCTGGAGGAGATGATCGATTTTGTCATGGGCTTCGATCGTAACGCTTTCTCGGGCGCAGTGAATCTCTCCTCTGGCAACGATCGCCTCTCGCTGCACCGGCAGATGATCAATGGGTTCTTCGGGTATGCAAGTATGGTAGATGCAGTTGACCGCTACGCCACGATCACTGGACGTACCGACGTTGATCAATGGCTGCAGACGCTAAGCATCGACCTGGCCAAAGCACTGATCATCGAGACCCGCGATGGAGGCGAGGTGCGCATGGATTTCGGTATTTTTCTGGCCGTCGGTTATGAACGCACCGGCGACGAGCGTTTCATGACGTTGACCGGGGCGTGGCTCGATCAGCTCTGCTGGAATTCCGGCCGACTGGCAGGTAACGCAACGACATACCGTGGCTGGGTGCGTATCCTTGGTCATGCCTGGCGGCATGGCATGCTGGACAAATACGAGCTGCCCGGTGCAGGGACGCTGGAGGATTTGGCAAGCTGGTAGGGGCAGTTGACATGGGCGCGGTAGTGGCCCGCCCTTATATGATGCCCGCTCGCAGCAGGTCCTGCACATCGAGCATGCCGACCAACTGGCCGGACTCCTCGACCACGGGAAGTTCATCGACCTTGTTAGTCCGCATGATTTTCAATCCTTCCGTTGCCAGCCTGTCCGCTGCAATAGTCCACGGATCACGGGTCATCACTTCCGCCACTGGACGGTCCAGCACCGAAATGTCGTCGTTGATTTCCCGGCGCAGATTGCCGTCGGTAAAAATGCCGACCAGACGGCCGCTGTCGTCGACGATTGACGCGGCACCCGCCTTGGCGGTGGTTATCGCGAAGAGTACCGTCTTGACAGTCGCATCCGGTCCAGCGACTGGATTCTGATCGTCCGTCCGCATGATGTCGCCCACTGTCATCAGCAGATTTTTCCCTATGCTGCCGCCCGGATGATAGAAGGCGTAATCTTCGACGCGGAAACCTTTCTTCTCCAGCAATGCCATCGCCAAGGCATCGCCCATTGCCAGGCTGGCGGTTGTACTTGCCGTCGGCGCTAAGCCCAGCGGGCAAGCTTCCTGCTTCGTACCGGTGTCTATAACCACATCGCTGTAACGCGCCAGTGTCGACTGGGGGTTTCCCGTTAGTGCTATAAGCACCGCACCGATCTTTTTGATCAATGGCAGGAGCCGGGTGATTTCATCCGTCTCACCGCTGTTCGAGAGGGCAATGACCACGTCCCCTTCGTGGATCATCCCGAGATCGCCATGTACTGCTTCCGCTGGGTGCAAAAATAGCGTTGGCGTCCCGGTGCTGGCCATCGTCGCGGCGATTTTTCGTGCCACTATGCCAGCCTTGCCCATGCCGGTTAGCACAACTCTTCCCTGACAATCAGCAAGCGCTGTCAGTGCATCAATGAACGCCTCTCCGATGCCGTCGACCAACGACAAAATAGCCTCCGCCTCAACCGTAAGGACTTGTCTGGCAATGTCTTGCCAGTGTTTATTGTCGGTTTTGACGCTCATGTGCGTTTGGGCCTCACGATATTGTCTATCTGGATAAGTTGCTCAAGCAGTGGCGGCAAATCAGTCATTTTCAAACTGTTTGGGCCGTCCGACAGCGCCTTGTCCGGGTCCGGATGCACTTCTATAAAGACGCCGTCGCAGCCTGCCCCGACAGCCGCGCGCGCCAGGCAGGGAACCATCTCGCGGCGCCCGCCGGAGGCAGTGCCGAGACCCCCTGGTGATTGGGCGCAGTGCGTTGCATCGAAAATTACCGGGTACCCGAGCGCGCGCATCGTGGGCAGTGCCGTCATGTCCGCAACGAGCTGGTTATAGCCTAAGCTGTAGCCGCGCTCCGTCAGCAGGATGTTCTGGGCCCCAGCCTTTTCTGCTTTTGACACGACATTCTTCATGTCGTGCGGTGCGAGGAACTGTCCTTTTTTGATATTGATTGCCTTCGCCTGCTTTGCCACGGCGACGATCAGATCTGTTTGCCTGCAAAGGAATGCCGGGATTTGCACGATATCGACAACTTCAGAAACCGGACCGACTTGTTCTTCCCCATGCACGTCTGTGAGTAGTGGCACTCCGAGTGCCTGCTTAACTGCGGCCAGGATTCGCAGTCCTTCCGTCATCCCTGGCCCGCGATATGAGTCAATCGACGATCGATTTGCCTTATCATATGACGCTTTGAAAACAAACGGAATCGCTAAACTTTGGGTGAGTTCCTGCAGTTCCCGCGCGATCTCCAGCGTTTCGTTTTCCGTCGCGATCACGCACGGTCCGGCAATCAGCATGAGTCCTTTATCGGTACCCGGAATATCGAGATTATTCTGCATACCATCATGGTACCCGCGACCAGCCGAATTTCAATAACCCCTTGGCACTGGGGACTCTTTAAAAGACAGGTCATTTGAGAAATAAAAAAATGCCGCGACCGGGTCGACAGGCTGTCGTGGTCCGGCCGCGGCAGGAATGCACGCCGCTGTAAACGGCAGGCATCGCCGTCTACGCGGCTTTACTCCCTAAATAGATGTCCATGATCACCTCCTTTTCTCTGCGTGTTGCTGTTGCCGCGAGAACAGGTGCCTACGCTGTTGTCGCAAACACAGCCCGCCCATCGTCCCGGCTGCGAGAGCCGGTTTTTGCCTGATGCGCCAGGCTGTCCGAGTTTGTCGTGCCCCAATCAACTATTAGGCAGGCACGCTAACAGTACTTTACTACAAATCACACAGAGGCGCAAGCCCCGGCCAGGTGAATATGGACCGCTTGATTGGCGTTTCTGGCGAATTAGTTTAAGACCGTAACGATTTTTTCATTTCAACCGTCACCTTCACCACAGGATGCATTATGAACACTGTCCGCACGATCACCGCATGTTTCGCTGTCATGGCCGTCACGCTCCTCTGCAGTTGTAAAACGTATGTAGCTACGGATGGCGACGCGCTGATCATGAAGCGCGGCCCGAACTACTGGGAAGTCAATGTTGGGGGCAAAGTCAAGGACGTATATCGTGCTGCGCTCGCCGGGATCAGCGATCTCGAACTGAAAGTTGTCCATGAGCAGGCCGATAATGTGACCGGCATGATTGACGGGGCGTTCGCTGACTTGTCTGAGTTCCAGATAAATTTCTTTCAGGCTTCGCCTGCCAGTACGCGGGTTCGCATCTACGTGGGGCTGACTGCGAACAAGGGTCGTTCGGAACAGCTCGCGGCTGCGATGCAGGATAACCTGTAGGACTACAGGCCCGTCACTTGGTTTCCTGGTTCAGTGCTGCGAATTCGTGGCGCTGAATGCTCGCCAGGGCGAATCCGATAAGCGCGCCGCTGAAGTGGGCCAGGAAACTGACGTTTGGCGTGACGACGTCGAAGATCATTTGTATGATGATGATCAGAAGCACCAGTACCAACTGGGCGTGGGCGACGTGAGCCCGATCGCGTCGCCAGCCACGCATATAAACCGCGGCGATTGCCCCGACTATACCCATAACGCCACCTGATGCCCCCAGAACCGGCACCAGTTCGCTGTGGGTCAGCGGACTCAGCAGCACAATCGCCAGCATCGAGCCGAAGCCGGCGACGATGTATGTGGTGATGTAGCGCAGTGGCCCCAACGCGAATTCCAGATATGGGCCGAGTGCCAGTAAGCCCAGCATGTTCATCATCAGGTGTAACGCTCCGTAATGCAGAAACGTCGCCACCGCGATGCGCCACCATTGGCCGTCCATGACCCAGGCAGGGACAACTGCACCGAGAGTTGTCAGGGTTTTTAGATCGGTGGCGCCGCCGGCAGACATTTCGATTCCGAACACAATGAGGTTGACGAAGATCAGCGACAGCGTGACGACCGCCTTCGACCGCTTTACAGACGGCCGGAAGCCGTAGCGTTCGTCGTGGTCGAGCTGGAGTTCCTCGTCGTCCAGGATACGCCGTGACGGGGCGGACAAGCCATCTGCAGGTGCCGGCGGATTGTCGAAGCGCCAAGCGACTTCATGCTGCGTCAGTCGGTCGTCACTTGATTGGATTGCTTCGTATTCCTTTCTGGCGTTTTCCTCGTTGCGGCGGGCCAGCCACGCGGTTGCGAGCCAGTAGCTCTGTACTTGCGGGGGAAAGACCGCCAGCCTGGTGCGGAACAGCCGTTCCAGGGTTTCGGTGCGGCCGCTGAATGCAAACACGAAAAGACGGCAGAGGTTGCGCAGGTCGCCGTCGCGCCGACCGAAACCCGACCTCATTTCTGCGAACTGCGCAACCATCTCGTTGAGTCTGCCGGTTTCGCCGATGGCGCGGATGTAATAGATGGCGGGGTCGAGCTCATTCCCGGTGATTTTACCGGATTCGAACCAGTCGATGAATGCCTGCCAGTCGTGGTTGAGGCGATAGATATAGGCACGGGCGATCCGGCCGAACCAGTGGTGGTCGTCGCGGTACTGCTCGAGGCTGACGCAGGCTTCGTCGATCCGGCCATCGTGCGCCATTCCCAGGGCCCGGCAGAGCGCGGGATGGTGTCGCCAGCCGTCGGCAGGGTGAAAAACCGCGGCGATTCGGGCGAACCAGACAGCGGCATGGTATCGCTTCTTGATCGACAGATAGTGAACGATCTGAATGGCAACAAAGGGCAGAACAACGAGGATCAACCAGGCAACGCCGGCGGCGTAGCCGGCGACCTGCGGGGTCCGCAGCATGCCGGTGCCGAGCAATATGAGGACGACGGTATAGACGCAGATCCAGCCGATGTTGCCAGTTGGTTGGCGCAGGCTGCCAATGAACTGCAGCGCGACAGTGCCGCCGACAATCCAGACAAGGATGTAGTTGGGATCCATGGCGACAACGTCAGCCGCTTTGCGGTTGGCGGCCTGGGATCAGCGGTTTTTTTTGACAGCCTGGTAGAGGTTGTCGAACAGTTCCTCGAGCAAGTCATACGGCGTCGCGGAGAACGCGACGCGAATGACCCCGGAGGCGGCGATCACCCCCGTGGAATATTCTTCGAGCAGGATTCTGCGCACCTGCTCCGGGTCAGCGGATTTGAGTGCGACGCACATAAAGTAGCCGGAATTGAACGGCAACGCTTCGAAGGCTTCGGCGTATTCCGGATGGCTGGCGAGGATTTCCTTGACTTTCTCGGCGCGGGCTTTGAGGGTGTTGAATTTCTCGGTTTTCTGAGCTGCGTAGTCGCTGGAGGTGTATGCCTTCAGCATGATCGACTGTGACACCGCGGGGCCGTTCGAGATGTTGCCGCGGATGGCGCCGGCTGTTTTCGCTTCCAGCGCCTTGTAGACGTCCACTGTGCCGCCCTTGACGGCGTATGTGATGAAGCCGACGCGGAAGCCCCAGACGTAATCCTCCTTGGTCGCCCCGTCGATTTTGACGGCGAGCAGGCGTTCGTGCGCATTGGCCAGGCGTCCGAAGACGGATTCGGTGAGGATGCCGTCTTCGAAAACCAGCCCGAAGTAGGCGTCATCGATCAGTGCGACGACCTGGTTGCCGGCTTCGGCGACTTCGACCAGGACATCACGTATCCGATCGGCCTCGGCCGGTGTAACCGTGTAGCCGGTCGGGTTGTTGGGAAAGTTGAGGAGGACGATGCGTTTGCCGGTCGGTCCCTCGAGCAGTATCTCGCGCAACGCTTCGACGTCGTACCCACCGTCAACGAACGTGTTGTGGGTGGTTATTTTGAGGCCGTAGGCATTCTCGAACAACAGCTTGTAGTTACCCCAGTAGAGGTCGGGCATGCAGATCTTGTCGTTCTCGTCTCCGAACATGTAGGCACACATGCTGAGTGCATGGGTGAGGGCGCAGGTGACGACCGGGTTGCTGATCTCGATGCCGTCGACGGTGGGATTCTTGCGATAAATACCGTTGCGCCATACCTTACGCAGTTCTGCATTGCCGTAACTCGGTGCGTACGGAAAGGCCTCGGCCGGGGTCAATTTGATCATGTCCTCGACACAGCCCAGGCGCATGGGGGTGCCGTCGTCTTCGAGGGCGATGCCAATCGTGGCGTTTATTTTTTTGCCTTTGGCTTCGGCGGACTGGCCGAGGATGCCCTTGGCGGGAAAAAAGATTGCTTTGCCGCGCGCTGACAGCATTTCTAGAATGTTCGGACAGTTGTCGGCAAGGGTCTGGTTGAGAACTTCGGCCTGTGGATTCAACGCCATGATGATCACCTACGTTTTTTTCGTGGCGCGAAATTTTCCGCACCGTATAGTGTCTAACGTCTTCGATGCGGCGGATTTTGCATATCGCATCTGCAGCTGGTAACAATCATGTTTCGTTCGCAAAAATCAACTGCGAATGGGGAATTGTGGGTATTGAATCTCGATCATCTGAATCCTGAGCAGCAGGAAGCGGTTCGCACGACGGAGGGGCCGCTGCTGGTGCTGGCGGGCGCTGGTACGGGCAAGACATCGGTGATTACGTACCGTGTGGCGTGGATGTTGAATCATGGGGTTGCCGCCGAGAATATTTTGGCGGTCACGTTCACCAACAAGGCGGCGAATGAGATGCGCGAGCGTCTCGAGAACCTTTTGCCTCAGGTCGATCACAAGGTCATGTCGGTGTCGACCTTTCACTCCTTTTGCTGCCGCGTACTGCGGGCGGACGTTCATCACCTGGGATACACCCGCCGTTTTGGCATCGCCGACGCCAGCGACGGGGAAGGATTGATCAAGCAGGTCATGGGGGAAATGGGTATCCGCAAGGGCGATCTGGATGTCGATTTCTTCAAGAACGGTGTCAGCCATGCGAAGAATAATCTGCAGACGCCGGAGGATATTCGCAGCAACAGCAAGCGTGACTGGGCCGCGACGCTGGCGGAGTTGTACGAGCGCTACCAGCGGCACCTGCGCAACATGAACCTGCTTGATTTCGACGACCTTCTGTTGCAGACGCTGAATCTGTGGAAGCAGTACAGCGATGTGCTTGCCAAGTACCAGGACCGGTACCGGTATATCCTGGTGGATGAGTATCAGGACACCAACAAGGTACAGTCGGAGCTTATGCGTACACTGGCGGGCGACCGTCGCAATATCTGCGTTGTCGGTGACGATGACCAGTCGATCTATGGCTGGCGCGGTGCGGACATTGCGAACATCCTGGAATTTCCGGACATTTTCGAAGGGACCCGGGTCGTGACGCTGGAGCAGAACTACCGCTCGACCAATGTCATTCTGAAAGCCGCCGGCCATGTCATAAATCGCAATGAAAGCCGCCATGCCAAACAGTTGTGGTCAACCAGAGGCGAGGGCGATCCTATTCGCGTTTTCGAGGCCGACAACGAGACCGAAGAAGCGCGGTTGATCGCTCGGATGATCACCCAGTTGACGTACGAGCAGCGTAGCGACTATGGGGACATGGCGATTCTGTTCCGCTCCAACTTCCAGACGCGCCCGTTCGAGCAGAGCCTGCGCGATGCCAAGGTTCCCTATTGTATCGTCGGCGCGAAGTCGTTCTATGAACGCCGCGAGATCAAGGACGCTGTCGCCTATCTGCGGCTCGTGCACAATCCGCGCGACGACTTGGCGCTGCTGCGTGTCCTCAACACACCGCCGCGCGGTATCGGTGACAAATCGATCGACAATCTGAAACAGTATCAAACGATCACCGGCAAGCCGATCCTCGAGTTGATGCACAGTGAGGATGTGCTCAAGGACATGCAGCCGGCGGCGGCGGAGAGTCTGCGCTGTTTCGCGAGCACTTCCGACGATGCTGCGAAAACATTTTCAGAAGTCGGAGGGCTGGCCGAGAAGATCCATCGTTACCTCGATAACATGGGCTACCTCGACGGGCTCGGCCGTATCTATAAGGGCCATGAAGAGGGCGTGGCGCGGCTGGAAAACGTCATCGAGTTTGTCAACTCGGCGGCGGGATACGAGGCGCGCATCGGCGGTACGGCGACATTGCAGATGTTTCTCGAAGCGTTTTCGCTGACCGACGACAGCGAGCGTATCGATGACCAGAGCGAGGAAGGCACGGGCGTGACGCTGCTGACTGTGCATGCCGCCAAGGGGTTGGAGTTCTCCTACATCTTTATCGTCGGCATGGAACAAAACCTGTTCCCGCACGAGCGCTCGATCCGGGATTACATGGTCGATGAAGAGCGACGACTTTTTTATGTCGCAGTGACGCGAGCGAAAAACAACCTGATCATGACACGGGCAAGGCAGCGTCAGAAATATGACAAGCGCTATCCTACCCGCCTGTCGCAATTCATTCATGAGCTGCCGAAGGAGCTCGTGGAGTTTCCGGATGCCGAGGAGTTTTTCTCGCCGGCGACGGGGAATCAGGTGGACGACGTGTTCTCGAAACTACGGACACGCTTTTCGTGATGCCGGATGCTTCGTCAGCCATCGCCCAGGCAGGTGCCTGCGTAGCGGGCAGACTGGATCCATGAATGATCGAGGGGCACCAGGTTTTTCTTGTCGGCGGTGTCTTCAATGGGTGCCGGTTCGAGCTTGTTGCCGTGGACGTCGATCATGACCCCGCGCTTCCTGGCCGGTCGTTCTTCGAGGAGCGCGGTCAGGCGTACGGTGTCGTCGATGTGATGATTGTGGAAGACATCCACTTTGGCGGAGATTTCGTTACGCTCTGATTGCGATTCGGAAGCGTTTTTCTGCGTCCCGCCGCCGCCGAGGCAGACGAGGGCATCGAGGTGATGGCGCTGATAGGTGTCGGGGATGTCGCTGGTCATGTCCAACGTTTTACCGCCCATTTGCATAAGGTACGGTTTGTCGCGACTGGTGCCCAAATTGTTCCCGCCGTCGGTCAGCATGAAGAGCGCGTGTTCGGGAAACTTCGTACTACTGATCAGTCAAATTGTTCCCGCAGTTCTTTGAGACCGGGGGATTCGCCGATCACCGTGACACGGTCATTTTCATTCAGAACAGTGTTGCCGTGCGGCACGATCATGCTGTCACGACGGTGGATGGCGGCGATGAGGCAGTCATCCGGGAGTTGAATGTCTTTGATCGCACGGCCGATCCATCCGGCGGTCTTGTCGCCAGGTTTTAGGCGGAATGTGATGCAATTGCCCGTGCGCATGAAGATCCCCTTCAGTTCCTGCGCGTTGGACGCCGCCAGCCATTCACTGATGAAGGTGTCGGTATCTGCTTGCCCGGCGATGTTGGCGAGGATGCGCAGGTGCTGGCCGGAGTCGTTGTCGGGACTGACGAGAAAGAAGATTGCGAATACTGGAGAGTCTTCCGGGTCGTCCGCGTTTCCGGCGACATTCACACCGTGCAGGGCGCGGGCCATGACGAGGATCGGTCGCTGGAGATCATGCAGGCGGAAATGGGGCAGCGCGACGCCATTGGAAACAGGCGTTACACCACGGTCGCTCTGTAGAAAATGCTGCAACAACAGGTCGCGATCGACATCGAGCTGGTCCGTGATGTGGTCGACCGCGAGGTGGACGATCTGCTCGTAATCGGCTTCTTCATCGTCGATGACACAGGCTTGTGCTATCAAGACGTCGAATGGGTCATCGGCACGCAGACCTTTCTCCGAGAGGATGCCGCGCAGTTCACGTTCGAGTCCGTCGGAGCGCCGTTCTCCAAGCCGCGCGAACAAATGGAGGATTGCACTGCCGGGGTTCGAAACCTTTCCTTTGGCATAACTGAAGTACCAGGCCCCACCGAGTGCCACCAGGCCGATGATGAACAGAATGGACCAGATCCCGAGCATCGTGATCAACCACAGCGGCCCGATCATGCCGATGATCTGGGTCCACGGGTACAAGGGTGAGCGGAACCCCGGGTCATAGGACTCGATCCGGCTTTCGCGCATGATGACCACGGCGAGACAACCAAGGGCGAAGAGAAACAGTTGAAAGGCACTTGCCAGTTTGGCGATCTTCAACGGATCGAAACACACCAGGCACAGCACTGTGAGCATGACTGTGAGGCAGATGGCGGCAACGGGCGTACCGTCTTTGAGGTCCCGAAACATGGCCGGAATCAATCGATCGCGGCTCATTGCGAGCGGATACCGGGAGGCGCTGAGTATGCCGGCATTGGCGACGGAAAAGAAAGCGAGTACCGCGGCGATCGTCATTATGATTGCCCCGGGACTCCCGGCTATGTGCCGGGCGGTGGTGGCGACCGGTGTTAGGTCGGGCTTGCCGTTAGCGCCGGTAGCCAACAATTCGCTGCCCAGCACGCCCACCATGACGTAGGTGCCGAGACCATAGACGATGACGGCTGTGCCCAGTGAGAGGCACATGGCGATTGGTAGATTACGCTCCGGATTCTTGACCTCTTCCGAGACGCTGGCGATCTTGGTGATCCCGACGTAGCTGATGAACACCATGGCGGCGGTGGTGAAGATGCTGTCCAGGCCCGTGGCGTTGATGTCGGCAAAATAGGATGTGTCTGTGTGAACGATACCGAGGGTTATAAACCATGCCAGGATGGCGAGCAGCGAGAAAACCAGGATGATTTGCAAACCGCCGGTTTTCTTGGCGCCAAAGAGATTGATGGTGCCAAAGATGAGGGCGAAAATTACGGCACACCATTTTATTGGTAGTCCCGGAAGGAACAGTGTGATATAGGCGCCCATGCCGACCAGGGCGAAGGCGGCCTTGAGAATGAGTGCGATCCAGGTGCCGAAGCCGCCGATCGTTCCCATCAAAGGTCCCATGCTGCGATCGAGAAAAAAGTACACGCCGCCGGCGCGCGGCATGGCGGTGCACAGTTCGGCGATGCTCAACATGGCGGGGACAAGCAGCAAGGCAGCAAACAAGTAAGCCAGCGTTATGGCGGAACCAGCCTGGCTGGCGGCGAGTCCGGGAAGCAGGAAAAAGCCGGAACTCAATGTTGCGCCAGTGGCAATGGCGTAGACGTTGAGCAGTGACAGTTCCTTAGGCAGGCGCTTGGATTTCGATAGTGTGGACATATCGTCGGTTGCTTGATGATCAGGTTCGCGAGTTGCTTCGCTCCGTATGGTAACCCAAAGTGGCAAAGCCGCAAGGTTGCATGGGGTGCAAAAGTCCAAGAGGTTGGAGATTCGCTCTATTCCACCGTGATTGTATCTGCGGCGCAACGGAAGCCGACGTCGTTGCAAGTGACCTCCAGGCCTTCGAATCCCTTATAACTGCTGCGCGCTTGGAACGGGCTGTAACCGTGGGCGCCGCCTTTGAGGACGCCGCGCTCGGGCCCCCAGGGCACGACGCCGAACCAGCGGTCCTGATGTACGTCCGCCACCCATTCCCAGACGTTGCCGGCCATGTCGTAGCAACCGTAGGCACTGACGCCGTCCGGGAACGAACCGACCGGCAGTTTGCCGGCGCTTTGCTCGCCGTGGCGGCGCACGTTGGCACGGCTGTAGTCGAACTCGTCACCCCAGGGGTAGCGGCGGCCGTCGGCGCTGCGGGCTGTTTTTTCCCACTCGGCGTTGGTCGGCAGTCGTTTTTCGACGGCGTCCGCATAGGCCACGGCAGCCGATTTTAGAATGCGGGTGACCGGTAGATCTTCGGCGCCTTCTGGAAAGTTTCGGTCGGGTTTGACGCGGCGATACTCGCGGTTGGTCACCTCATGCGTATCGATGTAAAACGCTGGCAGCCAGGCCTGGTGCAGGCCGCGCTCATCCGCTTTGACCGCCTTGTCATTACTGCCGACGATTGCTGGACCGGCGGGTACCAGCACCATGCCAGGTGGCGGTGGTTCGCAGTCGGCAGCAGAAAGACGGAAACGATGCCAGGCGTGCCGGCTGAGGCACAGGCCGCTGGCAATAATCAGCAGGATTGCGGTGATCGCAATTAGCCGTCGCCGGTCTTTCCGCGCGCTGGACAAAATCGTCACTGGCTGCGATCGGCGATGCGAGAAAGGGCCACCTTCAGCATGTCCGCAACCGTCTCGCGGTCGGCACCGGCGCGACTCAGTACGACGATGCCCTGGGCACTGCCAATTAGAAATCGCGCCAGGGCCCGTGTATCGGTGTGGGCCGCTATTTGCCCGGTGTCCTGGGCGCGAATGAGGGCGTTGCAGATCGAGTCTTCCATGTGCAGCAGGGCTTTCCGAACGGCGTCGCCGATGTTTTCATCGTGGGGTGCCAACTCGATCGCGGTATTGGTGACCAGGCAGCCGCGTAGGCGTCCGTCGGTGGCAGTCGCTGCCAGGCTGCACAGCCACTGGCGCACGCCTTCGAGTGGGGACTCTGCGGCCTCCAGCGTGCGCAGTTGCGATTCCGTCACCGTCTTGCCGTAATGCTCAACAGTGGCGCAGAAAAAGGCGCGTTTGTCACCGAATGTGTCGTACATGCTGGCGCGATTTATGCCGACATTATCGACGAGGTCCTGAATCGATGTTGCCTCGAAGCCGCGGTCCCAAAACAGGTCCATGGCTTTGTTCAGCGCTTCTTCAGGGTTGAAATTTTTCGGTCGTCCGCGCATTGCGATCCTTTGCCGAGTCGTACGCCAGAAAGTATATGAATATACCGACAGAAGAGGGAAATATGAATCTTTCGCAATCACGCCACTCAATGGTCGCTTGCTTGCCAGTGGTATTCGCCAACGATATAGTCCGTCCATGTTGAGAATCGCGCGTCACTCCCTTGTCGTGTCGACAAACTCTGCGCACAAGACAGACTATGGCCAATTCCGTGGAACTTCAGAAAATCGTCATCGAAGGCACTGCTTCCGGCCCGCACATGCTGATTACCGGCGGTGTGCACGGTGACGAATACGAGTCGATGGCAGCGATCCGACGGCTTGCCGCGGAGCTTTGCGCCGATCAGCTCAGCGGCCGGCTGACGCTGGTGCCGGTCGTCAACGAGAGCGCCTATGTCCTGAAACAGCGTTGCGGCGCCGACGATCTGGACCTGGCCCGCGTCTGCCCGGGCAAGGCTGACGGCAGTATCACCGAGCGCACAGCGCACGCGTTGAGCGAGTTGATCGAGGCAGCAGACTATTACATCGACCTGCACACTGGCGGGCAGATTTGCCAGGTCTTGCCTTTTGCCGGCTATTCCCTGCATGCTGATGCGAAAATTCTCGAGATTCAGCGTCAGATGGCGCGGGCTTTCAACCTGCCGTTCATCTGGGGCACGGTGGCGGGGCTCAAGGGACGTTCTCTTTCGGTCGCCCACGATGCCGGCATCCCGGCGATTTATGCGGAGTACCTTGGCAGCGGTGGCTGTTCGGAAGCCGGCGTCGGCGCCTATACCGAGGGATGTTTGAATGTGATGTCGATGCTGGGGATGATTGATCGCCCCCATCTTGACTCATACATCGAATACATTGTCGAGGATGAGCGTCCGAATGCCGGACACATGCAACTCCACAATCCGTCACCGATCGCCGGCTTCTTCGAGCCGTCGGTGACGCTCGGACAGCTTGTGCGTGAGGGCGTCGAACTGGGCACGGTATCTGATGCTACCGGCAAGGATGTACGCAAGGTTACCTGCGCGCACAACGGTATCGTTCTCACCCTGCGCACCCGTCCCCGAGTCGAAGAGGGTGAGTTCCTGGCCGTCATTGTCGACGTTGATCGACCGCTCAACGGCTGACCAGGCGGAACGTCAGATTGACCCGCGTGCCGACCGACCTGGTGGTGCGCGGCACGTGGTGCTGCCAATTGTACTGCGTGGCGCCGCGCATGATCAGCACCGAACCATGACCGAGAGCGAGCTCGACGCGATCGATGTCGCCGCGGGTCTTGTGTCGCATGATGAAGCGCCGGGCATCGCCGAAACTGACCGAAGCAATCACCGGGTTCGTGCCAAGTTCCGGCTCGTCGTCGCTGTGCCAGCCCATGCTGTCTTTGCCGTCACGGTATTGATTCAGCAGGACGGTATTGAACGAGGCGCCGGCAGCGGCTTCGACCTGGCTGCGGATGTCCTGCAGTTCAGGGGTCCAGGGGCGTGCTTCGAGCGTCAGTCCTGAATAGGTGTAGCGCATCCCTTCGTCACCGTACCAGGCGGACAGCCGGGGCGCGGGATGTGTGCGGCCGTAAACCCGAACGAGGTGCTGCTCCCAGAGCAATGACGAGAGCAGTGCCGACAGCAACCGCTCGGCATCGGAGGCAGAGAAAAAGGCTACATCGAACACGACGTCGCCGTCGATCACTGGAATAGTCATCGGGATGCGTTTCACAGGATGTTCTCTATCTTGGTTCATCCGACCGCGTTCATCTCCACAACGATCCGAGTAACTATGACAACTATATCCTTTTTCGCCGCCACCGGTACGGTCACGGGCTCACGGTTTCTTCTCGAATCGGAAGGCAAGCGTGTCCTCATCGATTGCGGCATATTCCAGGGGATTAGGGAAATCCGCCAGGAGAACTGGGAACCGTTTCCAGTCGGACCGGGATTTGGCTATGTTGCAGAAATCGAGTAGCGGCTCACCGGCTGACGACCATTTTTCGTGTTGCCCGGCCATACCCCGGTATGAAGATCTCGTTCGATCTCGACGATACTTTGCTGTTTCGCGAGGATTCGTGGAGAGGCGAGCCAGACCTGCCCCCGCTGCAGCAGGGTATTTCCAACGAGTGCCTGGGCGCCGGTGTTTGCGAGCTTTTCCGTGAGCCTATCGCGCTGGAGTGCGAGATTTGGATCTATGCCAAGTTTTCTGCCGTGGCCGAGATGATACGGCTGCACGTTTTGGCTTCGATGGCATCTAGGTGGCGCCGGCTGGTCGATGCGTGGGTGCAGACGGTCCTGCAAGGTGTCCGGCAGCGATTCGGCGGGTGAAGATAGTGAATTTCTTCACCGTTTGTGTTTTCTTCTATTCCTGCTCTTCCCGGGGCGCTGCCAGCGTCGCTTTCTCCGTCAGGTCGATCAGGTCGGCCATAATCCGCATGGCTTCGTCCAGCCGCCAGTCGGTACCCTTATTGGTGCCCTCATCTTTCAGGAGCTTGGCGTATTTTCCAACCCTCTTTGACCAGTCGCGTGAATCCTGGCGGACGGCGCGACGTTCATCGATCTGCAGCGGCACACTCTTGCGGTTGGCGCGCTCGGCGGCCTCTGCCACGTCGGCAACGAAGTCGTCATACGACGGCTTGATGGTGACGCGTGCCTGCGATTGTCCGCGCAGCAGCGGAATATGCGGTGTGACGTCGATGCGGATGTCATACTGGGCTTGGTCGATGGTGTCCCACTCCATGCCGAACGCCAAATGTGTATCGCCGATTTTTTTGTGATCGTTGAAGGAGGGAAATACGATGTCCGGCGTCACGCCGCGTCGTTGTGTGGAGCCGCCATTGACTCGGTAAAACTTGCCTGTAGTCAGGCGCAACGTTCCGCCCGCCCGCTCGCGGAACGGTTCTTTGTGACGCAGGAAGCGCTGCAGCGAATTGAGTGTCTGGAGCGTTCCTTTGCCGTGTGTCTTCCAGTCACCCATGATGACGCCGCGCTTGTAGTCCTGGACCGCCGCGGCAAAGATCTCAGTTGATGAGGCGCTGTAATGGTTGACCATGACCAGCAACGGGCCGTCCCAGTGGCAGGCCGGATCGGTGTCGTTCCGATTCTTGACTCGCCGACTGGCGGAGCGTTGCAGCACCATCGGTCCTGCGTCGACGAACAAACCGGCGAGTGTGATCGCCTCGTCCATGCTGCCGCCCTTGTTGCGCCGGAAATCGAGAATCATGCCATCGACATTTTCCTGCTTTGCTTCGGCAAGCAGGCGCTGAACGTCCATCGTCGCGCTGTTGTAGACTTTTTTCTTCTTCTTGTCGAAGTCCGTGTAGAACGTCGGCAGGCGAATCACGCCGACTTTCCTGGGCGCCGCGGCGTCGCTGCCATCTTCGTCGGTATCGTCGGGTGTGGTGTAGTAGCTGATCTTTGCTTTGCGATCGTCGAGCTGGACGGTGTCGCGGATAATGCCGATCTCGATCGGCTTGCTGTCGATATCGTCGTCGGCCGGAACAACGGATAGATAGGCCGTGGAGCCCTTCTGGCCGCGGATCATTCTCACGGCGAGGCGCAGTGGCATATCGACGACGCTGACGGGTTCCTGATTCTCCTGCCGCACGGCAACGATGCGGTCGCCGGCCTGTAGCCGCCCTTCTTTCGCTGCCGGACCGCCGTCGATAATCGACACGACAAGGATATAGCCGTTCTCTGACTTGAGTCGGGCGCCGATGCCCTCGAGCGACAGGCGCATCTTGATATCGAAGTCCTCACGGGTGCGCGGTGCCATGTAGGCCGAATGCGGATCGTAAACTTTGGCGACCGACGAGAGATACATCTCGAGCACGTCGATGCTTTCTCTGCCCTCCTGTTTTTCAAGGAATTTTTTGTAGGTGTCGATGATGCTGTCCGCCCATTCCTGGCGCTGTTCCTCGTCGGTTAACGGCGGTTCCGGTTCAGCATCGACGGTGGTATCTTCATCCGGGTCGACTTGCTGCTCAGCAGTTGCTTTCCGAGAGGCTTCTTCGGCCGCCGGCTTACCCGTCTCGTCATTCTCCGGATTTGCTTGACGTTTCTCATCCGCGGCCGCCTGGCGTTCCTTCTCTTCTTCAGCGGCGAGCTTGCGGGTAAGCAGGGCGCTCTTGATGCGCCGCCGCCAGATTTCGTCGCGTTCGGCCTCAGTGGTGCACCAGGGTGCTTTTTTGCGGTCGCTCGTGAATGACTCTTGAATCGAGAAATCGAACGCTTGCCGGGCGCGCGCCTCGACATACTCGACGCGTTCACGCACTCGCTCGACAAAAAGGGCGTAGACTTCGTACGCAAAGTCTACGTTGCCGTCCCTCAACTCGTCGTCGATTGTGAGCCGATGCGTCTCGAAATGCTCGATATCGGAAAGGAGGAAGTAGCGCCGGCTGAAGTCGAGGCGTTCCAGGAACTTGTCAAAGGCGGCGGCAGACTTGTCGTCGTCGAAAGCTTCGTGGTTGTAATGCCATTTGGGCAGGATATCGGCGATGAGCCGTGCAATCTCCTGCTCATAAGCGCCTGGTTTCGGCGGTACCCAGTCGGCCCGGGCAACCGTGAATGTGAGTAGAAGAAGGCTGGGAAGTATAAAGAATCGCATGTAGCTCACGCTTGGCAATTGAGGGTTTGAAAATTTCGTGTGTGTGTGTTGGATATTTTCCGGGTACTGTTTGTTCGGTGCATCAGTAGACCTTCATCGAAGGGTGTGCGACAGAATATAGCCACCATCGGGCGTAATCGTGGCGCCAGTGAAGTAGTCGGCCTCACTACTGCACAGATACAATATGCTGGATGCGATCTCCTGTACAGTCCCGAGACGTTTCCAAAGGAGCGACTGTGCCCATTTCGCCATTTCTTCTTTGGACGTAAATGCGATCTCGCCGGGGGTGTTGATCCAGCCTGGCTGGAGGTTGTTGACGTTGATCCGGTACTCGGCGAGCTCTGTAGCCATGGTGCGGCCCAGGTGATTGATCGAGCGCTTGGCCATGTCATAGGCGGCGCTGGTGTATTGGATACGCTCAGCGTGCACGGAACTGATGATCAGGATCTTGCCGCCGACCCGGCCGGAATGAAACTGCCGGACCATTTGCTGTGCTGCCAGTTGGCAAGTGTGAAAGACGCCGTACTGCGTCACCTCCAGGACGCGCCGGAAGTCGTCCCAATCCATGCCCAGCAGCGGCTGGCGCACACTGTAGGCGGCGTTGGCAACGACGATGTCGAGTGTGCCCATGGTCTCCACAGCTTTGGCGAACATTGCTTCCATACTGGCCCGGTCCGCAACGTTGCACTGCACGACCATGGCGCGGCGGCCTTCCTGGCGTATGCGGTCCGCCACTTCCTCGGCCTCGTCGGTATGGGAGCGGTAGTTGACAATGACATCAGCGCCGGCTTCGGCAAAGGTGATGGCAGCCTGGCGCCCGATGCCGCGTGAAGCGCCGGTGACCAGGGCGACTTTTCCATGCAGATCGAATTGCGGTTTCACGAATTCTCCTCCGGAAGATGCAGCGCCAGGGCCGGCAGCATCGCGCCATCGGCACGGATGCAGGCACCGGTCATGTACGAAACATTGTCACCGACCAGGAACTGCACGATGCCGGCGATCTCCTCAGGCCGGCCCAGTCGCTGCCAGGGAATGGCGCGGGCGCCGTCGACGAGACTTTCTTCGGAGAATTTCCGGTGTTCGTTCGGCGTGTCGATCCAGCCGGGATTGATCGTATTCACGTTGATATGATATGGTGCCAGTTCGAGCGCCAGATGCTCGCAGAACTGGTTGATTGCGACCTTCGCCATGTTGTACGGGGCGGCGCCGGAGAATGGTACTTCAGCATGTACCGATCCGATAATGACGATACGCCCGGGCGCCCGCCCGTCCTCGACCTGTTGGACCATGCGCATTGCCGCGAGCTGGCAGGTATGCACGACACCGTTTTGACAGACGTCGATTGTCCGATGCGCCTCTTCCCAGGTCAGGTCGATAACCTTTCGGCTGGAGCTGACCGCTGCACAGGCGACTATGATATCGACGTTGCCATAAGCCGTGACAACGTCGGCGTACATCTGCTCGACTGCGGCCCGGTCGGTGACGTCGATGAGTACAGCCATTGCCCGGCGCCCGAGGCTCTCGACCTGTTCCACGACACGCGCTGCTTCGTTGGGTACACCGCAGTCACAGACCACCACGTCGGCACCGGCCTGTGCCAGCTTCATGACGATTGCTGCGCCAATGCCGCCGGCACCGCCGGTGACCACGGCCACCTTTCCTTTCAACTCACTCATACGTGCAACCCGTTCCAATCCCTGCTGGCTCCCGAAGAGCTAGCCCCTTCGCCTCAGCCTGATCCCCAATCGACTCCATGCGCATAACTGTCTTTCTTATCCTCTATTGTCTCTGCTGGCCTGTTCTGCAGGCTTCCGACAGCCTGCCGACTCCCGTCGGCGAGGGCACAATGATACCACGTCACTCGCGTGACAACAACCGCAGCGTGATGCTGTTTTCGATCTGACTGCACCATCGATACGCACCGGTTGGGGGCTCGAGGGTGACTTCTATCGTACACTACAAGAAACTGGGACTCTAACCCGGACCTTTCTCAGTTGAGTCGTCAAGAATCTGTCGGACCATACGGGCCAGCGCTTCCGGACTGTATGGTTTCTGCAGGAAAGGATACTGGGAACGCAGTTCTTTCCGCCCGCGAAACGCGTCGTCCGTGTAACCGGAGGTAAACAGCATTTTCTTGAGAACACTCCGCGACTTCAATTCTTCAAGCAAATCGACACCACCCATTCGAGGCATGATCACGTCGGACACAACTAAGTCGATGGTCATCTCGCCGCCATCGAAAAATTCCAAAGCCTCCAAACCGTCTGCAGCTTCTAAGACGACATAGCCACGCCGCCGGAGAGTGCGCGCAGCGACATGCCGCACAGCAGCTTCATCTTCGACAAGGAGGAGAGTCTCCGTGCTCATCGCCTTGGATGTGAGAGGTGTCTGCTGATCCTTGGCCGTCAAGACTTTGTCCTGCGACGTTACCGGCAGAAAGATTTTAAAAACCGTTCCGTTCCCGAGTTTGCTGGACACCATTATGCAACCTCCACTGCTTTTCACGATGCCGTGGCAGGTTGCCAGTCCCAGCCCCGTGCCTTTGCCCTGTTTTTTGGTCGTAAAGAATGGCTCGAAGAGCCGTTCCTGTACTTCGTCTGTCATCCCTTCACCCGAATCGGTCACCGTCAACTGGACATAGGCACCGGGCTCCATTTCTGCGTGCACGCGACAGAACTCTGCGTCGAGGTTGACTTTCGCTGTCTCGACTACCAATGTTCCGCCGCTTGGCATAGCGTCTCGCGCATTGATCACGAGGTTGACGAGAAGCTGTTCGAGTTGCCCCGGGTCTGCTTGGATCGCTCCGATGTTTTCGTCGGCAATCGTCTGGTATGCCACGTCCTCGCCGATCAGTCGACGCAGCATATTCTCGAGACCGTTGACAAGCTCGTTCAGATTGACAATTTCGACTTCTGTCTCCTCGCGGTGGGAGAAAAGGAGCAACTGACGGGTCAAGGCCGCGGCACGGTCCGCAGCGAGACGGATTTCCTGAAGATCGTCCCGAGCGCCTGTGCCTTCGGGAATCTCATCCTCCAGGAGGTGTGCGTACCCTGTGATCGCCAAGAGCAGGTTGTTGAAGTCGTGCGCGACGCCTCCGACCAGCCGCCCGATTGCCTCCAACCGCTGCGTTTGCTGCAACGGCCTCTCCAGTTGATGGCGTTCATGCTCCCCCTTCTCGAACATCAGGCGATGTGCTTCGACCTGTTCGAGCAGAAAGTCAATCGCCCCGGCGAGCTCCAAGAGTTCACCACTATCGGCTCGGGATTCCACCCGTCTGGAAAAGTTCCGGGTCTTTGCCACCTCGCGGGTGAAGCTTACGAGTGCGTGAACCGGTTCAGAGATTTTCCGCCGCAGTTCGCGAAAGAAAAGGGCCGCTCCAATCGCGATTGCGAGTGACAGGATAACCAGAGAACGCGCCAGGTCTGCGAGTCTATCCTTAACCTCGGGGGCAAAAACCCGGATGTAGGTCAGGCCGTATACCTGCCCATCGATCAACTGCGGATGCACGAACTCGAGCGCCCGTCCGACCATTTGCGGCTCTATGGCCGGAGGACGGAAGGGTGCCAAATCGTTGTCGGTACGCTGGTAGAGAAAGTAGCGATCGTTCGAGTTGGTGGTCCAGGCGCAAACCGCTTCGACTTCACCAAAAGCCTCGAAACGAGCCACCAGGTCAAGGTTGAGTTCGGTATCTCTGAGAACCGAGAGGTCATAAAAGTCGCGGCTCAACGCCGACAGCACGGACTCTGTCCGCTCCAGGCGAACAGACTTGGCCGTACCTACATCATGAAACGTTGTCCAAAGAAGAAACGCCACCATCACAGAGAACGCACCGCCGAACACGAGAATTGCGAGGCGCCTGCTCAGTGGCTGTGACCTCAGGCTCTGGTGAAGCATTCTCATTTTTCTTGAAGCGGGTACTGGCACCGAACCTCCATCATTTTTCAATCGGCAGGTTGGGGTCGGTTCCCCACTCGTACCATGCCCCGTCGTACACTGAGACTTTGCGATTGAGCATGCGCAAGGCGAAATAAGCTCCCGCTGCCTGGCGTCCCTTGTTGCAATACGCAATGATTCGCCGGTCACCCGTGATCTCATAAAGAGCCTTTAGTGCCTCGATACTCAACAGCCTTCTCCCCTCTGGAATCTCTCGGAAGTTCTCCACCCATTCGACATTCACCGATCCGGGGATCCGTCCTTTGCGACCGATAATGCTCTTTTCACCCCGATACTCTTCAGGCTTACGGCAATCAAGGATCGTCACGTTCTCCTTTTCAAGTGCGCGCCTGGTCAAGAGCTTGCTGGACATCGTATCCGGTCGCATACGCACCTCGAATTGCCGGGGTTTTATCGGCGTCTTCACCTGGCTCTCAGCACCATCGCTCGCTTGCCACAACTGGAACCCGCCATCGAGAACAGCAACGTTTGTATGGCCGTGCGCCTCGAGCACCCAGAACACCCGCGTAGAGTCGATAAACGTTCCGGCATCATAAAGTACAACCGGTCTGCCACGCTCGATTCCAACTCCCCCCATGATTGTTTCAATCACCGTGTAGGATGCCACTTGGAAGTCCTCGCGTACGATGTCGTTCGTCCGCGTCCACGGAAGGTTGACCGCCCCGCTTATGTGCTTTGTGGCGTATTCAATTTCGGAGCGCACGTCGATGACAAGCAGGTCCGTCATAGAGAGGTTGTTCGCTAACCATCCTGCGTCCACAAGAATCGATGGAAGCGTCCCCTTCTGCGTCTTCCATTGACCGATGTTCCCGTCGGTTTCCGAGCGGTTCCTTTCGTTGCTTGACGGACAGCCAGTGAACAGGCATGCACACGCAGAAAGAACAATAATCCAAAGCCATCTGTTCAAAACGTCTCCCTCCTCCGTGAGACTCAGCGTACCGGGCCTCGGATAGCTACAAAGCTCATACTCTACCGAGCAGACGGCCTTCAGGGTCTCTATTCATTCAAAGCATGTCGAGCATCTGGAGCCAGGTGAAATCAATCGCCCCGTCCGGTCTGCCCCCTCAATGAAACGAGCCGAGAGAATACACAGCGTCCGGAATGCCGGCTGCATGATGGCCCACCCAGTACTTCGGGGCGAAGTCCACCTCTCGACTAATCGACGCCTACGAACTGTCGCTTCCCGTCGCCTGTACGAGTCCGCTGCCGGGGTTGTACGGTGTGCTATCTGTGAAAAACCGGTAGAAAGCATGTCCTGCAACCTGGACCATAAACTCAGAAAACGCCGTGGGGCGATTTCTTCTCGCACAGCGATAATGTTCTGCCATCCGACGATGTCTATATGGGCTAAAGAAAAACACATGAATGACCGGTCCCCATAGGCATCCTATTCGTATCGTCGTGCTCTCCGAGGTTGCCAGCTAGCTATAGCTCAGTCTATGTCGATGTCAAGAAACCAATGGCCTGCCCCCTACCTACCCCATACAGGCAGCCTATCGATGTCAACACGGGATGATTGCTGAGCGGTTTTGCAGGAAAAGTTGTCAGGGCTGCTCAAGCGCTGCCATCGCCTCACGGATCGAGGTAAACTCGAATTCCTCGATCAGTCGGGTGATCTTGGTGCGGGAGGCCGCGAGATTGACGTTGCGTCGCCAGCGGGTGAAGCCAGTGAGGCCGGTCTCGGGGGGGGCCGGATCCCACTCGCGCGGGTGAAAGTATAACACGACCGGAAGGTCCGCCCGGTTCTGCCGCCGGATCGACGATGCCAGCATCGAGTATGGCGTGACGCGCAGATAGCCACCGCCGAAGATTGGCAGTTCGGCGCCGAGGCAGTTGACGGTCGAGTACGGAAACTCCCAGAGCCCCGACGGCAGCTGATATGGTGCCCGGCTGGCACTTGGCAGGGCACCTTTGAACCAGCGCCCTGGCAGGACACTGGCGTCATACTTCAACCCTCGTGCCGTCAACTCCTCGAATAACCACGTTTGACTGACAAACCCCGGCGCCCGGTAGCCTTCCACCTTGCTGCCCGCTTGTTCGATAGCCGCAATCGAGCGGTCGAGGTCTGCTGCGAACTCGCCGCGTGTCTGCTGATCGAGCAGGATATGGCCGTAGCCGTGTGTTGCCACTTCGTGGCCAGCCGCAACAAGGCTGCGTACGACCGTGGGATGATGTTCGGCGATCCAGCCGAGTACGAAGAAGGTACACGTCGTCTGCAGTCCGTCGAGAACCGTGATGATACGATCGATGTCCGCCTCGATGCGGCTTTCGTAATCGGTCCACTGGCCCATGGGTTTCATCAGGCCAGGGTCGAGATAGTGAAACCAGTCTTCGACGTCAACAGTCAGGATGTTGGTGGGCGTTTTCAGGTTTCAGGTTCCTTTTCGACCAGGCTCAGGGCCGGCGACAGGTTCAAGTGTCAGGGATCGGACGAATTAGTCGTCGTTATTGTTTCAGGGAAGATACTTTACGATCGGCGGGCCGATCAGTTTGGTCAGGGGGACCGGGAGTTTTTTCCAGATGCGAATGGCGAGCTGGAACTTGGGGTTGCCGGGACTCAGGTCCGGGGCATCGCCGGGCGGCGCCCAATACTGCCAGAATAACTGGTGCGGCTCGGCGCCCCAGCGTTTTTTGAACTCGTAGGTACCGGCTTCCAGGGTTGACCGGCCGAAATCGAAAGTCTTCATGCCGCGTTCAATTGCGTGCGCCATGGCGTGCCAATACAACAGATTATTCGGCGACAACTCGAAGTACCGGCGCAGCGAAGATACCCACGGCAGTTCAACACGGTCGCGCCAGAAGATCATGATTCCGGCACCCATGACGGTTTTCCCCCGGCGCACACGGGCGATGCGAATGTCCTGGTCACTGAATTCATCGAACATATTCGCAAAAAACTCCCGGCCATAAGCCGGGGTGCCGAGATCGCGCATGTTGGTTGTGAAGCAGTAGTAGAAGTCATCCAGGCCTTCTGGTCCACAGATGTCGGCAACCAGGCCGGCCTTCTCCGCTTTGTGCACGCGGTTGCGGATCTCGGAACGAAAGGATGCAAACATATCATCGGCTGTAGCGGCCAGGGGCAGCCGCATCGACACTTTGTGTTCCCGGGTCACCAGCTCCGGCAGGACGTTGCTCTCCTGACGCAGCTCGAGGTGCCCGGCGCCGAGCGATTCGGCCGTCGCCACGGCTCGCCGCAGCAGCGCCTGGGCCACTGTCTCGTTGTCGGCGCAAACGCCGCCGGATGTCACAAATGGCAGGGAACTCACGAAGTTGCCGAACAGTAGGCTTTTGAGCTGCACCAGCGGCAGGATGCCGCGGACGGTGTCGCCTTCCATGGCGGCCAGATAAATCGTGCGATGCCCGAAGCTGCGCTCGATGATCGTGCGCCAGACAGACGTATGAAACAGGAAAGCCTCGGGATGCTGTTGCACATACGCATCCCACACTCCCGGCTCGCAGTTGTCGATCACTTCCATGTGTATGATCCGGTCACACTGCAATTGTCAGGCCGCCATCCATGACATTGTGCGCCTCTTGAGTCGCACCCGAACCGGCACTGTGTAAACTGCCGGTGATCGTTTACTGTATCGGATGTGAGCGGAAAGGGAAGAAGTGCAGCGAACTGTTCGGTGTTCGGCGTCTCGGGCCGGCACTCGTACTGCCAGTATGCGTCTTAATGGAATCACTTGAATTCACGTAATTAACGGTGCGATCTCGGAGGACCGGAGACAATGACCTTGCGCCTCATCCTGTTGAGCTGTTCGTTCAGCATCCTCAACATCTATGGACAACAACCCAGCCATCGGTACGTGGCTGTAGCATCGGTTAACGGGATGCCGGTGAAAGTGTTGAGAACCATGGTCACTGACCGTGAAACGGACATGTCCCGGAAGCATATCGAATCAGCCATCGGCAATGAAATCCTCTACCAGGCCGCCGCCGAACAGGGCCTGCACGAAGGTGTGGAGATGGAGCGACTGCGCCGGAATTTCAGGCGCCAGGCGACAACCGCCGAGATTGTTGTCATGGCGGGCGTGTACGAAAGAATGGCCAGGCAAAGCGGTGAGCTCGACTTGCCCGAGGTGCCCGGAGACCGTGCTGCCGCGCGCGATGCCTGGATAAGCAAGATGGCGAGCGACCTCGAGATGTCCTTCATGTCACGGCGGATCACAGCGGCGGCCGCTGCGAAGTCAGCAAAGTCCAGCCCGCCAGCCGAAGAACGCGCTGCGGTCTGGGAAGAGATGATTGCCATTCTGCGAGCCTTGGGTGTGAATGTCGGTGACGTCGAAGCGGTACAGGCTTCGTTCGAGCAGCCGTTGGTGGTTGGCGCGGTTGAGATGTCGCTTTGGTCGCTGGCTCAGAGCATCGGAAGGAACGCTACGGCATCGGCAGGGGCGGAGGCGCTCGAGATTCCGCAGTTTGTCAGCGAAGGCGGCTTCAGCAGGGCGTTGACGTCGCATGTCATCGCCGCTGCCGGGACCGCGAAAACGGTCACGATTGAGCCGGACCATGTGCCGCCTTGGAAGGAAGCGGATTTCGATGAAGGGATCGAACGGAGAATCCGCGCGATGATCATCGCGCGGTACGCGGCGCAGTTCATGGGCACCGGCGCCAAGATATCCGAGGTTGCCAATGCCGATGTGGCGGCTCATATCGCGGCCCATCCGGCGCGCTACCAGCCGCAAATTGAAAAGCGCGGCCAGAAAGCGACTGAGCGGCTCGTGCGTCTGCTGATCTCCAAGCAGAAGCGCGAAGAGAAACTGGCGCGGCTCATCGATGCGCTCAAGGGCGCTGCGGTGATCGAGATGAAGTGATCGGAATACAGACAGGAAGAGATAAAGGGGCTTATGCTGAAACTCGGAGCCCTGAACAGGGCTCGAGGAACATCGCGGTCATCTGCGCCAACCGGTCACACATTGAGCTCGACATCCCGCAGGAACCACAGTCCCGAGGCTTGTTCGCGGCCGTCGGCGGCTTCCATGCCAATCATATGGCGTTGAAAACCTGGTACTGTCGGTTAGCTTAAAAAACCGCTCGTTGACCGAGATATATCGAACCGCTTGTCCAGGTGGTTCGGTCCTCCCATCGCAAGCTATCCCGTGCAGAACTTACAGAACATCCCGCGGCGTTCTCCCAGCGGTCGCCGGACAGCGCGTGCCGGCGCTTTGGTTTTCCTCGTCGTCGGCATCGGGATTCTCCTTGTCATGGTCCGGGATGTCAGCCTCGGCGATCTCTGCCGCGTTGCCAACCAGGTGGATGTCGGAATTCTTGCTGTCGCTGTGGTCGCGGGCCTGGCCATGACTGGCCTGCGAACGATCCGGTTCTACCGCTTCTTCCCGGCACCGGGTCGCCGGCTGGAACTGTACGCCAGTTTCGCCATGTTTCGATTCCTCAACTTCCTGCTTCCTTTCCGTTCCGGGGAGATCACTTTTCTGGCACTGCTCAGCAAGTTCGAGTTCGCCGGCAGTATTGCCGGCATCGCTCCGGTTTGGGTTCTGTTGCGGGTGACGGACTTGCTCGCCCTGTCGCTGCTGTTCTTTTGCGCCAACAGTCTCGTCCCCCTCGCGCCGCACTTCGACGTGCTCCAGTGGGGGTTATTCGGGCTGTCGACCGTGCTGTTGGCCGGAGTGCTCATGTTTTCTGCGTGGATGGCCAGGGCAAATCCCACTTTCAGCGACACCTGGCTGGGACGCCATGCTCGCGCGGCCCACGCCGGTTTCGCAAGGTTCGATGGCTGGCGATCGTGTCTGCATTCCCTATTCTTAGGGTGTCTAATCTGGGGCACAATGGCCGTCCTCAATACACTCATGCAGATGGCATTCGGCTCCCCGCTGACTGTCGCTCAATGCGCGGCTGTCGGTGTTGCCGCCGCCGTCATCAGCATTCTCCCTATCCACGGCCCCATTGCCGTGGGCACCAGCGATGTGTCCTGGGCTGGTCTCATGGTCTTGGCCGGAATGCCTGCCAGCGAGGCGATTGCGACGACGTTGTGCGTGCGAGTAGGACTGGTCTCGATCATCCTGCTCGACGGGGCTATTGGGATCGTCATCCTTTGGCTTTGCCGCTGCCGTCAACGTAAACCCGACGAACCTCGGCTGCGAGAGCCACAATGAGCATCCGCGATGGCGAAGACTACAGCCCGGGCACCGCGTCCGCTACACTGAACGTGCTGATGGTGGCGCCGAACCCGTTCTTTGTCGACCGTGGTTTTTCGGTCCACGTCTTCGAGCAGGCCCGGGCATTGCGCGAGCGCGGCCACAACGTTGCGTTCGCCGCCTATCATTGCGGTCGTGACCCGGATGGATTCCGGGTCTACCGATCCCTGTGCGTACCATGGTACGGGGCCGAGCAGACGGGTGCGTCCCTGCAACGGATTTTCATCGATCTGCTCTTGTTCATGACCACCTTGCGTGCCTTGCGAGGCGAGCATTTCGACATCGTCCACGGCCACATCCACGAAGGCGCTTTTATCGGGCTTCTTTGCCGTCCTTTCACAGGCTGCCCGGTACTTCTCGACATGCAGGGCGGGTTCGTCGACGAGCTCACAGAGAAAGGTTTTTTTTCCGGAGTGAAGAAGTTGCTTCGCCCTATGATTGCCACAACGGAGCGCTGGATCGTCCGCCGCGCTGACGCTGTGATAGCTTCCAGCGGAAGGCTGGCCAACTCCGTCGTCGGGAATCTGTTGCCGCCGCCGCGGGAGGTCGGCGTCGTTATGGACGGCGTCGACACGGACGTTTTTTCGCCGCGCCCGGGCAGTCCGGAGTTGAGGCGTGAGCTGCAGCTTCCCGCCGGCAAGCATGTCGTTGTCTTCCTCGGACTGCTCATGCCGCACCAGGGGATCGAACTCCTGATAGAGGCCGCGGCGCTGGCGCTCAGGACCCGCGACGACCACCACTATTTGATCATGGGGTATCCCAACGTCGAGCGCTACCGGGACATGGTCGAGAGTGCGGGAGTGCTCCGCAATTGCACTTTCACGGGGCGCGTCGAGTATGGCCGCGCCCCCGAATACCTTGCCCTGGGCGACCTTGCTGTCAGTCCGAAGATCGGCGAGACCGAGGGCAATGGCAAATTGTTCAACTACATGGCGATGGGGCTGGCTACCGTCAGCTTCGACCGTGCCGCCGACCGGGAAATCCTCGGCGATACCGGGCTGTACGCTGAACCGGGCGATATCGCCGCGTTTGCCGCCGCCATCGTCAAATTGCTTGAATTTCCGGACCTCCGGCAGAATCTCGGTACGGCTGCCCGCCGAAGGGCTGTGGAGAATTTCAGCTGGCACGCGGTCGCCTGCAATCTCGAAGATCACTATCGGAAGATGCTGGCGAGTCCATGACTGGCAGGGGTCGTGCAATCAACGTTACACCGGAATCAACTCCGCGACGGCACCGTGCTATTGTATAAATGCCATGGAACGACAACGGTTATGGCGGGTATCCAGCTTTGATTCTGGTGGCTCGACAGCGGCTGGCAGACGAGAAAGCGCAGATCGGCCTGGGGCGACGTCGAGGCGGAAGCAAAACGCATCCTTGAAGCTATTCTAATGCGTATATTGTTTTGCGCACCGCTTGCCATCCCGATTACGTCCGGCTCGAATGTTCTTATCCTGCTTCACCGCCTTATCCTCAACCAGGGAGTTTTTATTATGGCCAAAACAACTACCGGTTCGATTCCAATCGGGATTCGCTGCAATTGTGAATGGATGTCCGATATCGGGGACCTGGCAACGTTTGCGAAGGAAAACGGCTTCGAATGTGTCGACACCGGCGCTTGGGCACCGGAGCAGATCAAGGCACTGTCCGATGCCGGCGTTGCTATAGGTACCGTTGATCTGCCGGAGCCATGGAGCGAACTGGCAGCCGTGGACAGTGCCCGTCGCACTGCTGCAGTCGACAGGTGTGTCGACTACGTGAAGTCTGTATACGAATACGGGGCCCGGGTGTTTTTCGTGTGTCCGTTCGGTGACGATGCTGCAGAGAATCGCCGGGCAGCTATGGATCACGCCATCGCGGGCTACGGCCGGTTGTGTGAGCAGATCGCCGAATTGCCCGGCGGCGGTGCGAAGATCGTACTTGAGGGCTGGCCGGGGCCGGCACCTAATTTCCCGGTCCTCGCGTGCACTCCCGAAGGTTGCCGTACCTTCATCAAGGGGGTTGGTACTGCGAATATAGGTGTCAATTTTGATCCCTCACATTTAATTCGCATGGGAATCGATCCTGTCCGGTTCCTCGAGGAGTTCGTCCCAGTAACGTTTCATGCACACGCAAAAGACACAGAGGTACTGGGTGAGAATCTCTACGAATACGGCACCCTGCAGACGGCTGTTGCGCCGCCGTCGATATCGTTTGGGGAGACGTATTGGCGGTACACGATTCCCGGTCACGGCTGCGCCCGCTGGGGCAAGTTGCTGGGTATCCTGGCAAACGCCGGTTATGGCGGCCGCATCAGCATCGAACTGGAAGACATGAACTTCAACGGTGCCGAAGAGGGTGAGAAGCGCGGCTTCATTGCGTCCCGCGATTTTCTCGTACACGTTTGACGCGGTTCTGTTCGTCTGTTCCCCGCAGCCGCGGTTCTGCCGTGGTGACCAGCGCTCCGGTCCGCCGTGGACAGCGCATCTTGCACGACAGCTACTTGCGGGGTAAGATGGGGGCCGCGGAAATCAATGAAAGAAGAACCCAATGGAGGTTGCCATGCCCGGCCTGTTGCCCAACGTCGATCCCGAAGGCCTGCTCGAATACTCGGTCGTCTACACCGACCGCGCAGTGAACCATATGTCGCAACAGTTTCAGGGTGTCATGAACGATATCTCGACGACCCTGCGTCAGGTCTACAACGCCGCGGCCGTCGTTGTCGTGCCGGGCAGCGGCACGTTTGGCATGGAAGCGATTGCCCGCCAGTTCGCTACCGGTAGGAATTGCCTGGTCATCCGTAACGGCTTTTTCAGCTTCCGCTGGACGCAGATCTTCGAGACCGGCAACATCCCGGCTGCCCACACGGTGCTCAAAGCCCGCCAGATCGAAGATGGTCCCAACGCCGCCTTCGCCCCAGCGCCGATCGAAGAGGTTGTTGCGGCGATCGCATCCGAGCGACCCGACCTGGTCTTTGCGCCGCACGTTGAAACTGCTTCCGGCATGATCCTGCCGGACGATTATATCCGCGCCGTTGCCGACGCTGTGCACGCTGTCGGCGGTATGCTCGTGCTGGACTGCATTGCCGCCGGCGCTATCTGGGTCGACATGCAGGCGTGCGGCGTTGACATTCTGGCCAGCGCCCCGCAAAAAGGCTGGAGCGGTTCGCCGTGCTGCGGCCTGGTCATGCTCAGCGCTCTCGCCCGCGGGCGAATCGACGAAACGACCAGCACCAGTTTCGCCTGCGATCTGCGCAAATGGCTGGAGATCATGGCGGCGTATGAGGGCGGTGCGCATGCCTATCATGCCACCATGCCTACAGACGCGCTGACCACCTTCCGTGATGCCATGCAGGACACCCAGGCGTACGGCTTCGACAAAGCCAAAGCGGCTCAGGCGGAGCTTGGGTCAAAGGTCCGCGCACTGCTTACCGGTGCAGGTTTCAAGAGCGTCGCGGCTGAAGGTTTTCAGGCGCCCGGGGTAGTCGTCAGCTATACCAGCGATCCGGAGATCAAGGCGGGAAAAAAGTTCTCGGCACAGGGCATCCAGATCGCTGCTGGGGTGCCGCTTCAATGTGATGAACCGGCCGATTTTCAGACCTTCCGCGTCGGTCTTTTCGGACTCGATAAGCTGCAGAACGTCGACCGCACGGTGGCGACACTCGAAAGCGCCCTGGAAGAAATTCTCTGACTCGATTCTAATATTAACCCAGACAACTGCATCAGAATTCCAATGATGCCATCCAATAGAAGTATCAATCTTTCTAATGCAGTTGCGCTACGGCTATACGAGATGTGGAGGAAACTTTCGTTTAAAGACGATGCATTTCCTTCGCAGATCCAGCATTCCGAACAGCATTTTTCGTGAAATTTGTTTCGATCGTGGTTCCTGAGTCGAAATGTATGAATAAATTCGAGTGCTCAATCAAATATGATTACATATTTGATTAACGGTCGTTTCATCCTTTCGAATCTAAAGAACCTTCCAGGCTGTCGAGCACCTGGTCAGTTTTCCATACTTGAGTGTATACACGAGCCAATCCTGAAAGAGCAGCTATGTGGTGCTCTTCCTGGAAGGTGGCTGTGGCGTCCTCGACTACTATCACGTTGTAACCGCGATCGGCGGCGTCTCGACCAGTGGTCTCGACGCACATGTCAGTTGCTGCCCCGGTGATCACGAGTGTTTCTAAGTTGAAATTGTGTAACAGTTGATCGATACCGGTACCGTTGAATGGGCTGGACGAATTCTTGTCTATAACCAATTCGTGTGGCTCTGGCGTAAGTTCCTCAACGATCTGATGCTCAAAACTCCCGACACTCCACATAGCTGGTCTACCGGTATTGTCTTTTGCATCAGTATCACGTCGTTGTCGTCGCTTTACCATGTCCCTACCATCAGGGAGAAGGGCTCCGTGGCGTGTGTACAAGACTTCAAGGCTATGTTTTCGAAATGAGTCTACAAGCCGACGAGTATTTGGAATCATTACATTCTGAACACGCTGGTTGTAATACTCCCCCATTTCTGGAATGCGGTTGTTAAGCATTTCAATAAGCCCTGATTTCGTATTTGCCAAATAGTTCTGTAGATCGATTATGCATAATGCGGTGCGATTCCAGTTGATATCAAAAGTAGGCCATGGGAAGACCCAATCCTGCAATGTTTCGGGCGAGTCTATTTCGAATGGAGCCATTGCTGTTAACTTTCTAGTAAGTTTGACTGCTTGCGAACATAAGCAAGATCGTAAGGTAAGATAGTAAGGCCGAGCCTGCAAATCGTGTCGATGTTATATCGATACGCCGGTCGCATGGCTGGTGGATCGGGGGTAGCCTCAACGCCTGACATATAGCGCCACAGCCTTGAATCACGCTGGTGCATGCAAGCAAAGAGTCGGCTTGTCGCGGGCTCTATAAAGGCGCAGACATATCGAACTGAAACTGCCTACTCGAGTTGTTTGAGATCGCTCTTCTTACGATACTGGAAGATGGAGAGGGCGATCTGATTCTCCTTCTCGAGGTGGACGCACTCGATCTTGTACTGAAAGCACATGCGCCCGATTTCCTCATTGTGGCCGATAGGATAGCGCAATCGGCGTTTGGCGCGGATGCCGCCGTCCTTGATGAAGAACTTCGGACCTTTGGTATCCTTGCTCTTGTTGAGAAAATCCACCACCCACTCGAGCATGTCATTGTCGCGCAGAATGATCTCGGCCAGCGAGAAAAAGCAGAGGCGATACTTGCGCAGCCGCCATTGAAATGTCAGTTCCTTGCGCCCGGCATGGAAAGCGGTGCGGATCAGCCGGAATCTTGCGGGAACTTCGAACTGGATGTCATAGACCGACCATGGCACCATGCCTTGCGTGCGGACCTCGCAGCCGGTCAGCAGCTTGAGCACTTCTTCTACGTCTTCCGGGTCCTTGTCTGAAAAGTGGCCGCGGAACCAGACACACACTTCACTCTGCGGCGACAGATAGTAGGCGGAGAGCAGCTCGAACCTGTCCGGCATGGTATACAGATGGGCGCCCCAACCGCTGGGCAGGCCGCGGTACTCGAACGATTTGGTGGCGTGGCTCTCGACTTTGTGGGCTTTCTTGGCGTAGCGCTTGCGGATGCGATCGAGATTGAGTTTGGCGTGGGGTCGGGTCCACTCGACTTCGAGGCGGATGTTGTAGTCGTCCTCCAGTTCGATGATGGTCACGCCTTTCTTCTTGTAGGAGTATGCGGCGAAGCTCCAGTTTTCGGGCACGGGGAAGGAGATTCCGTCCCAGGCAATGGAGTGGCTGTTTTTGAAGGTTCGCGCCATCAGTGTCCGGTCAACGTAATTTACAGCCTATTGCCACAGGACATTAAACCACCGTCTGGCCGTCGATGGAGCCGACTTCGATCTCGAACTCTCCCTTGCTGGCGAGGCGCTCGATGGCGCCGTCCTTGATCCATGCAACGGTGTCGGATGCGGAGAGCATTTTCATGTCGTGTGTCGCCGAGATGATCGTGATATCGAGTTCGCGTTTCATCTCGTTGAGCAGGTTTATGATCTCCTGCCCAGTCTTGAGGTCGAGGTTCCCGGTTGGTTCATCGGCCAGAATGATCGCCGGCCGGTTGACCAGCGCGCGGGCGATGGCGATGCGTTGCTGCTGGCCGCCGGAGACCTCTGACGGCAAGTGGTCGAGCCGGTGGCCGAGGCCGACTTTCTCGAGCACCGCGGCGGCGTCTCGGCGGGCCTGGTCGGGTGCGACTCCGGCAAAAATCCGACTGATTGCGACGTTTTCCAGCGCGGTCATCGCCGGAATCAGATTGAATCCCTGGAAGATGAAACCGATTTTGTGGCAGCGCACCCAGGCGAGCTGGCGGTTGTTGAGTTCCGAGAGCTTGTAGCCTTCCATGGTCACTTCGCCGGCGGTCGGCGTGTCGAGGCCGCCGATCATGTTGAAGAAGGTCGACTTACCGGAGCCTGACGGGCCCATGATCGAAACGTACTCGCCGCGCTTGACGTTCATTGAAATACCGCGCAGGGCGTGCACCTCTTCCTCGCCCATGACGTAGACTTTCGTAACGTCTTTCGCCGTGATTATAAAATCGCTCATTCTTCCACTCTCATTGCTTCTACAGGTTGCTTGCGAGCAGCCAAATACGCCGGGCCGATAGCCGCGAAAACGGATATACCCGAACCGATCACCAATGCGATAAGCATCGATATGACGATACCGTTGAGCGGCAGGTAACTGAAGGTGTAGGTCCCGTAATTGATCAGCGCGATACCGACCGCCACGGCGAGGCCGAGAATGATGCCGGTTATCGTTCCGATGACGCCCTGCAGCGACGACTCGATGAAATACGTCTTGACGATGAACGAGTCGAGTGCACCGAGACATTTCAAGGTGCCGATCTCCTTGACACGCTCGGTCACTGCCATGAGCATGGAGTTTATGATGCCCACGAGGCAGGTAAGCAGCGACAAGCCGATCAGCAACAGCATCATCGAGTCGGTTCCACTGCTGGCGAAGATGTCGACATTGGATTTCTGCAGAAGATCGTTCAGTTCGTCGTCCTTGGCGGCGACCAGGGCAACGACGATCTTGTCGGAAATCAACATGTACGCCAGAAACGCGATCGCCAGGATGACGCCGGCCATGGTGATCAGCGAGCGCATGAAGCGGCGCTTGAGGCCGCTCCAACTGACGGTGAAGGCGATGCCCCAGGGGATGCCCACCTGTTCTTCTATGTTGTGGTTTGCCATGCTACTCGGAGTCAGCTGGATCAGTTTCGGTTAAGGTCGATTGGCACATTGTTGCCGGTCACAAGAGATCCGATTAGCGCTGCCAGAATGACCACCAACTCGCCGACGATCAGTCCAACGAACAGGCCGCGGACGATGCGATACGTATCCTTATTACCGTATCGGGTTACCAGTACCTTTGCCAGCCATCCGATGAGGATTGAGAACCAGTAGGCGTTCATGATGGGATTGACCAGCATGATCATGCCGATCGGGTGTGGCAGCCAGAAAAGCATTTGCCGGAAAAAAAGCAGCGCCATCATGCCCACTGCACCGCCGGCGAAGAACCAGCTGGTTTTGGTGGTGTCGATCGGCGATGTCTTTACCATCGCCCCGACCTGCTCGAACATGCCTTTCGGGAAACCGGTGTAGAACCAACCGTTCATGTTGTCGCCGCCCTTGTTATAGGTCAGCAGAAGGTGGGTGGTGATGGCAACGACGGCCGCGACCACGATGCAGCTGAAGATGGCAACGTGGAAACGGAACCGCCCCATCTTCAAGTCATCACGGATCTTGATGCAGTTCGCCATTGCCGGGGCGATGAACGTCTTGATGTCCAGGAAGAATACGGAGTAGTAAATGAACAACGGCGCAAACAGCGGCGGCGCCGTCCAGGCCGTGTCCATGCCCCACAGTGTGCGGATCAAGTGGAACGGACTGACCCAGGCCTGGAATCCGAGCACGCCACCCTCGGTGACAGCGCGAACCAGACCGATAGTGATGATGAGGATGACGACGAAACCGAAAATACACCAAAACAGATTGGCACCCATGCCGCGCCACAGCATGAGAATCAGGCCGGCCGAGCCGAAGAGGAAACAGAACGAAGAGATACGCAGTTCTTTCCGCTCGGCGGTCTCGAGATCGGACACCGCCGAGGGGTTGAAGAAACAGAACAGATATTTTCGTGCTTTGTAGAACACCACAGCCGCAAATATCATCATGCCGCCGGCACCTTCCGCACCGCGGAAGTTGAGGGTGTACCACCACTCCGTCGGAAAGGAATTTTCCGTCTGCCCGTGGCCGAGCCAGCAGAGAATCAGCACCTGGACCATGTACAGAATCGTGAAGAACCAGAGCGAAAATGAAATCTTCGCCGGAATCAAAAAAGACAGGCCGATCATGGTAAAGAAAACGGTCGACTTGGTGTTCGAACTGAGCGGTTGCAGCACTGAATCCTGGACGATCTCCCGCCACTGGTTGGTCAGGTCGAGGGGCGCCAGGCCGGGGACCACTTCCAGAAAGCAGATAAGATTCCAGCCCAGCACACTACCACTGATCGAGAAACCGACCCAGAACAGCGGGTTGGAGAACAGGTCCGGCAGCCGTCGGCCGCTCTCTTCATCGGTGACTGCCAGCAATTCCGGCAGCTCGGCCAGCGGGTAAATCAAGCGTTCGTTGTGGGCCCATTGCCGGAAGATCAGCAGGTTGAAGGCCATCAACACCAGGTAGGTGAGGAAGATGAGCCCGGCCCAGCGCAGGAAGGGCGGCAGCACGTCGCCCCACGGGATGTCACCAACCAGATAGCGGGACAGTGATGCATCGAGCGCCGGCAATTTTGCACTGATGGCGCCTAACGAGTCTCGGAGCTCTTCCAGTTGATTCCCGGCGTTGGACAGCGAGCTCTTCCATGTCGTGATTGCAGTGATGACCGTGACGATGCCCCCGGTCGTAGTCAGTTGCTGCCGCATGCTCGCCTGTGTACTCTCGACGCCTTTGAGTACGCCTTTGAGTTTCTTGGCACGATGCTTCAGGCTCGTGATGTCCCGGTCCAGCGCATCGAATTCCCTCTCGACCGCCAGGCGCCGGGTGTTTTGTTTCTTCAGCAGTTCATCCTGTGTTTCCAGGAGCTCTGCGTTGTTCTCCTGCCATTGCTGGTCGACACTTTGCTTGGCTGCTTCGATTTCCGTTTTGATGTTGATTGGTTCCAGCGCCGTCATCGCCTGGTCAGCCAAGCTTTCGATTTGTTGCCGCTGTTCGGCGGTCATCGTCATGCCGGCCGTGATTGTCTCGTTGAATATCGCATCGGCTTTTTCCAGATGACTGAGCGCCTTGCGGCCATGTCGCAGCCGGTTGAACCGCTGCACATAGCTGTCCCAGGAGTCCCCGGGACGAAAGAAGAAGCCGGGTATCGCGACCTTGCCATCGGGCAGACCGCGACGGAAGACATCTACTTTGTCGAAGGCACGTTGCTCGAGTTTCCGCAGGCTGTTGCGCAAGATGTCTGTTTCCGCCTGGAGCGACTCGATCTTCGGCTTCCAGGTGTCGATGACTGTCCGTGCCGATGACAGGTCGTGCTCGTTGCTCAGCTTGGCCCATTCCTTCGCGGCCTCGGCACGCATGGCGCGAGCAGCGTTCAGCCGCTCTTTGGCACCGCCCAGTGCCAGGGCATCGGCCCCTTCGGCATTTAGTTTGTCCAGGGTGGCGGTCTCCTTCGTAACCGCGGCTTCGGCATTCTGGTCGCGCAACGCCACGTCGTAGATCGAGCGCGCCTCGTCGACTGCCAGTTTTGCCTCGCGATGGACGATGGCAGCGTCTTGGATACCGGGCTCGGAGATGAAGAACGATTCATTGACGAACGGCGTGACGTTCAAGTGCCAGGCGCTCTGGTCATTGTTCCAGTGCCGGTTGAACAGGCTGCCGATCACCGGGCCGACCTGCGATGTCAGACCGAAGGTCGAGATGCCGGCGGATACCGAGCCCATGATGAAGATGATCAACGTCTCGGTCGATGAAAAACGGGGCAGGAAGCGAATGGTGCGAATCAGTGGATTGATCACCACCACCATCGCCAGCAGCAGGATGTATGGCAACACGGCAATCTGCGTCGCCGACAAGTACAGGCTGCGACGATTCTCCAGGTACGCCGTCACGAATGCGAAGAAGCCGGCAAACAGCGCTCCGATCAGGAGGGCGCGGATCGTGATCTTGCTATATTCTTTGGAGGATTCAGCCATTGTCAGAAAATCAGCGGGTTTACCATCTTCTTGATGATTGTGAAGGACACAGCCAGCATGGCCATGAGTCCCATACCACAGGAGAAACCGGCCAGCAGCACCGGCGCAAACCTCAGCCACATGTCACCGAACTTGCGGCGGAAGTAATAGCGCCCGAGCATGGCTCCTAGCAATTCCAGAAGAATCGCCGCCGGCGTCCCCTGACCCAAGCCGCGGACGACACCGAAAACCAGCAACGTCGGCAGCCCCAGTGCTGCCAGAAACACAAAAGCCGCGACGCCTGAACCCATGCCGACAAAGAAATAGTCCCACTTCCACGCCTCCATGAACAGCGAGCCGCCCTCCACCGTGGCACTGTACATAAGGCACTGGCTCTTGGCCTGCAGATCCCACATTTTCTGGGCAAAGGGATATGCCTCCGAGGGTACCGGAGCGATCTGCCACATCAACTGTGAGAAAATCACCGTAGAAACAATCACGATCGGAATAGTCACCAGCTGTGTCTTGATCTGGCTCATCACCCGGGTACCGGTCAGCTCGAGAATCCGGAATTCAACTGTCGCCCGGCCGTAATCGTGCAGCGGTGCCGGCGTAAACCAGATCTCGACACCCCGATAGCCGCTGAGGATGAAGGTTGCTTCCTTGACCATGGGGATGCTGATTGCTTGACCCACGAGTCCCTCGACCTTGGCGGTCGCGTACGCCGTGATCGGCGTGTAGACGAAAGCGTACACGAGGAAGAAGATCAGCACCCGTGGTTCAGCGAAGTTGGGAATAAGCCAGCAGGAAAGACCGATCCAGGACAGGCTGCTGAGGACGTAGAGGCCGATTGCGATGAACACGGAAAAATCGCCGCGCTCGACGTTGTTCGTGACCAACCGGCGCCAGCCCCCCCGTACCCGGCTGCCGAACGATTCTCGTGCTTTGCCGTCCGCCACCTTCTGACCGATGATTGCCTGCAACAGCGGCTTGAGAATCTCCAGGCAACTGACCAGTGTGATGGCTACCGTCAGGCCGATGCCGAAGGACAGGTAAAAATCGATGTTGTTGATGAAGATCGTGTCGACCACATCCATCTGCGGCCGCCAGTTCGACAGGATCCCGACATCGTGCAGCATTGGATTTGCGATGCACGTGATGACGATACCGACGCCGCCGCCGATCACGGCCCAGAACGGCAGCACCATACCGACCAGCACCAGCCCCAGGTCGAAGGTGATGTTGAACGGCGTCGCCTCGAGCGTGCCGCTCAAGGACTTGGTGAAGTCTACCCATGGAATCGGTATCAATTGGATCGGCTGGGTCAGGAACGCTCCGGTGATTGCCGGAATGCCTATGTACATGAATCCGAACAGCAATCCGAGCACTCCGCCGATCGAAAAACATCGCCATCGCCAGCTTTGCGCGGTGTCGCGCGTATTCGCCAGCGCCGTGATCCCGGAGGCCGATACCGGCGCCATCGGAAACGGCAACTCCTCGACGTCGTTGGTGATGCGGTAGAAGGCGTAGCCAAGTCCGAACTGATCGATCTTGGTGATGACCATGATAAACGCCACCATGAGGATCGCCGGCAGCCAGGACGCGGTGAAAAAATTGGCGCCCTCTGCCTGGATCGTCGCGGCAGATGGCGCAATCCAGTTCGGGATGTCTTGCGCGATACCCATGGCATGGGCGTAGTCCGACTGCACCAGATACTGATTCCACAGCAGCCCCTGTCCCTGGAAATGCGATGCCAGCGCCAGGCCTGCCATGTAATACAGGATATAGACCTCCTGCATGCGCAAGTCTTTGAACGAACGGCGGGCGACCTCTGCGAACAGAATGATCGTCACCCAGCGGGCTGCCTCGGTGATGCTGCCGCCTGTTCCTACGACCAACGACAGATACATGGAACCCGGCATCATTATGAATCCCAGAAAAACAGCACCCAGGACAGTCTTCCAGTTGAAGCCGTCCTCGAACGTGTCGGGCGGCTGCATCAGGTTTCTGTATTCCTGAATTTCCTTGTCGTGTCCGAATGCCATCAGCTATATGCCATTGACTGGGTTATGCCTGTACGGGCTCAAAATACACCTGTGCTTCGGTGACGTACTCGTGGTGTTTCGTTGCTTCCAGATTGCGCCAGTTCATCATGTGCTTGCGTAGCTTCTCCATGAACGGAATGTTGGTCGTCGACCAGTTCGAATCCTGGCCTGACAGCCGCGTGATCGTCATATGTACGCGATAGCTTTCGACGACCTCGTCAAATCGTGCGACGAATTCTATGTGCTGGGTGACACCCAGGTCGAAGGGTGCCAATGCCATGTTGTAGGCGACCGAATACGTCGTGCGGCCGGCCTCGTCCTCGCCGATGGCGTGGACTTCGTCGGAGACCACCAGGTTGCCGATCGAGGCCTCGGTAAAGCGACTGAAGTACTCGGTCAGATACCCCATGATCCCCGCCACCACGTTGCGGTTGTAGATAAATGGAAAGACCAGGTGCATTTGATTGCCGTCGTGGTCCGGCAGCGACCACTTGCGCTTGCCCGAAGGCACCGCTGCGGCCGACGCTACCCAGGTGGGATAAATGGTCGAAGCCATGACCACCAGGATGGAGAAGAAAATGACAACGAACACGGTCAGTGACGAGAAATTCAGGTTGATCCCCTGCACCAGCCCGCTCTTGCTCAATCCGATACTCAGCAGCTGGCCGATGAGATAGCCGCCGACCGCGCCGATGATGCCGTAGACAAAGGCCTCGGCGTAAAAGAACATCCGGATGTTCTTCGGATTCAGACCGATGGCGTTGTAGATGGCGATCTCGCCTTTGCGCTCGAATACGGTTCCCAACATGGTGTTCAGAATGATCGTTGCAGCGATCAGCAGCGGAATGATCAGCCGTGACAGACCGCCAACCGATGTCTTGTAACCGGTGCCTATGTAATACGTCCCGGCAGACGTCTTGTGCCCCGCCGAACCGACTGTCATCCGATTACGGCTGCCGATGAAAAACTTGGCCCTGGTGGCCTGCAACAGCGACTCCACATGCGGCCACAAACCGCCGGGCAGGTCGTCGTCGAACTTCACCGACACGCTATACGGTTGCCCGCCCATCCGGCGGCAGGTGCCTTCGGGTATCAGCATCAGGGCGGAGGTGTCGGCACGGAAGACGGCGGAATCATCCTGCATCGTCGCATCGTTCGCGAGGTTGGCCTCGTTGACGTTTTCGACGAACGCCGAGGTCTGGATGCTCTTGATCGGCAGAATCGGGTGGTTGCCGAGCTCGCGCAGCGCCCGCAACTGCTCGTCGTCCGCCAGGCCGACGACTGTCAGTTCATAGCCCCGTATGGTGACCTTGGCAGTGCCGATCATCTCTTTGGTGATTTTTAGGGCGTTGGCGGTGCCCACCGGAAGCACTGCTTCGTCGGCTTCGTTGCTCGAGAAAAAGCGACCGCCCTCGATCATCGGAATGCCATTCGGCAGAAGCTGCGCTTCCGCCGGCTGCAACCCCAGTACGGCATCGAGTTGGATGTGCTGATCACCATACTCGAGCGGCAGGGGCTGAACCAGATCGCGCGCCGAGGTCTGCTTTGGCAACAGCCAGCGGCGCACTGCGATGGATCCGGCGCTTTCGCTGAACATGTCTACGATTGCCTGAGTCGTCGGCTCGTCGAGCCGAATGCTGCCGGGGTAATGAAAGTAGATACCCGTGTACGGTGCCTGCTTGGCGATCGGCACCACTGTCGGGCTCATCGTTTTCGAGATGCTTGAAAAGGCCAGCATCGTAAAGGTGATCAGCACGATCGTCGTCGTCGTCAATATGGTACGTACGCGGCGGCGTTTCATGTTGTTGACGCCGATCATCATCGCCTTTTGCCCGACCGTCGAGGCGCCGACCTCGACCGTGTCCATGCCGCTGTACGTTTGAAAGAGCAGCTGCATCTCGCCTTCGAACCGAGAGTACAGAATGAAAATGACAAAAGCGCCAAGGGCACCCATGACGAAAGCAATGAAAATCGCCTCCGGCGCCTCAGCGACGCGGAAGGCCGGATGCACAAAGCGGAAGACGATGAACGTCATGACGAACATCGCGGCGAACGCTGCCATCTGCGCTTCGATCCGGACGAACTTGAACAGGAGTTTCTGCATAAAAAAGCAGAATGGCAAGAGCAGCGCCATGTAAAACACGATTGCCATCAGCATGTCATTGGTCATCGTGGAGATGCGCTCGTAGCCCTTCCGGGCGGCACCCAGGGCCCCGTAGACAGCACGCAGATACTCATTGTGATCAGCCGCTGCCGTTGCCGCATCCATCCGCGCCAGCTGTTTTTCGCTGAGGGTGACATAGTTTGCGGCCAGTTCGTTGGTGACGCCCCGCAGGTTCTCGAGCCGCTGGCGGTTAAGATGTGTCATGTCACGCGCCGTGGCCGCCATGAAGTCGGGCTGCTCGAGCTGGTCCGTCCTCGTCAGCCCGACACCTTCGGGATCTTCGGTGCTGGCGTTGGTCCTGACCAGGCGTATGGTTTTCGTCCCGGTCAGCAGCTTCAGCACCTCACCGTCCGGCAGGTAGACGGCGTACGGTGCCGGCAGCGACTGGTTAACGCTCGTATCGAAGGTCTTGCTGGATCTCGCGTTTACCCAGGCACTGATGCCATAGCTTCGCGGCGGCGTGTTGCGCCTGCCGTCGATGACTATGAACTCGACTTCACCGATCGGCGTGTATTCGATCCTCGACGTGTCGTTATTTTCATAGAGGGGAAATTCGCGGCACGGTATCAAAGCAAACACGATCGAGTCGTCTTGCTTGATTTCCTCGTCGAGGTTGCTGTTGACTTTCTCGTGTACTTCACCAGCGTCGATGATGTAATCAACTTCGGTGAAGTCGTCGTCGAGATGGTAGGCGTGTGTCGGGACGCTGTTCGCGAGACCGACCATGAAGGCGACAGCCCGCGCATCGGTAAGCTGGAAGTAGGCCTGAATAACGTCGCCGTCGATGATTCCAGAACGCCTTGGATTGATCGGATTCGAACCAATCTTTTCGAGTGTCGGCAATACCATGATGATGCTGTTGGGCACTGGCAGATCCGGCTGCACGGATGCCGCGAATTCGTCGAACATGAAGGCCTTCAACTGGGACCCGAAAGTCCTGCTGGCGATTGGGATCTTCTCGATCTCCCAGCCGGTAGTCAGCCCCGGGTCGTCGAGGAAGGCTCGAAGCAGTCGGGGAACGTAATCGAGCAAGGCGTCGACATTTTCCGCCGGTAGCGCCGCGACAGTGTCGCCGGGGGAAAACTTGCTGCCGGGATTCGTGAACGGATTGCGCAGGGTGAACGCTGCCACCTCGGCAGCCGTGGCAAAAGCGTTGCAGCCGCTGACCGTCCCTGGTGAATAGTAATCCTCGGTCAACCCGCCCAGCATGGTCATCGTGTCGATGAACGGATTTTTCGCCAGTTGCAGATCAGCCGCGAGCTTTACAGCGGACTTCGTTGTAATGGCCCCGAGCGGCCGAGACCAGATCTCCTTTTTTTGCGGGCTATTTATCCCTGTCAGCAGACAGACGCGGTCGTTGGCCCATGTGAAGTCGAGCCCAAGCACAACCTTGACGTGCCAGCCCTGCAGCGCCGTTCGCACCCTGCCGTTGGCGTTGTCGCGCTCGAGTTCGCGCCGATTGAGGTCCAACCAGACCTTGTTACGCTGAATAATCTGGCTGACGTAGCCGCGCAGGATCTCGAATTCCTTTTCACTGAGTTCACGCAGCTCAGTACGCGGCCTCACTTTGTTGAACAACATCAGAACATTGATGTAGGACTGATTCTCTGCCCGCAATTCTGCGATGCGTCTTTCGCGCTCATCATCGTCGCTGATACCGCGGATCTTACGCATCAAATTCGCCTTGCGGCCATTGACGTCCACCTTCGCCTGGGCTACGATCGGCTCTTTGATGGCGACCGGCGTACCGGTTGATGTGTCCTCGAGTGTCCGCATTTCGACCAGCAGCGCAGCGTCATCAGGGTTGTTGATGCTGTCGAGCGTGAGCTTGGAGTACGCATTGACATACAACTCCTGCAGCCGCATATCACGGCCGATGATGTTGCGGATCGATTCGACGGACAGCGGATCCTGCACCAGGTGCCATGCCAACTTTCTTTCGCCTATGAACCCGTGTGTATGCCCATTGACCGCGACCAGCAGCACCGATCGCTCCGCCGGCTTCTCGGTCAGTCTGGCCAGCAATTCCAGCAGCAGGTACAGATTGGCGCCGGCCTGGCCGCCTTCGGCCAGGGACGGCACGATGCAGTTCGAATCCATCGGCGCCGTCACGACGATCACTTCTTTCTGCAGGTCCGCATTGCTGCCCGGCACCAGTACCCAGAGATCGCGGATGTCGACATTTTTCCAGCGGGACGGCTCTGCCTCCACTTTGCACGGCAATGGCGATGTTGCAGCCTTCAACCGCTGGCGCAGCCGGTCACCGGTCACAGCGTCGAGGAAGAACCGTGGGACGGCCACTTCGGAGGTGAAGATTTTGCGCTGGCTGTCGATCAGGTCGTAACGATCCGGCTCGATGAAGATGAAGCCGCGCACGCCGAATCGCATGAAGCGCATCCACGACTCGCCACAGTCATACTCCATCACGGCGATCGTGTCGTTCAGTTGTTGGCTTTTGAGTGCTTCGAGGTCATCGTAACTGCCGCGCCCCAGGTAAACCAGGCTGGCGTCGAATTGCTTTTCTGTGAAATTTCCGGGGCGCACCATGGTCGGGTGCATCGGCAGGATGTCGATCGGATCGAAACCGTCGATCTGCAGTTGTGTCGCACCCGTAAGGAAGGACGGCGCAGTGAAGTTGATCTCGCCGTGATGATCTTCATCCAACGCGCTGGCGGCGAAAATCTCTGCGACCTTTTTCTCCACCAGCAGGTTGCCCGGGCTGCCGACGTTGCGCGGGCCGATGTCTTTGAAGAAGCCCTCGACGTCGGAGACCGTTGCCGCGCCCGTTGCCAACGGCAGCGGCGAGAGCAGAGTGAAAAGAATGATAAGATGACGAATCATGCGGCTATTTGACGGCAATGGAGATGACCTGGCGCTGGGCCAGAGATTTGAGAAAAGCCGCGACACTGAGTTCGGCCTCGCGCCGGTCGGTCCGGAATCGGTGGGCGAACGCCTCGATGATTGCCTTGACCGTGCGCTTACCGTCGATCTGCTCGAAGACAAAGACGCCGAGCTCATCGAGGCGCACACGCTTCTTCATGATCCGCGGCTGGAACCGCGAGAGAAGACCGTTGCCCCGCTGGATCTCGATGGTGAGCTGCAGCCGGCCGTCCTCGTCGATGGTATGGCTCACACAGTCGTTGAGGACCGGAATGCTTGCCAGTGAGCGGCGACGATCGATTTGCTCGGTTTTTTTTCCGCTGGAAAGCATTAGGTAGCTGGCCTCATTCGATACGACCGATGTGGATATCCAGATCCTTGCGCTCTTCGAGACGGTCGACTTGGCCGTCTCGAATCCACAGGATGCGGTCAGAGACGTCCAGCATCTTCATGTCATGTGTTGCGGAGATGATCGTGACGCCCCGGGACTCCTTTAATTCAAGCAGCAGATCGATGATTTCCTTGCCGGTGTTGACGTCGAGGTTGGCGGTCGGTTCGTCTGCCAGGATGATGACCGGGTCGTTGGCGATCGCCCGGGCGATCGCCACGCGCTGTTGCTGGCCGCCGGACATTTCGTAGGGGCGGTGAAAGATGCGCTCACCCAGTCCGACCATCTTGAGGATGTCGGCGCCCTTGTCACGTGCATCGTCAGCCGAGAGCCCGGCAAAAACCATCGGCAGTGTGATGTTCTCAAGGGCCGTCAGCACCGGCAGTATATTGTAGCTCTGGAAGATGTAGCCGATCTTGTGACAACGCATCCAGGCCAGTTCGTAGGAGTCGAGTTGGGCAACGTCGATTTCGTCGATGAACACCATTCCCTCGGTCGGTGAGTCGATTCCGCCGATCATGTTGAACAGGGTTGACTTGCCCGAGCCGGATGGCCCCATGATCGAGAGATATTCGCTGCGGTAAACGTCCAGAGTCACACCGTCCAGCGCCTTGGTCACAGCCTCGCCGCTGCCGTAGTAGCGCTTAACGTCGATTGCCCGAATGACAATGTCCTTAATCTTACTGTCGTCTGTGTCTGGCATCTGCCCCAGTCTCCGGTAAAAACAAAAGGAAAAGGTACACCAGTCGCATGACGTTGCAATGTGCCGCGGTCAATTGTAGGTTGGCATTTACAACCTGCCAAAGGAGAATCCGGATCATGATCATCGACCACATCGACAATGCCGCAATCTACGATGGTGTGGCGCCCCGTATCACTGCCGCCCTCGCTTATCTGCGGGACACCGATTTTGCCGGGATGGAACTCGGCCGCTACGACATCGACGGCGACGAGATCTATGCCATGGTGCAGGCCTACACCACCAAAGATGTGAGCAAGGGGCTGTGGGAAGCGCATCGCCGGTATATCGACGTGCAGTACGTCGTCAGCGGCAACGAGCGTATGGGCTACGCGAACCTCGATGGCCTGACCGTCAGCAAGGCGTATGAAGACAAAGACGACTACCTGCTGCTGGAAGGGGAGGGTGACTTTTTGACCATGCCGACCAGCACCTTCATTATCCTCGGCCCGCAGGACGCGCATATGCCGCAGATCGCTGCCGGGACCCCCTGCGAAGTCAGCAAAGTAGTCGTCAAAGTCGCCGTGTAGGCTCTCTGTGAATATCGCCTCCGCATCGGGTGGGACTGGCGTCTGCCCGGACCGATAATAATGATTTGTGTACGCCTCGAACTTGATCTTCAGATGGGTGCCACATTAACTTTTGCGGTATTTGGTCGTTTCGTTACACCCTGAATTCGCCGGCACGGTTCCATATGGCCAACTCCATGGTCATGGCCAGATTTCACGGCACCCCATCCTGCTGCCGCCGCTCCGGGGCCGGGCCCCGGAGCGTGAGCCGTGTCGTGGCGAGGCCCGCCGCAACCGCGAACCGGCCTTGGCGGTCGCGGCAGACGCAGGGGGCGTTCGCCGGATTCACGCTCGTTGAACTGCTTGTCGTCATTGCCATAATTGCCATCCTGGTGTCGTTACTGCTTCCCAGTCTGCAGGCAGCCAAGGCCACCAGTACAGCGACCGACTGCCGCAATAATCAACGCCAGGTGTACTATGGTTTTGCCATGTTCGCCGAGGACAATGACGACTTCTTCCCGTTTACCTACTACTGGTGGCGGACGCTGGGCAATGAGGGCTACCTGGGTGAAGGCGAAGTGCATGGGGGCGTGACCACGCCGGGACCATCGGACTGGGCCCACACCGAGCGGCGCTGGCCAGCGTACCGCTGCGCCGCGGAGGCCGGCCATGTCTTTGGCACCGCGGACAACAACTGCAAGCAGCCGAACCCGGTGACCACGGCGTACGACAGCGATCTCGACCACTGCAGTTTCGTGATGAACTGGAGCATCAACCAGTACAACTACTACGTCGGGTACGGCGACACTTTGCTATCCCGTCGTGGCTTCGGCAGTGGCGCCTACTACAACGGCGGCGCCGGCGGCGGCGCCGACGCGGCGCCGCTGATCATGGACAAGCACGAGCCCGGCTGGGGCTGGGTCGGCAATTACTACGAGTGGAATGCCGACACGGCCTGGGGAATCACGAACCGCGGCTGGATGTATGCCTTCCGGCATCCTGGCGCGACCGCCAATATCACCTATCTGGACGGTCACGTTGATCGCAACAAACATGTATTTGATGGCGGCGATCCCAACTACGTGGAGGTCTGGAGCCAGTCCGACCCGCCGCCTGGCGGTCCCTGATCCGGCACCGGCGCATGTCGCTATGGAACTTTAGTTGGTTGATCTGATCGCCCAGCGCGCCCGCAATTACCAACAGTTGAACCATAATATCAAACACCGCCGCCCCCTCATTTAATGTGAGTGGAGCTGTATCATTGCTGGCATTTTCCTTGCAGTTCGCCGCGCAAAAAAAAGCAGAAAATAATGTAACTATAAAAAATCAGCCGGACATCCAATCTCTTGTATACACACCAAGGGAACACACCAGCTTCACCGGGTTGAAGTGAGTCGATTCCAACTGGAGCTGGGCCTGCCGATCATTGGCCACATCGATCTGCATGGCCTTCGGTCAGCCGTCGACCGTCTGCTCAGCGGCGGGTTTCCCGGTGAAGAATGATCGGCGTAGCCAGCCGAAAACCCCTCGTAGCGGCCCGGAGACCACGTAGATATTAATCGCTACGGCCGCGACCAGCCGAGAGTTCCAGTTGAACAGGATAAAGAACATGATCAGAACGAAAATCTTGACTTTATTCTTCTGCTTGCTGCCCAGCCACCGGCCGAAATGCATGTACGGCACCGTCGACACCATGAGGACCCCCAGGACGCCGGTGTAGAACGGCAGGATTTTCGACACCATGATGATCGGTTCGGTCTGCGGATCGCTGTACAGCAAAACCAGACTTGCAACCGCCGCCGCTGCGCCCGGTGATGGCAGTCCCTGAAAGTCTTCCGTTTTTTCTTCTCCCGCGGCTTTGACATTGTACAACGCCAGACGCAGCGCCGCGCAGGCGAGGTAGATCGCGCACAACAGCCAAATCCAGAAGTAGGGGACGATGTTCAGCTTGTTGGTGTGTGCCATCACGGAAATCATCACCGCCGGTGCCACGCCGAAGGTCACCATGTCCGCCAGCGAATCCATCTGCACGCCGTAAGGGGAATGTGCGTTGAGCAAGCGAGCCGTCCATCCGTCGAGCATGTCGAAAATCATTGCGCCGACAATCAACCATGCGCTCACTGCCAGCAACTGCCGGACTTCGTCGCCGGGTTCGGGTTCGCGCATATGCAGGAAGCCCAGGAGCTGCCGGACTTCCTCCCCCTGGGTCGGCGCATAGATCTGCAGACAGCAAAGAATCGCGGTGAAGCCGCACAGCGAATTACCCAGAGTCAGAGCCGTTGGGATGTACTTGTACCAAGCGCGGATTGCCAGAAGTCCTGTTCTCATGGCGTTACTCCTGTTTGCCAACCGAAATATACACTTTCCGCACCGATCCTGCCTGCCTCACGCCTCTGCAACGCTTCCCTCGCCAACGGCCTGTTGGCGTCGCATTCAACACCGCTTGCCGTGCGGCTGAGCGTTTTCGCATATCGCATGATCTTCAATATTCACCCACCGCAGAAATCTTGACCCGTACCGGCGTGCCTGCCCCTGCCTGCAATTGCTCGGCGGCGTTACCTTGGTTCACGGCGATCTCCAACACCTCGAAACTGTTGATCGCCGCCAAGAGCGCCTGCGGCGGTGCCTGTGCATAGCTCGGTTGAATGCCTGCGATCCGCTCGCTCCCGATAGCGATCTGGACATTGGCGCCAAGTGCTCCCAATGCAGCGCTGCAGATGTTCGTGATCAGGTTGCCGAAGTGATCCACCATCAGCACCTGCCCGTCAATTGCCGTCGACGATACCGTCGGCTGCGGCAGATCGGCACAGACAAGACCCGTAACCGTTGGGCCGAAAGATGTCAGCGGCGTGCCCCGGCTGAGATAAGCCGCCACCGGTGCGAAAATGTCGCGGCCATGAAATGTCGCACTTGCCGGGTTGCGAAAAAAGACGGTCTCTTCCAATGACACCGCAATGCCCGGGTTGTCCGCGAGTACTGCCGTTAGTACACCGTTGTCCGGCGCCACGAAATATTGACCACGGCAGGCGAGGGCAATATTTCGCTGTTCACTGCCGACGCCAGGATCGACCACGACGACGTGCACTGTGCCCGGTGGAAAACAACGGGATGCAGCATCTACAACCAGGGCTGCGGTCGGGATGTCCTGCGGCGGAATCCCATGCGTGATATCGACCAGAGTCGCAACGCGATTGATGCCGAGGATTACCCCCTTCACCACACCCACGAAAAGATCCTGAACGCCGAAGTCGGTCGTCAGAGTGACGATGCCGTTGGTCGTTGGCTGCATGATACGCGGAGAAGATAAATGGTGGGACGGCCGGGGCTTGAACCCGGGACCCCCTGCTTAAAAGGCAGATGCTCTACCGACTGAGCTACCGTCCCGGTAACAACAAAAACATTTTGTTGCAAAGGAGCCGACAATATACAGCGCCGTTGTTTTGTCCGCAAGAGGCCAATTCAAACGGCTCAATCCCGGACAGTCACCCGTCCGAGTGGCGCATGACTTTTCCTATGAAATACTCATGCACCGCCATGCTCTCGTGTAATTCCGGATGGAATGTCGTTGCCAGGTGCTGGCGGCTCTCGACCATCACGGGATGCCCGCCGTGTTTCCCCAGCACTTTGACGTCGTCGTCCACCTGAAGGATCTGCGGTGCCCGGATGAAGATTGCTTCGATGTGGACGACCTCCGTCAAATTCAATTCCAGATTGTCGATGAAACTGTCGTTCTGCGAACCATAGGCATTGCGCCGCACGTCGATCGACATCAGGCCGAGTGATTCCTGCGAAGGATTGTCGACGTGGCGCGCCAAAAGGATGCAGCCTGCGCACACACCCCAGATCGGACGGGCTTCAGAAAAATCACTGACTGCAGACCACAGGCCGGGTGTTGCGGCTTTTAACATCGTCGAACTCTCGCCGCCCGGCATCACCAGTCCGTCGATGTCGGTGAGGTCTTCGGGAAAAACGACGCGGCGGCAGTCGACGCCAAGCGTTGCGAACTTGCGTCCGTGCGGGGCGCAGCAACCTTGCAAACCGAGTATCCCAATCTTCATTTGCGATCCCCGCAATGCAGCGTTCTCACAACTACCAGCCGCGGTGCTCGAACTTTTCTTCTTCACTCAGTTGACCCGCGCCTATACTCGGCATCGGAGTGCCAAGGTTGCGCGACACTTCCACAAGCTTTCCGGGATCGCGGAAATGCGTCACTGCCTGCACGATCGCACCCGCAAACCCTTGCGGGTCCGACGACCGGAAGATGCCGGAACCGACAAACACAGCTTCCGCACCGAGCTGCATCAGCATCGCCGCGTCTGCCGGCGTCGCGACGCCGCCCGCAGAAAAGTTGGGCACTGGCAGCTTGCCCGTTTTCGCAACTTCCTGGATAACGTGCAACGGGGCTTGAAACCGTTTGGCCTCTGCGAAAAGGTCTCCTTCGTCGAGTTGAGTCAGGAGCTTCATCTCGCGAAGAATCGTCCGCAAATGTCGAACACCCTCGATAATGTTCCCTGTGCCTGCCTCGCCTTTCGTGCGGATCATCGAGGCGCCTTCACCAATCCGGCGCAGCGCCTCACCCAGGTTGGTGGCACCGCAGACGAACGGCGACTTGAACTGCCATTTGTCGATGTGATGGGTTTCGTCCGCCGGTGACAACACCTCGCTCTCGTCGATGAAATCGATGTCGAGCTCCTGTAGAATCTGAGCCTCGACGAAATGTCCGATGCGCACCTTTGCCATCACCGGAATCGAAACGGCATCCTTGATCGCCAGGATCATCTCGGGATCGCTCATGCGCGCAATGCCGCCCTGTTTGCGGATGTCCGAGGGCACGCGCTCCAGCGCCATCACCGAAGATGCTCCGGCGTCCTCGGCGATGCATGCCTGGTCCCTGGTGGTCACGTCCATGATGACCCCGCCGCACAGCATCTGTGCCAGGCCGATGTTGAGCTTATGTTGCTCGTCTGTCATTGCTATATCCCTCTGATAGTAGTGGTTGACTGAGAGTTAGACACTAGCGTCCGTTAATGAAAAATCAACCCCGCACCGTTACTGTTCGCGCATAAGCCAATGAACCGTCGGCGTCACCGGTTCGGATGAATTCCGGAGATGATCACGGACGATGTCGCGCGTCATCAGTCCTGTCGTTCGGTACTGCACCGCCGGTGTTGACAGTAGCGTCCGCAGCTTCGGGAAACGGCCGCCGCCGCCGGCTGCTGCATAGCTGTGGAAGGCGACCGGTACGCGGGCGTCGGCCAGTGTGTCCCACTGCAGTTCGCGCACTGTCTGCCAATCATCACTGACTTGCGCCTTCACACCCCAGATTCCGTTGAATACATAACTTTCGCGATTCCGCAGCTGCTCCGTCAGTACCATCTTGACCTCGGCCGCTGTCAGCATGGCAATGCCGATCTGGTTCTCGTACGGAATGGCGTCATAGAGTAACTGCTCGGTAACTGGTTGGTCCGCCGGCCACGACGTTTTCGACAGACGCCCCTGAAAGACGATGCGGGCACCAGTTCGTTCCGCAATTGCACGGCAGTAAAGTTCACTCATGGCACAGCCGGAACCGGGGCGGCCGTACGATGACACGGTCTCGGGCAATTGCCGGATCGGCGATTCCGCAAGCGCTGTCAAAGGGCCGATCAGATCGGCCACCGCCTGTTGTGCCGCGGCGTCGCGTGGTTCTCCGGCACAAGGAATCAACCGCGATTTGATCATCAGCGGGCGGTGCTGCTCAGTGTCAATCTGTACATCGATGCGTGCCAGGTACTTAGCGCCGGATCCGGCCTGTGCGTACCAGGCGCGGCCGCTGCGCATCCCCGCCACATCTCGATGCGTGTGACCGCCCAGGATGATGTCGATCTCCGGGAAACGTGTTGTCAGGTCATTGACTTCATTGACACCGCGCGGATCGTTTGCCAGCAGGCCCTGGTGCAGGGCCAGCACGATCAGATCCGGTTCGAGAGAAGTCAGTTCCGGCATCAGATCTTCCAGTGCCGCTGCTGCCGTAGTCACCTCGAAGCCGTCGGTGTGCGGTTCGCGAAACCAGTTTTTCAGATAGCCGCTGTTCATTCCGATCACCGCTACGCGTGCACCGCCGCAGTTGTACATGCGCCAGGCGCGCAACCGTTTGCCGTGCAGCGTCAGATTGCCGTTGAGCACCGGCACCTGTATCTGCTCAATGAGCTCCACCAGTCGGCGGGTACCGAAATCCAGTTCGTGATTGCCCGGCACCCAGGCGTCGTATTCGAGATGATTCAACATGCGCACACTAATCGCGCCCCCGGTATGAACACCCGCCAGCGTACCTTGGATAGTATCGCCACAGTCGATCAGCAGAGAGGTTGCCGTCGCAGCTCGCTCGCGACGGATGACTGTCGCCAGCTTCAGCCAGTCCGGTTGCCCGGAATCCGATATAGAGTCGATCACGTGCGCGTGGATGTCGGTCGTCTGCAGAATCGTCAGCTCGACAGGTGTCGCTGCCAGAGCTTGGACCGCAATCACACCCAAAATGCAGATCGGCCGCCAGCACCAGAGGTCAAGGGCAGTTTTGCAAAAAATCATGGCCATCCTATTGTACAGACTTATGGCGTATCAAGTTAAAATTGGTTGCTTCGGCTGCGGGCAGAAGCTGGATGTGACTGAACTGGAAGCTTTTTCGACAATTGCTTGCCCCGAATGTAACACCGATCTGATCATTCCAGTGCCGTTCGGCAATTACGCGCTCGAGGAAATTCTCTGCGACGTCGGCATGACCACGATCTACCGTGCCATGGATTTGACCCTGGATCGGGAGATTTGTGTCAAAATTCTCAAGCCCGAACTCGCCAGCGACGAGGCTCTCGCCAAAGCGTTTATCGAGGAAGCCAGCCGTGCCTCCGCACTCAGCCATCCCAATATCGTGCCCATATATTCCTGCGGTGAAACGACGGAACAGCCTTACATCGTCCGCCAGTACATGGAGCAGGGCGGCATTCATTCGAAGTTCGGCACGATTTACCAGTCCCAGGAAAAACTCTGCCGCTGGTTCATCGACGCCGCCAAAGGCCTCGAATTCGCGTCGCGGCAGGAATTGCTGCACGGCAATATCCGGCCCGACAACGTCCTGCTGGATGCGGATGAACGCGTCAAGGTTGCCGATTTCGGCCTCGACCGTCTGGTGTACGCCGGTGCCTCGGTCATTGATCGGAAAGACGTGACCGCGGACGCCGCCATGTACATGAGCCCCGAGATGATCTCCACCGGGCGCCAGGATCTGCGCGGCGACCTCTATAGCCTTGGCGCCGTGATGTACTACATGGTGACCCAACACCCGCCTTTTGACGGCGATGATGCCGAAACGGTCATGAACGCCCGATTCTCCGGCCCGCCACGGCCCGCCAGTGAGCTGCGCCACGATACCGTCGAGGAGCTCGATCAATTGATGACCGACATGCTCGCCGCATACCCGAAGGACCGACTCAATGATTACGCAGTGGTCATCGAACGGTTGCAGCGCGTTCTGGAGAACCCGCTGCCCGAGCCCGGGCCAGTGCCCAATGTCGTTGTCGCGCCGGCAATCAAACTGCCCGAGCCCGATCCGCATACCACCCAGCCATCGACCCCATCGTCCGAGTCCAGCCCAGATGTCGTTGATTCAGGTGATCCAGGTCCAGCGCCTGTGGCGGCCATCGACGATTCATCGACGAAGTCGAAGACGAAGCCGAAGACGAAGCCGAAGTCGAAGACGAAAACTTCGTTGAAAAAAGGCATCCGGCCAAAGAAAAAAATGACGATGGCTCGTCGGAAGCCCTCCGCCGGTGCCGACGCGGATGCCGGAACAGTTGCCGCATCCGCCCCTGGCGAAACCGCAAAAGACGATAAGTCGAAGATCGATGCAAAGCCGTCGTCAATCAGGGCGACAATGCCGAAGCTGAAGCCGAAGAAAGTCAGTGCCACGCGGGCGGCAGGCGAAAAGGGCGGCCTCTCAGGCTTGGCAGCGAAAAGCAGAGCGCAACCCGGGTCGAAAGACGCTGCATCCAGGGCCGAGACAGAATCTGGAACGCAAGAGGAAGGACCAAAGCAGTATTGCGCGCGTTGGTACTGGTGGGTAATCCCGGCAGTCGTGATGATCGTCTGCCTGACGCTGTTTGCCATTGTCCTGGCCGATCCGCCCGGTGCCTGGTATCAGGAAAGCCTGGCCCCCCTGCTCAAGGGTGAGTGAGCGTTGATCAGCGCGCCCAGCCCAGCGCTCGCTCCACAGCCGATGCCCAGCGAGCCTGCGCCGCCTGCCGATCCGCTTCGCCCAGCGTCGGCCTGAACTCCCGGTCGATTCGTCGTCCCGCAACCAGTGCTTCGCGACTCCATAGACCGCTGGACAGACCCGCCAGAGCTGCTGCGCCGAACGCCGTCGATTCGGTAATCACCGGCCGTTCGATCGTCAAACCGGTCACGTCCGCCTGGAACTGCATCAGGAAATTGTTTGCCGTGGCGCCACCGTCGACACGCATGCGATCGAAGCCAGAGGTTGCTGCCGTCTGCTGCAATTCATTCACCAGGTCCGCTGTCTGAAACGCTATCGCCTCCAGCGCCGCCCGTGCCAGGTGTGCCCGCGTTGTGCCCTGAGTCAGGCCGACGATCGCACCGCGTGCCGTTGGATCCCAGTACGGTGCCCCCATGCCTGCGAGCGCCGGCACGAAATACACATCATCATTGTCGCTCAATGACTCTGCCAGCGCCTCCGTTTCAGCCGCCGTGTCGACGATCCCCAGACCGTCCCGAAGCCATTGCACACACGCACCGCCGATGAATACGCTCCCTTCGATCGCATAGGTGACTTCCTCGCCCAACTGCCAGGCCACCGTGTTGATCAGTTGGCCCGAATCCGGGATGGCGCTGCCGGTTGCCGCCATCATGAACAGCCCGGTGCCGTAAGTGTTCTTGACGACACCTGTTTCCCAGCCGAGCTGTCCGAACAGGGCCGCGTGTTGATCGCCCAATACCCCGCATATAGGTATTTCTCGCCCCGTGACCGCCGCATCCGTCGAGCCGAAGTTTCCGTCGCTGGCGCGCACTTCCGGCAGCACTGCACGCGGCACATTGAAGAGCGACAGCAGGGCGTCGTCGTATTCGCCTGTCCGGATGTTGTAACAGAGAGTACGCGAGGCATTCGACGGATCAGTCACGTGTTGACGACCGCCCGTGAGCTTCCAGATCAGCCACGAGTCCACCGTGCCAAAGGCGATCTCGCCGTTCTCTGCGCGGCTGCGCAGTCCCGCATGATGGTCCAGCAGCCAGGCGATCTTTGTCGCCGAGAAATAAGGATCGATGAACAGTCCGGTGCGGTTCTTGACGTCGGTGCTGTGTTCTGCCAATGCGGCGCAGGCGTCCGCAGTACGTCGATCCTGCCAGACCAGCGCCTTCCCGACTGGTGCGCCGGTCGCTCGATCCCATAGGATCGTCGTTTCCCGCTGATTGGTCATCCCGATTGCCCGGACATCCTCACCCTCGACTGCATGGAGGACATCTTTCAGCGCCTGTGCTGTTGTCGACCAGATATCATCCGGATCCTGCTCCACCCAACCGGGTTTCGGGGTGGTGCGTGGAAACTCGTAATAGGCATTCGCCACGATCACCTGGTCGCTTGAAAACGCCAGCACGCGATTGCCTGTTGTCCCCGCATCGATAGCCAGAATGAGTTGATCGGCCATGTCGCAAGTGTACTCGCCCACGCCCCCATCAACAACCCATTACCCATTAACCATTGTCGGGAAATTGCTGACTTCGCATGAATCTCCGCAGAAGCTTGCAACCGCGTGATTCGCATGTACCAGTGATTCATTCAACGCGTTGCAGAGTTTCTGGCAGTACCCGCGAAAAATTGTCAATCTCAGTGCCCGCTCGTAGGCCGCAATGAAAAATAGGCGTTTTTTGCAGATAAGTGTTTGCCTGGCAGCCGTGGCGGTCTGTCCCTTGATCCACGCAAAGCGTCCGTGCCATGGCTTCAAGTCGGTGGCCAAGGCGCGAGCCGCGGAAAATGCTTGCCGCAACCTGGAAACGTCGGCCTTGAAGATCAATTGTCTCGAGTGTATTTCCGAGTGGTGGTATCATGTCGGGGGTATCCACGTCGATTATAATCCGTACACTGAAATCACCCGGATAATCCGTCTGCAGCTCGAGCTTGACCCGACAGACGTGGATCTGATCAGTGAACTCGCCTTTTTCATCTACGGTATCGAGTCGACAGGGATCAGTGCAGGTCGACTGGTGGATTACAGCGATCGGCCGATTGAGATTATTGATGAATTTGCCACAAAAAACCAAGGCATCTTCGCGTATAGTCAGAACCTCATGCAGGTGCCGATCCTGGTCGTCAGAAACAGCCATCTCGGCTCCGACGATTCCAGACGCCGTTATTATGCCGTCCTCAAACGCCTGCGCAGCGAGGCAGCGACACGCTGGCGCAAGGTCGATCACGATGACTGGTCGGTCGACGAAAGAGAGTTGATGGCCAGGAAACGCGACTTTGTCGACGGTCTCCTGGAGAGATTCAAGGAATTCGACACAGAGGAGTAGATCGAACCAGCGATGATCACCGACCTTTTTGACGCAGCCGCCGGCGCGGTCTGGAAACACTTTCAGGATATCTGCAACATTCCGCGCCCGTCAGGACATGAAGAGCGGATTCGGGCGCACCTGCTCGAAATCGCCCGCGGCAATGGCTGGCAGAGTCGGCAGGATAGTATTGGCAACATCGTCCTGGCATGCCCTGGCATCGGCACGCTTGGCGACGAACCTGTTCTGGTGCTGCAGGCGCACATGGACATGGTCTGCGAAAAGAACGCCGACACCCTCCACGATTTCATGACCGATCCGATCCGCCCGCTCATTGACGGTGACTGGGTGACTGCCGACGGCACGACCCTCGGCGCGGACAACGGTATCGGTGTCGCGCTGGCGTTGGCGGTTGCGGAGTCCACAATGGATCGGGTTCCGCTGGAACTGCTGATCACCATCGACGAGGAACGTGGTCTGACCGGTGCTTTCGGCTGTGATCCGGCGATTATTCAAGGCCGTCGCATAATCAATCTCGATTCGGAAGAGGACGGTGTTTTCATCATCGGTTGTGCCGGTGGTACCGACTGGATCGCGTCTTTTTCGAAGTCCCCAAATGCCGGCCGCAGTGGCGACTGCTGGCACTGCTGTCTCGGCGGTTTCCGTGGCGGTCATTCCGGTGTCGATATCGACAAGGGCCGGGTCAACACGATTCGGACGGCAGCGGGGATTGTCGAGGCGCTGGCGGCGGCGCACACCGGACTGCAGTTGACCGGATTCGCCGGCGGCAGTGCCATGAATGCGATCCCGAGGGAATGCAGCTTTACGGTGGCGGGTTGTGCGCGGGACGATGTCGAGGCAGCGGCTGCGCAGGCGCTCGCCGGTGTCCGCCATGCCGAGCCGGAGGCGGCAATGACTATCGAACCCGCCAATGCCGCCGGTTACGAGATCCCGATGGCCGTGGTGTCGTTCATAAGTGCTGTATCCGATGGCGTGCTGGCGATGGACCCGATGTACACGGAGCAAGTGCAGACCTCGTCGAATCTCGGTGTTGTCACGGACGCTGCGGACAGTATCGCCATAAAGGTGATGGGGCGCTCGACAGTATACGCAGAGCAGCAGCAGATCGGGCGGGAGATCGAACAGGCAGCGACAGTGGCGGGGGGGACTATTGCGGTCGGCAGCGACTTTCCCGGATGGGCGCCAAAATCGGCTTCGTCTCTGCTGCAGCTTGGTCTGGCGGCGTACCGCGAGAAATTCGATGCGGCGCCGCGGATCGAGTCGATCCATGCGGGTCTGGAGTGCGGCATTATCGGCGCGGCGCTGGGGACGGATGAGCTGTTGTCCTTTGGTCCGTCGATCGAGAATGCCCATTCACCGGATGAACGGGTCAGCATCGATGGCGTCGAGCGTATTTACCGTCTGCTCAACGCGGTGGTGACGCGGCGGCAGTGAGCCAGTATCCGGGGTCAGGTGATCCGTGCAGGGCGTTGGTGACAATGTTTCGATCAGCACCGGGCCGGTATCGCAGAGACAGGCATGGGGGGATAATCCATGAGGCAACAGGGCAGTGGAACGGTCTTGCAAAATGTCGACGGCGACGATATGCTCAAGTCGGGATGTGACGCACTGAACAACGCCACAACCACTGGATTGCGCCATGTCGAAAACCCGTCCAGCAGCCGTCGCTGGCCAGTTTTATCCGGATAGCGTTCTGCGTCTGCAGGACTTTCTCAACGAGTTCCTGGTTTCACCAAGCCTGTGTGACACCGCGCCAGTCACTGCTTTGATTGTGCCACATGCAGGCTTGCGTTATTCCGGCGAGACGGCAGCGTCCGCCTTTTCGGTTGTTGATCCGGCACGCTGGCGTCACATCGTGCTGATCGGACCGACCCACCATCGCTGGTTCCATGGTATTGCGGTGGCGCCGCACGATTTTTTTCGGACGCCCCTGGGCGACGTGCCGGTAGACACCGCCGTGTGCAACGCGCTTGTCGCAGTCGATCCGCTGTTTGAAATGAATGAAGACGCGCATGCACCCGAACACGCGCTCGAGGTAGAGTTGCCGTTCATCCAGCATCTGATGCCGGAATGCCCGATCATCCCGCTGGTTTGTGGCGATCTGACGCCGGACGAAATTCGCCAGGCTGCGGCAGCCCTCGACGCCGTCATGCCGCCCGATACGTTATTCGTGGTCAGCTCAGACTTCACGCATTATGGCGAGCGCTTCGACTACCTGCCGTTCGCCGAGGCAGAAGCACCGGAGGCTCTGCCGAAGCTCGATCACGGTGCGATCGACGAAATCATCCGTCAGGATACCAACGGCTTCATGCGCTACTGTGAGCGAACCGGCACGACGATCTGCGGCCAGCGGCCGATCGCGATCATGCTGGCGCTGCATGAACTGCGGCAGGCGGGCGGGGATTTCGAGTTACTGCACTACACCAATACCGGTGAAATGCTGGAAGACTACAGCAGTACAGTCAGCTATGCCGCGATCGTCTATCGTGCCACCGAAGCGGAGGATGATCTGGTGATGAGCGAGGAAGCTGTGGACGTTTTGCTCAATGTCGCGCACGACGCGATCGCGTCGGAATTGGCGAGCGAAGAGTATCACCTGCCCAGTACAGCTCCGCCGCATTTGTACGACAACGGCGCCTGCTTCGTGACACTGCGAATGCGCGGTGATCTGCGCGGCTGTATGGGGACGCTCGAAGCGAAGGAGCCGCTGCTCGAGAACGTCGGACGAAATGCTGTCAACGCCGCCTTTCACGACCCGCGTTTCCCGTCGTTGACCGCCACGGAATTCCGCGACGTCGATCTGCAGATCTCCTGCCTGACACCGCGGCGGCCGATCGCTTCGATCGACGACTTTGAGCTTGGTCGTCACGGTATCATTCTGGAAAAGGACGGCAAGCATGCGGTCTTTCTGCCGCAGGTGGCTGCCGAACAGCGGTGGGATCGCGAAACGACGATGCTGCATCTCGAGCGCAAGGCGGGGTTGCGGGCGGGAAGCTGGCGCCAGGGTTCGGATATTTTTGTCTTCGAAACCATCTGCTATGACAGCCGGGAACGCCGGACGGAGAGCGACTGATGCCGCCGGTTACCGCGTTGATCGTTGTCGACCACGGGAGTCGGCGGGCCGCTGCCAATGAGATGCTGGTGGCGCTTGCGCAGCGCCTGGCTGAGTATGCCGGCGAGCTGTACGTCACGGTCGAGCCGGCGCACATGGAACTGGCGGAACCGACGATCAGGCAGGCGTTCGATCGTTGTGTTGCGGCAGGTGCCGAGCGGGTTGTCGTGTCGCTGCTTTTCCTGTCGCCGGGGCGTCATTCGACCAGTGATATCCCGGAGTTGGCGGCGGCGGCGGCGGCGGCGTATCCCGGGATCCAGGCATTTGTCGGCGCTCCGTTGGGCATCGATGATCGTCTGCTCGAGCTGCTGCTGGCGCGCGCCGCCGAAGCGATCGGCGACTGATCGGCCGGGTCTGTTACGGGCATCTACATGTCGATTTTTTGATCACGCCAGCAAATCCTGCGCGTTGATCGGTGCGCCGTTCCCGGCAATGCTGGCATTGGCTGCTGCACCAATAATGACAGCCTGGATCGCCTCGTCGAGTGTCGCCATGCAATTCGACCTGGGTGCATCCCAGGGCTGACCGATGAACTCCTGCAGCAGCGACGGATCGCAGCCGCCGTGTCCGCCCTCGACTTTTGGGATGTCGATCTGTTCGACCCCGTCACGCGAATATCTGGTCAGCCGCTCGCCTTCCAGCTTGTCGAGACCTGGCGTCACACGGTTCTCGCCCATTACGTCGGTCGGGTAGCGGATTTCCAACTCGAGCCGTCCCTTGGTGCCTTCGAAGACGGCGAGCAGACCTTCATAGGAGGCGTAGGCGATCAGAGAATACACCACCTGCACGCCGTTGTCGTAGTTGTAGAAAACTGCGGCCTGATCCTCGGTATCAATGTCTTCGGCGTACAGGCAGCCGTCGCGGTAGTAGCCGTCTTCGCCCTCGGCACCGAGATATAGCAGGTTGGCCCGCTCGTCGGTGGAGAGGTCGATGTGGAAATCACAGGCTTGTGTGTGCTCGCAATTACGGCAGTTCGTCGATCGGAACGGGCCATTGCTTCCATAGAAATATGTGCCGCCGCGGGCATTGACGAGTTGTGGCTTGCCGCCGGCCCACCAATTGAGTATGTCGAAATGATGGGATGCCTTGTGGATCAGCAAGCCGCCGCTGTTTTCTTTTTTGCGGTGCCAGCGGCGAAAGTAGTCGGCGCCGTGAGAGCGGTCGAGGGTTTCGCGGAATTCCATGGAGATGAGCTCACCGATGGCGCCGCTGTCGAGCTGGGCCTTGATGAGACTGCAGGCCGGCGCATACCGCATGTTGTGGGTGACGAAGCAATCGCCCGTTGAACGGGCCGCCGCCGCCGCGATCGCGCGACATTGTTCGGCTGTCGTGCACAGCGGTTTTTCGGAATAAACCCGCTTGCCAGCGTTCAGCGCCCGAATGATATAATCGGCGTGGGTGTTGTCACGCGTGCAGACAATGACGCAATCGGGATCGAGCTGCTGCAGCAACTCGTCGTAGTCTGTGAACGCCGGCAGATCGGTGCCCATAGCCGCCTGCGAACCTGCAATGCGTGCCGGGTTTGAATCGAACAGGCCGACCAGTTCGGCACGGTCATTGAAATCACCGATCAGCGATTCACCAAACATGCTGGTGCCACGGCCGCCGGTGCCGGCGAGGACGTATCGTTTGCGCTTGCTCATGGTTGTTTCCTTCTCAGTCCAGTTGTTGGATCGATTATGATGCCATGAAAACCGGAAAATGCGAGGCTGTCGCGTAATTCGTTTCAATTTCACCGGGCATCCCTGCTGATAATCCAGCCAGATTGCCAGTGGGACTGTGACAAAAAAATGGCGCCGTCTTGCCTACGGAATCAGTGTGGTCGCCTACTGAACGAACATCCGGTTGAGCCTCACTTCCTCGGCGATCATGTGTCCGTCGTAGGCGATCGTATCGACGACGAACCGGCCCATCTCCTGCGGGTCGATGAAGGTGTCGGGATCCTGATGTTTGATCTGCCGGCCCATCTCGGTGCGCACCGAGCCCGGGGAAATACAGAAAGTCCGGACGTTGTCATTTTTCATTTCGTTGAACAGCGAACGACTGAGCCCGAGAAGACCGTGCTTGCTGGCACAGTAAACCGATGAATTCGCGAAGCCGCTATAGGCCGAGGACGAAGCGATATTGACGATACGCCCCCAGCGCCGCTGCTGCATGCCGGGGACAACCTCCCGGCAGAGGATGAAGGGGGCCCGCAGATTGACCGACAGGCAGGTATCGAATTCCGCAGTTGTCGTTTCGATTAATGGCTTTACCGGCAGCACGCCGGCGCAGTTGACCAGGATATCGATCTCTCCCAGCTCGTCACGCACCCGGGCTGCCAGAGCGAGAAGCGCGTTCTCGTCCTGCAGGTCGACGGACGCGGTCATTGCCGGATTGTCGAGCTCGGCGGCGAGCCGATCGAGGACGTCGATTTTTCGACCCGTCAGGCACACACTGACGCCGCAGCGATCAAGGGCCCGGGCGATCTCGCAGCCGATACCGCCGGAGGCGCCGGTGACCAGGGCGCGTTTGCCGTGCAAAGAGGATTGTGTCGGTTGCTGGCTCATTTTACACCCTTTGTTGGATTCAATTCGAATAGCAGACGTTGGTGCCGAAACGTCAATATATGCCCGCAATCTTACTCTCAAAGTTGACACGGATCTCCGCGTCCGTCCAATCGGTACCGATCGTGCCTCGAACCCCCGCGCCGGTGGTTTGCGACGTCTGAGTGAAACGCTCCCGATACGGCCGCCGGTCATGGGTAAACGCCGTAAAGGACGAGCGCCGAGGCAATGGCCGGCTGGAATTGCCTAATCACCGCATTTGCTCGGTCAAGGTTGCAGCTCTACTGGTGCCCGGTATAGTCTTGGACTTCGAAGGACAACATCTTATGTGCGCTATCACCCACGATCCTGATTACGAAGACTTCTGTTACCAGCGGTTGAATGACCCGTATCCCTTCTTCGCGCGCCTGCGCAAAGAAGACCCGGTGCATTGGTGCGAACCGATGCACATGTGGCTGGTGACCCGCTATGATGACGTACGCGCGGCCTTGCGCGACAAGGAGAAACGCCTGTCCACCAGTCGCCGCCCGATGTACACCGATCCGTTGCTGCCGGAGAACCGTGCCCGCGCCGCACCGATGATCGACCATATCTGCCGCTGGCTGCTCAATGTCGATCCACCGGATCACACGCGCATGCGCAAGCTTGTGAGCCTGGTGTTCACGCCGCGCATGCTGAATGACCTCAAGCCGCGTATCGAAGCGATCGTTGAAGGGCTGCTCGACGACATCTGTGCTGCCGGTGAAACCGACCTGATCCATTCGTTCACCCTGCCGCTGCCGGCGGCGGTCATCTGCGAGATGCTCGGCGTTCCCGACGATCGGGGCGAACTCTATTGCGAGTGCGTGAAGGGCATGCTGTCGTTCAGTTCCGGCGGCGGCCCTGCGATCAATGACCACATCGACGAGGCGCAGGCCTGTCTCGACCGGCTCATCGCCTTGTTTGACGAACTCATCGCCGAACGTCGAACCAACCCGCAAGCCGACCTGATCACCGCCATGACGGAAGCCGAAGCCGATGGTGACCGGCTCAGCCGCGAGGAGTTGTTCGCGTTGTGTGTCTTCATCTTTATCGCCGGGCACGAGACAACCAGCAGTTTACTGGCCAGCGGCATGCTGGCTTTTCTGCAGAACCCCGAACAATTCGAGAAATTCAAGGCCGATCCCGATGGCCTGGTCGACAGCGCCGTCGAGGAGTTCCTGCGGCACGACCCGCCGGTGACGCGTGGCGCCCGCGTGGCGTTGCAGGACTTCGAGCTGCGTGGCAAGCAGATCCGTGAAGGTCAGACGATTACCCATTTGATTGGCGCCGCCAACCGCGACCCTGAGGTGTTCGACAATCCGGATACGGTCGACATCACCCGCCAGCCGAACAATCATGTCGGTTTCGGTTTCGGCATGCACTTTTGTCTCGGTGCGCACCTCGCGCGCATCGAAGGCAGTGTTGCCTTCCGTGCCATCGCCCGCCGCCTGCCGAACCTGCTGTTGGCTGACAACGACCTGCCGTTCAAGCGGGCATTGGGCCTACGCTCGCTGGAGAAACTGCGTGTGCACGTGAATGCGTAGTTGAGGCAGATAACCGTAAAAAAGAATTAGGTAATAGTAATCCGGCGAGTGCCGCCATCGTGTTGGGACCCTGCCTGTCACATTGGTCAATCGTTGTTGGGCAGATAGCTTATCGGTCATGACACAGGCCCAGTCCGACATTTCCAGAAAGCTTGTCGTTGTCGTTCCGGCGTACAACGAGGCGAGCGGCATTGCCGAAACCGTTGACGGACTCCGCAAAGCCGGGGCGCTGCTGGCGCCGGACGTGGTTGAGCTGCTGGTCTATGTAGTGGATGACGGGTCGACAGATGACACGGCGCCGCTGGCAACGACCGCCGGCGCCGACCGTGTCCTGCGCCACGCACGTAATCTCGGCTTGGGCGCCGCGGTGCGCACAGGGATGACGGCGGCGCGCGACGACGAGGCGGATATCGCCGTCAAGTTCGACGCCGACCAGCAACATGACCCGAAGGACATCGCCGCCCTGATCCGCCCGATTCTCGATGACACCGCAGACGTCGTTTACGGTGACCGGACGGACGGCATCGAGTACCAGATGCCGTTGCTGCGGCGTTGCGGCAATCACATTTTTATGCGGCTCATGCGCTGGCTCACCGGCTGGCCGCTGCGCGACAGCCAGCCGGGGATCCTGGCGGTCAATCGCAGTTATCTGAAGATCTTTTATCTGCCCGGTGACTACAACTATACGCAGCAGATCCTGCTCGATGCCTATCACAAGCATATGCGTTTTGCACATGTCCCGGTGGCCTTCCGCGAGCGTACCGGTGGGCAATCGTTCATTTCCGTGAAGTATCCGTTCAAGGTGCTGCCGCAGATTTTGATGGTGCTGGTCAGCATCAAGCCGATGAAGGTGTTTGCGCCGATCGGCCTGGCCTTTCTTG
>Ga0114996_10000079_pt1 | contig 121984 bp, 109 predicted proteins | sample ArcticOcean_MG_C_4_FD_87039 | JGI IMG/M metagenome (GOLD analysis project Ga0114996, IMG submission 87039) | Marine microbial communities from western Arctic Ocean - ArcticOcean_MG_CB4_134 | ecosystem: Environmental > Aquatic > Marine > Oceanic | place: Arctic Ocean: Canada Basin | collected...
CTACCCCCGGCTCCAGAGACGATAAAACCATCACCTTGGTTCCTTAGAATGCCCCAACTTCTTGGACCGCCGGGGCCTCAAAGCCTAACATAGGAAGTGGTACCACATCTGGGGGCACGTCACGGACCGTCCACGTCCTATCCATCGCGCAGGAGGCCTAACCGTTGTCCGCCCTGCACTTCCCGCCTAAAGGCGCCGCCCGGACTCGAACCGGGGATCGAGGATTTGCAGTCCTCTGCCTTACCAGCTTGGCTACGGCGCCGATACTAAATGGGGGACGGACAGCGTCGCTGCCGTCCCCCATACCAGAGCGGGAAACCGGACTCGAACCGGCGACCCCAACCTTGGCAAGGTTGTGCTCTACCAACTGAGCTATTCCCGCGCTTTTCTCAGCGCCGGAAGCTAGAACAGACATTTGGGGGGGTCAATGCCAGGGGAACAGTGGAACCAAGTTCCTCGACGCCACGTAAACCCTTATGTTTCGCGGCCAATCGGCCTTTTGGGCACCTCGCCCAGACCCGACTCGCACACCCGGACCTGAATGCGTCGCACGCTCTCCTCCCTGCTCTGCTTGGTCGCCCTTTCTGGAGGCGTCGCTGAGGCCCAAGTGACAGACGTCACCCTGGTGCCGCGCGGCCAACTTAGACTCCGGTTCGACCCGTCTTTCACGTCTTGGAACGCCCGTTTCGGCGAGCGCCTCGAGAACGGGGCCTTGGTGACGGAGAACGAAGATCTGGCCTCGGACCTGACGAGCGAAACGGGCGCCTCGGTCTTCCCGGGGCTCGCCTCGCTAGAGGCCCATATCCGCTCCCTGACGGGTAACAGCGGCTTCGTGGGCATCGCGGGCGCGAGCAGCGCCTTTCTAAGCCACGACGTGACCCGTATCGATCTTGGTGGCCATTTGGGTGTTTTCGATTGGCTGACACTAGGCGCCACGGTGCCTGTCATGAAGAACCGGACCGCATTGGAAGTGGCGTTCCGTCCGGACAGCATGGGTGGCAACCTGGGCTTGAACCCGCTGATATCGGATCCGGGTGGAGTCAACGACTTCATCGCTTCTCTTGAGGCAGCCCTGGGTCTCGCACAGGCGCGTGCTGCATCGATCTGTGGGACGACCCCGGGTACGGGCGCCTGCTCCGACGCGGCCTCCTTGGAAGGGCAAATATCCGGCTTCTTGTCCACCTCCCGGAATGCGTATTCCTCGTCGGCCCTCTTCCCGATGCGGGGGTCTCAAGCGGCCCAGGCGCTCACTGACGCCACGACAACTCTCGATCAAGATCTGAACGCTGCGGGCCTCGGCGGACTGGGCGCGACGATGGCATTCGCCTCCGAATGGATTACATCGAAGACCTTCGCAAGCCTTCCCAGCAAGGGCGGCTCGGGCATCCAGGGAGCGCCACTCGCTCCGATCGATGCGCTTTGGCAGATAGGTGACGTTGAGCTCACAGCTCTGGTCCGGATCGCCAGGGGAGAGCTACGGGACTCGGGGGCTGTCGCTCCGCGGCTGACGTACTCGGTCGGCGCTGGGTTTCTGATACGCCTTGGAACGGGTTCAGTCGATGCCCACGACGTGTTTTTGGACCTGGGTACGGGCGACGGGCAGACGGACTTCGAGGGCCGACTCTTCGGCTTCGTTGGGGTGGGTGAACGATTGGGCCTGCGAGCCGGCGTGCGCTACGGCATCCAACAGTCCCTAGACCTACTCCGCCGCGTCGCACCGCCGGAAACCGTGACTCCGCGGGTCGGCACACTCCGCGCAGTGACGTGGACGCCGGCCTCCTACCTGGGCTTCGAACTCGAACCGACTTGGCGCCTTTCGCCTGAATTGTCGTTGTTCGGTTCATATCGCCTGTACAGCAAGGGCGTGGACGGATACGAGATCTTCGGCGAGGCCGTGGCGGGCAGCGTACCGGTGGACGCGGCAGACCTCGAGCGCGAATCGGGCGTGACGCTGCACCAGGCGGGATTCGGATTCCGCTATTCCAGCACGGATGGGTGGTTCGCGGGAGTCCATTCCTCGCCCATGGAGCTGCACGCCCGGGTCCTCTACTCCGCGGCAGGTTCTGGTGGCCAAACCCCGATCGCTATGCGCGTGGAAATGGGGATCAAGATCTTCCGAGGAATCTGGGGTGGTGACGCCCCTGCTCCGTCGGAGTCGGTGCGCTCGAACCGCTAAGGCCCTACGACCCGAGCAGTTCCCTGGCGTGCTGTCGAGATGTGGCAGAATCCGGATCACCACCGAGCATGCGCGCGATCTCCTTGACCCGGCCCTCTTGGTCTAGGGCTCTCACAGACGTCGACGTGATGTCGGCGCCGTGCTGCTTCTCCACCAATAGATGTGTATCTGCTCTTGAGGCGACCTGCGCCAGATGTGTGACGACGAACACCTGATGACGGGTCGCGACCTCGGCAAGTTTGAGCGCCACAGCTGACGCGACGACTCCACCAATGCCGGCATCGATTTCGTCGAACACCAGAACAGGCACCCGGTCCACATCGGCGAGTCGCGACTTCAGGGCGAGCATGACACGAGACAACTCTCCACCGCTGGCAATGCGGGCCAACGGCTGAGCCGCGAAGCCTTGGTTGGGTGCGACCAAGAACTCGACACCTTCTGCACCGCCACTCCCAACCTCGGAGTGCCCGCGAAGGGAGACCTCGAAGTCCGCACCGGGAAGGCCGAGTTCCGGGAGTGTCTCCCTGATGGCAGACCCGAGTCGGTTTGCGCCGGCGCGCCGTTTGGCGGACAGGAGTTCAGCAGCCGCGCTCAGTTCGCCCTCGATCCCCCCTAGACGATGGCGCATGACGTCTAGGTCGTGATCCGAGTCGTCTAGATCCCCCAGCTCGGTGCGAACCCGCTGCCCGGTCTCGAGGACGTCGGCCAGTTCGGGTCCGTACTTCCGCTTCATCCGGAAGATGAGATCCAGGCGGCTGCGGACTTGGGCCAATCGTTGCGGGTCGTGATCAACGGACTCGGCGTAGTCGCCGAGTCGCCGGCCGACCTCGGACACTTCGAGCGCGGCACCGGTCAGGGCCCCCAGCTGTTCACGAAGACCCGGGTCGAATTCAGCGAGCCGCTCCAAGAGCTTCTGCGTCACGGCGATGCGGTCGGAAACCGAATCGTCAGAACCGTAGAGCGCGTGATAGACGTCCGAGGCACCTCTAGCGAGATCCCCTGCATGCTCGTGGCGGCCGGATTCAGACTCCAGCGCGCTATCTTCGCCAGGCAGCAGTTCGGCCTGGTCGATCTCATCCAGCTGGAAGCGTAGGAAGTCAGCTCGGCTCTCGATCTCCCGGCTGCGCTCCTCCCGGTCTTCGATCTCACGCCTCATAACCTGGACTTCCGCGTGCAACGCGTGGACGGTGCTAGCCTCACTGGTGGAGCCAGAGTACGCGTCCAGAATGCGGCGCTGGTCTGCACTTCGCAGAAGGGTCTGATGCTCGTGCTGACCATGTAGGTCTACGAGCGCAGCGCCTAGAGTCCCTACCACCCCTGCTGTGGCGGGCGACCCGTTCACCCAAGCGCGGTTGCGCCCTTCAGCCGCCACCTCGCGCCGAAGGATCATGAGACCGTCCTCGGGCCTGAAGCCGTACTCCTCAAGTTCCAAAGTCAGCCGGGGCGCGTCTCTTACATCGAAGACGGCCTCTACCGTGGCTCGATCTGCTCCGGCTCGGACTACGGACGAAGACGCCCGCTCCCCGAGAAGGAGCGAGAGTGCCCCGACAATGATCGATTTTCCTGCACCGGTCTCTCCCGTGAGCGCATTGAGGCCGGGGCCCAATTCGAGCGTGAGGTCATCGACTACGGCATAGTCGCGGATCCGGAGTTCTACCAGCATCAGGTGCGCTCAGGCGGGCGAGCAGCCCAGTTGAGCTTACTGCTCATAGTCCCGAAGAACGTCTGCCCGACCACTCTGACGAGAGACACTTCACTGCTACCGCGCACGACGCTGACGATCTCACCTGGGCCCACGGCACGCACGACTTGGCCGTCGACGGTGAGTTGAAGCTTGGCGCCGGGATCGAGTGAGCGAACCATGATTTGTTCGTGCGCAGGCAGGACGAGTGGACGCACGGCGAGCGAGTGTGGGCAGATCGGCGTAACCACGAAACACTCCACCTCGGGCACAATAATTGGGCCGCCGGCAGAGAGTGAGTAGGCAGTCGAGCCCGTGGGTGTCGCTAGGATCACTCCATCCGCGGAGATGTTCCCAATTTCCTCACGTCCTTCCGTTCTTCCGACGCTCAAATTCAGAGCGGTCACCCGCGCAGCTCCGGCGGTGTGCACAACGATGTCGTTCAAGGCCTCGAACGGCTCGGAGCTCTTCCCGTCGCGCCCTACGACGACCGCCTCGATCGTGAAACGTCGGTCGATCTGTGCGCCGCCGTCCAAGACTTCACCCAATCGTACTTCGAGATCCTTTGCAGGGGTCGCCGTGAGAAAGCCGAGTCGGCCAAGATTGACCCCGAAGACCGGGATGTCTTGTGGCATGCCCAAGCGCGCTGCGCGCAGCATGGTGCCGTCGCCCCCCAAGGACAGAAGCAGATCGACCGGCTCATGCTCCAGGTCAAGGGCCTGAGCACCGGAAGGCACATCGGGACTGCCTCCTTCGAACAGGAGTGCGACCCCGCGTGATTCACTGAAGGTGACCAGCCGAGCAACAATCTCGGCTACATCAGAGGTCCGCCTCCGAAGGACGACTCCAATCTTCTGGATCGGGCCGGAAAGCTTCCGGACGTTACCTGGCGTCACCCGGTCTCCACAGGCGCTTTTGCCCCCACGAGGCTCCGGATCTTCTCTGTGATACCGGGGACGTCGAGGCCCAACTCTCCAAGCAGTCCACCGCGGGATCCGTGGGTGACCCACTCGTCGGGAATACCCATAGATGCGACCCTCGGCACCTTCGAGAGATCGAGGTCGTGGATCTCACGGGCCATAAATGATCCGAACCCGTTCGTGATCTGGCCTTCCTCGAGCGTCAATACGATGGGATGGCTTCGCACCATCTCTTCGAACACCGCGCGGTCATACGGCTTCAGGAAGCGGCAGTTGACCACGGTGCAGCGGATGCCGTCCGCTTCCAGTGCCTCTGCGGCCTCAACTGCGGGAAGAACCATCGTCCCGGTTGCGAGGACGACGCAGTCTCCGCCGTTCCGCAGAACTTCCCAAGTGTACGGCTCGATCGCGGGAATCTCGCTGAGATGTGGGACTTCCTCAGGCACCGCATCGCGCGGCCAGCGAACGCTCCAGGGCCCTTTTTCTTGCTGAGTGGCCAAACGGAGCAGCGCCATCATCTCGGACCCGTCTTTGGGTGCCGTGACGGTCATGCCTGGAATACACAGCATGTAGGAGATGTCCAACGTGCCGTGGTGGGTGGGTCCGTCCTCACCCGCGATCCCCGCGCGATCCATACCAAAGACCACGGGCAGCCCCTGGAGAGCCACATCGTGCACGATGTTGTCGAATGCGCGCTGCAAGAACGTCGAATAGATGGCGACGATGGGTTTTACACCCTGCGTGGCCATTCCCGCCGCGAAAGTGACACCGTGCCCCTCCGCGATACCCACATCGAAGTACCGATCCGGATGCGCCTCGGAGAACATGTCTGTCGACGTGCCGTCCGGCATGGCGGCGGTGATCCCGATCACACGCGGGTCCGCGTCCGCGAGCTCGATTAGCCCCTTCCCGAAGACGGCCTGGTACCGAGGCATGCCACCGCCGGACTTCTTGGTGCCCTTTCCGGTGACTTTGTCGAACGGACCTGCTGCGTGCCACGTCCACGGATCTTCCTCGGCGCGGGTAAACCCTTTGCCCTTCTGCGTGATCGCATGCACCAGGATGGGGCCCTTCATGTCCTTCACCCGCCCAAACGTATCGACGAGCGCTTGCACGTCATGTCCGTCCACCGGGCCGACGTAACGGAAGCCGAGCTCTTCGAAGATCAGCCCCGGGGTCAGCAGGTGCTTCACGCTTTCCTCGAGCCGTCCGGCAACCTCTTCCATCACGTCGCCCAGCGCCGTCGGTGTCCGATGCAGCACTTCCTTCACGAGATCGCGCGCCTTGTTGTAGGCGGGGTTCGTGATCATGGACGTGAGGTACTTGTTCATGGCGCCCACCGCCGGCCCAATCGACATGTCGTTGTCGTTCAGCACGACAACGAAGTCCCGCTTCGTGTGTCCCGCGTTGTTCAGCGCTTCGTATGCGAGCCCACACGTCATGGCCCCATCACCGATAATCGCAGCGACCTTGAAGTCTTGGTCCGTCAGGTCGCGGCCGACCGCCATGCCCCAAGCGGCAGACACCGATGTAGCTGCGTGCCCCGCCCCAAACGCATCGTACTCGGACTCGTCCCGACGGCAGAAGGGCGCTAAGCCGTGCCGCGTCCGGATGGTCGGCAACTGTTCATTGCGCCCGGTGAGCATCTTGTGGATGTATGCCTGATGGCCGGTATCCCACACGAGCTGGTCGCGCGGGGTATCGAACACGTAATGCATGGCCACTGTGAGTTCGGCCACGCCAAGGCTTGCACCGAAGTGCCCCCCCTTCTGGGACACGACGTCGATGTGACGTTCGCGTACCTCGTCGACGAGCTGATTCAGCTCCTCGCGCTTCAGGCGGCGGAGATCTTCGGGATATTTGACACGATCCAGTAACGGCACCGGACCACTCCTTACGTTTGGTTCTTTAGGGACGATAAAAGATACTCGCATGGATCGTGCCGCACAGCTTTGGAAGCGCGCGACTAATTCTCCCTCTCCACGATATAGCCCGCCAGTGCTACGAGAGCGGGGGCTTGAATCCCTGCCTCGGCGAGCGCTGCGATCGCCGTATCCACCTGCTCCGAGGCCCGCATACGGGCTTCATCCAATCCGTAAAGCGAGACATAGGTCGATTTGTCGAGCTCCGCGTCGCTCGGGTTCTTGCCCAGCGTTTCGGCAGACGAAGTAGCGTCCAGAATGTCATCGGCGATCTGAAAGGCGAGCCCAATCGCTCTTCCGTACGTACTGAGCGCCTCGACCACGGGGCCTGGAGCCTCCGCCGCCAGAGCGCCTAACTCCAAAGACGCCTTCAGAAGGGCGCCCGTCTTCCGGCGATGTAAGCCGTCGAGATCCTCGGCGCCCAAGGCCTGCCCCTCACCCATCAGGTCGAGCCACTGGCCGCCGACCATCCCGCCCGCTCCGGAAGCCTCCATCAGACGCGATGCCACCCGCTTCGCCACGTCGGGGCCACAGCCCAGGGCCGAAGCAGCTCTGTAGGCCTGAAGAGCCGCCGCCGGAATAAGGACGGCTCCGGCACGGGCTGTGAGCTCTTCCCCATGGACCTTGTGCGTCGTCGGGCGACCACGGCGTAACTCCGCGTCGTCCATGCAAGGGAGATCGTCATGCATGAGCGAGTAGGCGTGGATCAGCTCGAGGGACGCCGCTAGGTCGTAAGCAGCCGGAGACGCGTCCGCGCCGCACGCGCGGTATGCCGTGACACACAGAACCGGGCGTACTCGCTTTCCGCCGCTCATGACACCATGACGGATGGCCGCCCCGACGTCATCGGCTAGGGCTGCTTCCATGACCACCACCGCTCGCTCGAGCGCCTGCTCTACTTCGGCGCCTTGAGCGGTCAGATATGGAGCAAGCTCGAAAGCCGTCATTCGGTGTCGATCTCGACCGTCTTAGTGGCGCCACTGGCCAGCAACTCCTCAACGCGCAGTTCCGTTGCCGCGAGCACACGTTCCGCCTCCTTCACGTGTCCGACGCCTTCCTCGAACAACGTGAGCGCCTCCTCCAGCGCTACCTCGTCAGATTCCAGGCGACTGAGGATTTCCTCGAGCCGTTTCAGGCGGCCTTCGAGGGCGGCGGGTTTTTCGCTCGATTCCATGTTCTCTGATTCCGCAGTCACGCTGAATCCAACTCCTCTAGGTCTTGAACTTCGCTGATTACTTCGCCGTCCTTCACGCGGAGTCTGAACTTCTGCCCCACCGTGAAGTCTCCGATCTCTCGCAACACGCCCCCATCCTCAGCTTGTGCCACGGAATACCCACGACTCAAAGTGGCTAACGGAGAAAGTGCGTCCAAGCGCCCCCCAGCGGCACGCAGCCGCTGACGACGCCGTTCCACCATTCTATTCACCTCACGCTCCAATTGTGCCATCCCACGGTCGGTCCTCTGCCTAAGCGGCCCGGCCCGTCGTTCGACACCAATACCCAAGTGCAGGAGGGTCTGAGCGATGCCGTCCCTCCTTCGCCTCAATGTGCCGCGAAGGCCCCGCGCGAGTCTGTCGGGCATGCCCCGAAGGCCCTGTCGGAGAACCGCCGCATCCGGGACCACTGCCTCTGCGGCTGCAGACGGCGTGGGCGCTCTGAAGTCGGCGACGAGGTCCGCAATGGTCACGTCGACCTCGTGCCCGACCCCGGACACGACCGGAATCGGGGACGCCGCAATCGCACGGGCGACCGGTTCCTCATTAAACGCCCATAGGTCCTCGACCGAGCCCCCACCCCGGGAGACGATGATGACATCAGGCTCACCCGTAGCGACCAATCGGTCGATGGCTGAAGCGACCTCACGCGAGGCCCCCTCGCCCTGAACTCGGCTCCCTGAAAGCAGGACGCGGACCCACGGCGCTCGACGCTTGAGCACAGCAATGATGTCACGCAACGCCGCTCCCGTGGGTGATGTGACCACACCAACAACGGCCGGGTAGCGAGGCAAGGGCTTCTTGAGAGCGGCATCGAGCAGGCCTTCGGATTCCAACTTCGAGCGCAATTTCTCGAACGCGAGCCGCCAAAGTCCGTCCGCCCCTTCCGTCTCGACCTTCTGCACCACGAGCTGATAGTCGCCGCGGGCCTCATAAAGAGTCAGCGATCCCATGACACGGATCTGCATGCCCTCTTCCGGGTCGACCGGGAGCTTCTGTGACTCTCGGGCGAACATGACACACTTCAGCTGGGCGCGGTCGTCCTTGAGCGTGAAGTAGCAGTGCCCCGGCCGAGAGCGTGTCCATTGCCCAACCTCGCCCCCGATCCACAGAGAGTCGATGCTGCTCTCCAGCAGCGTGCGCACCGCCTTGTTGACCTGGGTAACGGACCAGACTTTTGGCTCATCAGGTGTGATACCAGTGCCCGGCTCGGGCGCCGTTCCCTCTTCGGGTGGTGCTTCCTCCCCTTCGATGTCGTCGAAGAGATCCAGACTGTCGTCGGACAAGCCGCTTCTACCGCGCGGCAGCCAGCCGCGCCGACTTAACCGTATTGCTCAAGAGCATGGTGATCGTCATCGGACCCACGCCACCGGGTACCGGCGAAATAGCTGCAGCGATCTCGGCGACCTCATCGTAGAGCACATCGCCACAAACTCGGTAGCCCTTTTCGGTGCCCGGAGCGTCCACTCGGTTCGTGCCAACGTCGATCACGACCGTGCCAGGAGACACCAAGTCAGCGGTGATCATCTCCGGACGGCCCATGGCCACGACGAGGATGTCTGCCGTACGGGTCACAGCGCCCAGATCCGGAGTCCGGGAATGGCACACCGTGACGGTCGCGTTTCCACCCACGGCCTTTCGAATGAGCAGCGATGCCAAAGGACGGCCCACGATGTTCGAGCGCCCAACGACAACGACATGTTTACCCGACGGGTCGTGTCCGCTGCGCATGAGCATCTCGACGACCCCGGCCGGCGTGCATGGCGGGAAGAAATCACCTGAATCTGTCGCGAGTCGACCGACGCTCATCGGGTGGAACCCGTCCACGTCTTTCAGAGGGTCGATGGCCTCGATGATCGCGCCTTCGTCAATGTGGTCCGGAAGCGGCAACTGGACGAGGATCCCGTGCACATCCGCGTCCGCGTTCAGTCCCGCGACCACACCCATTAGCTCGTCTTGGCTCGTGTCCGCGTCCAGCGTGATCTGCTGAGAGTTGATGCCCATGGCCCCTGCAGCCTTGTTCTTCATTCCCACATACATCTGGGAGGCGGGATCCGCCCCGACCAGTACAGTCGCGAGGCCGGGTGTCACGCCGGTCTCTGTGGTCAAACGGCAAACCTCGTCTTTGAGTTCTCCGCGAATGTCCGCGGAAATGTCCTTGCCAGAGATGATTTGGGCGCTCATACAGGGGTCCACAAAAGGGGTTCACAGATTGGGCAAGATCCAAGCTAACACCTTCCGCAGCCCCTGCGAGTAGGGGCTTTTTCGGGAAGTCGCTTGATTTGTAGCACCTCTCGGGCGATCTACTCGATTACGCCTGTAAGCAACTCCGCACCTGCCGCGTAGTCGGCCGGCAAGCCGAGCCACTCCAAAGCGCCGGGCAGGTCTCGGAAGGCTTTGGCTTCGACCTCCTCCACACTCTCTGCCATCATTGAGATCATGCGTGCGACCCCAAACACCGTGTTCGCGTCGGACACCATGGCGATGCGGGCGGGTCTACCGCTCTGGTGGAAACCGCGTTCGACGAGAAACGCCCTCAGCTCCGGGGCCTTCATGTCGATGGTGATCGCATGAAGACTGATCACGAGCTCATCATACCCCGCGCCTCCGGCTCCGAACGTCGCAGCCATATAAGCCGCTGCTGGGGCGTGTGCGACTCGCCCGCTTATCTCCGAAACCACAACGAGGTGGTCGTGATCGATTCGCCACTTGATCGGCATCGCTCTACCTCGCGAAGTCGACGGCGCGGGTCTCCCGCACGACGACCACTTTGATCTGACCCGGATACTGCAGCTCACTCTCGATCTTGCGTGCCACAGCCTCCGATATCTGGGCCATTTCGCCGTCACCCACCTTACTGGGTTCGACCATAATTCGCAGCTCTCGGCCGGCCTGAATGGCGAAACACCGCTCGACCCCGGGATGCTCCATCGCGAGCTCCTCGAGCCGTTCCAAGCGCTTCACATACCCCTCGATCATCTCACGCCGAGCGCCCGGCCTAGATCCACTGATCGCATCGGCCGCCGTGATCAGGAAAGCCTCCGCCGTGAAGTGGGGCTCTTCATCGTGGTGCGCCTTGATGGAGTTGAGCACCACTTCGTGCTCGTTGTGCTTCTTGCAGAGCCGGTAGCCGAGTTCGACGTGGGTACCCTCATGCTCGTGGGTCATTCCCTTACCCACGTCGTGCAAAATCCCCGCACGCTTGGTGACCTGAACGTCCAGCCCCATCTCCGCGGCCATGTTGCCGGCCAATAGAGCCACCTCTTTGGCATGCTGCAGCTGGTTCTGGCCATACGACGTCCTGAACCGCAAGCGACCCAGCGTCTTTACGATCTCGGGGTGGACGTTGTGGATGCCCAACTCGTACAGGACTTCCTCTGCCGCCTCGATCATCGTCTGGTCGACATCCTTGGAAGCCTTCTCTACAATTTCTTCGATTCGCGCCGGGTGAATGCGTCCGTCCTCCACGAGGTGCTCCAACGCGATCCGTGCGATTTCCCGGCGGACCGGATCAAACGCGGACAACACCACAGCCTCGGGCGTGTCGTCGATGATGACATCAACGCCCGTAGCCTGTTCGAAGGATCGAATGTTACGACCTTCTCGCCCGATGATGCGGCCTTTCATCTCATCTGACGGAAGTTGGACCACGGACACCGTGGTCTCCGCGGTGAGGTCCGCAGCCATCCGCTGAATGGCCAAAGCCACGATCTTCTTGGCCTCGCTTTCCGACTCACGCTGGGCCTGCTCTTTGATCTCTCGGAGTGCATTTGCAGCCTCCGCCCGAGCCTCGTCTTTGAGGTCCTCCACGAGTTCCTTACGGGCATCCCCCGCGCTAAGGCCGGCGAGGTGCTCGAGCCGTGCCCGCGCAGCGCGCTCGGCTTCACCGAGAGACGCAGAGCGGCTGGCGAGATCCGCAGTGCTCCGCTCGAGATCCGAACTCTGCGTGTCGAGTTCGGCCTCACGCGTATTGAGACGCTCGAACTGCCGGTCGAGCGCATCGGATCGTTCCTCGATCCGGCGCTCGGCGCGTTCGGTCTCTTCACGCCTGCGATTCTCTTCCTTTTCCCAAGATTCCCGAAGTCGGAATCCTTCTTCTTTTCCGGCGAGCTCCCCGGATTTGCGAGCGTTGTCTGCTTCTTCGTTGGCCCGCTTGAGGATGCGGGAGGCCTCGTCCTTTCCTTCTGCCTTCCCTAACTCCTGCCGGGCCTGTTCGCGGTTTCGCGCAAAGAAGAAACCAACCAGACCGCCGAGAACGAGGCCAACCGCCGCCGCCAATAGGAGTGGCGGGGTGACCATATATTTACTCCGAAATCAGTGCCAGGGCACCGAAGGTGAGCGTAGTGGATCCCCCCGTCCCGACAATGCGTCGATAAAAGTGACGGGAGGCACCGATTGTGGAATCACAATAGGCGGCGGCTGAAGAAGCACGCAAGTTGGGCACGCCTACTCGGTGTCGTCGGTCCCGATCTCAGCTTCGATGCGTCGGGTCAGATTGGTTGCCCGCGAAGCGACTTCCCTCTTCGCGTTCTCAAGCTCGTCGATGGCCTGGAAACACTCATCCGCGATCGAAAGTGCGGCGAGGATGGCGGCCTTGTGACCCTCGATGAGCCCAGCCGACATGCGGATTTCATGGATCCGATCATCTACGAGCTTGGCGCACCGTTTGGTCCACTCCGGTTCCGCATTCGCCCGAATGGTGTGCTCTTCGCCGGCGATCCGAACGGTGACCGAGGCCTTTCCAGCGCTCATGGCTGTCCCTCCAGAAAACGGATCTTGGCGAGAAGTCGGTCAATGCCCGCTCGACCGGTCTTGAGACGCTGCTTCAGGTCCGTGTTCTCATTCTGAAGTGAGCCGAGTTGAGACAAGAGGCGACCCGCTTCTCCCTCATCGCCCGTGAAGCGCCGGACGATCTCCTCCATCTCGACGCTCTTTGCCTCAGCGTCGTCCGCCCGCGACTTGGCCTGAACGAGTTGATCGAGGACCGTCGTGACGATCCCCTCCAACTCCGCGAATGCAGCCCTGTCGGGCTGATTGCCGTTACCCTCGGTGTTCGACACCCAACGCCTCCTTGAGTCGTCCGAGAATCGCCTTTACCGCCCGGTCGATCTCCTTGTCCTTCAGGGTCCGTTCCTTCGCCCGGAAGCGCAAGCGGTACGCAAGCGACGAGGCCTCATCGGCCACACCTTCTCCGCTATATACGTCGAACAATTCGAGGTGTTCGAGATGCTTTCCGGCCATTTCTCGAACCACATCGGCCACCTGCTGCGACGCGACACCCGGTGGGACGATCAACGCGAGATCACGTTCAGACGCCGGATACTGCGGCATCGGATCGAAGACCGCAGCCTCGTTCGCCACGGGCTCTCCCGGGAGCTGGATCTCAAAGCCGAGTACGTCTCCGGCCCAAACCGGCGCGTCCACAGCCTCTGGATTCAGCAGTCCTCCATAACCGACGACAGTGCCGTCAGCGGTCTGCACCTCGAGGATGTGCCCCGCTTGGTACGGCACCACTTCCTCCAAAAAAGGCGAGGCGTGGGCTTGGCCGGCGTAAGCGCGCCGAATCGTGTCCTCCAAGAGGGCCTTCATATCCCAAAGGTCGAGCGCAGCGGAGTCTCCTGACCAGTGAGCGGGCGCACGTCGTCCGGTCACGATGGCCGCGAGGTGCGTTTCTTCATGCGGAGGAGCACCCACTTCCGTCTTCTGGAACGACGTACCGATCTCGAAGAGACGTACATCCCGGTTCCCACGAGCGAGGTTGTACTCGACTCGTCGTATCAGCGTCGGAAGGACAGCGCGTCTGATGTATGGCTCGGTCGTGGTGACAGGGTTCGACACGAGTACGTCCCCCTCACCTTCGGGCACGAACGCGGGCGTTTGCGTCTCATAGAGCCCGCTCGCGGCGAGCGAACGCCTTAGCTCGTCCTCAAGCTTGAACAGCGGGTGATCGGGCACGGTTCCGGGCCGGAAAGGCCCGAGATCCGACGGGAACTGATCGTACCCGAACGAACGAGCGACCTCTTCGATCAGGTCGACCTCGCGCGTCACATCGTAGCTGCGGAATCCGGGCACACGGACATGGAGCACCCCCTCCGTCTCGCCCGTGACATCGAAGCCAAGAGGCGTCAACAAATCGGTGACCTGAGCCGATTCGAACGGGACGCCTAATAGGTGACCAATCCGTGACAGCCTGAGATCCACCGTCTGAGCCTCGAAAGCGCCCGGGCTACAGTCCAAGACCGAGCCGTCCAGTGAACCGCCAGCCGTCGACAGAATGAGGGCAACGGCGCGAGAGACCGCCAATTCCATGGATTCGGGGTCGACCCCGCGTTCGTACCGATACGACGCATCCGTTGACATCACCAGCTTGCGACGGGTGGCACGGATCGACTTCGGGTCGAACATCGCGCACTCCAGCAGGATGTCTACGGTGTCGTCTTCGACCTCGGAATGCAGCCCTCCCATGACCCCACCGATGGCTACCGGGCGGGATCCGTCGCAAATCATGAGCATGTCCGAGGTGAGCTTCCGCTCTTCGTCGTCCAGCGTCGTGAATGACGTTTCGTCGGACGATGCGCGTCGGACCACGATCTTGTGGCCATCGAGACGATTTAGATCGAAGGCGTGGAGCGGCTGACCAAGCTCCAGCATCACATAGTTTGTGGCATCGACGACGTTGTTGATGGGCCGAGACCCCGCGCCGCGCAGCCGTTCCTGCAACCAAGCGGGTGACGGGCCGATCTTCACCCCCCGAATCACGGCGCCGAGGTACCGAGAACACAGATCTGTGTCATCGATTCGAATCGAGACAGCACCAACCTGGATTTCCGGGCTGTTTCGCTCGAACTCGGGGGTCACACCGGGATCTCCAGGGATGTCAGCAAGAATGACACGCCCCTCACCTTCTGAAGCGAGCTCCCGGGCCACGCCGATGTGAGACAAGAGGTCCCCGCGGTTGGCCGTGATCTCCACATCCAGCGTGGCGTCGTTCAGCCCCATGACGTCGACGAAGGATTCTCCGGCGGTGAACGCACCATCGACCTTCAGGATGCCATCGTGTTCAACGCCAAGGCCTAACTCCTTGGAGGAGCACAACATACCCTGGGACACTTCACCACGAATCTTGGCTTTCTTGATCTTGAAATCACCGGGCAAAACAGCCCCGACTGGAGCAAACGGATACCACGCACCCTCTTCCACGTTGGGGGCGCCACATACGACCGAAACCACTCCGTCGCCGCCATCCACTGTGCACAACGAGAGGCGATCAGCATTCGGGTGCTGAATGAGCGTGACCACCTGCCCCATGACGATATCCCGAAGATCTGCCCCCGGAGATGTGATCGACTCCACAGGGGCACCCCGCAGGGCGAGATGCTCCGCTAGGTCCTCAGGGCTCAGCGTGAGGCCGGGGACCATCTGAGTAAGCCAACGATACGAAGTGTTCATGAGCCGAACTGGGCGAGGAAGCGGACGTCGTTCTCGAAGAAGGTGCGAAGGTCATCCACACCGTGTTTGAGCATGGCGATACGGGCAGGCCCCATCCCGAAGGCAAAACCCGTATATCGCTCGGAGTCGTAGCCCGCGTTTTCGAGTACCGCGGGGTCCACCATGCCGGCGCCCATGATCTCCAGCCAGTCGGTCTCTTCTTGAGTCCCGTCTGGCCGGGTGATGACCCGCTTCACGTCGACCTCCGCGCTTGGCTCGGTGAACGGGAAGAACGAGGGCCTGAAGCGCGTCTGTGTGCCAGGACCCCAATAACGACAGGCGAATTCAGCCAACGTAGCCTTGAAGTCCACGAAGCTGATGCCTTCATCCACCACAAGGCCTTCGATCTGCATGAACGCTGGTGTGTGGGTCGCGTCGTAGGTGTCCCGTCTGTAGACCCAACCCGGTGCGATAATGCGAATAGGCGGCTCGTGCTTCTCCATGGTGCGCATCTGCACTGGAGATGTGTGGCTGCGGAGCAAAACCGAATCGACTAGATAGAGCGTGTCTTGTTCGTCTGCCGCCGGATGGTCCAACGGCGTGTTCAGTGCCTCGAAGTTGTACCACTCCGTATCAGCCTCAGGGCCGCGCGCACGGGTGAAGCCAAGGTCGCGGAAGATGTCGAAGATCTCGTCTACGGCCTGAGTGATCGGGTGCAGTCCGCCACCCCAAGTCGAACGCCCCGGGAGCGTGAGATCCGCGCCCAATTCGCTAGCTGGCCCGGCGAGTTCGCGTTCCCGGGATTCCAGAGCCTCTGAGACGGCGCCCTTAACCCGGTTGGCCTCCTGGCCGACTTTGGGTCGCATTTCGGCGGACATTCCGCCCAACCCGCGCAGAATCAGGGATATACGCCCTTCCTTCCGGCCCAAGTAGGTGATGCGCACCTCTTCTAGGGCTTCGAGATCGGTCACCGCTGCGCTAGCCGCGACAGCTTCCGCCTCCAGCGCTTTCAGGGCTTCAATCGGGGTTTGATCGGTCATTTCACAAGCACTGTTCGGGATGTTCGCCTTCTGCGCCCAAAGCTATCCGGGGTCATGAGTCTTGCAATCCTAGGATCGCATTTCGGTAGGCAGCACAAAGGGCCCCACGGCATACGCCGTGGAGCCCCTGTGGACCATAACGACTTCGGGGATCAGCCGGCTTTCGCCGCGAGGCCCGCCTTCGCTTGGTCCACGACAGCCGCAAATGCGTCGGGATTGCGAATCGCAAGGTCAGCCAACGCCTTACGATCTAACTCAATCCCCGCCTCCTTGAGCCCATTAATGAACTTGGAGTAGGGCATGTCATGCTGACGAGCCGCCGCGTTGATGCGCGCGATCCACAGCTGCCGGAAGTTCCGCTTCTTTACCTTGCGGTCCCGGTAGGCATGCTCCCAACCCTTCTCCACCGCATCCTTGGCAGTGCGATAAAGGTTCTTCCGGCCGCCGAAATAACCCTTGGCAGCCTTGAAGATCTTCTTCTTTCTATGGTTCCGCGGTACGGCACCTGTAGTCCTAGGCATAGTTCAGCCTCCTTAAGAGCCGTAGGGGAGCATACGTCTGAGCTTCTTCGCATCAGCCGGAGCGACGAGGTCGGACTGCCGCAGACGGCGCTTCCGCTTCGTGCTCTTCTTGGTCAGGATGTGGCTCTTGTTGGCCCGCATCCTCTTCAGCTTCCCGGTACCCGTGCGCTTAATACGCTTCGCGGCACCTCGGTGGGTCTTCATCTTGGGCATATCAGTCTCTTCTCTATCTGTTCCCTATTGGGACCAGAGGCTCGGTTTTACTTAAGAGGGGCCACGACCATCGACATGACCCGTCCCTCCATATTCGGCTGCGACTCCACTTTGCCAAGCTCCACCAGTTCGTCCATCACTCGGGAAAGGACTTCGAGCCCAATCTCGGGATGAGTGATCTGTCGTCCTCGGAACATCATGGTCAGCTTGACCTTGTGTCCCTCACCGAGGAATCGCTTGGCGTGTCCCACCTTGAATTCGTAATCGTGATCTTCGATGCCAGGGCGGAACTTCACTTCCTTCACTTTGATCGTGTGCTGCCTTTTCCGCGATTCGCGGGCGGCCCGTTGCGCTTCGTACTTGTACTTGCCGTAGTCCATCATCTTGACCACGGGCGGCCGGGCCTCGGGCGCCACTTCTACCAGGTCCATTCCTCGCACGCCTGCTCGTTCCCGAGCTTCGTCGATCGAGACGATACCGATCTGTTCGCCATCGTCTTGGATGAGCCGTATTGGGCTGATCCGGATCTGATCGTTTACGCGGACTCTTTCCTTGCTGATTTGTAGCTACCTCCGATGGAGTCGATTACAAAAAAAAGGCCCGAGAATACATCTCGGGCCGCGACTAGGGAGAGCGTTCGGAGCAGCCCGAAAACGCCGACCCTCGCGACCCTCAAGTCAGCTCCGAAGAGCCCTGAAGGTGGAACCGCAGGTCAACGCGGCCCTCTTCCTAATTGTGATCCACCTCTGAAGGTGGACGAACAATCTGTCCAGACTCCCATGTCAGGTCAACGGTTTCGCTCAGGCACCAAACATATGGCGCGGAACTACGCCCTTTCTCCTGCGACGGGACCACCACAGGACGGTTAAGAGAGCGCTCTAGTCTCGATCTCTTCGACAATGGAGGCGATAAAATCACCCCGGCTCATCACTTCCTGCTTCTTCCCAGCACCCCGCTTCCGCACTGCAACCGTGCCGTCGGCCGCCTCGCGCTCCCCAACGACGCCCATGTAGGGAATCTTGAGAGTCTCAGCCTCACGAATCCTGTAACCGAGGGTCTCACGGGACTGCAGCGTAGCACGCACGCCGGCCTTCTTGAGATCCGCGAGCAATAAAAGGGCACTGTCGTCCCAGTGCTCACCTACAGACATAAGGCGCACCTGCTCCGGAGCGAGCCACGTTGGGAAGACCCCGGCATAGTGTTCGATCAGGATGGCGATGAAACGCTCGAAGGACCCACACACCGCACGATGGATGACCACGGGTCGGTGCGCCGTGTTGTCACTGCCCACGTAGGAGAGGTCGAACCGCTCTGGAGCGTTATAGTCGAGCTGGATCGTACCGAGCTGCCAGCTCCGGCCAATCGAATCCGTCACGTGGAAATCGATCTTCGGCCCGTAGAAGGCTCCGTCACCCTCCTCTACCTCGTATTCGCGACCCGTAGCCTCCAGGGCCTCCTTCAGGGCGGCCTCCGCGGCGTCCCACTGTTCATCGCTCCCAATGCGTTGCTCCGGGCGCGTGGCGAACTTCACCGAGGACTTCAGGCCAAACGTGTCGTAGTGGCTGAAGATGAAGTCCATCAGGAATTCGACCTCTTCCGCGATCTGGTCCTCACGCAGGTATACGTGACAGTCGTCCTGGGCGAATTGGCGCACGCGGGTGAGACCAGAGAGCGCCCCGGACAACTCGTTTCGGTGAAGCACGTCTAGCGTCGTGAAACGGAGAGGCAACTCGCGGTACGAGTGCGTCCGTGATGCGTAGAAGAGGTGGTGTGATGGGCAGTTCATGGGCTTGAGCGACGCGTCGTGCTCGCCCGACTCATTGTTCAGCACCATGAACATGTTTTCACGGTACTTCCCCCAGTGCCCTGACTGCTCCCACAGCTCCTTCGTGTATAGGAGCGGGGTTTTGATCTCAAGGAAGTCTTCCCTCTGCCGTTCCCGCACGAATTCCTCAAGGGTGTTGTAGAGGATGGTTCCAAGAGGTGTCCAAAAGGCCGAACCCGGCGAAACCGGATGAAACTGGAACAGGTCGAGCTCACGGCCAAGACGCCGGTGATCCCGCTTCTTGGACTCCTCCAGCATGTGGAGGTGGCCTTCCAGGTCCGGCTTCTTGTGGAACGCCGTCCCGTAAATGCGCTGGAGCATCTGGCGCTTCTCGTCGCCTCTCCAGTAGGCACCTGCCCCGGACAGCAACTTGAAATGCTTCAGCTTGCCCGTGCTTGGGAGGTGCGGGCCCTTACAGAGATCCAAGAAGGGTCCGTTCTCATAGACCGTGATCACTTCGTCGTCGTCGAACTCCTCGAGCCGCTCGAGCTTGAGCGGGTCATCGCTAAAAAGCCCACGAGCCTCCGCCTTGTCGACCTGTCGGCGCTCAAATGGCTGATCCGCATCGATGACCTCGGCCATCTTCTTCTCGAAGGCCTCGAGGTCTTCCGGGGTGAATGGAGCGTCCACCTCGAAGTCGTAGTAGAAACCATCGTCGATCGAGGGGCCGAAGCCGATCCCAGCGCCTGGGCGTAGCTCACGGACCGCCGTCGCAAGAATGTGCGCGGCCGAGTGCCTAAGCACATCGAGAGACCCAGGACTCTTGTCCGTGAGGATCGAGATCGTGGCGTCCTCCTCGATGGGCTCCATCAATCCCACCGTCTCACCGTTCACAACCGCTGCCACAGCAGCCTTAGCGAGCCCCGGGCCAATCGCGGCAGCCACTTCACCCGCCGTGGAGCCATGCTCCATGTCGAGGACGTCGCCGTTGGGAAGCGTGATCTTGATCTGTTCGCTGGACATGGTTCTCTGGGGACCGTTCAGTCCCCTCCTTGGTTGTGTGGTTCCGAGTTACGAATCCCGGGTGCCACGCCTGCAACAAAAAACGCGGCACCCGTCGTGCGGGGCCGCGTTTTGCGTCTGCCTTGGATTCAGATCAAGTGACGCACGCCGCCTCAGGGCCGGTGGTCCGGCCCGTGGTAGTCGTCGTGGTCGTATGCCGTGCGTACATCGCACTTTTCTCCCCTGAATCGTTGTGGCTGTACGATGACGGGATCGCCCATCGGGGTCAACTGGACCCGCTGATGGCCACGGATCGGCCATTAGCGCACGACCGCTCGTCCCTTCATCTCCCTCCCTCAGGCTCCCCGATCGCGTCCAGGATATCCCCAACGACCTTGTTCATGTATCCGTCTGATCCGCCCGGACTCGGGCCGAGCCGCACGACCACCACATCGCGTGACGGCACGATCATCGTCATCTGGCCCATGAAGCCGGAGGGCCAATATGCATCGGCAGGCAGCCGATCCATCGCCCCGCCAGCGTTGAGCCAGAAGAGTCCACCGTAGCCCTTATCCGTGCTAGCCGGAGCTGGTGTGCTCACGAAATCACTCCACCCTTCGGGAAGGATCTGTTGCTCACCCCACATTCCGTCCTGAAGGTGAAGCTGGCCGAAGCGGGCCCAGTCGCGAGCGGACATATAGTCGTAGCCCGTCAGGATGAAGTTGCCCCAGGCATCCGTCTCTAGCACTGCATTTTTGACCCCGATCTTGTCGAAGAAGTCTGTCCACGGGAACGAGTGGTAGTCCTGCTCACGCGCCTCAACCGTCTCACGCACGATTTTGCCGAGGGTCAGCGGATCCGAGTTCAGGTATTCCCAGCGCTCGCCCGGCTCAGCCTCCAGCGGGAAACTCACCGCGTGATCAAAGACGTTGATCCCGTCGAAGTAGATCCGGAAATGATGGTTCTCTGTGGAGAGGGATTCCTCCCGCCCTAGCCCGAAATTATTGAAGTCCAGACCGCTGCTCATGTTCAGTAAGTTGCGAATCGTGATCGCGGAGCGTGGGTCGTCAGAGCTCTCGTTCCACTCGGCGATCGGCGCCGGTTGATCAAGGGTCAATTCCCCTTGTTGGATGAGAACACCAATCAGCGCCGCGGTGATGCTCTTGCCTTGGGACCATGAGATGTGCGGCATCTCGGCCGTGGTACCGGTAGCGTACCGCTCCCCGATCACCTGCCCCTTGTAGAGCGCAACAACAGCCCGCGTGTTCTGGCCGTGTTCATGGTTAGCGATCGCAAAGTCGAGTGCCGTGTTCAGCGCATCTCGGTCGATTTCACTGGGAAGCGGCTCATCCGGGATCCGATCTCCCATCGGCCACAGACGCCAGTTCGTGATGGGCCACTCGGCCCCGACTTCAGACGACTCGAAGTACACGTCTTCCGCCCCACGCGGGAGGATGCTGCAGCCCTGGTCACCATTGAATTGGGCGATCCGGTCCGGGACCCCTGGGGCACTCATTGTGACCCGACCCGCTTCCTTGTCCACTACGTACGTGAAGCCGTCACCCCACCCGAAGTGAGCAAAGCGTTGCAGGTCGGCATAGGCGTGAACCTCAGGGTCACGCCCCTGCATAAAGACGCCGGAGCACATGATCTTGGCGTTCATCGCCAGGTTGAACTCGGCGGGTTCGGCATCGTCTGAAGGCCACTGGGCCGCCGCGCTCGAGGGAGCCAACGCCATGACGGCAAGGGTCGCGGTTGTCAGAATCAGCACTCGCTTCATGACGTCTCTCCGAAATCGGGTGTTCATGGGATGGGCCAGCCAGATCACAAGGCACCTCAGGCGTCATCACTCGCCCTGAGTATGGGCCAGCAGGTCGTCCGTCGCGAATCACGAATCTCGGTCCGGACCGCAGTTGATTTAACGGTTCCTGGTTTCGGTGCTTCTAAACCCGTAGCGAAACATTTATCTAGAGTCAGCGAGACTGCGATGAAGGCGAAGATGAGGTTGGGCACGGCGCTCACAGTCCTGGGAGCCCTGTTCGCGTGTGGCTCGAGCGAATCAGATCCAACAGGCATCACTGTGGACGTCCCAACAGTGTTTCTGAAGTTCGCGGATGGAATCGAGATCAGCGTAGACGGAAATATGGTCGTCATTCGAAGCGACGGCATCCCGGCCCACGGCAGCCCCTATTTCAATGCCAGCCACTCACAGTACGAAGCGTACAACGGTCCCAACATTCAGTTCGCCCTGAACCCGAACCGGATTGCGGAGCAGTCGTATACGTTCCGCATTCCGATCGCGCCGGAGGCCAGTTCAAACCCTAGTGCCACCCCCCTCGGGGCGATCGGGGTGGCGGTGAACGGCGTCCCGCTCTTCAACCAATACGCAGGGCCGAATCGGCCCCTGACGTTTGAGATCAACTCGTTCGATCAATACAACGGGCATCCCCAACAAACGGGCCAGTACCACTACCACATCGAGCCGCTCTATCTCACCCTCCAGGCTGGTAAGGAGAGCCTCGTCGGGTTCTTGCTCGATGGCTTTCCGGTGTACGGCCCAGAGGAGAACGGAGAAGTCGTCACGAACGGAGACCTTGACGACTACCACGGGCACACCGGCGTAAAGGCGGACTACCCGGACGGCACATATCACTACCACATCACGCTCGAAGACCCCTACATCAACGGGAACGGTTTTTTTGGCACACAGGGATCGGTTTCGTGAAGGTGCGCCCTTGGTTCGGCGCACTGGCACTCGCGGTGGGGCTGCTCGGTCTCACCGCGGGGACCGGCCTCGAAGTCGTTGCTTCGGACGCGGACGGACTGAAACAGGTGGCTGGGCTGCTCCATCTTCATGGGACTCCCTTCACCGGTGTCGTCACTACGGAAGCCGACGATTTTCGGACACGCAAGGAAACGGCCTACCGGGCCGGCCTGCGGCACGGGGGAAGCACCGGATGGTACGCCAGTGGAAGCCTCGCCTTCCTACGTGACTACGTGTCCGGCCGCGAACGCGGTGAACACCGGGAGTGGTACTCCGACGGTCAGATCAAGTCCGAACAGTCCTTTCGTGACGGCCTTCTGGAAGGCGTCGCACGAAAGTGGTTTCCAGGTGGGAGGCTTTACCGGGAAGCCACCTACGAGGCCGGCGTCGAAGAGGGCAGCCAGAGGATGTGGTACACGGACGGGTCTCTACGTGCGAACTACGTCGTCCGAGACGGCCGACGTTTCGGGCTGATTGGGAGCAAAGCCTGCGTGGAAGAGACCTCAACATGAGAGCGCCTCTACTCGCATTGGCCCTGGTAGCAACTGGATGTGCGTCGGGCCCTGTTCAGGATCTTCCCTACTATAACTCGGCGGAGCTCACGCCTGAGTGGCTCACGACCGAAGAGTCTGCCGCCGCCCACACGGTCCCAGCATTCTCGCTTTCGGATCAACGCGGTGAACCCATCACGGAGTCCGACGTCAATGGTCGAGTCGTGGTGGCCAGCTTCTTCTTCAGTAGCTGCGCCCAAGTGTGCCCAATTCTCAAGAACGAGTTGGCACGTGTGCAGGCGCAGTATCTAGATGACGATCGACTCGTGATCCTCAGCCATTCCGTGATGCCCGAGGCCGACTCTCAAGAGACGCTGGCGCGATACGCAGAGTTGAACGACATCGATGCTCTCCGTTGGCACCTTCTCACCGGCGACCGTGCTGAGATGTACGCGCTCGCCCGCGACGGGTACTTCGTCGACGTCGGCTCCACGACGGGAGACCTGGGCGGTTACGATCTCATCCATACCGAAGCCGTCGCCCTACTGGATGGACAAGGGCACATAAGAGGTCTCTACACGGGCACGTTGAAACTCGAGATGGACCGCCTCCTCGAGGACATCGAAACCCTGTTGTCTGAACAGGAGTAGATCCGCCCTCGGCGAGGCCGTGGGGCATCCTGCAGGTCATCGGCCATGTTAGGCCTGCCCTTTGCCGCCTTTCCAAATCCCCCACGCACCCAATGGCGTGACCACGAGCCAGACCCCGACCACGATCCACAAGGTGCCCGGCGCAGCGGTCGAGATATCGACCGCAACGTCCGCGCCGATCATGACCACGACCGCCCCTGCGAAGAACGCCAGGAGCGGCCAGAGCCGGTCGGACTCTACGAACCGCGCCATTACGGTCAGCGGCCTCGGCTCGGCATGACGATGGTCCCCGGCAGAGCCGGACGGGTCGCGTCCTGGTACGCCGTGCGGTACAGCGCCGCGACGTCCCCAGACATCAGTGAATTCATCTGAGCGATCACCGCTGGCACACGGTCCCACCCTGCGTCGATCATCCACGCCGCGTCCGCAGTAGCGGGTCCGCTCACCCCCTGAATTCGGCCCCAGACGTTGGCGCCACCTGACACGTCATCGAGCTCATTACCGATCTCATCCAGCGCATCCCGCACACCCTGGATCTGCTCAGCTAGGGCGTCGGAGGAGTTCTCAGCTGCCTCCAACATCGCGTCGAGTGCATCGAGTTGTTCACCAACGGAACGCATCGCCTGTCCCGCCTTCTGCACCGGCCCCGAGAGCCGATACGAGGACATCATTGCCGCATGGCGAGACGCAATGACGTCGCGCGACATGGATGTGCGCGGATCGAGCCGCACGGACGCCTCACCTTCGACGACTACGTCCCCTGCTTCGAGGCGCACGAGGTACGTGCCCGGCATTACTCGCGGTCCTGGGTCGAGCAGCTCGCCATCTGCTCCTTCAGTCTGGAGGCGCAGGTCCCAGATGACTTCATTCAGACCCGCCTCTCCGGAGGCCTCGACTTCGCGCACCAAGTTGCCGCGGGGGTCTAAAATCTGAAGCGAGACGTCGTCCATCTCGCTCGTGAGCCAGTACCGGATCCGTGAACCCATGGCAGGATTTTCGGAAGCGAAGATCCCGGGGGTCCATCCTTGCGGCGTGTACCGGTTGTACGAGGTCGCACGGCGTGTGTCGAAGAGATGTACCGGTGCAGCCATGACCGATGCGTCCAACTCTTCGAGCACTCCGATGTCGTCCATGATCCAGATACCGCGTCCATGGGTCCCGATCACGAGATCATTGTCACGCGGGTGGATCTTGATGTCATCAACCGGGACGGTCGGGAGATTCGCCCGTAACGGCATCCATGCCATGCCCCCGTCGATCGAAGTGTAGACACCTCGCTCGTTCCCGACGAAGAGGAGGTCTGCGTTGTCGGGATGTTGCGCCAGCGCGCTGACAGAGGACATTGGAAGCCCGTTCGTCATGAGGTCCCAGTCTTCACCAAAGTTGGTGCTCACGTAAACATAAGCAGCGAAATCATCAGATCGGTGGCCGTCGAACGCGGCATACACCGTCCCCGCATCTGCATGCGAGGAGACGAGTCGAGTCACATAGGTGTTCGCCGGCAGGCCTTCGACGTTTCCAGTGATATCTGTCCACGTCGCGCCACCGTCCAGGGTCACGTTCAAGCGTCCGTCATCTGCACCGGTATAGATCAGGCCAGCATCCAGCGGCGATTCACCGATCGCCGTCAGGTTGCCGTAGCTCGACTGTCCATCGTTGAGTGAGATCTGAGCCTCGGCACCCAGCACGCCCATGATCTTAAGCGTCTCGCGATCGATCGCATGCGTGAGGTCTCCACTGATCGGCGCGAATGTCTGCCCAAGATCAGTCGACTTCCATAGGACGTTCGATCCCAGATAGACCGTGCTCGCGTCATGCGCCGAGATCAGTACCGGAGTATCCCAGTTCCAGCGGAGATCAGGCATCTCGTCTTCGGCATCGGGTCTCCCGATCGGCCGAAGTCGCGCGCGCTCATTTGTCGTCAGGTCCACCCGCGTCAGATTTCCGCCTTGAGACTCAGCGAACATGATTGTGGGGTCAGTGGGGTGCGTCACAGTGAAGAAGCCGTCACCACTCCCGACGTTGTACCAGTCCCGCGTACGAATTCCCTGGTTCGACCAGGTGTCCGACGGTGCGCACCATGAGCCATTGTCTTGAAGTCCGCCGCACACGTGGTACGGATCGCGCATGTCCACGCCAATTTCGTACATCTGCGAGAGCGGCAGATTGCGAAATTGGAACCAGTTGTCGGAGCGATCCCGGCTCACCGAGACACCGCCGTCTGATCCCAGCAGGATGTGATCCGAGTCAGACGGGTCGATCCAGATGGCGTGGTGATCCAAATGGACACCATCCGCACCATCGTTTGTAAATGTCCGCCCACCATCGGATGACCGGAACATGTCCGAGCCACCCGAATACATGCGCTCCGGGTCGTTCGGGTCGATGCGGATCTGGGAGTAGTACATCGGGCGATTGTTGGTGTCGCTGCGTTTCTCCCACTTATCCCCGCGATCGGTCGAACAGTAGACACCGTTGTTCCTCACACCACCGCCGCCACCGCGTCCGGAACCGGGTGCCCGCGAGTCCGCCTCGACCATGGCGCAGACAAGGTTCCCGTCCTGGCGGTAGATATCCAGCCCGATGCGCCCCTTGTCGCCCTCCGGAAGGCCCTCGGTCACTTCCGTCCATGTGGAGCCGCCATCGTAGGTCCGGTAGATACCGCTGCCAGGGCCACCGCCATTGTAGCCCCACGCCCGACGCTGCCGCTGATACATGGCGGCGAAAAGCGTCTCGGGGTCATTGGGGTCCATGACCAAATCAATGGTGCCCGTGTTCTCATCCACGAAGAGCACATGGGTCCACGTGGCCCCGCCGTCCGTGGTCTTATAAACACCCCGCTCGGCGTTCGCACCCCACAGGTGCCCCATCGCGGCGACGTAAGCGACGTCGGGATCCCGCGGGTGCACCTGAATGCGTGAGATGTGGTGGGTATTCTCAAGACCCAAATGGCTCCAAGTCTGTCCGCCATCCATCGAACGATACACCCCGTTTCCCCAGGGAGAACTCTGCCTGTTCTGCGGCTCGCCCGTGCCGACCCACACCACGTTCGGATTCGACGGAGCCACCGTTACATCACCGATCGACGAAGTGACCTCGTCCGTAAAGAGCGACTCGAAGGTGATTCCGGCGTTTTCGGTCTTCCAGATTCCCGCTGTGGCCGTGCCCACATAGAAGATGCGCGGGTCGGACTCGACTACAGCCAAGTCGGACACACGTCCGCTCATGATGGTCGGGCCAACCTCCCGCCACTTCAGCGCCTGCGTCGCGGACTCGAACTGGTCCGGACTGACCTGGGCCGGGGCGGGTGCCGTCACTGTAGCGAAGGCGAGAACGGAAAGAACGATAGAGCGGAGCGCGCGAAGCATGACTTGAACCTCGATAGCGGTCATTGAGGGTGGAGACTGTCCCATCCTATGCCCTCCGGATCAGGGGGGCGAGACCCCACCGGTCATAGAATCTACTGGCAGCTCAAGCAGTTGAAGTTGTTCTTCGCACCGAGTCCCACGAGCAACGCGATCGCTTCAGGGAACGGTTGGATCCTCTGCACCGGCCCGTTGGCCATGTCTGCCGTGGTTTGGCCAACCCGGCTCACCACCAAGACATCACCCCCGCGCGCCACGAGGTACTGGATCATCTCCGTGTCTCCCCGGGCGGCCGCGTTATGTACCGGTGTGTATCCAGCGGCATCTCTGGTATTCGCATCTGCGCCGTGTTCCTCGACCAAATACCGAATGGCAGGCATCCACGCGTCGGGCACATGCCGGTGAGAGTTTCCCGCGTAGCCCGATCCGTAGGCGTGACCCGAAGCCGCGTGGATTGGGAAGACACCCGGGCCTCCGGCAGCCACTGCCGGCAAACCCGAGAGATCGCCACCCCCGGACGACCGGCGGCGAGATGGCACCTTGATCGTCGGGATGTTCGGATCCGCTCCGTGTGCCACAAGAAGCTTCATGGCCTCGACATCCAATGCGTGTGCAGCACGCCAGAACGGCGTCGCACCCGTCATGTTGATGTTGAGCTGGCTGAACGTGTACTCCATGAACCACACGTGCTTCGCCAGGCGCTGATTCGGGTCTGCTCCGGCGGCGAGTAGTGCTTCGGCCACCTCGAGATACGTCGCCTGCTGCTGGCGGTACGCCTGCTGCTGCGGATACCTCGCCTTGGGTGCCCAGTGTGTGTTCAGCGCCGCGAACAGTGGCCCGATCCCGCCCGCGTTCACACGGTTGGGATCGGCCCCGCGGTCCAGGAGTTCCAGAGCGAGGTCGAAGTGCCCGTTGATCACCGCGCTCGTGACGGCAGTCGTACCGTCACCGGCGCTCGCTTGATCGATATCGGCACCTGCATCCAACAACGCGACGGCGGCCACCCCATGGCCGTCCCGTACTGCGTGGAGAAGCGCTGACATCCCGCCGAGCGTCCCCACCACCTGAACGAACGACTGGGGCGCCACCTGTGTGGCCGGCGCCTGCTGGGGATTCGCAGCTTCTCCAGCCGCCTCCAGTTCTAGTCGTGCCTCGAGTGCCCGCTCAGCCGCTGCCATCTCTTCAGGGCTCGCGACTGGCGTACGGGCGGCGACGACGGCGGCCTGCACCTGACTCGGTGTCGGACGCCAGTCGCGAGCATCAGGCCCCGCTTCGGTCCGGAACTCAGCGAGCACTTCGTCGCGCCGCTGCTCTGCCGCGTCGTCCTCGGCGTACCGCTCTGGCAGATCGAGCACCCGAGAGGTCAGGCTCGGGTCGGCGCCACTTTCGAGGAGAGCCTCAACCGCAGCCGTCCTCCCCCGGGCTGCCGCGAAGATGAGCGGCGTCTGCCCCCAGCTGGACTCACGTACGTTCGGAGAAGCCCCGGCTTCCAACAGAGATTCGACGGACGAGACGCTCCCAGCAGAGGCTGCGAAGTGCAGCGCCGTCGCTCCTCCAGAGGTGGTTGCAGCATTGGCATCGGCCCCTGATGCGAGGAGAGCCTTCACCACGTCGGCGTGTCCGTTCCGGGCGGCCAAATGGAGGGGGGTGTAGTCTCCGAGTCTGGTCACGGACTCCGCGTCGGCCCCCGCAGACAACAAGATCTGGGCGATCTCTGCGTGTCCCGCTTCGGCTGCCCAATGCAGTGCTGTCATGCCGTCGGCGTGAGCTGCGTTGACATCGGCACCGTTCTGAAGGAGCGACCGCACCTCGTCCGCGTCACCCTCGCGCGCCGCATCAGGCAAAGTGTCCACTAACCCCGCCGCCGTCAGCACCAACACGAGACACAGAGCCCCAAGCGGCCTCGCACTGGGGCGGATTCCGCCAAGACTCATGAGGACATCACCCGCGCGCCGACCCTGGAGTAGACCCTAGCGTGAACTCACCTGTGCTGTCGCCAAAGCTGTCCATGTCGTCCATCCCGAGACCGTGCATCATGCTGAGCATCGCGTTGGCCATGGGGGTTCCGTCTGGTGCCTTGTGATGCAATCCGCCTTCAAGCGCACCGTTGGCTTTCCCCAGCGCGATGAGCGGGGCCCTCCGGTGGTTGTGCAGATTCCCGTCTGCCATGGGCGAGCCATACATGATCATGGTCTTGTCGAGCATGTTCGAGTCGCCCTCCTGGATGTCCTTCAACAGATCCAGGAAGTACGGCAGCATGCTGACGTGGTACTGGTTGATCTTTGAGAATTCCATGATCGCCGACTCGCGTCCACCATGATGTGAGGCCGGGTGGAAAGGTCGGTCCGAGCCGCTCCCCGGATACACGCGAGCTGACGAGTCTCGACCCATTTTTAGTGAAAAGACGCGGGTCACGTCCGAAGCGAATGCTAAGGCTTGAATATCGAACATGAGGCGCATGTGCTCCTCGAACGAATCCGGAACACCCGCTGGGGCTTCCGGGAGCTCGCGCGGGGCTCCGCTCATGTTGCGTGCTTCCACGGTCTGAATACGTCGCTCGATTTCACGCACATTTTCGAGGTAACGCTCCAGCCGCTCCAGATCGGTGGGACCTAGCTGTGTGCGGAGTGCAGCGACCCGTCCTGTGACCCAGTCCAGAATGCTTTTGTTTGTGCGCCTGCGGGCGTTGCGCTCCTCAGGCGTTCCGCCTGCCCCGAAGAGTTGGTCGAACGCCACGCGGGGATCACGAATGACAGGGAGCGGTTCGGTAGGAGAAGCCCAACTGATGGAGTCGGTGTAGACGCAGGTGTACCCGTACGCGCAGCCTCCCGACTGATTGATGTTCTCGATGCAGAGCTGCATGGACGGGATCGGCGTATCCTGACCGAAGCGGTTCGCGTAGAGCTGATCCAGGGACGTGCCGACATGCACGTCGGATCCTTCCGTCTGTTTCGGATGCGCCTGTGTGAGGAAGACTGCGCTCGAGCGGAAGTGATCGCCCCCGATCTCAGTCGGCTGGAACGCTTCTGCCATACGCACATCGGTGTTGCTGACGATCGTCAGGTAGTCGCGGTAGGCGTCCAGCGGACTCAGCGCGGAGGGTGCCAGATCAAAGTCGGCGCCGACCTGTGCCGGAGCCCACAGATTCTGCGTTGCACCCCACTCATTGCTGCCCGCCGCACCATGCACCATCTCGATGGTCACAAGGCGTGTGGGATCCGCGCGCTTAGGAAGCTTCGACCACGCCCGCCCCGCTGGTTCCATCGCGTCCAGGAGCGGCAGCGCGACGGTTGCACCCATACCCTTCAGAAAGGTCCGCCTGGGAAGGTGCTTGCCGGTGATGAAGTCCATCTGACTCTCCTATGGATGTCGCTGAGCGGCGCCACTGGTGATTCCGTCCGTCTTTACGTCGGGTGCAAGCTGCATGAGGAATGCGTCACTCGTGACCACTCCCATGATGAATTCTGACATGCGGTAGTCGTTACCGGCTGCCCGCGCTCCGATCGCGCGCACTGTCGGCTGATCAAAGTGTTCAACACGGCGCCCCAGGGCATAGGCCATGAGGTTTTCGGTGAACGTCCGAATGAGCGGAATGGGACGAGCGACGAGGGCACGCTGCAGCTCCATCGGACTCGTGATCGAGGTGCCGTCGTAAAGCTTCCCCTGCGTGTCGAGTGGCATTCCGTTCTCGCGAATGCGCCACCGCCCCGTCACGTCAAAGTTGTCGAGCGCCAGGCCGATTGGATCCATGAATCGATGACATGAATTACATGTCGGGTTCTCGCTGTGGATCTCCATCCGCTCACGTGTCGTCCGGAAACGGCCGTCTTCGGCGGCCTCGGTCTCTTCCAGATCTGGGATCCCCGGTGGCGGCGGTGGGGGGGGCGTCCCGAGAAGCACCTCCATGACCCATTTGCCACGAAGCACCGGTGAGGTGCGCCCAGCGTGCGACGTGAGCGTGAGCACGCTCCCATGCCCTAATACGCCCCGGCGGGTTTCGTCAGGGTACTCGACCCGCCGAAAGTGCTCACCTGTCACGCCATCAATCCCGTAGTGCTTGGCCAGGCGTTCATTCAAATAGGTATAGTCCGCCGCGTATAGGTCCAGCGCACTGCGGTCTTCTCGGACGAGACTACTGAAGAAGAGTTCAGTCTCCCGCCGCATGGCGTCAGCCAACTGTTGATGAAAATCCGGGAAAAGAAGACGATCTGGATGGACCTTCTCCAAGTCGTCCAACCGAAGCCACTGAGCAGCAAAACGGGTGCCGAGCGCTTCAGCCCGCGGGTCGGCCAACATGCGTAGGACCTGATTCTGATACAGGTCCTCATCGCTCAGAGCGCCCCGCTCCGCGAAGGCCAGAAGTCCTGAGTCGGGCGGCGTACCCCACAGAAAGAACGACAACCGCGAGGCCACAGCCGCATCGTTCAGGCGGTACGGCTGACCGGGCGTGATCGCCCCAGCCGGCTCTTCGAAACGGAAGACGAAGTCGGGGCTGGCGAGCATGGCCTCTAGGGCTGTGCGGACGCCCCGCTCGAATCCGGCGTCGGATTCGCCCATGTCGTAGAAGCCCATCAAGCCGTCGATGTCCACGCCCGTTACGGGTCTGCGAAAGGCCCGTCGGGCAAGTCGAGTCAGAATGTTCTCGGCACACGGGCGCGCCTCTGCACGAGACGCCGGCCGGCATGTGAAGATCCGGTCACGACTCGGCGTGTCCGATACACCCTGCGTGTTGTGCGGCCCGACCACGGCCAGGTCCTTGAGGTGCGCGACTGCGGTGACCCCATACCCGTTCACGCCCACCTGACGGTCTGACAGCGACCACTCGTGCGGGGAGACCAAGTCCTCCTTGGGCCCCTCACTTTGCTGGAGAAACGCAGCTGTCACTCGATGCGGGCCTGCCTGGATGAAGACCGACTCGGAACGCATGTTCGCCCCGTTCGGGTCCGACACGTCCATCCATCGGTCCACATCGAGGAGTTGGACCCGGGCGCCGTCCACAGACAGCTCAATCTGCTCTCCAGCGGTCGTGCCCCCGAAAAAGCCACCGGTTGTCGTGTGCTCGAACGCCATGTTGAAGACGTACTCAGCGTCCGCCGGGAAGGTGTGCGTGACGGAGATCCCACCGCGAGTCCCGAACGGAGCCCCCTCCACGCGGTCCCACTGGGTTACGTACCCTGCATTCGTGTACGTCGAGGTTCTCGGCAACGCATCCGGATCACCCACGGCGAGCCGGCTGATCTCACTGGCTGCATTCATGTAGGAATCGAGGAGCGTCGCGGACAGCAATTGCACATCCGCGATGTTGTCGAAGTTGGCACTCTTGGTGTCGAGCGGCAGATACGCCCCCGCGTCGACATCAAGCGCCAAGAGATCCTGTATGGACGTTTCGTATTCGACCCGATTCAAGCGTTGAAACGTGCGGGCACCTGGATTCGGATTCGCAGCCGCCGTTGCGTCCAACCGCGCTTCCAGTCCCTCAACCAAACGGAGCAACGTGTCACCCGAAGGGCGCCGAGACCCGGGCGGAGGCATCATCCCGGCTCGGAGCTTCCGCACCATGCGCTCGGCCACGACAGCGTTGGTCTCCGGGGCCGAGGCGTCAAAGTCCTCGAGAGAGAGATTACCCGTAAGGCGACGGTCACTGTGACAACGAACGCAATACTGCTGGATAATCTCGTTGTCCTCGCGGGATACGTCCGTGGCCTCGCCCACCCCGATAAGGGTCGCAGAATGAACCAGATGATCTGTGGCACCAGGGATCGACTCACTCGCAACAATAAGCACCACGCCTAGCGCCGACATGGCGGTGAGTATTCTCATTCAGCAGCCTCCGAGCGGGCCCGCATCCGTGTAATCATACAGGTGATATTATACCCTGCGGTATCGAACCAGGCCACGGTGTCTCCAGATCTTGGGGAGGCCCATCAAGGAGCCCGGAGTTGCTCGGATCGAGATCCAGTCCGCGTGGATTCGTGCGGCTTCTTCAGTCATTCGCCTCGAACGCGCAGAGCGCGTGGGCTTCGCACCCTGACGCCCTGAGCCGATCCGCACCCCCCAAATCGGGTAGGTCGATCACGAAACACGCTTCGGGCACGAGACCTCCGGACCGGCGAATCAGCTCAAGCGCAGCAATCGCTGTCCCGCCGGTGGCAATCAAGTCGTCGATCAGTAGTACTTGGTTGCCGTCCTGGATGGCTCCGACGTGGACCTCAATCCTGTCCGTACCGTACTCGAGTTCGTAATTGATCCCGATCACGTCCCCAGGGAGTTTCCCCGCCTTTCGGATGGGAATGAAGCCGACGCCGAGCGCATAGGCCACGGCCGTCCCGAAGATGAAGCCACGGGCCTCGATGCCGGCGACCAGGTCGACCGGTTGGTCCTTGTAACGAGCCACGATGGCGTCGACGGCCTCCCGCAGTCCGTCAGCGTTCTCTAAGAGTCCGGTCACGTCCCGAAATAGAATTCCCGGCTTCGGGTAATCGGGGACCGTGCGGATATAGGATTTGACAGACATGCCGGAAGATAAGACGACCCTACACGAACAACGGCCCAGCCACCTTTCGGTGACCGGGCCGCGTTCGTACCCATTAGAACTGCTTGGGCTAGTACATCCCGCCCATGTCACCACCACCCGGCATTGCCGGCGGTGCATCATCAGCAGGCGTATCCACCACAACCGCTTCCGTGGTGAGAAGCAGACCCGCAATCGAAGCCGCGTTCTGCAACGCTGTGCGAACGACCTTCGTCGGGTCGATCACGCCAGCCTTAACCAAGTCCCCGTACTCGTCGGTCAGCGCATTGTAACCGAAGGCGCCCTCACCGTTACGGACGTTTTCGACCACGATGCTGGCCTCAACACCTGCGTTCGTCGCGATCTGACGAATCGGGTGCTCGAGCGCACGAACGAGGATCTGCAGACCGACCTGCTCGTCATCTTCGTCCAGCGTGGTCTCGTTCAGGCTGGCCTGCGCGCGAAGCAACGCAACACCACCACCCGGGACGATGCCCTCTTCAACAGCCGCACGTGTCGCGTGAAGTGCATCTTCCACGAGAGCCTTCTTCTCTTTCATCTCGGTCTCGGTTGCGGCACCGACGTTAATGACGGCCACACCACCGGCGAGCTTTGCGAGACGCTCTTGGAGCTTCTCGCGGTCATAGTCAGACGTGGACTTGTCGATCGAGACACGAATCTCGTCGATCCGGCCCTTGATCTGCTGGCTCTCGCCCGCACCGTCGATGATCGTCGTGTTGTCCTTGTCGATCACGACACGCTTGGCGCTACCGAGGTCGGTGGCGACAGCGTTCTCGAGCTTGAAGCCCACTTCCTCGGAGACGACCTGGCCGCCCGTCAAGACAGCGATGTCCTGCAGCATGGCCTTACGACGGTCACCGAAGCCAGGCGCCTTAACAGCGGCGACCTTGAGCGTACCGCGGAGCTTGTTCACGACGAGCGTGGCTAGGGCCTCGCCCTCGACGTCCTCAGAGACGATCAGAAGGGGCTTACCCGTCTGCGCGACCTTCTCGAGAATCGGGAGAAGATCCTTCATGCTGCCGATCTTCTTGTCGTGGATGAGGATCATCGGATCCTCAAGTACCGCTTCCATCCGCTCCGGATCCGTCACGAAGTACGGGGAGAGGTAACCACGGTCGAACTGCATGCCGTCGACCGTCTCGAGCGTCGTCTCTAGGCCACGTGCTTCCTCGACCGTGATGACGCCGTCCTTACCGACCTTCTCCATCGCGTCAGAAATCAGCTCACCAATCTCAGTGTTGTTGTTCGCCGAGATCGCGCCGACCTGTGCGATCTCCTTCTTGCCTTTCGTCTCGACGGAGAGTGCCCTAAGGCCCTCAACGACGATCTCAACACCCTTATCGATTCCACGACGGATGCCCATCGGGTTCGTACCGGCGGTCACGTTCTTCAGCCCTTCGCCGAAGATCGCCTGAGCGAGCACGGTTGCGGTGGTGGTTCCGTCACCAGCGACGTCAGACGTCTTGGTGGCGACTTCCTTCACCATCTGGGCACCCATGTTCTCAATGGGATCCTCGAGTTCGATCTCTTTCGCGACCGAAACTCCATCCTTCGTAACTGTGGGGGAACCGAACTTCCGGTCCAAAATCACGTTACGACCCTTCGGCCCGAGCGTGACCTTCACGGCCCGAGCAAGCTTGTCGACGCCATTCTTGAGACGCGCACGCGCCTCGACGTCGAATCCCAGCTCTTTAGCTGCCATGATTCGTATCTCCTAGTCGATTAGTCGATTGCGTTTGCGTTACGGAACGATGGCGAGAATGTCGGATTCGCGGAGGATGAGGTATTCCTCACCGCCCAGCGTGACATCGGTGCCGCTGTACTTCCCGTACAGCACCTTGTCGCCAACACTCACGTCCATCTCGAGCCGGGCACCCTCATCAGAGAGCTTTCCCGGACCGACGGCGATGACTTCACCCTGGGAGGGCTTTTCTTTCGCCGTATCGGGGATGTAGAGGCCACCCCGCATCTGCTCGGCTTCGTCGAGCGGCATTACGACCACGCGGTCAGCAAGTGGCTTGACCTCATTCGCGGCGTTACCCATTGGCCATACTCCTACTTGAAATGGGGCATTGATAGGCATGTTTTCCAGGTTGGCACTCATGGTACCTGAGTGCTAACAGGGGATTAACTTCGCCGGAAATGCGGGGGTGTCAAGCGACGGGAGGGGCGACCGGCCCTGCCCCCGCGAGCCGCGATTCCGCACGTCTGACAAAGGAGCGTCTGTAGAGGCACTACTCCGCTGGAGGACACCAGGCAGAGCCCAAAAGGCGGACGAAAAGAAGAGGCGCATGCCGAGCGTCTTCGCGGCCGGCAGTACACGGGCCCATCCGGCAGGCTGTGTACCCACAGCTGCCCCGATGAACAAACTCAAGAGGGCCGGGGACGCGGCCGAGTCGGCGTGAGGCAAGCGGAGCACCCGGCTTCACTGGCGACTCGGGGCGAGATCCCCCATCCTGGACGCTTACCGCTCCAAACCGAGGTGACTCAATGTCGTTCCGCGTACCACGACTCCTTTTTGCGCTCCTAGCCGTTTCCGCCCTCGCGCTCTCCCCCACCCAGGCGACAGCCCAGGAGGACGAACTCCCAACCATCGAATCGAAGACGGAGGGCGCGCAGGCCTTCACTGGCTTCTTCAACATGTACTGGGACGACGGCACGGGTGCCCTCTATTGGGAGATCGACAAGCTCGACACGGAGTTCCTCTATCAGATCTCGATGGGCTCAGGCTTGGGCAGCAACCCGGTAGGTATCGATCGGGGCCAGCTCGGCGGGGCTTACATCCTGTCCGCCAAACGAATCGGCCCACGCGTTCTTCTCATGGAGCCGAACTATCGGTTCCGCGCGATCTCTGAGAATCCGGCAGAGGTGGATGCGGTACGTGACGCCTTCGCGCCGTCCGTGCATTGGGGTTTCGACATCGTAGCTCAGAGCGATGACCGCGTGCTGGTGGACGCGACTTCGTTCTTCCTCCGGGATGCTCGTGGCATCGCTGACCAAATCGCCGCGCGTAATCAAGGAACTTTCACGCTCGATCGCAGTCGCAGCGCGATCCACTTACCAGCGACTCGTGCGTTCCCGGAGAACACCGAAGTGGAGGCGACGCTCACGTTCACGAGTAGCGACCCTGGTTTTCTAGTTCGCAGTGTCGCTGCGAGTGGTGGAGCGATCACGCTCCGGCAGCATCATTCGTTCATCGCCCTGCCCGACAACGCTTATGAGACGCGGGTCGCAGATCCTCGGGTGGGCGTGCAGGGTCCGACCATCGCCGATTACGGGACGGCGATCGACGAAGATCTCCGAGTCCGTTGGGTCGCGCGGCATCGCCTCGAGCGGACGGATCCGATCGCCGAACGCTCAGCCGCGGTCGATCCCATCGTCTATTACGTGGATCCCGGCACTCCAGAGCCCGTCCGCAGTGCCCTGATCGAGGGAGCCCGCTGGTGGAACACCGCATTCGAAGCGGCTGGTTTCATCGATGGTTTTCAGGTCGAAGTGCTTCCTGACAGCATCGATTCTCAAGATGTCCGCTACAACATGATCCACTGGACGCACCGGCGGACACGCGGCTACTCCTACGGCAACACGATCACCGACCCGCGCACCGGCGAGATCATCCGGGGCGTCGTCAATTTGGGCTCACTGCGCCTTCGCCAGGACTACCTACACGGCCAGGGTATGGTGCCTCCCTTCAGCGGCGGCGGCATTACCGAACAGGATTTTCTGTCCGCGATGCCGGGTTCGCTGGAGTCCGGATGTGAGTACTACGAGTCCTGTGCAGAATTCGAAGCGGCTCCCAACTTCGAATACTTGGCGCAAGTGGCTCCCGAGTCCGACGCTGTCGAGATGGCCCTCGCACGGGTGCGGCAACTGTCCGCCCATGAGGTCGGGCACACGATCGGATTCCCGCACAACTACATGGCAAGCGCATACGGCCGGGAAAGTGTGATGGACTATCCGGCGCCATACGCCCAAATAGACCGGAACGGCCAGATCGACCTCTCGAATGCATACGTACAACGCATCGGGAAGTACGACGAACTCAGCGTGAACTGGCTCTACCGAGACTTTCCGGCAGGGACGGACGAGGTCGCCGCGCTACGAGAGATCGCAGACCAGGGCGTCGCGGAAGGGCTCGTCTACATGGGCCACACGAACAACAACTTCATCGGCGCAGCCCATCAATACGCCAGCGTATGGGACAACGGCTCCAACTTGGTTGACCACCTTAAGCTCGAGATTCGCATTCGTGACATCGGGCTGGACAACTTCGGGCCGGATGCCATCAGAGACGGCGAGCCTCTTTCGAACCTCGAGTACGTGCTCCTGCCGCTCTACATGCACCACCGCTTCCAACTCCGCTCCGCAGCCCAGAGTCTGGGCGGTGCGGATTATCGATACGCCCTGAAGGGTGATGGACAGACGCCGTTCACCGTCGTCGACGCAGACGAGCAGCGTGACGCCCTGGAGACGATCCTGTCCACGTTGAGCGTGGACTTCCTCGCCTTGCCCGACAACATCCTCGAGCTCCTCCCGCCCCCTGCCTATCGGCATGCGGATGGCGAGTCCTTCCCGGGCAACACCGAGCTCATCTTCGATCCCCTTGGTGCGGCCGGCGCCGCGGCGGCGTTCGCAGTGGGTGAGCTCTTGCAGCCGCAGCGTATGGCTCGGCTCGTTCTCTATGGCAGTCAGGGGGACTACCCGGATCTCGAAGAGGTCACGGACCGTCTTATGGACGCGACTTGGGGTGTGGCCACGCCGAACAACGATTATCACGCACAAGTTCTCCACACCATCCAGCGGGCCGTGGCCGACAAAATGATGCAGCAGGCCAGTCGTTCGCAGACGGCCGCAGAAGTACGCGCGGTACTCGCGGACCGGGTCGATCAGCTCGCAGCGGGAATCGAGGCCGCGGGCTCGGCCACACCACACGAGCGCCTAGTGGCCGCCGACATTCGCCGCTGGCAGTCCCGCATAGAAAACACGATTCCTGGGCCAACGCTGCAGATGCCCGCTGGCGACCCAATCGGGGGAAGCAGCCGGGGCGGCGGCAGAGGCAACAACTAGATAGGGGACTCCGGTCTCGAGTCCGCCAACAGCGGTGCCTCGGGACCGGAAGCGACCGTCTCTGGGCGACTGAACCAGGGCGGGACTACTGACCGTATTAACAATCGGGTCCTCCGGATCCATGAGACCGACGCATCTCATAACGGCCGGCCCACACCGCCGACCAGGAGGCACACAACGTGGATTGGGACGGAGTAGGCACGTTCGCCCTGTTTATCAGTTCAGGGGGGATCGGTATCGGCATCATCGCCCTGAAGGCCTACAAGGCCAAACTCGATTCCAAGCTCGAATGGGCGAAGCTGCAGCGCGTCGACGACAGCGTCGACGAAGACACGGCTGAGCACATACGGCAACTCGAGCGACAGGTCCAGCGCCTGACCGAGCGTGTCGACTTCAACGAGAATCTTCTCGGCGAAGGACAGAAGTCGCCAGAAGGCGCACCGACTCCTTAGGCTTCAGGCGAGGTCAGCGCCCCGCCCCAGCGGGCACGTTGAGGAAGATCCGGTTTACGGCTCCGGAGTTCGCAGATCCAATCTCGGGAAACCCGTCGCCATTCAGGTCCGCCGCAGCGATGCCATAGGACGTGTTCGTTGCCCCTCCTAACCAGTGGGCGGCTCCGACCGCCCCCGAGCCGTCGTTGAAGTACACGGCGTTCCGCTCCTCCATGTTGGCCACAACAACGTCGAGCACACCGTCGCCGTCCACATCGGTCAGTACCACCGCAGACGTCCGCTCGTCCCCGCCAAAGGAGATCCCTGGTGCGAAGCTGCCGTCCCCACCACCCAAGTAGATGGCATTCGGCTCCCCCAGGTTCACCGCAACGATGTCGAGCGTCCCACTGCCGTCTAGATCTGCCAGAGCGACAGAGCGTGTCTCATCACTCCCAGTGCCGAACTTGATGGCGCGATCGAATCGCAGCTTGCCGTCGTTGAATAGAATCTGGTTGGCCTGCCCGTCTCGGTTGGCCAGCACCAGGTCCGGAAATCCATCTCCATCGACATCACCAATGGCGACTGCGATCGTAGATCCGTTTGCCTTACCGAACTCCCGCTTCGGGCCGAAGTGACCCGTGCCATCGTTCAAGTAGAACCCGTTTGCCATTCCCCGGTTGGTTACAAAGACATCCAAGAAGCCGTCGCGATTCACGTCGTAGAGCTGCGCACTTCGCGTGGTCTCTACCTCCGGCCCCACTGACCAGGCGAGTTCGAACCGGCCCTGGCCGTTGTTCAAGTAGACCCAATTCTCCGCTCGATCATTTCCCACAACGACATCGATATCTCCGTCGTGGTCCAGGTCACCGGCTGGGGTCGCATACGTGGTCGCCTTCTCTAACCCCAGGGCGTAGCCGACGGTAAACCGCCCAGCCCCGTCATTGAGGTACACCTCGTTGTACTGAGCCCAATGCCGCCCATTTGCGTAGATCACGTCTAGGTCTTGGTCACCATCAACGTCCACGAACGTCACGCCCGCGGTGAGGTCCTCTGACGACCCTAGGATCGCGCGGTTGCTCGTCGTCCACTCACGCGTTTGTGCTTGGGCGGAAGCCGGGACGAGGAGCAGCAGTGCGGCCATCGCGCCGACCGTCGATACACGCCGCCACATGGGATTGATTTGAGAGATCATGCCAAAAGATGTCCTACGCACCAAGTGTGCGGCAATCGCAGAATGAGCAAACCAAAAAAAGAGGCGCCCCGCGCAATGCGGGACGCCTCTTCTGTCCTTCTTGAACCAGATCTAGACGGCGACCACGTTCTCAGCGGCCGGACCTTTGGCTCCTTCGACGATATCAAACTCGACCGAAGCTCCCTCGGCGAGGGTCTTGAAACCCTCCGCCTGGATCGCGCTGTGATGGACGAAGCAGTCCTTGCTTCCGTCCTCCGGCGTGATGAAGCCAAATCCCTTCTGATCGTTAAACCACTTAACGGTTCCCTTGGTACGCATTTCGTGCGCTCCTTGGTGATGCGAGCCGGAATCACGTAAATACGTACTAACCGACCTGCTGATTGCGCGGCACTCCCGCGCGGGCGTGACCAACGTGGTCACAAATTCAAACGACGTCGACCTCCTAGAAACACGAGACCATCGCCGTCAGTTTCAAAAATCGAGCCTCATCTCTGATGACTCTTGCACGCCCAACCTTCGCGCATTTCCCCTGCCCTTGCAACGCCTAGGTGAGCTTTTTCATTCGGGCCCCATCCGTGGGGTTCGACTCGAAGAGTTTTAGCGACCCGACCTCGCTCACGGGCGAGGCCCGAATCGCCTATCGTCGGCGTCGCGTCTGGGCGACGCAGAGCGACATCTGCCCGTTCGGCTGCCGGGGTCTCTCCACCGAATCAATGAGGACGTCGACATCGCCACCAGCATCCGCTCGGACATACCATGTGGTACAGGTCTTGCCCCCCAAGAGCTCGGCACGAAACCGTACCTGCGTGAATCCCACCGACGATACATCGAACGTGCGCGTCTCGTTTCCAGGAATTCGCCCAACGCGCCGCCGGCCCGGCTCAGTGACGTAGAGCGTGGCGTCCATGAAATTCGCATTCCGTACATGGACCTTGACGGTCCGCGACTCAGGTCCGGAAGAGCTTGCCGGACGTGAACCGCCGCTGCCTCCAGCGAATGGGTCGGCAGTCGGTCGCCCCCCCCCGGCCACACAGGCTGAGAGTCCGAGTAGTAGCAGGGTGTATGAAATCGCCCCGAGTGACCTAGAGTAGAATCTTTTCATGGCCTTGGGTTACTCCGTCGAACTGAGAAAAGAAGAAACACGATCACCACAATGAACAGCACCTCCCCCATGCCGAACCCGCCAAAACTAAAACCTGTCATCAGACCCGCTCGCTCCTCAATCCCTCGTGCCCGATTCGCTCTCACTCGACGTGAGGAGCTTCTCGGTGAAGTCCAACCGCTCGACCAATGCCACGATTTCGCTATGGGTAGCGAGCAACTCCTCTTCCATCGCCTCGACGCGCTGGATGAGGTGATCCGAGCGACCGTCCGTACCGCGACCACTCTCTAATCGACTCATGCGGTGGAAGAAATACGCGAAGGTCCCGACCATTCCGGTCGTGCCGATCACGACTGCGAACAGCAAAATTAGAATCGCGATGCTCATTCCCTTCCCTTGCCTTTTGTTTCACCGACGTGGTGGACGGACTGTACCGGCCGAGTCAGAATAGAACATCTTACCATACTCCCGGGGGCCGCACCGTTTTCGCCTTTAACATACACATTGCCCGGAATTAGGTATGAGCGAGGAGCGCAAATACAGCGACCCGGAGATCAAGGAGATCTTTGGCCGGGCGGTGACCGGATCTGAAATCGAGCCTCATGCCGAATCTGAGGCGTCTGGTCTGACGCTGAGGGAGCTTCAGGAGGTGGGGCGCGAGGTTGGGCTGGCTCCGGGACGCGTGGCCGCTGCAGCACTCGCGCTGGACAACGCACATGAAGTGGCGACGCCCCGCACGGTCATGGGCGCGCCTGTGTCGGCCGGCCGCAGCATCGCACTCTCCCGTGCACTGACAGACCGGGAATGGGGCGTGCTGGTTGGTGAACTCCGCGAGACGTTCGGCGCCAAAGGACGTGTGACGTCCGACGGTGGAGTGCGCGAGTGGACGAACGGAAACTTGCACGCGTACGTCGAGCCTACCGCGACCGGGTACCGACTTCGGATAGGCACCCAGAAGGGCAGCGCGATCCCGCAGTTCTTGATGGGCGGCGCTGCGATGACGCTGGGGGTGGCCCTGACGACCCTCTTCTTTTTTGAGGATCTTGGGCGCGCGGCGCTCGTCCTTCCGGTCCTGATGACCTTCTTCGGCGGAACGGCCGTGGCCTCGAACCTCTTGAGGCTCTCTACCTGGGCGGGCCGGCGACAGGCGCAGATGGCCCACATCGGTGAAACCGTAACGGCACTGATCGGCGCGACGCCCCAGGGGCCTTAGTCGTGTCTCCCTGCTTCCCGCATGACACAGCTCGCGGTGAACTACGCCTCGGAAGTCAGCGCTTCCATTCGTGCGACGCCGTCTAACCCGACAATGGCATGTACGACCTCGTCTGCGAGCGCCGGATCAAACCAGTGACCGAGCGCCTGTAGACCCGCGAACGCAGAGCGTGCCTCGGCATAAGCGGTCTCGAGGACAGCCCGCGCCGAGTGGCGAAAGATGCTCTCGACAGCGCCCTCTGCAACGGCTTCACCGTTCCAGAATCGATCAAGCGCAGCCTTTTCCTCAGGCGATCCATGATGATGGACCTGCGACGTGAGGAGGTTATGCGTCCGTCGGCCCACATCGAATTCGAAATCGGTGAGATCGTCGACGATCTGGAAAGCCGTACCGAGTTGGGCCACAGCGACCTCGGCCTTGGCCATCTTTTCTGCCATGTCGCCCGTTTCAAGCACGCTCGGAGCAGCAAACGCTAAGGCGAAAAGCGACCCACCCCGGATCCGATGCACCTTCTCGACCATGACCTCCGGTGTCGGGATCTCATCGACCCCTCCCTCTTCGGAACCTTCTAGGGTGCCGATCGAGGCCATGCGGTCCAAGAGCCCCTTCTGGATACCGTCGCGCTGATCCCCCGTGAGGGTCGCAGCGTCCTGTGCCCGGTCCAACACCTTCCGTGTCAGCCGCTCAAAGCTCATGAGCTGCAGAATGGACATAAAGCGAACGCCAGCGTGGGGCGCGAGCGGCAGAAGCGACTTTTCCTGGTCGTCAAAGATGTTGTCTGCGGCCGTGATCGTGCCCTTGATGCAGAAGTTCAGCTCCGTGTAAGCCTTCAACCGATCCTGAGTCACTCCGAGGGACCCGAAGATGGAGCGGAAAAGGATCAAGAAGAAGTACTCCTGCAAAAAGTGGAGCCCCTCTGGAGTTGTGACCTCACTCGCGGACGGCACGTGTGCGGCCTCTGTGCGGAATTCCTCACCAAGAATCCCTTCCAGGTCCGCGTAGACCATCCGCACAGCGTTCGCTTGGGCCTCCATATCACCGGCCAAATGATCCCAAACGCCCTGTCCAGCGAGGAGCAGGACAGCATCCTGGGAACGGAAAACGGGAGAAAGCGTCATGGGGACCGAATCAGTGTGTTGGGTACAGGTACCAAGACTGGAAAACTAGCGACTTCACGCCGTCCTCAGGAAGCACCGGCAATGTGCTTACCCGCCATCGCCAGGCCATAAAGCGTCAGGAATGGCTCAGTCTCATCGACAGTCTGTAGGTGAGGAGCAATCGTGTTCGCAAAGCCGCCTGTGGCTACGACTAGAGCATCCGGACTTCCCCACTCGTTCTTTATCCGCCTCACGATGCCATCTACCGCGTCGAGCGCCGAATAGAAGACGCCGCTCTGGATACAGGTATCCGTACGGCGGCCAATTACTAGTCCGGGCGGCTGGAGTTCGACCTTGGGCAGCTTGGCGGTACGTGCGGCCAACCAGTCCATGCCGGCATTCAGCCCCGGGGAAATCACCCCACCCTTGAAAACGCCCTCGCCCGTAATGCAGTCGAAGGTGGTGGCGGTCCCGAGATCGACCGCGATCGTGTCTCGATGGTAGAGCTCCATAGCCGCGAGTGTATTTACCACACGGTCCGCGCCCACAGACATCGGCTCTTCAACGTCGAGCCGAATGGGCAGGTCGCTCCCCGGACCGACCGCAAGCACGTCGCCGCTCACGATCTTGCCGAGAGTCTTCCTCCACACGTGGTTCAGCGACGGTACGACGGACCCGACAACCCCCTGGGTGATGAGGCTCTCATCGACGCCATCGCCGGCCAAGAATGCACGAATGAGCGCGGTCATCTCGTCCTCAGTGCGCGGGACAGATGAAGATACACGCCAATGATTCACGATGTCGGTCGGGCTCGATGCCAAACCAACAACAGTCTCGGTGTTACCTACGTCGACGACGAGTTGCATCGGTCTCTCCAGACTCAGAATCTCGACAGAAGAATCACAATATCGGCCGCACGCTCCCTGCGACGACAGATACCCGCGAGCCGTCCGGCCGCTCCAGTAGGAGCATTCCTTCCGGACTGATCTCGATAGCCACTCCTTCACCGGCTTGTTCCGTGATCACGCGACGCCCGGAAAGAACATCGCGGTCCCGGAGTTCAGCCAGTTCGGTCACCCCGATCATACGGCCCGCCGTCTCGGTGAGCCCTGCCAGTTCTCTAACAAGAGCCCCTGCCAGTTCCGAATGACACACCGGTGTCACCGCGAACTCTTCAATGGCACCCGCACGGCCAGCAATTTCCCGGGGCAGGCCCTGGACTGTCGCCCTCACATTGATCCCGATACCGATCACGACGCGACCTCCCACTGCCTCACAAAGCACACCACCGACCTTGCGATCCGCGATGATGAGGTCGTTCGGCCACTTCAGACCCACACGAGACGCAGACCCGCGCCACCCCGATACTGCCTTTTCAATGGCGCGGGCCGCGGCAACCCCGCTCAGGAGTGGGAGCACGGGAGCACTCTCGGGGCCCGGACACGCGAGGAAAGAAAGCCACAGGCCGCCCTGCGACGGAGAAAACCAATCAGCCCCCCGGCGACCCCGTCCTTCAGATTGTTCATCCGCAATCACGACGGTATGTACGGGAGCCCCTTCAGAGGCACAGGCGAGGAGTACGTCATTCGTGGATGTGACCCGGTCCCACACAAGCAATTGAGGGACGCCCCATGCCGCGGCCCATGTATGCAATGGGGCCCCTTCCCACTCCGTCAGCATCGGATACATCTGCTAGACGACCTGCCTCAGCGTACCCAGAGGAACGTCAGGAACCCAACTCCCGCGACCCAGCAATAAGGGGCGAAGAGGTAGAAAGACTTCTTGCTGAGCATGGCCACGAACGTCTTGATGGCAAAGACGCCAGTAAACCCGGCCGTGACGCCACCGGCCATGAGAGCTGCCGAACTTGGCCCCCCTCCCGCGCCCAACTCTCCGAATTGCAGCACCGCGGCTCCGGCGATCGCGGGGATGGCCATCAGAAACGAAAACGCTGCTGCCTCCTCCGACGCGACACCGAGCCACAGTGCGACAACCACTGTGGACCCCGAACGGGAAATACCGGGCACCAACGCGAATGCCTGCGCAACCCCAATCGCCAAGGCAGCGGTCCAGCCTGGCCGAGCGAGGGCCGCCCGTTCAATGGGGCCCCGACTCGACCACAAAACGACCCCGGTTACCAAAAGAGCGATCCCGGGCGCCATGGGGTTCTCGAAGAGCCCCTCGATCCAGTCCTTCGCGAAGACACCAGCCAGTCCGGCTGGGAGTGTCGCGATCATCAGCAATCCGACGTACTCGTAGGTCTTGCGGTCCTTCGCAAAGATCCCGGACACAAGAGCCAACACACGCTCTCGGTACACCCATAGGATGGACACGAGAGTCGCGACATGCACCGCGACCTCAAAGACGACGCCGGCCATGTCGATCCCCATCAGGGTCTGCGCGATGACCAGGTGTCCCGAACTCGACACGGGAAGGAACTCGGTGGCGCCCTGGACGAAGCCGAGAAGGACTGCTTCCCAGATCGTCACTCGCCACCGCCCTTAATCACTCGGTCGTAGTATGCCTCGTATTGTGGCACCACGCGGTCCGCAGAGAAGTGTTCGACCGCCACGGCGCGGGCGCCCTCCGACAGTCTGCGCCAATGGTCCTCATCCCCCAGGATGCGGGCCCCGGCATCGGCCATGCCATCGATGTCGCCGATATCCAACAAATATCCGGTTTCACCGTCAACAACGACCTCAGGGAGTCCACCCGCGTTCGATGCCACTACCGGAGCCCCACACGCCATGGCTTCCAAAGCGGCCAGGCCGAACGACTCGTTCTCTGAAGGGAGCAAAAAGAGGTCGGCGCATGACAACAACTCATGCACGGAGGTGTGTTTCCCCAAGAAGAGAACCTGATCACGAACCCCCAGTTCCTCGGCCCTCATAAGCGCCCTGGGTCGATCCGGACCATCCCCGACCAGTACGAGGCGCGACGGCACCTTGTCATTCAAGCGAGCAAACGTGGCGACCACATCCTCGACACGCTTTACGGACCGAAAGTTGGAAATGTGCATGACAATTTTCTCGCCGTCGGGCGCTAGTGTCGCCCTGTGGCACGGCTCCAGGCCCGGTCGAAACACCTTCGTATCGATGAAGTTCGGAATCACTTCGACCCGGTCATCCGGGACAGTGAAATCACGAACGGTCTCACGCTTCAGAAACTCGGACACCGCCGTGAGCCCGTGAGAACGAAGAATCGAAAACCGGGTGATCGCGTGGAATGACGGATGCAAACCCACAAGGGTGATATCAGTCCCGTGCAGCGTCGTCACAATCTTGAGATCGCGCTCTTCAGCGAGCATTTCCTCGGCGATCCAGGCCGACGTAGCATGCGGAATCGCGTAGTGTACATGGACGAGGTCCAGTTCGTGCTTCTTGGCGGTGTCATGGAGGGCGACAGCCAAGGCCAACGAATACGGTGGGTGCTCGAAGAGGGGGTAGTCCTCCATCTCTACTTCATGGAAGAAGACCCGATCGCGGAACTTGTTGAGCCTGAACGGCTGCGCATACGACACGAAGTGGACCTCGTGCCCCCTCTCTGCGAGAAGGAGACCCAACTCGGTAGCTACAGCACCGGATCCGCCGTACGTCGGATAACAGGTGATTCCGATTTTCATGGTGTGGCCCCCAAGGAGAGGGATCGCGACCCGGGCAACGAGCCCCCTGCCGCACTCCACCCTAAAAGTACGGACGACAGCTGCTCTTGGACCGGCCGCATCGCGTCGATATGAGGGACGGAGGTGGGGAGTTGATGTCGGTACCAAGTGATTTGCCGCCGCGCGTAGCGGCGAGTGGCCTGCCGGACCTCGCTTAGGGCCTCGTCGAGCGTCATCTCACCTTCCAAGTGGCGTGCGATTTGCCGATAACCTGTACCGGTCATACCTGGATCGTCCATCCCGTAGCCTGCATCCAGCAAGCTGCGTACCTCCTCGAGTAACCCCCGTTCCACCATGCTCTCAACACGAGCATCGATTCGCCGATCCATCTCGTCCCGAGGCACATCCAGGACGACCACAAACCCATTCAACGGGTCTGCCTCCGTAGGCCCCTCGCGGTGCCACCACGACAGAGGACGTCCCGTAAGCAGCGCTACCTCAATGGTACGGGTCATACGTCGTGGCCCACCCTGCACCGCGATTTCCGCCCGAACAGGGTCAAGCCGGTGAACCCAGAGTGCGAGGGTCTCCACATCCATCTGGGCCATATAGCTCCGCAGGGCCTGCAGTCGGGCCTCATTCAAGGGTGGCTCGGCGAAGATCGGCTCCATCACGGACTTGAGAAAAAAACCGGTGCCGCCGACGAGTAACGGGAGCCTGCCCCGTCCCCGGATTTCTCCGACCCACCGCCGAACATCACGGGCGAACCGGCCCGCGGAGTACCGTTGGTCTGGATCGATGAGGTCGAGGCAGTGGTGAGGGACCAGGGCGCGAGCCTCTGCAGTCACCTTGTCAGTCCCCACATCCATGCCGCGATATACCTGACGCGAGTCCATCGAGATGATTTCAACGGGCATCCGCGCCGCCACGGCCATGGACAGCTGCGTCTTGCCCGATGCAGTGGGCCCGACGATGGCCAGGAAGGTCGGCGTCTCGCCTTTCACTTCAGCGGCCGAACTTTCGGGCCAACTCCGCCCCAGAGAGCCGCACGAGAGTAGGGCGTCCGTGCACATCGTGGTGCGGCAATTCGGTCGCGAAGAGCTGATCGAAGAGTTCCTGCATTTCGCCGGCTGAGAGCTTCTGTCCGGCCTTAATAGCACTCTTGCAGGCGAACGTCATCGCGATCCGCTCGTGTTGGTTCTTCGCCGAGCGCACCAACTCTGACCCGTTGGTCAGTTCGTCGATCATTTCCCGAAAGGCACGTTCCGCATCGAAGTAGCGATGCGGGTTCGGCACCGCATGGACGATCACCGTGTCTCCACCAAACGGTTCGACCTCGAAGCCAGAGCGCTCAAGGAGCCCCTTGAGGTCTACCACCTGTTCGAGTTCGAGCGGGGTCAATCTGATCGTCAACGGAAAGAGAAGTCGTTGGCCGTCCTGGCCGCCCCGGTCGTAGGCGTCCATCAGCTGCTGGAAGAGCACTCGCTCATGCGCCGAGTGCTGATCTACGATCAAGATCCCGTCTCGGGTCTCGGCAAGGATGTATGTATTGAGAACCTGCCAGAGCCGCGGACGCGAGGCGCCGACGGGATCCACCGGAGTGTAGGAGCCCAGTCGCTCCGTGAGCGAATCGGATCTCTCAGCACCGCCCGAGGCGCTGTCACCGCGCGGTTGCACCGCTTTCGGAGCACCGCCCGATACGAACAACGCCATCTGGTCGTCGGGGTCCGGAGCCGGCGGCAGGGGCGTGTCACCCCGTTCCCTCACAGCGAGACTCGGAGCTGCCAATTGTGTGTCGAACGTCGCGGAACTGTGCTCGGCGTCCAGCGCCTTCCGTACCGCGATCTCCACCAACTCTTCCACGCGCGGCCAGTCCCGGAAGCGTACCTCTGCCTTCGCTGGATGTACGTTCACATCAACAGACCCATCTGGGACGCGGAGATAGAAGAAGATCCAGGGTCGCACACCGTGAGGGATCGTGGTGCGATATCCACGTTCCGCAGCCTTCACGATCTGGGGCGCCCGGAAAGGTCTCCCGTTCACGAACAAGAAGCTGCGTCGCATACCAGGCTTGGCCGCGTCTGGCCGCTGTACGAGCCCCTTCAACTCCATTCCGTTCTCCTCACCCGTAGCGAGGATCAGGGTACCGGCTTCCTCCGGGCCCCATAGTTGTGACACACGGCCCGCGGCGTCCTTCGCTGCGGGGAGTTCCAGCAGGGTGCGTTCGTCCGACGTGAGCACGAATCCGACCCGTGGATTCGCCAACGCGAGCGCAGTGACCGCTTCACTTATCGCACGGGTCTCGGCGGACACCGCCTTCAGAAATTTGGCGCGGACGGGAGCATTGAAGAACAGATTCCGAACTTCGATTGTAGTCCCGCGCTGCCGGGGAAAGTCCGCCACGGACGAGATTTGTCCGCCGTTCACGCTGACCCGTGTGCCCACCTCGTCATCGGCGTCCTTGGTGTCGAGAGTCAAACGAGACACCGCAGCGATTGAGGGCAGAGCTTCCCCACGAAACCCGAAGGTCCGAATGCCCTTCAGGTCATCGGCGTGGGAAATCTTGCTAGTCGCGTGCCGGTCCAGACTCAACAGCGCGTCTTCCCGGCCCATGCCTACGCCATCATCGCTTACGCGGATACGGCGTTTGCCCCCCCGCTCCACTGCGACGTCAACCTTGGTTGCCCGTGCGTCGAGCGCGTTCTCCACCAATTCCTTCACAACCGATGCGGGGCGTTCAACGACCTCACCCGCAGCGATTTGATTCGCCACGACGTCCGGAAGGATTTGAATGCGTCTAGCCATGCGTGAATCTATAAAACGACAAAAGGATGGCAGGGAATATCAGCATCAGGATACCGAATAGAAGCGGCAGGCGTTCTGGGAAGTGCGCCTCGCAACCTCCTCCACACTGAGATCGAGATGACGCGCCACGGCCTCAGCCACATGTGCCACGAAGGCAGGCTCATTCCGCTTACCTCGAAGAGGTACGGGAGCCAGGTAGGGGGAGTCCGTCTCAATCAGCAACCGATCGTCCGGAACTTGGCGCAGCAGATCCACGGGCTCAAAGCTCTTGAATGAAGCGATTCCGGAGAAAGAAACGTACCAGTCGCACGCCATCGCTTCCGCGAAGGCCTTCTCGCCACCCGTGAAACAATGCAGTACGCCCATGGTACCGGCCGGCATTCCGCGAAGAGCGGCAGCCACTTCTTCGTCAGCGGCCCGCGCGTGTACAACCACAGGAAGATTCAACTCCGCGCCAAGTGCCAAGTGTGCGTCGAAGAGTCCTCGCTGCACATCTCGTGGAGCGTTGTCATAGAAGAAGTCGAGGCCCGTCTCACCGATCGCGACCACCTCGTCATGACGAGCGAGTTCACGAACGGCGTCTACGGCATCCGGAGGGGCTTTCCCAGCCTCGTGCGGGTGGACACCAGCCGTGCACCACGCGCCGTCGACACCTGCGACGAAATCAACGGCCGCTTGGGCATCACTCACATTCGAAGCGATCGACACGAAACGGGTCACCCCTGCCTCAGAGGCCCTACGCAACACCGCCTCCCGGTCTTGCCGGAAGGCGGTGTCGGTAAGATGACAGTGGCTATCGAAGAGCTCGATGAGGCTCCCCCTCACTGCTGCCGCTCGCGCGGCGCGGTCTGAGTCTTAGCTGGGCGGTACTAAACCGTGGCGGGCTCGATTTTCTTTTTCTTCTCACTCGACTGTCCTGTACCGAACCTCTTCTGAATTTCGATCAGCGCCGGAGATGCAACGAAGACCGACGAATAGGTACCGATCACGACACCTAAGATCAGAACGAGCGTGAAGTCGAACAGGACGGGGCCACCGAGGATCAGCAGCGCCATAAGCACGGCCAAAGTTGTTCCCGACGTCAGAATCGTACGCGGCAACGTCTCATTGATCGAGCCATTCACGAGATCGGTCGGGTCGCGCTTGCGCGCCCCCTTCTTCTGCAGGTTCTCGCGGACACGGTCGAACACGACGATCGTGTCGTTGAGCGAATACCCGACAATAGTCAGGATCGCCGCCACGGTCGGCAGCGCGATTTCGACCTTAAAGACAGCCAGGAACCCAAGCGTGATCAGCATATCGTGCGCCGTCGCGATCACCGCGGCCATTCCGAAGCGCATCTCGAAACGGAACGCGAGATAGAGCAGCGTCAACAAGAACGAGAACAGGATGGCGTACAGGGCCTTGAGCTGGAGCTCGCTACCCACCTTTGCACCGACCAGCTCCGTACGAACGACTTCGAAGCTCCCCGCCGAATACACGGCGGCGATTTGAGTTTCAACTGCCTCCGCGACCTCATTAATGGACGAGTCGTCATCGATCGGGGCACGAATCACGTATTCGTTCTCCGTACCAAACCGCGTGACGGGGGGCGCATCAGCACCGCCGAGCGCAGCGCGTAGGGCGGCGTCGGTCGTCGGCTCGTCGAATCTCACCTGGATCAGCGAACCACCGGTGAAGTCGACACCGTAGTTCTGCCAGCTACCGATGGTAGCCACGTTGAGGATCATCGCGGCGATACCCAACGCGATGACTACACCGGATACCACGTAGGCCTTCTTGCGGCTTTCGATGAATTTGTAGGCGCTGTTTTGAAAGAGTCTCATGGTTGTCGTCGGTCAGATGCTGATCGGATCCGACGCCTTCTTCCCGTTCAGATAGAACAGGAAGAGGGAGCGGGTCACGAAGAGAGCGGAGAAGAACGACGCCACGATTCCGATCGATAGCGTCACTGCGAAGCCCTTAACGGGGCCCGTCCCGAACTGCATGAGAATCAGAGCCGTAATGAGCGTGGTGATGTTGGCATCGACAATCGCCGACATTGCGTGCTGGAATCCCTCATCGACAGCCGTGCGTGTTGCGCGTCCTTCGTCGAGTTCCTCACGAATGCGTTCGAAGATCAGAACATTGGCGTCGACGGCCATGCCGACCGACAGGATGAGACCCGCGATACCCGGCACCGTGAGCACTGCCCCAGTACCGATACCGGCGAGCCCTCCGAGGACGAGGACCACGTAGACCCCCAGGGCGGCGATGGCCAGGAGACCGGCCATCTTGTAGTACGAGAGCATGATCACGACCACCATCACGAGCCCGACGATTCCGGCAATCTTCCCCTGGTCGATCGAGTCTTGACCAAGAGAAGGGCCGACGGTGCGTTCTTCGATAATGTTGATCTTCGCCGGGAGCGCACCGGCCCGCAGCACGAGGGCTAAGTCAGCCGCTTCTTCCAGAGGAGTCCCTGCACCCATGTCGATCTGGCCCCGCGCGCCGATGCGATCACGGATGACCGGAGCGCTCATGACTTCGCCGTCGAGTACGATGGCAAGGTAGTCGTTTACATGCTGCCCGGTGACCTGGCTAAAGACACGACCACCTGCACGAGAGAATTCGAACTGAACCTGGGACTGGTTGAACTGCGGGTCCCTGGATGCCGATGCATCCTCCAGAAGGTCACCAGTGATGAATGCGTCCTCTTCGAGCACATACAAGCGCTTGTAGGTCCTCGCACCCTGGGCGACGAGTTCGGATCCCCACTGCAGTACTTGGTTACGTGGGTAGGCGCGCTCGACGCCCTCGACCTCTAGGAACATCTCTGCGACCGGCACGTCCTCGATGGCAATGAGGAAGGTCCCTTCAGCGTCGCCGAAATTCAGGAGAGACGAGAAGGGTCGCAGCGCGTCTGCAGCATCCAGCTCCGCTTGCGCCGCGTCTTCCGCTTCCGCCCGCGCTGAATCGCTCTCGGCACTCGTTGAGTCTGCCGTGTTCCCGAAGAGTAATCCCTCGAGATCCGTCTGATTGGTCGGACCTGCGACGTCGCGACCCAGAGCCCGGATCGAGTCCACGCCGAGGGTCGCGACAATCGCACGATCCATCCGGGTCAAGGCGTTCTCCATATCCGAGGACACCACCACGAGTTTGAACTCGAGGAACGCGTTACGCTGAACGATGTCCTTGGCCTGATCCTGGTCAGACACGCCGGCGAGCTCGACGATCAAGCGGTCACCCCCAACCTGCTGGATGAGCGGCTCTTCAACGCCGAGTTCGTCAATGCGGGTCCGAATGATTCGATCAACCCGATCGATCATGTCGGCCTTGGCGGCAGCGGTCATGGTGCCGTCAGGGTCGTCGACTTCGAGAGCGAGGTGCATCCCGCCCTGGAGGTCCAGACCGAGCTTCAGACCGTTCGAGTAGAGTTGCCACCCTGACATCATGATGACCAATGCAATGAGCACCAGCCGACTTCGGAGCGTCTTGAACATGAACTAACGTGGGTTCGACGAAAAAATGGCCCCCCGAGGGGCCACGAGCGGTGCTTTGTTAAACCGCCTTACGACAGCCTGTAAAGCTGTCCTAGCCCCACGGACGTGTCAATCGGCCCGACCCGCGTTTCAACGCGTGCAAACCGGCCCGCGAACGTCATACGCGCCTTGGGGGGGGCGGATGTTCCCGGGGGACTGCGAACGGCCCGTTAGAAGTACAAGAACATCTGCACTTTGAAGGAACATTCCGTGTTACCACTCTGAGGCGAATAGATATCGACGTTCGCGCCGATCTTGTTCTTCCCACCCAAGTAGAACATCAGCCCCGGCGTAACGACGGCCCCGCCGTCATCGTCGTGGGCTATATCGGGGTCACCCATGCTGATCCGTACCAGAGGCTCGACGCCAGACAAGCGAGCGTCTCCCGACATGGCGCAGAAGTACGACGCCACGGCTTGTGCGGCATGAACTTGGCAGGGGTGTCCTGAGCATCTCGGATCTTCCAATTATCTCCACCCGCGAGGGTTAGCTGAAGCAGCACCCCGTCACGCCAACCGCCGACTTGGACGTCCGCCGCCCAGCCGAGAGGAACGAACATGTTGCCAGTGTCGCCCAACCCAGGCCCCTCGTCCTCCACAAGCACATGGACTTCGCCTGATTTCGTCCGCCAACGCACGGTCACCTGCTCACCGTCGGCTTCTAGCGTCGCCTCGACCGCATTCTTGATGATGTTGAGCAACAAGAGCCGTCGCAGCGAGTGCGAGAAGCACTAGATCCGTCCCGAGGGCCCTTCCGATCATCTTGTTTTGGCATTTCGTCTTGGCCCGCACCCCGTCCCCCCCCTTATCCGTGAAACCGTTCATGGTTGTTTCGAAAACACGAGCGGGAGCTCGACCAGACCTGTCTGGCTGATCACCGGCCACTCCACACCTCACAACATCGTCCCCCGGTCGGGCACGTTCGCTCATGTTGGGGTCCTCTCTAGAAAGGGCCATGCCAAACACGTTTTATATTCTTTAAGTCAATACTGTGTAGCGTGTTACGTGATTCTTGTGACCTAGATTCGACATCTGTCCATCGTACGATCCCGGAACGCTTAGTCCCATTAACGAACAGTGCTGACTCCCGAAATCGCACGACTGGCCCAGACTTCCACCTCTCCACACCTTTCGGCACACCATTCCTACTAAGGAGATGCGCTCCATGCGCCGCACTATTCTGCTCGCAGTCGTGTCCGCTCTGTTCTCGGCACCCCCCGCCCCTACAGCGGCTCAGCAACGGGCTTGCTCGGTCGAGGAGTATCGGCACTTCGACTTCTGGCAGGGACGGTGGGTCGTGCGGGCAGCCAACGGGGCCCTCGCTGGCCACAACACGATCAGCCCCATCCTGGCTCAGTGCGCACTCAGAGAGCATTACACGACCCCGTCGGGCTACGAGGGCGAGAGTCTCAACGTTTATGACATCTCCCGTGATGTGTGGCACCAAACGTGGGTGGACAACGCCGGATTGCTGCTTCAGCTAGAGGGCGGTTACAGGGGCGACGTCATGGTCATGCAGGGAGAGACCCAAGACACCGCCGGGAATGTCACGCTCAACCGAATTACATGGTCGCGCGTAGACAGAGGTCGGGACCGCGTCAGACAGCTGTGGGAGTCCTCGACGGATGGCGGCGACACCTGGAGCGTTGGCTTCGACGGCACCTATATCCGACAAGAGACCGTGGCGGATTGGGACCTGTTAGTGCGGGGTGGAACGATCATGGACGGAACGGGCGCCGCCGGCTTCGCGGCAGACCTCGCGATTGTGGGCGATCGCATCGCGCTAGTCTCGCCCGTACCGTTGGATCCGGCGCGTGCCACCCGGGTGATCGACGCTGCCGGGTTGATCGTGAGTCCGGGGTTCGTGGACCTACACACGCACCTCGACCCGCTCCTCCGACTACCAGGAGCAGAGAGTCACGTCCGACAGGGCGTGACGACGGCTCTTGGGAATCCGGACGGTGGTGGCCCATGGCCGATCGCTGGGCTCATGGAGGAGGCCGAAGCGCTCGGAGTTGGCATGAATGTCGGGTTCATGGTTGGGCACAACACGGTTCGTCGGAACGTCATGGGCCTGGAAAACCGCGCCCCAACGGCGTCTGAGTTGGCCCGCATGCAAGGGATGGTCAGACAGGCTATGGACGAGGGAGCGTGGGGCATCTCCACGGGGCTCAAGTACCTCCCAGGGGCCTTTTCCGAACTCTCTGAGGTTATCGCGCTGTCTCGGGTCGTCGGTGAAAAAGGCGGCTTCTATACATCTCATCTGCGCGAGGAGGGCCTCGGGCTCCTTGGAGGGGTCGGCGAAGCACTCGAGATTGGCAAACAAGCTGACATCCCCATCGTTCTGACCCACCACAAGATCGTCGGACAACCCATGTGGGGCTCCTCAGTCACTACACTCGCGATGGTCGACTCCGCGCGAAGGGCCGGCACAGACGCGATGATCGACCAGTACCCGTACACTGCGAGTTATACCGGGATCACCGTGCTGGTACCGGCATGGGCGCTCGCGGGCGGCAACGATGCCTTCTTGGAGCGCATGGACAGCCCAGCGCTAGCGGACAGCATCTTGGACGGCATCGAATTCAACATCATCAACGATCGGGGCGGAAACGACCTGAGTCGCGTTCAGTTGGCTCTGGTCTCCTGGGACCGGTCACTCGAAGGGAAGACGCTCCGTGACTGGGCCCTACGGGACGATCTGGATCCCACTCCCGCCACGGGTGCAAGACTCGTAGTAGAGGCCGTTCGTCGCGGCGGCGCGAGTGCGATCTATCACGCGATGGACGAAGAAGATGTCGCGCGTATCATGGTACACCCCTGGACGATGATCGCGTCAGACGGGCGCCTGACAGAGCCAGGGGACGGGCACCCGCACCCTCGCTGGTACGGCACCTTCCCTCGCGTGCTCGGGCGCTACGCCCGAGATGAGGGCATACTCACCCTCGAACAAGCAGTCCGGAAAATGACCGCCCTTCCTGCGGAACGAATGGGCATCAGAACACGTGGTCAGATCCGCGAAGGGTGGTATGCAGATCTCGTGATCTTCGACCCCACAACGGTCATCGATAACGCGACGTTCGAGGAACCACACCAGTACCCGACCGGCATCGACTGGGTCATCGTGAACGGCACCGTGCAAGTCGAAGACGGTGCGTATCGCGATCTAAGACCGGGACGTGTACTCCGCCGAGGCCGTAACTAGAGGGACTCTGCCCCGCCGCCCAGTCGATGGTAATAGATGTGCCCTTCGTGCCATCCGAGGTGCCACAAGAGGTGCATCAAGAACCGACGGGTGCCCACACCGTCCATGCTCGACGGGGGCCGGCCGGGATAACGCCCGTCCATCACCTCGTCGGACAGCGTAGCCAACGCGCGCGTTACGATTTCGCGTGTGTCTGCGATTTCGGTAAGGAGTTCGTTCCGGGTGCAACGATCGGCGAACTCAGCTTCCCTGTCCCGGATGTACGCCGTCACCCCGAAACCTGCCCCAATGAAGTGCATCAGGTTCCCACAGAGATGCAACACCAGTGTTCCGGGGCTGTTCTTTTGGTCGCCGCTCACCGTCCAGATCTCTGCTTCCGAGGAATACGCCCGTATCTCGCCAGCCAGCCGATCCAATTCGCGCGCATAGATCGTGGCGAAGTCCTCACCCTGTGTGCTCATCGTGCTACCGCCTCCTTCCAGATATGCATGAACTCGTTAGAATCACCACGCAGCAATGCTGAGAGCCCGGGGTCCGGCACCAAAGTCATCTGTGCTTCATACTCCCCTCCACGACTCTCGTACCGAACAGCGATTACGTCACCCGGGGAGTGCGCCTGGAGAACAGCTCGCACGGACGTGTCCGCGTCGATTGTTTCGCCGTTCAGAGCCAAGATCCGATCCCCTCGATCCAACCCGGCTTCGTACATCGGAGAGCCCGTCACGGGGGTCGTCATCACGATCGTTGCACCACCGCGCATCTGGACGTGATTCGGATTGCCCATCCATGCCCGGTCGGGGCGTGCCGCTCCGAGTTCGATTCCGGCGACGGCCAGCAGACTCGCATACCTCGGAGCCTGGGTGCCGCGCACGTAAGCGTCGAAGTATGAACGCGCGAAGGTCGGGTCTCCGGTTGCACGGGCCAACGCTGCTTCGATGTCGTCGACATTGTAGGAGCGCTCGGGAATGCCGTGCGTGCGCCACATCTCTCGCATGACGTGGTCTAGCGTGATCCCGTCAAACGATGTTCGCAGCGTCAGATCGAGCCCCAGAGCTACTCCGGAGCCCCAGGTGTAATACGACAGGAAGGTATTTCCGCGATTACTTGGATCGACTGCCGTTGCCGCGTCCACGAACGGAGCCTGCATGCTCATCTGGACGGGAGAGGAATGCGCTCGCCCGGGCGCGTTGGTCACTGAATTCGCGATACCACCCATCCTACGCGCGAACTCTGCGTCATCTACGAGGCCACCGCGCCACAGGATCAAGTCGTCGTAGTAGCTCGTGAAGCCCTCGGCGAACCAGAGTTCCATGGACATGTTGGCCTCTTCGAAGTCGAAGGGCTCGAGCGTCGTCGGCCGGATCCGCTCCACGTTCCACGCGTGGAAGAACTCGTGCGCCACTGTACCGAGGACACCAAGCATGTTCGACTCCAAGGAACCCGTGCTTGTGAGGACCGTCGAGTTCCGGTGCTCCATACCGTCGCCATCCACCCACGGGAGGTAACAAGCTAGGAAGGTGTACTCGCCGTAGTCGAAGGTCGGAAGTTCTCCGTACACGTCTCGGGACCCATCCACGATCGCTGCAGCGGCCTCCGCGTACTCTTCAGCCTCCGCATCCGTGCCGGCATGGTGCAGCGCAACCCGTACCGTCTGGCCGTCGACGTCCCACTTCTTTTCCCAGAAGTCCGAAACCTCCGTGGGGCTGTCCAAGAAATAGTAGAGGTGCGGAGCTGTGAAGTGAGTTATGTCATCCGTTGGAGCGAGCTGAGTGGCGACACGCCAATCGCTCCCTTCGGGGATGTCCACACTCAGTTCAATGGGGCGCTGCTCGAGACCACGGGCCCACATGAACGTGGCTGGCATATTCAGATGGCCATGGGTCCGGTCGATCCCGGTGTACGTGCCGTCTGAGTGATCCGCGTAGAGCGTATAGCTCACCCGTACCGTGCCGCCATGGCCGGCCACATCCCATTGATGGACGTTGGGCCGGGAAATGGTCACGTCACGACCATTCGCACCCGTGGCCCGAAAATTGTACACGTTTTTGGCGAACTCATGGAGCGCGTAGCGCCCTGGGGACGTCCGGCTCATCCTCAGTTCGAGTGGCGAGGAATCCAGTCCCTCGTACAGTACGGTGACTTCGGCTTCGTGATGGGCACGGTTCTCGAACGAGATTGAGTACCGGACAGGCCCTTGGGCCTGGAGTGACGCTGCAAAGACTGCTGTGAAGAGCGAGAGAGCACCAAAGGAACGCATGACTCGATCCACCGCGAAGAAGAAGTCGTTTCGAACGGCCGCAAGCTACCTGTCGCCGAAAGCTAGGGCTATGTTAGCGCCATGACGTCGATATCAGAGGTCTTCAGGGCGCTCGCGACCCGTTTGGGCGCTGAGCGCATCGAACGCGACGTCCCGCTCGCACCCATGACCACGTTTCGAATTGGTGGCCCCGCGGAGCTTCTCTATCGGGCTCGGACGCCGGACGAGCTAGTGCTCGCGCTGCAGGCAGTCCGCGAACTCGGAGTGCCTCACTTCTTGTTGGGTAAGGGTGCAAACATTCTCGTTGGTGATGGCGGCTTTCGCGGCCTCGTAATCAGAGTCGAGGTGGACGGCATCGATTTCCTCGACGACACGACGGTACGGGCCGGAGCTGGTGTGGAGACCTTCCCCAACCTCATCGATGCTACAGTTGCCCGGGGGCTCGGCGGCCTCCACCACTTCGTTGGTATCCCGAGCACTGTCGGGGGCGCGTTATGGCAGAACCTCCACTTTCTCTCGCCAGCCCCCGAACGCGAACGGACCGTCTTCATCGAGGAGGTCCTCGAGAGCGCGGATCTCTTCACAGAGGACGGCGAACGTAAAACCGTTGGCGTCGACTACTTCGAGTTCGGATACGACGAGAGCGTCCTACATCACCGCGACGACGTTGTCCTCTCGGCCACGTTCAAGCTCGAACCCACACCCCTCGACGAACTCCGCCGCGTGATGCGGGACAATCTGGAGTGGCGTGACGATCGCCATCCGGACCTTTGGCTGTACCCGTGCGCGGGATCGATCTTTCAGAAGATCGAAGGCATCGGGGCGGGCCGCCTGATCGACGAGTGCGGTCTCAAGGGCCACACCAACGGTGGCGCTGGCATCTTCCATAAACACGCGAACATCATCGTAAATTTCGGCGGAGCGACCGCTGCGGAAGTGCGTGCTCTCATCGATCTCATCCAAAACACTGTGAGCCGAGAGAAAGGCTACGACCTCGTTCCGGAGATCGCCTTCGTGGGGGAATTTTGAGTCCGGCGGAACTGGAGAAGTATCTCCACGAACACATCCCGCTGTCGAAGGCGATGGAGACAACCGTTATCTCCGTCGATGACGACGCGGTCGCTCTCGCCGCGCCATTGGAGCCGAATCTCAACCACCGCGGAACGGCCTTCGGCGGTAGCGTGGCGACATTGGCGATTCTCTCCGGATGGACTCACGTGCACTTCAAGTTGCGGCGGGAAGGGATCGAGACTCATACCGTCATCCACGAGAGTTCAGTGCACTACGATAAACCGATCCAGGACCGCCTAATAGCACGCTGCGGGGACCTCCCGCCGGAGGTGTGGGCGCGGTTCATTCGGACACTAAAACGGAAGGGCAAAGCGCGAATTCGCGTCCAGGCGACGGTGCACTCGGCGGGCCAAGCAGCTTGCTCCTTCCAGGGCTCTTACGTGGCGACCCTGCGGTAGTTAGCCGCCAACTAGTGCCATCAGGGCGTCCCGATCAATCTCGTGCCCTCCCCCGTACTCAACGACTCGGTACTCGACACCCGCCTTGGCTAGCTGACCGCGTTCTCGTTCCGCCAGCGCATCGGAGATCGCGCGGTCTTCGGTGCCTCGCACCAGAACAACATCAACCGATCGAAGCGCTTCTCCCGCGCGTTCAAGGTCGAGGTCCGGCGGAAGCACGTCTCCCCACAACACGAGCCTGTCAGGCTGCACCTCTCCGGCTGTCACCCAGCGCGCCGCGGTCGCGACCCCCTGAGAGAACCCGAGAACTGTCACGTGGGCATTCTCAGCGCGGCGAGCATTCTGGAGCCGGTCGAGGTAGGCCACGTAGTCCTCGATTTCGTGCGCTCGGTCTTCGCGGGTCATCCACGTAGCCCCCACCGCGGAAGTCGGCCCGTGACGCCCCGGCTCCAGGCCGATGTAAAATCTGGACAACCCCTCCGGCGCAATGATCCTCCGGGTCCCATCGTCGATGGGATGAAAGCGTCGAATGAAACGCGACGCCAGCTGCTTGTAGCCGTGTAAGACGTGCCAGATCTCGCTCGGGTGTTCGATGTCCCCACCGAGTTCCCAATACCTAGCCTGCCGGGTGATCTCGATGTGGTGCTCAACGGCTTTCGTCGGACCTCGTGTTTCGGTCATACCGGCTCCACGACTGGTACTTCGCGTTCGTCAATCAGCAACCTGCGTAGCTCGCGTCCGAAGCGTCTCTTCATCCGATGCAACAGGAGAAGGGCAACTACGCCGAGTCCGAGAGCGAGCCCCCACCAAACGCCGCGGGGACCCATGTCCGCCCAAAAGCCAAGAGCGACACACGCGGGAAGTCCGACCAGCCAGAATCCGACCAGGTTGAGAAGCATCGGCACGCGTGTGTCCGCGGCGCCGCGAAGTGCACCAGCCGCCACGACTTGCCACCCGTCTACGACCTGGAAGACCCCTGCGATCGGGAGAAGAAGAACAGCCGTGGCGATCACCTGAGGGTCGCGGCTGAAGAATGTGGCCAGCGTTTCCGGCACCGCGAGAAACATCAGGGCCGTGAAGGTCATAAAAGCTGTCACCACAACGAGCCCCGCACCGGCTGACCGCCGAGCGCTCGGCGGATCTCCTCTCCCGACGGCTTGCCCCACCAGGACGCTCGTGGCTTGGGCAACCCCCACGGGGATCATGAACGTGAGGGCCGCGAGTTGGAGGGCGACCTGATGACTCGCGACCGCCACCGTGCCCATGAGTCCCATGAGGAGACCAGCCGCTCCGAACACGCCGTATTCGAGCCACTGCTGACCTCCGATCGGCGCTCCGACACGGAGCAACCGGACGAGGGGGCCCGTCCGGAACACCTCGGGCCTGAACGGACGTATCGTCGGGCGGATCAGCGGCCAGGAAACAAACACGAGCGTGAGAAGCATGAACCACCGGCTTACGCTCGTCGCCCAACTCGACCCGACAGCACCGAGCGCGGGCGCGCCGAGGTTTCCGTAGATGAGCACCCAGTTCAGTCCGAAGTTCACGATGTTTGCCGTGAGCACAGTCCAAACGATAGGCCCCACTCGACCCATGGCCTGCAGGCATTGTCGGAACACGACGAAGCCGTAGAACGGAAATACTCCCGGAATGGCCACCAGAGCATATGCGGCGGCGACGGGAATGACGTCGATCGGTTGTCTGAAGAACGTCAGGAGCGGACCTGCGGGTATGAGCAGCACCGATCCAAGTACCGTCAGTCCGATCGCCAGAACCAACCCTCGTTGAACTCCCCGAGCCACTGCGACATCGTCGTCCGCTCCCACAGCCTGAGCAATGACCGGGTCGAGGGCGAATAGCACGCCCATACCGAAGACGGCAACGCCGAAGAAGTAAAGATTCCCGATCGCCACGGCCGCGAGGTCAGTCGCAGAGACTCGGCCAACCATGACGGTATCCAACGCCCCCATGGCCATGAGGCCCAACTGTACCAGCACGACAGGAGCCGCCAATCGGCCGAGTTGGACCACGTCCGCGCGCCCCGGGCGATACGCCCGAATCGGGACACGTGCGCCGACCGGTGGCATTGTGGGGAAATCTCCCGTCACGGGCGCTCCAAGGGGAAATGTACTAAAGGGTTGTTCGGGCAGACTGCGAAAACCCCTCAGTCCGTGTGGGGTGCCGTCGGATCCCCTCTGACCGCGCGCAGGCGGCGGTCCTTTCTGACCTCTCGGAACAGCTCGGCTTCATCGTCCGGTGGCGCTTTCAGCTCCGCATGAGAGCCTTCTGAGAGCATGAAGAAGGTCACCCAAGTTCCGGGGTTTCCGAGCCAGAACGCGATGAATCGGCTCATGCTCTGAATGCCGCGACGCTTCTGTTCGAAGTACACGACGTTCGCCACGGCCCACACCACGGCGGTCACCGTCGCTTCGAGTAAATACCCTGCTTCCGGGATGTCGAGCACATAGGTCATGTCACAACCCGCGAGGAACGGCACGAGTGACCCTATGAGTCCGCGGAGGCTCCATCTCAGGCCCGATTTCATTCTCCTGTCGCTCAGATTCCCCTCCCGTGTTCAACCCTCACCCGTCATCACCTTGGGCCCCGACGTTGCCGCCGAGATGCGTACCCCCGAAGATTGGCGCGTTCCCCGCTCCTCCTCGGAAGGGTCGTCATGTCCTACGAATCTCCCGGTGCCCGTCTTCGACGCCTGTGGGCGCAACTGTCTCCCCTCCCAGGGGGCAAGTGGTTGTTTTCAAAACTTCTCGGCCTGATGGTCCCCTACACGGGGCGACTCGGACCGACAGTGCTGCATTTCGGGCCCGGCCACGTTCGAGCGCAACTGAAGGAGCGGCGTTCCGTGCGTAACCACCTGCGCTCCGTCCACGCGATGGCCCTCGCCAACGTCGGCGAACTCGCGACGGGTCTCGCGGTATTGGGTGCGATGCCCTCCACGGTCCGCGGCATTCTCACCGGATACAGCATCACGTACACGAAGAAGGCGCGCGGCGTGTTGATCGCCGAGTCCAAATGTGCGATTCCCGAAGTGACCGACTCAGTGGACTACCAAGTGGAAGCGATCATCCGCGATGCCGAAGGCGACACCGTCGCAACCGTAAACGCCACCTGGCTCCTCGGCCCGGTGAAGACGCGGGACTGACCGCCGATTATGGACTTGCACACGCCGCTCACCCAGCACACGGGGATCGAAATTCCGCTCATTTGTGGCCCGATGTATCCGTGCTCCAACCCGGAGCTCGTGGCCGCCGTGTCCGAAGCCGGGGGCCTCGGGGTCGTACAGCCTGTCTCCCTGACTTATGTGCATGGGCACGAGTTCAGGGCCGGGCTGCAACTCATCAAGGCAACCACGGACAAACCGATCGGCATGAACGCGCTGATTGAAGCATCCTCCAAGACGTACCACGAGCGTATGGTCGAGTGGATCGATACCGCGCTCGAAGAAGGAGTACGCTTCTTCATCACCTCGCTCGGCAAACCGAAATGGGTCGTCGACCGGGTCGCACAGGTCGGTGGCATCGTCTACCACGACGTCACAGAAAGAAAATGGGCCGAGAAGGCGGTGGACTCGGGCGTGCACGGACTCATTGCGGTCAACAAGCGAGCGGGCGGACACGCTGGCCCCCTCGGACTGAGGGAGGTCCTGGATGACGTGGGCGATCTCGGCCTGCCCGTGGTTTGTGCAGGAGGCGTGGGTCAGCCTGCCGATTTCGCGCGCGCCATGAGCCTCGGGTACGCCGGTGTCCAGATGGGCACCCGCTTCATCGCCACGCAGGAGTGCCGCGCCAGCGCACCCTACAAACAGGCCATTCTCGATGCCCAGGAAGACGACATCGTCCTGACTGAGCGGCTGACAGGGATCCCGGTCGCCGTCATCAACACCCCCTACGTCCGCAGCCTCGGGACGAAGGCCGGCCCCCTGGCTCGGTGGATGTTGCGGGGGCACAAGACGAAACACCTTATGCGAGGCATTTATGCCTTGAAGTCGACTTGGGAACTCAAACGCACCTCGCTCGACGAAGAGGGCCGAAAACAGTATTGGCAGGCGGGTCGGTCCGTGGCTGGCATCAACGACGTCCTACCTGCTTCCGAGATCGTAAATCGATACGCCGAGGCCGCCCGGGCGGCCCCAAAACCGGAGACACCATGAAGCGGATACACCTGTGGGCTTTCTTCGCTGCCCTCACCGTCGTCGCCACTCCAATTGCGGCCCAGGAAGGCCTCAAGGTCTACATCTCAGCTGACATGGAGGGCGTGGTGGGAGCGGTCACGAGTGACCAACTGGGCCCAACTGGGTTCGAGTACCAGACCTTCCGACGCATCATGACGAAGGAAGTGAACGCTGCGATCGCGGCGGCCCGGGAGATGGGCGCCACAGAGATCCTGGTCTCCGACTCTCACGGAAACGGAGAGAACCTCCTCATCGAAGAGCTCCCGCAAGACATCGAGCTCATCCGCTCGTGGCCGCGACCCTTGATGATGATGGAGGGCATCGATGCTTCGTTCGACGCCGCCATCTTCATCGGGTACCACTCGAGCACAACGAACACGCGCGGCGTCCGCGCGCACACCATATCGAGCGGGAACTTGACGTCCGTCAAACTGAACGGCATGCCCATGATGGAAGCGAGCATCAACGCCGCCATCGCCGGCGACTTCGGCGTGCCCGTGATCATGATCTCGGGTGATGATGCTGTCGTCGAAGAGGCCCATCAGATCATCGGCGACATGGAAGGCGCGGTGGTCAAAGAGAGCCTGGGCTTCCACTCCGCCCGAACGATCATGCCGGAAGCCGCCTACGACCTCATCGGTGAGAAAGTTCGGGCCGCGCTGGGCCGCCTCGACGACTTCACGCCCTACGTCATGGACGGCCCCGTCTCCCTCGACATCTCGTTCAAGAACTACATGCCCGCGGAGTTGATGGCGTACCTACCCAACGTAGAGCGTGTGGACTCGCACACGATTCGTTTCATTGGAGTCGACATGACGGAGATCTCCAAGTTCATCGAATTCACGACGTCATACGGGGTGGGTATCACGCCTTAGGCACCGGCAACTCAATCCAGTCCGCAGACTTCAGATCGCCGATCCATAAAAACGGTATCTCGCCATCGCCCATCGTAGAACTGTGCGATCCGGTTCCGTGTCCCGACGATTCGGAATTCCTTGACGCGGCAGGCATCCCAAGTGTCCCAGGTCGGCACTTCCCGCTCGAACGTGGCCTCGTCCGTGGCAATCCCCTACCGGTAGATCTCGGCGACGGATGACCAATCGTCGGGGGTCATGGAACGGAGCCTGATGGACATATCACCTCCCTTCGTAGAAGCAGCAGATGCGGAGCGAGCCGGACACACGGTAGCTTGTCTCTGGTAGAATCGACCACCCTCAAACCGACGCGTATGCAACCCATCGAACCAGCGGCAACTGACGGCTCTTTGAGAGCGCAGATGTACGAAGTGATCTTCGGGAATGATACTGGCCCCGGCAAATTCTTCGATGTCGTGCTCATCGTCGCGATCCTGCTCAGTATCCTGATCATCATGCTCGAGTCGGTGCAGTCTCTGAGCAGTGATTATTCGGCCTGGTTCGTTGGTCTCGAGTGGTTCTTCACAGGGATCTTCACCGTGGAGTACGCACTTCGCATTTGGTCCGTGGAAAAGCCGAGCCGGTACACCTTCAGCTTCTTCGGCCTGATCGACTTACTGTCGGTCATACCTACTTACCTGAGCCTTTTCGCGCCCGGCGGGCAGGTACTCGTCGTTATCCGAATCCTGCGCGTCATGCGGGTGTTTCGAGTCCTGAAGCTCGGGCGATACATGGGCGCGGCGTCGGTCCTTTCCACTGCGCTCCGCGCCTCCCGCTTCAAGATCTCCGTCTTCTTGTTGGCCGTGCTGAACATCGTCGTGGTGGTCGGCTCACTCATGTACTTGATCGAGGGTGGGGAATCCGGCTTCACGAGCATCCCAAGGGGGATGTACTGGGGCATCGTGACGCTGACTACCGTAGGGTACGGCGACATCGCTCCGGCTACCCCGATCGGTCAAATGCTGGCCTCCGTGGTCATGATCTTGGGTTACGCGATCATCGCAGTACCGACTGGTATTGTCACTGCTGAGATCACTGCCGCGCGCTTACCCGAAAGGACGGAGGACGCGAGGCTTTGCATTACCTGCGGATTCAACGAGCCGGATGCGTCAGCCATGTTCTGTCGTCGCTGCGCGTCCCCGTTCGCCTAGGCCTGAAAGGGCGCACTGGCCCAAGCGTACCAGATCACATGAGATGCCTGCCCCGCGCTTCCGCCCTGCCCGCCCCTCTGCTGGCGGCTTCATGCGGACTTGCCGGACCCGCCATCCCTGGGGGCTCGCGAACTGCGAACCCACCCGGGCGCAACAAATGGTCGATCTACTGAATCACATGAGGGAAGAAGAAGGCCTCTTCCCTCTTCGGGTCGACCGCCGACTGATCGGAGCGGCTCAGACGCACACGAAAGACATGGCGTACAACGGATTCGTAAGGCATGACGGATCAGACGGGAGTCTGACGGCGTACCGGGTGGATCAGGAACGCTACCCGTGGCACTTCGTGTCCGAGAACACATCCGGTGGCTTTTCGTCAGCGTCGGCGACCTTCGCCGCATGGGAGGCTTCTCCCAGCCACCACCGCAACAACATCGACCCCGGTGCCGAGCACATCGGAGTGGGCTACGCAGAGAACGGCGCCACGGCCTTCCACGCCTATTGGGTCGTCGTATTCAGGGCGTCCCCGGAAGCCCCTCTCACCCCTCCGGGGGGATGCCATCCGTGGGGCCGTCGCCGTGGCCCAACGTTGGGTATATCCAGGCTAGGATTGCCGCAACCGGTAGTCCCAGGACCAACCCGACTCGAACCAGATCCGAGAAGAGTCCAGGAAGCGCGAAGAGCCGCTTAGCCCAATCGGTGACGGGAAGGATCAGGACGGTAACCACGACGTAGATCGCCAAAACGATGACGACGCGACACATCGGCCGATCCTTCAACGCGCGATGTCTACGAAGAAGCCTGAGATGGCTGAAGTCAGCCCGCCCGGATCTTCGATGTAGATGAATCCACGCCCCAGCCGCGCGGCCGTGAGACCTTGGATCGCCTGTCCGACAGCCCGTTCGGGCGCCACCCGTATATCCTCGGTCTTGTCGAGTTGGTTCATCCGTCCTGGCTACCGATCTGGAGCGGGAGAGGTCTTGTGGACGCCCAAAGTTGCTCCACTCGCTTCATCAGCGCGAGGGCCAACCCATGGCGCCTATCCAGCCGGGGGCTGCGGCGTGAGATCGGATCCGCGCAACGGGCCAACGATCTGTTCACGAGCGACGTCCGCGGGGCCCGGCTCGGCAACTCGAGGCATCGGTGCAGACTCGTGCTTGAGGCGGTCAGAGGCACTACCGGTGCCCCAATCGGACACCTCTGCGTCCCCAGAGTGTGTGAAGTGCTTCTTGAAGAACGACGTGGCGTCGTCGACGAGCGAGTACATTACCGGCACCAAGATCAAGGTCAAGAATGTGGCGAACAGAATGCCCGCGATGATCGCAACGGCCATCGGCCCCCACCACGCCGCCTGTTCTCCGCCCCAGTAAAGCTGCGGATTGAGGGAGCCATAGAGACCGAAGAAGTCGAAATTCAATCCGATCGCAAGCGGCACAAGGCCGAGCGCAGTCGTGGTCGCGGTGAGCACCACCGGGCGGAAACGAGTCTTCCCACCCTGCACCAAGGCCTCACGTCGATCCATCGCATCACGTTCCCTCAGGATGTCGATGTAGTCAATGAGGATGATGGCGTTGTTCACCACGATTCCGGCCAACGAAATAATGCCGACACCCGTGTTGATGATGCCGAACGGCATCCGGAAGATCAGCAGACCAATAAACACACCGGCGATCGACATGATGACCGATGTCAGGATGATGACGGGTTTCACGACCGAATTGAACTGACTGATGAGGATGAAGCCGATCAACATCAACGCCGTCAGGAATGCACCTCCTAGGAACGCCGTCGCCTCGTGCTGCTCCTGAGACTGGCCCGTGTACCGAAGGGTGTACCCGGGAGGCATCGTCTGGTCGAAGTCCGCCAAAGTCGCCTGGACTTCGGCAAGCACCGCGTTATTGGCGTAGCCCGCAGCAACATCCGAAGAGATGGTCGCCATTCGGGTTTGGTCCTTCCGTCGGATCGCACCGGCTCCCTCTTCAACACTCCAAGTCGCAACGGATACGAGCGGCACCTGAATGCCACCCTCCGCCATGACGGTCAACTCACGGAGCCCCTCGAGCTCCTGTCTGTACCCCTCGGCCAGCCGGACGATGATGTCGTATTCGTCGTTTCCGGTACGGTACTTAGCCGCCTCGACCCCGTTGATCGCCCCACGGATTGCCCGGCCGACCTTCAACGTGTTCAGGTCGTACAGAGCTGCCTTTTCACGATCGACATCGACTGAGAGTTCAGGCCGCGCATCGTCCATGTCACTCTCGAGCCCAACGAGCATCGGATAGACCGGTGCACCCTCGAGGATATCAAGCACTTCGGATGAGAGCGCTTTTAGGATCTCCGCGTCGTCACCCACGATCTCGATGTTCACTGGAGCACCCTGGGCCGGCCCGTCCTGCACTTTGTCGACGGTCACTATTCCGCCCGCAACCGCACGCCCAACGCTCGCCTGCATGTTCGCGAGAATGTCGAACGCGTCCTGCTCGCGGTCCTGGAAATCGACCAGCGACACCGACAGTCGACCTCCCTCCGGCCCCGACGGGCCGCCGCCCATCGGGTTGCCACCGCCACCGCCACCGCCCGTTACCGCGACCACGGACTCCCAGTCGTCCTGTCCGCTCATGGCCGCAAGTTCAGCCTCGAGTCCGAACACGATCGAATCCGTCACCGCGGCACGTGTGCCCACAGGCGTCTCTACGTCGACAAGCAACTGTGTCGGTGGCATCGACTCGGGGAAGTATTCGACCCCTTTGCTGAACATGCCGAAGACAATCGCCGTCGCTGCGAAGCCAGTGAGCGTACCGCCAAGAATGACCAGCCGGTGATTGAGCGCCCACCGCAACGATGTCTCGTACTTGTCGATTATTGCCGGCAACGCGACGGTCTGGAAGCTGCGCGAGAGGCCTTCCAGAACGAACTTGTACAGGGCCCAGAGTCCGACACACGTCGCCGCGAGAAGGCCAGCCGACAGTGGATTGATCCCCGCGATAATGAGGAACAGCAATCCTGCGGAAGCCATGAGCGTCCAACGCATGGCTGGCCGCATGGCTGTGCGCTCTTCACTGTCCAATTTCATGAACATCGCGCACAAGGTCGGGACGACTACGAGCGCGACAAAGAGCGAAGACGAGAGCGTGACAATGAGCGTCTTGGGCATGTAGCCCATAAACTCACCGACCTCTCCGGGCCAGAACAGAAGAGGGGCAAACGCAGCTAGTGTCGTCGCGGTTGCGGCGATGATGGGAAGGGCGACCTCACCCGTGGCCTTCTTCGCCGCAAGTGTGCGGTCCCACCCTTCCTCCAAGAAGCGGTAGATATTCTCGACCACGACAATCGCGTTATCGACCAACATCCCAAGCGCGAGGATCAGGCTGAACAGCACGACCATATTCATCGAAATGTCCATGACCTTCAGGATTATGAAGGACAAGAACATCGACGACGGAATGGAAACAGCCACGAACATCGATGTGCCGGCTCCCAAGAAGAACAGGAGAACGCCCACGATCAGAATGAGACCAGAAATGATGTTGTTTTCCAGACTCGAGACCATGTCCTCGATCTGCTCGGACTGATCCGAGGTAATCGTGGCGGTGGTCGTCGGTGGGAACAGCGGAGCCATGGCGTCGACTTCCGCTTTCACCGCTGCCGCCGTCTCGATGATGTTCTCGCCCGAGCGTTTGATCACGTCGAGCGTCACAACCGCGTCACCGCCCAGGCGAGCGTAGCTGGCTCTCTCCGCAAATCCGAAGTCCACGGTCGCCACATCACGGATGTAGATGGGGCGCCCCTCCTTGATCATGACGACGAAGTCACTAATCAATGCGGGGTCGACGATTTCTCCATCGACGCGCACCAAGTACTTCGTGTCTCCCACGTCGATCGAACCACCGGGGATGTTCACGTTCTCGTTCTGAATCGCTTCGATGACGTCATTCAGAGCCAGTCCGTAGTACTGCAGTTTGCTGAGGTCGACGTCGACTTTGACCTCTCGTTCCAGTCCGCCACGTAGGTCCGCTCGCAGCACAGACGGGAGCGTCTCAATGCGATCCTGGAGTTCTTCCGCGAGCTCTTTCAGTCGGACGAGGCCATACTCACCTGAGAGATTGACCTGCATGATCGGGATTTCGGAGAAGTTGAACTCAACGATCGTTGGCTCTTCCGCATCCTGGGGCAGATCTGGCTTCGAGAGATCGACCTTTTCACGGACCTTTTGAATTGCAGCGTTCAGATTCACCGAAGGGTCGAACTCTGCTACGATGCTGGAATAACCTTCGATCGAGGTTGAGGTCAGGTCCTTCACTTCACTGATCGTCGAAAGATCCTCTTCGATGATCCGCGTGACCTGACTCTCAACATCTGCCGGTGACACACCTGGATACACGGTGTTCACCGCGATGATCGGGATGGCCAACTCCGGGAAGGACTCTTTCGGAGTCGCCTGGTACGAGAGTCCCCCCATGAGCATGATGATCACCAGGAGCACCATCACCGACGTCTTGTGCTCAACGGCGAAGCTTGTGGGCCGGAACTCCTTGAAACGCTCAAGGATCCGACCATTACTCTCGGGGGGTGCCCCGCCTTCGTCCGGGGGGCGCTGTGTTGGGTCTGTCATGCCGCTTACTCCCGCTCTCGTACAACATTGACGCGATCCCCGTCAGCGACAGATTTCTGCCCGACGACAACGAGGAGCTCTCCCGCTTCAATTCCCTCTTCGATCACGACGAGATTATTGCGTGTCGGGCCGAGCATAACGGGCCGGACCTCGGCGACGGTGCCTTCGTTCCATTCCGACACTACAAAGGCGACATACCCCTTTTCCACTCGGACCAGAGCGTCTTGGGGAACAACAACGGCGTCGACCACCTGCCGGCGTGTCACCGACATGTTCGCGACCATCTGAGGCTTGATCATGCCTTCATCGTTCGCGACGATGACCTCGATCATAAACGTCCTAGTGCTCGCCTCGACCGTGGATCCTACGTGGTGGATCGGCGCGCTGAAGATCTCATCACCGAGCACGTCGAATGTCAGCGTGGCGACGGCGCCGACGGCCACGTCGGTGGCGTACCGCTCGGGCACACCGGCAACGACCTTCACTGGGTTCAGGTCTACCAACCGTACGACGCTTTGCCCCGGGTTCACCATCGAGCCGATTTCCACGTGACGCTCTTCGATCATTCCGGAGAAGGGCGCCCGGATCACTGTCCGCGCAAGGCGTTCCTCGAGAGCTCTCGCGTTGGCAGCATTCTGCTCGGCTGCATACTTGGATTCCAGGTACGCGATCTCTGAGCCGACTTGGTCGTCTTCCCAAAGCCGCTTGCGGCGCTCCCACGTCTGCGACGCCAGAGACGCAGCGGCTTGCGCTTGCTCGAACTGCGCGGAGAGCAGCCGATCGTCGATCCGAGCGATCGGGTCACCCTCTGAGACCCGCCGTCCCTTGTCAACGAAAAGTTCGCGGATGACCCCACTCTCTTCCGCCGCGACCATCACGTCCTGATTTGCGAGAACCGCCGAGGTCAACCGGATGTCGTCGACGAAGCTCTGCGGTACCACTCGCTGAGTCTCGACATTGATCACCCGGACAAACTCCGCTGCTGTACCGGCTCCGTCGGTCGCGTCGGCCTCAGCTCCACCGCATCCTGCCACCGCAATCGTTCCGGCAACCGCCAGCATCCCAATCATCCGCATCCGCTTCATCTCTATTATCTCCATGATGGCTTTCATGGCTTAAGTCCACCTAGAACCGGTCGTTGGCCGCATCGACGTCCACCAAGGGCACCCGGCCCGTGGCTTCGTCGAGCTGCGCCCGAGCAACCAAGTAGTCGTATACAGACTGAGCGTAGTTGAACTCGCTCTGCCTCAATGCCACCTCTGCATCGGTCAACTCGAGCTGGCTCGAGATGCCCTCTCTGTACTGCGCACTCGCGATCTCGAAGCCGCGGTACGCCTGCTCCACCGCCCGTCGTTGTGCACGCGCCCTCAGACTGGCTTCCTCAGTCGATTCAACCAGGCCCTTCACCTGCGAGGTCGCTCGATCGAGCCCCTGTGCCGTCTGTGCTTCGGCTTGCCGCACCAGCGCCCGCTTCTGGTCGATGCGGGCGTCCCGCTTGAATCCCTGAAAAATAGGGATGCTCACGCGGAGACCGACGAGCCGCGAATACGCTCGCTGACCGTCCCCTCGCGCAAAGAAATTCGGGCTGCCGTTGTCCTGTGCGTTAATCACGTAGTTGCCCCAGAGCGTCACCTCTGGCAGGTACTGCACCTGCTCGAGCTTCATCTCGGTGCGAGCAAGCGCCTCGTTGAGTCCGAGTTGACGAACGTCGGAGCGAAGCTCTACAGCCGATCGCAGCGCGGCATTCTGAGACCCGGCGTCTTCGAAACCCATGAAGGACAGAATCTCTTGGTTCGCAGGCGAATTGGCCGAGAAATCGTCGAGGTTCATCTCTGCCAATTCCCCGAGGACCGCGACGGATTCTTGGTTCGGTTCATCCAGCTCGACCGCCAACAGGCGGCGAGATTGCCGGGCCGCGTTCTCCGAGCGTCTCAGGTTCGGCTCCAGATTCGCCAACTCGACCTCAAGGCGGAGCACGTCATACTCCGACGCCATTCCCCCGCGATACAGGGCCTGAGTCTCCGTGAGTGACTGCCTGACTCGATTCACCGAGTTCTCGGTAAGCCGCTCCTGCTCCTGCGCCAACAGCAGCTGGTAGTACGCGACCCTGACCCGAGTAACAACAGCCTGAGTCTGCCCACGCACGGACTCCTGCTGGAGGTCCTCGAATCGGCCAGCCGCACCAAGGGCAACGAAGACGCTGGGCCGGAAGATCGGCTGCTCTATACTGAGCGTGGAGCTCCACTGATTGTCCGCACCGAACCGGACCCCGATGTAGTCATCGGGCCCAGCGGCCGGATCGAAGATCTGAGCCGGGAGGAAGTTCACCGTGGGTGACACATTTCTCGTATAGCCTGCGTTCAGGTCAACCGTCGGATAAACGTTGCTCCAAGCCTCGGACACCCGCTCTTCAGCCTCCTGAAGCCCCAGCCGGGCAGAGATGACGTCTCGGTTGCTGCTCAGGGCTCGCCGGACGGCCTGCTCCAGACCGAAGGTCCGTTCCTGGGCGTCTAGCGACGCGCCGTCGGCGAATAGCCCCCCAAGCAGGAGGGCCGCTAATGCCAGCGGACGCGCGAATGTCCACCCATCTATGTCATTCATGCCTGTTTCCATTCGTGTAGTCACCCTTCCACCGCCGCTTCGTCATTGATGTATTGGATCGACAACTGCTCGGAGAATTCGTCAGTCGCGACGCCGCGCATCATTCTGGCGCCCGACTCCTCGAAGAGCCCTCGAAAAGCTTCCTCTTCAATCGGGAAGTGCCCCTGGTGATACAGCTGCACCAAACCGTGCGCGTGCGCCCACATGGTGAGCGACGTCTGCACCGGATCGGATTCCTTCAGAATGCCTGCGTCCATGCATTCGCGGACGCGATCAATCCAGAACTGGTGGATCGCACACCCCATGGCCTCGATGTCCTCCGGAAGCTCGTCCATCCCGATCTGTCCCGGCCCAGAGAACATCATTCCGTACCACCGAGCATTTTTGAGAGCGAAATCGAGGTAGCCCTCACCCGCCGCGAAGAACCGATCCAGCGGTGTGGGCGCTTCCAGCGCTCGGTACATGTTGGTCATGAAGGCGCGGTGCGCTTCCCGCATCACGTCCGCTAGGACGTGCTCTTTCCCTTCGTAATGCCGGTAAAGCGCCGGCGCCGTAACCCCAACCTCCCGTGCGAGTTTTCGCATGGAAAACCCGTCGAGCCCGTCCTTCAAATAGAGATTGACAGCGGCGGCGAGGATTGTTTCTCGTTGATTAGACATGGTGAACACCGTAAACAAGACTGAAAACTAGGTCAATGACTGCCATGCCACAGGGGGGTAACGGTGTTTAGTTCCCAATGGTGCAAGCGATGCATGACACGTCAACGAATCGGGTGTATCCTCACCACTTTCAGCGTGGATCCAACAATGATTCCCGCACCGATCCAGGTCCAAGCGTCAGGCACTTCAGCAAAGAACATCCAACCCCAGAATGCCGCAAAGACGATCTGCAAATAGCCCACCGCCGACGCTCGTCCGGCACGTTCAGTGCGAAATCCCCAAGTGACCCAGAGCTGCCCGACGTGGGTCGCCACGCCCATTACGATCAGCAACACGACATCAACTGCAGAGGGCATGACCGGGGCCCGCAACACGAAGGGGAAGGAAAGCATGCAGGTAATCCCCGAGAAATAGAGCACAACAAGCAGCGGCGGATCGTTCTGAATCTTGCGGATGGTGACGTATGATCCGGCTCCGAACGTTGCGGCCAGCAGGCCTGCGGCGACAGCCAAGCTGTCCAGCGATCCGGAAGGTCCAAAGAGGAATTCCGGCCGGGCCACAACAACCACTCCAGAGAGGCTCACAGACACGAGAAGGACCTCGGCCCACCCCAGGTGTTCTCTCAATACGACTGCCGCCACCAGGGCAGTGATCACGGGATTGAGAAAGAAGATCACGGTCGCGTCCGCGAGCGGCAAATGGACGACCGAATAGAAGTAGCACACCAACGAAGCGAAGCCGAAAAGCCCCCGATGTACAAGGAGCCTCGGCTCGGTCGCCCGGAAGGAGCGCCCCTGACGCTGGAGAGCGAAGGCAGCCAAGGCGAGCACCACGAGGGAACGGCCGAAGACCAGCTCAAAGAGCGGAAGACGGGACCCAAGCAGCTTCGCGATCGCGCTCATGACGGAAAACGCGAGGGCCCCGGCTGCCATCAGCCGAAGCCCTCGCGGGACGTCCCGAACGATCCGCGGCATCCTCACGACGCCGTCACGCCCAGCGGACTACAATCGGAAACGGGGTCAATCGCGCTGCAGCGAAACGGACACAATTCGGTCTCCACGAGTGATCGCGTCCACCACGTCCATGCCCTCCACAACCCATCCGAACACCGTGTACCCGCCGTCCAGATGTGGAAGGCGCGAATGGGCGAGGAAGAACTGCGAACCCTCCGTGTCCTTCCCGGCGCTGGCCATGCCGATCGAGCCACGTTGGTAGGGCAGCGTGTTGAATTCGCTCGTGATCTGGAAGCCCGGGCCGCCCCCGCCCGTCCCTCCATCAACATCCCCACCTTGCACTACGAAGTTCGCAATCACGCGGTGGAATGGACTGTCACCGAAGCCACCTTCTTCGGCCAGCCTTGCCATCGTCTGTACCGTATGTGGAGCCTCTTCCGGAACCAAGCGCACGACAAAAGAGCCACGGTCCGTTTCGAACCGGAGTCCCGGGGCGTCGCCCAATTCACCGAGATATTCCCAGTCGATGACGGTCGGATCATAGGGAAGATCGACACTCCCTCGTCGGATTTCCTCGCCGTCGGACTCGGTATCGACCTCCACCACTTCACCTGTCAGCGTCTCAAGCCCACTCGCAGCAATACTACGAATCACCGCGGCCGGGTGGTCAAGCGCGTCGCGAAGGAGCCCTTCGGCCTCCGGAGCCTGGACCATCGCGACCAGACGGAGCATTTGTGCCGCCCGACGCGGATCTCCACCCGCGAGCCTACGCTCATATGCGGCGACTATGACATCAGGCGCCCCCATGTCGCTGAAGGCACTTTCGACGAGGCGCTGCCCAGCAGTGAACTCCGCGTTGGGGTTGCCTGACAGCACAGCATTCGAAAACAAATCGAAATAGGTAGCGGCGAGGGCCGGATTTCTTTGATCCGACACCCATCGGTCCGAGAGAGCCAAGATGGCCGCAGCCGTGACTTCCTCCGCGGGGGACGCGACAGCCCGCCCCAGCCGATCGAGGGCCTCGGTTCCACTCAGGAAGCCCAGTGCGTTCAACCCAATGGCCCATCCACGCGTGTCGTCTGCAGAGAGTGCGTCGACCCAATCGAATACGACTTCTCGCTCGTTTTGTCTCGCAAGAACCGCGAGAAGGGGTTCCACCACGATGTGACGCTGGGGGTTTACCTCTACCCATGTTTTGAGCCGAGCTAAAGCGCTCGGTGGCTGCATCTCAGCAGCGAGCACCACCGCTGCCCCAAAGGCCACATGTTCTACCGGGGCGTCAAGCGTCGCGATTAGGGCTGCGCGGCTCTCGTCCGTGAGCGGACGTCCTCCAAGTCCCGTCAACGCCTCGACACGTGTGCGCCAGTCGGCGTTCCCAGTAGCCCACGCCAAGAGCCTGCCCGCGTCATCCGGTGCCTGAAGCTTCCCAAGAGCCTGCACCAGGTACATGGCCGCTGGATCAGCTGAGCCCAATCCATCTAGGGCTTCGCGCACACGGGCCGCTCGTGGCGACCAATTCTGCGTCGCATTCGTCCGGCCAAAATAGTATGCAGCTCCGCGCCTGACATCGCCGTCCGAATGATCGAGGTGGGCCAAAAGAACGTCCAAGGCATCTCTCGACTGGATCTGATGTACCGCACCGTTTACCGACAACGCCAAGGCGCGACGGGCTTCGTGGCCGGTGGCGATATCGGCACCAAGCAAGACTTGTGTGGCCTCGTCCGCAGGTATCTTGCCGAGCGCTTCCAAGACCCTATCGACCACACCGTCGTCGCTCTCCGACCCCAGCGCATCGCGCAGAGCAGGAACCGATGCGTCGAGTCCGAGCTGACCGATGGCAAACGCGGCATCTCGCCGCACGCCTGGGTCCGGATCTTCCATTAGGGTGACAACGAGCGCATCCAGGGCGTCCGGGTCCTGCACAGACCCGAGTGCAAGCGCCGCCCGAGCGCGGACGTCGGCTCGTTCGTCCGATAGCATCACGGCCAGTGTGGTGCCGTTCCGATCTACCTGAAGATCAACGATCCCCTGCAGACCGACGTCATGCATGAGACCGTCCCCATCGCGAAGATCGAGAGCTTCAGCCCGACCTGCCCGACTCGCATCGCAGGCGTTCAACATGAGAACGACTGAGACAGCCAAGCCAGCAGGCACCCAGTGCCCACACTGGTTCAACGAAGATCGTGCGCTCATCGAATGACTCCCTATTGTGGTTCGGCGTCCCAAGTCTCGCCTCCAGTGGAGAGGCCGACAAGAACGAGCGCGAGCAGCTCTCGACGTAGACGCTATGACGGGCCATCCCCACCGTTGTGTCGCACTCCCCCCAAACATGTCAGGGCCTTCTCACCGCATTTTGTCCGTGGCTGGACGATTCACTGGTGAGGCTGGGCGAAGGAATTATAGGGTCGTACTGCGCTGCTCACCGGAGGTAACTCCGGGATTGGGTGCGCTATAGCCGAGACGTTCGCAAAGGAAGGCGCGCAACATCACTGGCGCGGTCATCTCGAGTGACGGTGGCCTCAGTGCAGGGATCTGATCGCTAGCGACCGGAGTCCAATTCCACAGCGCGCCATCCGTACCCGGGATCGGCGCCGCCCCTAAAGCCCCCGATGATGCCCACGACGAGGCTCCCGATCCAGGAACCCCTGAGCGTCGTTTGCATCAGCAATTCCGCTTGAGGATCGTCTGCGCTGCCGACCGCACCCGTCAAATACAGCACCAAGCCGACCGCAGCCCCAATAAAGAGTCCCCCTGCCAGGCCCGTGCCAAGACCATATCGGAAGCCTTCCGACTTCGTGCGCGGACGAAGTACGTCGAGGCTGTGCATCTCAGATAACGAAACGGGCCAAAGAGCCACGACGCCATCGGTTCGCAGCGATATGCGCTCACCCTGAATCAAAACTGCGATCCCCTCGACCGATATCGCACCCTCTCGCACGACCCGGACAGAATCACCCTCCGTCACCTCTGGCTCCGCTGCAGCCTCCTGCTCTGTTACGACGACCTGTCCTAGGGCGACTTCGGGCGAAGCCACGACCGTCCCGACAGTGAGCGCTACCACCAACGTTAGAGGTGACCGACCCACGCTTTAGTCTCGACCGTGCACAAGACGGGCCGAGCGAAACACCATGTCGGCGGACTGGAGCACCTTGAGGCGCAACCGTGGAGACAGATTTGGCGTCTGGTCGAGAAACGCCTGGACCACATCCGCTGCCTCAGCCGACCCGTGGCCGCCCAGGGTGGCACCGAGCCACCGACCCGGGAAAAAGATGTCCCCTGTGCGTTGAATCTCACCGATCATGTCCAATGCCGGACGAACCAAGTGAAGCGACTCATCTCCCCTGAGCGCATGATGGAGATTGCCGAGACCGGATAACACCCACGGTTCCTGTTCACGATTCGTGGCATCTGCGAGTGAAGCGAAGAAGGCGTCGCGATCCGCCGGGTCCGCTGCCAATGACGGGCGAACGAACTGAAACCGCGCGAGGCGGTCCGCGTTTTGGATCTTCCCTTCCTGCTCCGTCAGGATGTCCTCGAAGCCGTCCACCCTCCGCAACGCGAGGCCATTGGCCAACCCGATCTGGTTCACCTCGGAGAGGGGTAGTCCTTCGACCGACTCCGATCCCTCCCATAGTCGGCGCAAGCGTGCCACACCCTGATCCGTAGTGGCGAGTCCTCTGTAGGACCCGTAGAAGGACGCGCGCGCCGTACGCGGTCGTTCGCTCTCGACGCCAGCCCAAACGATTCCCTCGATCTCCGGCGCCCACGTCCCACGTTCAGCGTCCGAGAGCAGGTCCCAGAACGTCGAAGCGACGTACCCCAGTAACCTCCCGAGCATCAACTCATCGGATTCCGCAGGCAAAGCGTCGAGCGCACTGCGCAGAAATGTCTCCGGGGCGAGCCGCCCTTCGAGCACCTGGTCCCAGAGTATTACCCAGATCGCTCCTCGGGTCAGGGCCTCAGCTGAAGACGCGCCATTCTCGACGAGATAAGTGATACTCGCTTCATCGAGGACGAAGCCTCCATACTCCATGCCGGACCCGTTCGGAAGAATGAAGTCCGCGCTTCCAGCCCCCTCCACCCGAGCCGGAGCCGACCCGAGTTCAAGCGTGGTTAGTTGGCTCTCGCCGATGGAGCCCGAACGCACGTGCAATGTCTGGGGCCACACCCTTCCCTGTCCCGCCGGGTCGGTTTGTGTGAGCACCGCATCGTCGCCGTCCCGGGAAACCGTGATCGTCGGGCGGCCAGCTTCCTCGACCCAAACCCGACTCCAAGAAGACAGGTCCTCAGGAGACTTCCCGTCTAGGATCGCAATTAGGTCGGGCCAGGTGGCATTCCCGTACGCGAACGTGGACAAGTACTCTCTGAGCCCGTCGCGGAACGTCTCTTCCCCCACTCGGGCCTCGAGATGCCGCATCACGATTGGGGCCTTCTGGTAAATAATCGCGCCGTACAACGTGCCAGCGAATCTGAGGTTCTCGAGCGGCTGACGGATCGGATTAGCCCCGTCCGTACGATCGACCCCATAGGCCGACGGATGATGTGCCGTCAGGAAGCGTAGATCGTGGTCGACATCGGGGAACGACGGATGCACAATCTTCGCAGCCATGAAGTTCGCGAAGACCTCTTTTGTCCATACATCGTCAAACCAGTTCATGGTTACCAGGTCGCCGAACCACATGTGTGCCGTCTCGTGCGCGATCACCGAGGCCCGACCCAGCATCTGTCCTTGGGTCGCGGTCTCGTCCAGCATCAACCCGCCTTCACGGTACAGGATGCCACCGGGATGCTCCATTCCGCCGTACTGGAAAGACGGAATTAAGACGAAATCGAATTTCTGGAACGGGTAGTCGATCCCCGTATAGTCCTCTAGCCACTCCACGGACGCCGCGTGCAGCCGCAGGATTTCATCGCGATTCCTCGCGACCTTGGCGGTATCCGTTTCGCGATGGAACATGCGGAAGACGCGCCCGTTGATAACCTCCGATTCCTCCTGGAAGCGTCCCGCGGCCACTGCAAACAAGTACGTCGGAATCGGCCGCGTCTCTAGGAAGTTCGTGGTCTGCCGCCCGTTCAGACGAGTGCCTTCCGCAGCCGGTCCATTCGCGATCACCTTCCATCCTTCGGGCGCAGACACCTTCCACTCAACCGGTGCTTTCAGATTCGGTTGATCGAACAGCGGAAGGGAAAAGTGCGCTCGGTCCGGCACAAAGAGCGCGTAGAGGAACTCGTCACTGCGGTTGAACGCCTCATCACCCACGTCATATGTCAGGTCGACTTCATTCATTGCTCCGTTGCGAAGCAATTCAGCCGAGATGACGACGTGGTCGTTCACCGGCTCCCATGCCGCATCGGTGCCGTTGACCACAACGGAGTGCACGCGGTCTCCGGGGTTCATGAAGTCGATGACGATCGGCTGCTCGTCAGAATCCGTCCAACCGAAGGTTATTAGCGACCTGCCCTGGATCGGATCGGCACGGTCCTCCGGAATATCCAGAGTGATCTTGTATCGAAGGCCCTCGATCGTTCGGGCGCGGTGCTCCGCGAGTTCCCACGGGATTCCCGTATCCGTTGGGATAGGAGCGACATCGCACCCGCAAAGAGCAGCGACAAGCGCGAATAGGGCAGGCAGGGAGGTACCGCGGACCGATACGGTCATGACTTCCTCACGAGGGTTCTATAACCGTGCAGCGCGCACCGCGACACGGACGGATATAGTGCGGTGCCGGAGAACCCCTGCAAAGGTGTCGTATGCCGCCCTGTGGGCCGAGCTAAAGAATCGCGTCGAGGCAGAAGTCGAAGCGCAAGCCCCTGGGTCGCTTAAGCCCCGACGCGGAATCCGTGCGAATGAGGCCGTCGAGGATCGACAGGCCGACTCCGGCCGCGTAGAACCCATCGTCCAGCTCGAACGTATCTCGGACCCCGGCCCACCGACGTACCAGAGCTTTTGAGCCGGTGGTGCACCCCACGATGTGCCGACGCCTACTTCCAGCCCGAAACGCAGATCCGATGGATAGTAGAACCGCCAATCGGGCGCCCAAGGACGACCTGCCGTACTCGTATCCCCGGTCGCGCCTTCACCTACGAGCGAGATACCGCACTGAGCCAGGTTGGGATCAGGCCCCCCCCCAAGGACTCAACGTCAAAGCGCCTCCAAAGAGCGAGCCCTCATCCGCGGTCAGGTTGTCACGGAACGCGAAGCTGTCACTCGCAAGGTGAAATACAGCGAAATCGGTCTCGGTAGAGACGGCTCCATGGTGCTCCGCGACCGCGCAGCGTTTCAGGCAACATCCGCCTGAGATTGTCTGCCGTCACTCGTGTTCTTCAAACCACGGTTCGGGTACCTTGGTCCGCCTTCTCTCCACAAAGGACCCGATGCAGCCACCCCCGAATACCTACTGCCATGCCGCCAAGGACCACCCGTTTCATGGTCCGTATCACGACTTCGAGTACGGCTTCCCCATCGCGGACGATGACAACCTTTTCGGGCGTCTGCTACTCGAGATCAATCAGGCGGGATTGAGCTGGCTCACGATCCTCAGAAAGAAGGATGCCTTCAAGAAAGCATACGCAGACTTCTCCATTGAGAAAGTGGCTGGCTTCGGTGCTGGCGATCGCGACCGACTGCTGTCTGATGCGGGGATCATTAGGAACCGTCTCAAGGTCGACGCTGCGATCTCCAACGCGCAGGCGATCTTGGAGCTTCAGGCGGCACATGGATCATTCCGGAATTGGCTCGATGCGCACCACCCGCTACCGAAGGACGAGTGGGTCAAACTCTTCAAGAAGACCTTCCGTTTCACAGGGGGTGAGATCACAGGTGAGTTCTTGATGTCCACCGGTTACCTACCCGGTGCGCACCATGAGGCCTGCCCCGTGTACGCCCAGATCGCGTCGCTCAGCCCACCGTGGATGCATTGAGTTTCCCTATTCAGCGCTTCCACCCGGCTGGTTGGGCCGGTGGTCCCCATGCTCAGACCATCGGCGCACGCGTCCTGCGCTCCGGAGATGGACCGCTCTACTCCCGTGAACGACTGGTTACCCCGGACGGGGACTTCATAGACCTGGACTGGGGTCCCGACCTAGGACCGTCTGCACCCATCGTGCTCGTCATGCATGGCTTGGAGGGGTCGTCGGCCAGGCCGTACATGAAGAACGTCTGTCGGGAACTTTTGGGCCGCGGCGTCCGCCCGGTTGCCCTCAATTTCCGGGGCTGCAGCGGGGAACCGAATCTCCTTCCCCGTTTCTACCACTCGGGTGAAACGACCGACCCGCGCTTCGTGCTCGAGACACTCAGAGCCCGGCATCCGGATCGACGCTTTGGGGCGATGGGCTTTTCACTAGGTGGGAACGTCCTCCTCAAGATGCTAGGAGAAGCTCCTGACGGTGGATGCGGCCTCGTATCTGCTGCAGTGGCCATGTCCGTTCCGTACGACCTTGCGGCGGGCTGTGCGCTTCTTGAACGCTCTCGCATGGGGCGACTCTACACGTCTTACTTCATGCGATCGCTGCTTGGAAAGGTCGAAGGCAAGGCTGATCTCCTCAGCCCACTCATCGACCTGCCCGCGGTCCGTCTCACCAAGACGATCTGGCACTTCGACGAGATGTTCACCGCACCCCTGAACGGCTTCGTCAGTGCAGCACACTACTACGATGAGTGCAGCAGTTCCGCGTATCTCTCGACCATACGTGTGCCGACGCTCATGCTGCACGCTGAAGACGACCCCTTCTTACCGGCCGCGTCGATCCCCACGGCGGCGGCTGAGAGTAACCAACACATCACATTGGCCCTGCAGGAACATGGTGGGCACGTCGGATTCCTTCAGGGAAGCGCGTGGAGCCCTTCCTTTTGGGGCGACGAAGAAGCAGCGCGTTTCCTGGCCGAGACCCTCCTAGAGGAAGACTAGGCAGGGCCCCACTGCTCGGGCAGCTTCTCTAGACCGGCAGCCGGTCGCGGAAAAAGGCCTTCCCGTGCCACGTCTCACTGGCCGCTCGCTCGAAAAGGCCGTCACGAAACGCCCCGATCTTGGTAAGGGTCGTGTCAAAGACACGGGTGTCTGGGCCAATTGCTCCGGACTCGGCCAGAGCCCGGAAATCTGCGCGGGACAGACTCGAGACCCCGTCATCAGTCCGATACCAGATCGGCGCGTGGTCAATCAAGGACACGCCCATCTGGGCCCCCAACGCGCGCAACTCACGCACAAGCGCGTCGATGGAGCATCCGGACGGAGCTTCCGCGTCTACATCCACGCCGACCAATAGGAAGCGCTTGTCCAGGAGGTCTCTCGAGCACACGAGCGGCACCCCATGGGCTGCCCATCCGTCCAAGAAGTCGTCGACAGCGTCAGAGAAACGCTCAACCTGCTCCTCGGTCAGATCCCCGGTCGCCGGGAATACCCACAAACGACCGTGTCCGGGAAGTTCAGCAAACTCAACTCGCGGCATTAGGCACTTTCCTCAAGACCCGCATCCGAAGCATCCGGAACGGAAGGGGCCGATTTATCCAACAGAATGGCAACCCACCGGAGATCCTGGGTGTTCTCCAACCCAATCTTCATCACGACCGTCAGCGGGACGGATAAGAGGGCACCCAACGGCCCCCAGGCCCATCCCCAGAACAACAATGACAGGATGACCACCAGCGTCGAAAGACCCAGCCGACGACCCATCAAACTCGGCTCGAGGATATTCCCGAACAGCGTGTTCACCATCACGTAGCCCCCGGCCACGACGATTGCGTGGGGAAGTGTTCCGAACAGCACCAGACTGATGAGTACCGCCGGTATCGCCGCGAGAATCGACCCGACCGTCGGGACATAATTGAGCACGAACGCGACGAGTCCTAGAAGCAACGGGAAGTCGAGATCCATGACGTAGGCCCAAAGACCAAGAATGAGCCCGGTCATGAGCGAGACCATCGTCTTGATCCCGAGATAAGTCTGCACCTCGGTGACGACCTTCTTGAGTCGATCCTCGGAACCGGCGTCTTCACCCAACACATAATGGAACTTGGCTGGGAAGACGGTCGCTTCCCCTAGCATGAAGGCCATGATCAGGAACACCAGGAAGGTCGTTCCCAAAAACTGGGCGATGCGCCCGACGGTGCCTCCCACGAAGTCAACGACGTCATTTGGATTGATCAGATCCATCGTGAGGTAGTTGCTGACAGTGAAGCTGGTTTGCTCTTCGAGCCAATTGATGACCGATTCCTGACGGGTCCCCAACACCTCGACATAGCCATCGAGGCTGGCTTGGAACTCGGAAACCGACTGGCTCGCCAGCAAGATCAGGAGCACGACGACCGCCATGTTCGCTAATACCGTGACCAGTGTCGCCACGCCCGCAGGAACGCGGTGCTTCAAGAGCCACAGCATGACCGGAAGAGAGAGCACCGCCAGGAAGAGCGCCAGCGCCGACGGCACCAGAATCGGGGCCGCGAACTTCAGGCCATAGACCACAACGACCAAACAGGCCAGGATGAAGAGAAACCTGGCTCCCGGACTCTGTTCGGTGCGGTCGGAAATCATGGATTGTTCGCTGGAAAACGGCTGTCGGGGACGCGCCGGTCGAGCACGCGAACGAAGAATAGCACAGGACGATGGACGACGTACAGCCACCCGACTTCATAATTCCCGACGGCGACGACGAACTTCTCGCACAATGTCGAGTCGAGACCTTCCGAGCCGGGGGGCCGGGCGGACAGCATCAGAACACCACGGACAGTGCGGTACGTCTGGTTCACCTCCCGACCGGACTCCGCACGACGGCCCGTGACGAGCGCAGTCAGCTCCGAAACAAGATGCTCGCCATTGCTCGATTGAGGGCCAAGCTGGAAGAGCGGGTGCGGCGCCGGAAGCCGCGTGTGCCCACGAAGGTCCCGCGTTCCCAGAAGACGAAGAGAGCTGACGCCAAACGGAAAAGAGGGCAGACCAAGCACCTCCGAAAACCTCCCTCCCGCGACACCGACTGAAGCCCGAGAGCGCCCTGTCCGGCAACACCACGCAATCGAATTCGCGGACGATGGGGACAGCGACGCGCTCGCGGCTGAAATTTCGAACATCCCTTCGGGTACCTCGGATGTGAGCGAAGCTCAACGAAGAATCAAAGCTGCGGATGGGGAGATTCTGTGGGCGCAGACCCGGTCCGGCCTCGTTAGAACATGGGACGGACACCCCGACCAAGTGTGAGGACGTCGCGGAAGCCTAGGCACGAGAACGGGCCTGCCGCTGGTCAGCGACAGGCCCGGTATGCCTCACTTCGCAGTGGGCCCGCCAGGGCTCGAACCTGGGACCTACCGATTATGAGTCGGCTGCTCTAACCAACTGAGCTACGGGCCCGCGGAGCGAAAGATACACGCAGCAGCGCCGAGCGGCAGGCCCCATCACTGGATCTTCGGCTAGGGCTCGCTAGCTTGTTTCGCCAGCGCGATCCGTTCCGGATAGCGCAAAAGCGTGCACATGAGAGCGCCCTATGAAAGTGCTCGTGTTGGGTGCGGGCCAAGTGGGCTTCCACCTCGCCAAGCGCCTGTCCGAAGAAAATCAGGACGTCGTCCTGATCGAGTCGGATCCTGAACGAGCGGAATTCGCTTCGCAGCAACTCGATGTGCTCACAGTTGTTGGGAATGGCGCCTCCTTGCCGGTATTAGAAGAAGCCGGCATCAAAGACGCATCAATGCTGTTGTCCGTCACCAGCAAAGACGAAGTAAATCTCATCGCGTGTATGGCCGCCAAGCGCCTTGGCGTTCAGTTCGCGGTCGCCCGGATCTCAAACCCCGAGTATTACGGCCAAGGCTCTGTGCTCTCTCAAGAGCAAATGGGGATCGACCTCATGATCAACCCAGAGCGGGAGTGCGCCCGAGAGACATTCGACCTTCTGCGAAGCGAGATCGCCACAGACGTAGTGCCTTTCGCCGACGGTCGGGTTCAACTGGTGGGGCTCAGAATCAATGACGGCGCGCCTGTGGTCGGCAAGAGTATGGCAGAACTCACCGATAGTTTGCACGGCCATCACTACGCCACAGTAGCCATCGTGCGAGACGGCAAGACGCGCATCCCCCGAGCCGACTCACAAATCGAAGCGGGGGACCAGCTCTACATCCTCTCCCCTACGGCCGAAATTCAAGACATCGCCCCGCTGGCTGGCTACAAACATTCAGAGCTTCGGCGGGTCATGATCGCAGGGGGTAGCAGAGAGGGCGCCTACCTCGCGGAGATCCTCCAAGAGCACGGAATCGAATGCACGATTCTGGACCGAGATCGCCGCCGATGCCTCGAACTCGCGGAACAACTGCCCCGGGCGCTCGTGCTCCACGGGGACGCGACCGACCTCGAGCTTCTCGAAATGGAGGGCGTGGCAGGCATCGACGGCTTCGTTGCCGCCACCAATTACGACGAGACAAACCTTCTGTCGAGCCTGCTGGCCAAGACGGCAGGCGCTCAGAAGGTGGTGAGCCTCGTTCACAAGTTCGAGTATCTGAGGCTCGTACCGAAAGTAGGTGTCGACGCTTCAGTCTCGCCGCGAATGTCGACCGTCAACGCCATCCTGCGGTATGTGCGGCGCGGACGGGTCGTGACGGTCGGCGGACTGACGGGCACGGACGCCGAGGCCATCGAATTCGCGGTGGACGAGGACTCCATGATCGCGGGAAAAACCTTGAAGGAGGTCCACTTCCCCAAGGACGCCGTGATAGGGACGATCATTCGAGGAGATGACATCATCATCCCGCGGGGTGACGACCAAATTTTGCCCGGTGACGACGTCATCGTCTTCACCCTGCCGGCTGCGATCTCCGAGGTCGAGCAGCTCTTCGACTGATGTCACTCTCACGCGTAATCAACGTCATCGGGCTTCTTCAGGTCTTCGTTGCCCTGTCCATGATGCTCGCGGCCGGTGTGGCCTTCATATACGGCGACGGGGACTTCCAAGGCATCCTGTTCGCGGCCGTCCTCACCTTCTTCGTGAGTGGTGCGGCATACCGCGTCACCATGTTTGAGGGTGCGGTTACGGCGCGGGAAGGCTTCGCAATCGTGACACTGGCCTGGGCCGCGACAGCGGCGTCTGGGGCCCTTCCTTACCTCCTTACGGGCACGTTGGAATCACCGGTTGCCGCCTTCTTCGAGGCGATGTCCGGGTTCACAACGACGGGTGCCACCGTCTTCACCGAAATCGAAGCATTGCCACACGGCATCCTGTTCTGGCGGTCGCTCACGCAATGGTTGGGCGGAATGGGGATCATTGTGCTCGTGATCGCGGTGCTCCCATACCTCGGTGTCGGGGGCATGCAGCTCTTCAAGGCGGAGGTGCCGGGTCCCACGCCCGAGCGCCTACGCCCGCGCATCACGCAAACGGCGAAACTGCTTTGGCTTGTCTACGTCGGACTGACGGTGGCGGAGACCGGCCTCTATCTACTCGGCGGCATGTCCCTCTTCGACGCCGTAAATCACAGCTTCACGACACTCGCGACCGGCGGCTTCAGTACCAAGAATGCTTCGATCGCGGGGTTCGACTCAAGTTACATCCATTGGGTAACGATCATCTTCATGTACCTGGCCGGCGTGAATTTCTCACTCCATTTCCGCGCCGCCACAGGTCGTCCGATCTACTTCAAGGATCAGGAGTGGCGCTTCTACACGTACATCGTCGTGTTGTCGGCGGCGGCGATCGCCGTGGTGAACTTCACGTCGGGCGCATATTCGGGCGCCGAGCCCGCCATTCGGGATGCGCTCTTCCAGGCGACTGCGATCATCACGACGACCGGCTTCGTGAGTGCTGACTACGAACTCTGGGTACCCGGCGCTCAGCTGACGCTGTTCGCGCTCTTCTTCGTGGGCGGTATGGCCGGCTCGACCGGGGGTGGCATCAAGACGATTCGTGTCATGCTTCTCCTCAAGCAGACCGCGAATGAAATCCGCCGTCATCTTCATCCGAAAGCGATTTTACTGACTCGAGTGGGGACCAAGGCAGTCAAGCAGGACGTCCTCGCGAATGTGACGGGATTCGTGATCCTGTATCTCCTACTCTGCCTGCTCGGAGCGATCGTCCTCGGCTTCATGGGCATGGACCTGGTGACGGCTCTGAGCGCCAGTATCGCAACGGTTGGCAACGTCGGCCCTGGATTCGGAGGTGTCGGGGCAACTGACAACTACGGGTGGATGTCCGGCCCGGCCCTTGGAGTCCTGTCGTTCTTCATGCTGGTCGGACGGCTTGAGATCTACACGGTCTTACTTCTGTTCCACCCGGAAATGTGGAAGTCACGAAAGTCCTTCCACTAGCGGTCGTCGAGTTCTACTTGGTCCCGTAGAGCCGGTCCCCAGCATCTCCCAAGCCAGGGACGATGTACCCGAGTTCGTTTAGCTTCCGATCGAGCGCCGCCGCGAAGATCGACACATCAGGATGGGCCTCCAGCAAGGCACGCACTCCTTCAGGAGCCGCGACCAAGCACATGAGCGTGATTTTCCTCACTCCTCGGCGCTTGAGTCCATCGATCGCCGCAGCAGCGGAGCCGCCTGTGGCGAGCATGGGATCGACCACGAGGAAGCGGCGCTCTTCGGGATGTTCCGGGATCTTGAAGTAGTACTCGTCCGGCTGAAGCGACTCCTCGTCGCGGGCCATCCCCACGTGACCCACGCGGGCACTCGGGAGGAGTCTCAGAACTCCCTCCACCATGCCTAACCCTGCCCTAAGCACCGGCACGATTACCAATTTTCCCCCGGCTAGGCGAGACCCCACCATCTGCTCGAGCGGGGTCTGAACGTCAGTGGGCTCTTCTGCGAGGTCTCGTGTGGCTTCATACGCCATCAACGTCGAAATCTCGTCCACAAGCTCCCGGAACAGTTTCACCGGGGTATCGACGGAGCGTAGCAGGCCGAGCTTATGCCGAATGAGCGGGTGGTCTACGACGGTAAGGTTAGGCAGCTCGGACATGGTCACCTCTTGATGCGTTCGCCTTTGTCCTCGTAGCGGAAGATCCACGCCCCGAGTCTACCCGACCGGATCCTCCCGGCAAAGTCTCCGTTGGTCGCCGAGTCGAGCGCGGTCTTACCTATTGGGGGCGAAAAGATCTCGCGGACCACGTTCTCTGCGATCACGTCAGGCGTGACGAACTCCATGAGCCCGTGCGCGGTCAAGGCTTCGAAATCGGGAAACCTGAACAAGCCGTTCTCCCCGACGTCGAGGTGCATCCGACTATTCCTTACGAAGCGAGCCGCGCACGATTCGCTCGGGGCGGTCTTCCATCACGGGCCGGGCGACCGCGAGTCCCACCAGTCCGGCGCTACCCAGAATCAGAACGATCTTGTCTCGAAGATCCATCAACCTGTGCGCTCTATTTTAGACTGGACAAGTCCAGTAGGCTCTCGATTTCAAACGCACTCAACTTACGCCACTCACCACTGGCGAGGCGCTCCAACCGCACGCGTCCGAACCTCGTTCTCACCAAACGTTGGACGCCGAAATTTACGGCCAACAACATGCGGCGGACTTCCCGCTTCCGGCCTTCCGTGAGCACCAGCGCCAACGTCGTATCCAACTCACCTCGCTCCACAACTCGGACCGATTTTGGGCGAGCCGGACCGTCGTCGAGCTCCACGCCACGCCGGAGTCGGTTCACTGCGGCCTCGTCCATCACACCCGCAACCACGACTGAATACTCCCTCTCGACCTCACGACTGGGGTGCAGCAAGCCGTTGGCGGCATCTCCGTCGTTCGTGAGGAGGAGAAGACCTTCCGTCGGACGGTCCAAGCGCCCCACGTAGCGCAGCGCGAAGAACTCCTCGGGAAGGACATCGTAGATCGTCCTCCCTCCGTGTGGGTCGCTTCGCGTCGTAAGCACCCCGACCGGCTTATGAAACGCGATCCATTTCTTGGCTTGGATTTCAACCACGACCCCATCCACAGCCACCACGTCCCTTCCCGCGACCACTCGAGTCCCGAGTTCGGTAGTCACTTCCCCGTTTACGGAGACGCGTCCGGCCGCCATGAGACGCTCGGCCTCTCGCCGAGATGCACGACCGGCCCTAGAAAGATACTTCTGAACCCGGATCTCTTCAGTCACCGGCCGACTCAGTAAGAGGCGTCGGGGGCACTAGTGGCCTCTTCGTCGTCGGGCTCTTCGTCGATTACCGGCTCTTCGACGTCAGCTGACTCTTCTTCACCCTCGGATGACTCTTCGACGTCCGCGTCGGCAGCGGCCGCCGTTTTGGCATCTCCAGCCTCAACGACGGCTTCGCCTTCCGCATCGGCACCCGCGTCCTGGGCGAGGCCTTGCTCGGCATCACCCTCTTCGCCTTCACCCAACGCCAGGGTGACCTGTGCAGCTTCCTCGGCGTCATCACCATCGATGCCCAAGGGCAGTCGGTCGCGAAGGATGATCGGGAGCTCTTCCGGCCGCGGCAGATCTTCCAGAGAACGGAATCCAAAATGTTCGAGGAAGTGAGCTGTCGTCCCGTAAAGAAGCGGACGTCCCAGCGCTTCTGAACGGCCGACAATGTCGATCAAGTTTCGGTCCTGCAGTGTACGAATGACGCCTGACGCACCAACTCCACGGATGTACTCGATCTCAAGGCGACCCAATGGCTGTCGATACGCGATGATTGCCAACGTCTCGATCGAAGGTCCGGACAGACGCGTCGAGCGAGGGACGTTGTCGAATCGTTCCAAGTACGGCGCGAATTCCGATCGCGTCAGGATCTGGTACCCGTCCGCCACCTCCCTGAGCTCGAAGGCGCGCTGAGCATCGTCGTACTCCGCCTGCAACTGCTTCAGAGCGGTCTCGACCAAGTCTTCGTCCAGCTGAGAGTCCGCGCGAGCGATCTCGTCAGGGGTAAGCGGAGCGTCGGAAGCGAAGAGGACAGCTTCCACAATCTGTGAAGTGATCAAGCGTCCACTCCTTCGTCGGGCTCGAGTTCAGTGGAGGGCTCGTCGGGAGCCTCGAAATCGTCGGCGAGTTCCTCGGGGAACGGCTCTTCTTGAGCCTCGTTGTTTCGCCGGTACATCCATAGTTCTTGGAAGGGCCGTGTCTGGCGCAAGAAAAGCACCCGTCGCCGAGTCAATTCAAGCCCTGCCAAGAAGGTCATGACGCCGTGCATCTTGTCCTGGAAACCAAACACGAGCTTGTTGAACTCGACTCGGGAGTTGTCCTTCAGGGTATCTAAGATGAGCACGACCTTCTCCTGCATGGAGACGGTACTTCGGTGCGAGATCTGGTGCACGCGTTCCGGCGTCGGCATCTCGACGAGAAGCGCCGCAGCAAAGACCTCATCCCAGCTGGTCTCCAGGGGCAGGTCCGTCTTCGCCGCCTTCGGGCGGGGAGGAATAAAACCCTTCCGGAATCTCCTGGCCCGATCGGCCTCAGCCGCCCTCATTCGCTGCGAGATCTCCCGAATCTGCTCGTGCTCGAGGAGACGTCGGACGAGTTCGGCACGTGGATCTTCGTCCTCTTCGTCCATCGGCCGCGGCAGGAGCATCTGCGCTTTGATACGGATGAGGGTGGCAGCCATCTCCAAAAACTCGCCGGCGCCGTCTAGATCACTGACTTCCAGATTCTTGATAGCCTTCAGAAACTGCTTCGTGATCGTCGAGATCGGGATATCGAAAACATCGATATCCTGAGACCGAATGAGATGAAGAAGCAGGTCGAGCGGCCCCTGAAACCGATCGAACTCGACGAGGAAGAAATCTTCTCGTTCGGCCTTACCCTCAAGAACGGCAAGATTCACCTGGTCACACCCATAAGCGAATGAACGAGTCCGCTAATTCTAGAAAAAAAGTCACCGGCCACATCAGGTACCGAAACGCTCCCGGAGCAAAGAAAAAGAGTGCCATGAGAACCGGAATACCGTACCGGCCGGCTTTACGGTAGCGCAGTGCCGCAGCCTCGGGAAGCAAGTGAGCAACAACGTGCGAACCATCCAAGGGCGGCAACGGAATCAGGTTGAAGAAGGCCAGGACCAGGTTGATGAGAATCCCGTAGAACGCAGCTTGTCCCAGGAGCTCAGTCAACCCACCCAGAGGCCTTACCGTCGCATTGATCTTTACTACTACACCCGAGGCGATCGTCGCCAACACCGCAAGGACGAGGTTCGACACAATGCCAGCCATCGAAACTCGAATGTCACCCCATACCGGATCCCGGTAATTCCGAGGATCCACCGGAACCGGCTTCGCCCACCCGAACAAGAATCCGCTTCCACTAAAGTGCAGGAGCATGGGCACCAAGATCGACCCCATCACGTCGAGGTGGGGGATCGGATTGAGCGTGATGCGCCCGAGGCGGTCTGCGGTAAAGTCCCCTTCTCTGCGCGCCTGCCATGCGTGAGCGACCTCATGCACAACGACGGAAAAGATGAGAACACCAATAAGGAGAATGGCTTCCATAGGGTGATAACCTAACCTCACTCCACCTGTTGATCCCACTGGCTGTCGTTTCTAGCTTTGTGGGCTCGTAAGTAGACAAATCACAGCGCCCCGAGGGACGCATGCCGAACATCAAGAGCGCCAAAAAGCGGATGGTACTGAGTGCAGCAGCCCGGTTAAAGAACCGAAGTGAGCGCCAGAAGATCCGCACGGTCATCAAGAGGGTCCGCCAAGCCCCGAACGCTGAAGAGGGTCAGGCCAACCTTCGTGAAGCCGTCGCGCTTCTCGATCGCGCTGCGACGCGACGCTTGTTCCACCCCAATCGGGTGGCTCGGGTGAAAGGGCAGCTCACACGACACGTGGGTTCGCTCTAACGACCCCCTTCGGGAACGAAAGAGGACCCGGGTGGCAACTGCCGCCCGGGTCCTCTTTTTTTGCCCCTACCCGATCAGCGTTCCCAGACGATCCGGCCCCCGACGATCGTATATGCGGGGCCGCCCTTGAGCGCCCAGCCATCGAACGGCGTATTGCGACTTTTTGAGGCAAAGTTGGAGGCGTCCACCGTCCACTCAGCGCTCAGATCGAGGACCGACACGTCGGCGACCCCACCCGGGGCGAGTGTTCCACCTGGAAGGTTGAACGTCTTCGCAGGGTGACAGCTCATCCGCTCGATCATCGTAGGAAGATCGATGACACCCTCGTCCACGACGCGCGTCAGGATGATCCCTACCGCGGTTTCGAGCCCAACGATGCCATTCGGAGCCTCAGCGAACGGGGCCTCCTTCTCGTCGTAATGATGCGGAGCATGGTCGGTCGCGATGTGGTCCAGTGAACCGTCCGCCAACCCGGCACGCACGGCCTCGACGTCCTCCGCCGTCCTGAGGGGCGGGTTCATCTTGGCCTCGGTCCGGTAACCCTCCACGGCTTCGTCAGTCAGCACAAGGTGATGCGGCGATGCTTCTGCCGTCACATGTACACCACGGGCCTTCGCCTGACGGATCGCGTCAACACCCCAGCGCGTGGAGACGTGCTGAAGATGGATGTGCCCCCCTGTAAGCTCCGCGAGGAGGAGATCACGAATGATGTGGATGTCTTCGGAGGCGTTGGGCTTGCCAACAAGTCCCATTCGTGTGGACATGAGGCCTTCGTTCATCTGCCCCGCCGGAGACAGGCTCAGGTCTTCTGGGTGATCGGCGACGGGAATCCCAAACGACTGCGCGTAGTCCAACGCGAGCCGCATGAGCCCCGACTTCATGATCGGTGAGCCGTCGTCCGTGATCGCGACTGCACCCGCGTCGATCATCTCTCCGACCGGAGCGAGGCGCTCCCCGGCTCGGTCGACCGAGATACAACCCGTCGGGTAGACTCGGGCCGCGCCCGCGCGCTTCCCTTCGGCTAGAACCCAACCCACGGATGCCGGGTCGTCGAGCGGTGGATCCGTGTTCGGCATCGCACACACGGCCGTGAAGCCTCCTGCCGCCGCCGATCGCGCTCCTGTGGCGATCGTCTCTTTGTGTTCCCCCCCAGGCTCGCGAAGGTGAACATGCACGTCGATAAGCCCTGGTGTCACGAGGAGGCCCGTACAATCGATTGTGCGGGCGTCCTCTGGGGCACTTATGGCGTCCCCCACGGACACGATCAGTCCGTCCTTGAGGAGAACATCAAGCGTCCCGTCCATAACCTGGCTTGGATCGAGGACACGGCCTCCCTTCAAAAGCGTGGTATCGCTCACGAGTCACCTCCCTGCTTCGCCGCTTCGGCGCTCTCAGGCTGGCCGCCAGCGAGCAGGTAGAGTACGGCCATCCGCACGGCAACGCCGTTGGTGACCTGGTTCAGAATTACGGAGTGGGGACCGTCCGCCACATCCGAATCGATCTCAACCCCGCGATTCATCGGACCTGGGTGCAAGATCAGTATCTCTCGAGGCGCTACTTTTAGTCGCGCGCTGGTGACGCCCCAGATCCGGTTGTATTCCCGGAGACTCGGCACGTACCCGCCTTGCATACGCTCCAACTGAAGCCGGAGGATGTTGAGTACGTCGGCCCACTCAATCGCCTCCTCCACCCGTGTGAAGACCTTCACGCCTAAGCCCGCGATCTCATAAGGCAACAGTGTCGGTGGCCCGCAGACCGCCACTTCGGCGCCGAGCTTCATCAGTCCGTGGATATTCGACCGAGCCACACGGGAGTGTAGGACGTCTCCGACGATGCACACCTTCAGGCCGTCGATCGGGCCTTTGTGGTCTCGTATGGTTAGAAGATCGAGCAATCCCTGCGTAGGGTGCTCGTGCTGTCCATCGCCCGCATTGATGACGTTGGACGGAATGCGCTCGCCGAGAAAGCGGGCTGCCCCCGAAGCGCCGTGTCGCATAACGACCATGTCGATTCGCATGGCCTCGAGATTCCGAGCCGTGTCGACCAACGTTTCACCCTTGACGACCGAGGAGCCGCTCGAGGAGATGTTGACCGTATCCGCACTCAGCCGCTTCTCTGCAAATTCGAACGACACTCGAGTCCGGGTAGACGCCTCGAAGAAGAGATTGACGATCGTCTTACCCCGTAGCACGGGGACCTTCTTGATGCGGCGCTCAGAAATTTCTTTGAACGGTTCGGCCGTGTCGAGAATCGAGAGAATCTGCTCGCGAGAAAGGGATTCGAGGCCGACGAGGTCTTTTCCGAGAGGAGAGACCGACGGATTCACGCTTCCTCCGATTCCAGGTGGATGATCTCGACGCCGAGGCGGTCGTCCAACTCCGGAACGAGCACTTCGACACGCTGATTGCGCAGGACCGGGACTTCCCGCCCCACGATGTCGGGCTGGATGGGCAGTTCCCGCCCACCACGATCAACGACCACACATAGGCTGATGCGGCTCGGCCTGCCCCAGTCCGTCAATTCGTTGAGCGCTGCTCGAGTTGTCCGACCCGTGTACAGGACGTCATCGACAATCACGATCTTCCTGTCGTCGACGCCCTCGGGCGGGAGTTTGGTCTCACCGATGACCGGCCTTGGACCGATCACCATCAGGTCGTCGCGGTACAGGGTGATGTCGAGCGATCCCGAAGAGATCGACACACCCTCGGCGCGCTCGATCTCTTCCCTGAGCAACTTACTGATGTGGACGCCGCGCCGATGAATGCCCATGAGCGTGAGGGCTTCCGTACCGCCATTCTTCTCCACAATTTCACGGGCCATACGGCCAATCGCCCTGCGGACGTCAGCCTCGTCCATCACGTGAATGCGGTTCTTCTCGGTCATACCCTGTCGGTACGGGGCGTGTCAGCCGCGCTAAGTTCGGCCTTCAACGCCCCCCGGTCAACGACCCCACTCCACATCCAGCAAGCCCTGTCATCATCCCGTTGTATTCCCCATGATTGCCGCCATTGATTCGGGCCGCGCAGGCCCTCTGAGTCCTTAGCCTTGCCACTGCCCATGCGTCGCACGCTACCAGCCGTTCTGCTCAGCCTCCTTCTTCTGCCGCTCGCATCGGGAGCGCAGGAGATCTCGGAACCGCCCACGGTGCTATTGAAGGGGGTCCCCTTTCAGATGACGCTGCTTGCTGGCCCCGGAACGGGAGCCGTGGCCTACGAAATCCGTAATGCTGCGGGCGCAGTGATGTCCTTGGGGGCGGTGCCCGCCTACGGCTCGATCGTCGTTGATGATCTCCTCGTCGCATCCAAAGCCGACCTGCCCCTCACCGTGATGATCGGGGATGCAACCCACGAGATGCCGGCGACGGTGACGTCTCCTTGGTTCTCTCTTATGCCCCCGATCATCGCGATCGTGCTGGCTCTACTCTTCCGCGAGGTCATCACAGCGCTCTTCGCAGGGGTCTGGATTGCTGCGCTCGCCGTCGCGGGCTTCAACCCAATCACTGCGACCTGGCGGCTGATCGACACGTTCGTTGTCCCCGCGTTGGCGGACTCCTCCCACATGTCCATCGCCGTGTTCTCGCTATTGCTCGGTGGCATGGTCGGCATCATTGCCAGGAATGGGGGGACCATGGGCATTGTCGAGGCAGTGACCCCATTCGCCAACACGGGGCGGCGCGCGAAACTCGCCACTTGGGCGGCTGGGATGGCGATCTTCTTCGACGACTACGCGAACACGCTCATTGTCGGGAATACGATGCGGCCGATCACGGACCGGCTGAAGATCTCTCGTGAGAAGTTGGCCTACATTGTCGATTCCACAGCGGCCCCGGTTGCGGCCCTCGTCCCGATCTCCACCTGGGTCGGATACGAGATCACGCTGATCGGCGACGGCCTCCGCATCGCGGCGGAGCAAAACCCGGCCAACGCTGAAATACTCCTCGCTGCCAATCCGTTTTCGATCTTCTTGCAGACGATCCCCTTCCTCTTCTACCCACTTCTTGCGGTGACCTTCGTCCTCATGACGTCGGCGATGGATAAGGACTTCGGCCCCATGGCCGCAGCAGAGAAACGCGCCGCTGCGGGGAAAGGTCTGTATCGAGAGGGTGCGACCCTCGCCACGGACACTTCGTCCCATCTAATGGAGGCGAAGGAGAACATTGAGCACAGGTGGTGGAACGCGGCGGTCCCGGTCCTAACCGTGATCTTCGTGGTCCTGGTCGGCCTCTACACGGACGGACGCGCCGGCGCGGGCCCCGACGCTAGCCTTATGGACGTCTTTGGTGCGGCGGACCCCTTCGCCACACTCCTGTGGGGTTCACTCGCGGGCTGTCTGGTCGCGATCGCGATGTCTGTCGGACAAGGACTCCTCACCATGCAGGAGTCCCTCGACTCTTGGCTCGGCGGGATGAAGGCCATGATGATCGCCATGATCATCTTGACGCTCGCTTGGTCCCTCGGGGCGGCTACAGAAGAGGTCGGTACAGCACAGTTCCTCTCACAGCTGCTCTCGGATCGAGTTTCCCTGCAGTTCATCCCAGTGATTGTGTTCATCACGTCCTCGGCAATGGCATTCGCCACCGGCACGTCCTGGGGGACTATGGCCATCATGGTGCCGTTGGTCGTCCCACTGACCATCGCTCTTGGTGGGGCGGCAGTGCTTCCGGGGGGCCCGGAAGCGGCCATTCTGTTGGGCGCCACTGCATCGGTACTCGCCGGGGCGATCTTCGGGGATCACTGCTCGCCGATCTCCGACACGACCGTCCTTTCCTCTACAGCGTCGGCCTGTGACCACATGGACCATGTGCGGACACAAATGCCCTACGCGCTCATTGTGGCCATGGTGGGGATGCTGTTGGGCAACATCGGAACCGCATACGGACTCCCGGCTTGGGCTGCACTACTGCTCGGCGTTTCTGTGCTCTTCGCCTTGCTGCACTTCAAGGGCGAGCGCGTGTCACGGGAACCCTAGGACTCGCCGGCGGTCTCCTTCGGGAACCATGGCTTCGACCAGAGCAACGCACCGTACGCGAGCCACAGCGCCGTCACGAGCACACTGAGCACCCACCCCAAGGGCTGGCCCTGTCCGCTCATCTGGTACTGCATCAGCGTCGGTGCGAGGACGGCCCCGAAGCCGAAATTCGCCACCGCGATCGGCCGACCGTAGATACCGCCGTATATGGCACCCCGGCCCATCCAGTTCAGAGCGGCGAAACCGATCAAGCCAGCCGAGGCCATTTGCAGCGGGACCTCGTTCGCGGCTAGGGAGGAGAGACCCAAGAAGGGCCCGAACTCCAGGGGTGCGAAGAGCAGGCCCATCCCCGTAACCCCGTAGATTGCGGCAGCTAGTGACAAAAGGACTTTAGGATTCACGGCCTGCCTCCTCCAAACTTGGTTCGCCCCACGACCTCCAGCAGTGTTGGCCCCTCCCCGTCATAGCCGTCACCCACAGCCCAGTCGTATGAGAAGAGGACCACACCGGCCGCAGCCTCTTCGCGAGCGATGTCGACCTTTGCGAGGGTACCCTCCTGGGAATTCAGATACGCTCCCACCCCTGCCCAGAGCCGGCCCTTTCCAGCCACGGCGACTCCCTCGCGAATCTGGGTTCTAAAGCGATCATCGTCCGTTGTGTACGCCATCGGTACCGCGACATCGAGAATCCCCTCCTCAAGCCAGGCGGGCCAATCCTGATATCGGTTACGGAAGGCGTCTTCCTGGTTCGAGAACACAGCCGCTGAAACCACCAGCTCCGGTCGTCGCGCTTTGATTCCGTGGTAGACCCACCGTACAAGCTCTGTAACGTGCTCGCGGCGGAACTCGGCCCAGGGCCCGGAAAGCGCGTCCACGTACGCTAGAGGGTCTCCTGCGTACGCTGCGGCCAGCTCAGCGCGGCGTCCCGGTGACAACCGGGGAGTAACCCAACGGCGGAAACGTTCCAGGGCGCCACGCGAGTAGTCGAAGTCCCCAGACGGAAATCGGATGTAGTCGAAGTGGATGCCATCCAGGTCATACCGAGAGGCCAAGTCCAGCCAGACCGACCGCACGCGTTCCTTCACCCGTGCGTCCGACGGGCTGGTATAAACGCCCTCCACCGTACCGGAGTTGTCCGCCGCGTACTTCCGGAGTCTCTCGACGAAGATGGGGTCCCAGGGGCTGACGTCGAACAGCTCTGCCGAGAGCGCCCTCGGTACAGCCAACCATTCGGGATGGGCGCGCACGATGTGGCGAGAATCCCGCGGCGCGGGGCCCGCACCTCCCCACACCAAATGTGTATTCACCCAAGCATGAACCGCGATTCCGCGGGCGTGAGAGAGATCGATGGCGAGGGCCAACGGGTCAAATCCACCTCCTTCAATGATGGTCTCTCCGCGCGGCTCCCAATTCGACGAATAGAAGGCGTCCGCCCGTCCCCGGACCTGCACCAAGACCGTGTTGAAACCCGCCTGGTCAGCCTGCTCTACCATGGCAGTGACTTCAGCCGCACTGGTCATCGTTGAACGGACAACCCACAGCGCTCTAACCTCTTCAAACGGCCGGGCCGGCTGCCCTGTCGGCGCCTCCGGGTCTGAGATCGGCGTTACCTGGCGCGTGGGTAAAGCGGTAACGGGCTCGGACGGTGGCGACGAGGGTCTGGGAGACGCCACCACGGCACAACCGGCCACGAAGAGAGCGAGCGGAATCGCCCGGGTCGCCCTCATTTGCGGCGCTCTCGAAAGAAGTTCCGAAGGAGATCTCCGGCTTCCTGTGCCAAGACGCCAGTCTTCAGCTCACACCGGTGGTTGAGGCGCGGATCTTGAAGAAGGTTACCCAGCGACCCAGCCATACCCGCCTTGGGATCCGCAGCCGCATATACGACCCGTGGCACACGAGCCAGAACGATCGCACCCGCACACATCGAACAGGGCTCGAGCGACACGTACAACGTGGTGTCGAGGAGTCTCCAATCGCCCTGCTCGCCCGCGGCCGCACGGAGCACCACCACTTCCGCATGGGCAGTCGGGTCGGAGGTGGTCACGGTGAGGTTGTGCCCCTCAGCCACCATCTCCCCATCGCGGACGAGCACTGCCCCGACTGGGACCTCACCCTGGCCGGCTGCGACTTCGGCGAGTTCAAGAGCACGCCTCATCCACAGTTCATCGACGGGATCCACCGAACCAGGTCCCAAGAAAGATTCGGGACTCGACGGCCCTGGAGCCATCATGCAGCTATGGCTTAGTGCTGGGTCAGATTGACCGCGGAAGCTTCATCCATGCGGCGATAGAACGCAGTCACGCGTCCAATGAGTCGGACGTCTGCGGCGTCCTCCACGAGAGTCTGCTCACCACCCGGCTTGAGCGACTCAAGGCAGACACCTTTTCCGTTCCGCGTGAACCGATGATAGGCGGATGCCGTGCCAACCTTCGCAACCACGATGGCCCCGTCGTCGATCGACTCGATGTCGGCAGGCGACACGATGACGAAATCACCTTCGGTGATTCCAAGTACGGCCAAGTCGCTGGCTCCGGCCTTCACCATGAAGCAGCCCTCCTCAACGCCCATTCGACGATCGATGGAGAGGTGTACCTCGGCGTCTTCGGAAGGAACAGCACCGGAGGTCTCAGGAAGCGCGTCAAGGCAAGGCACCGACGCGGTCTGAGCACTCAAGTCCATGTCCAAGATCTTCACGCCGCGTGACCGCGACGGATCTCGTTCTAGGAAACCCTTGTCCGCGAGCGCCTGCAGCTGCTCGGAGACCGTCTTGGTGCTCTTGATACCAAACCGCTCCCCGATCTCGCGGATCGAAGGCTGATACGTGTTCGCGCGTAGGTACTGAACCATGAAATCGAGGATCTTCCCCTCAATCTCATTGAGCGGCTCGACCCTCCGACCCGTGGTCGGAGCTTGGCGCTCCGTCGTTGTCTTAGAACGGGCCAACGTGAAATCCTATAAAAGCAGTGATTCCGCCCGGATTCTGCGGGGGAGCCTATCCTAATGTGCTCGTCGGAACAGTGTCAAGAAACCTTTTTCTTCAAGGCCGTCACCGACTCGATTCCAGCGCGTACGCGAGACAGTGCGCGATCTCGCTCCAGAAGCATCAAGACGTCGAAAATACCGGCACTGGACATGCGGCCAGTCACCGCCACTCGGAGCGGATGAATCACCTTTCCTAAGCCAACTTCAAGGCTCTCCGCCAATCCTCTGAGGCCGTCGTCGAGCGCCTGATGTTCCCAATCGACGGACTCGAGCAGGTCCAAGACAGCCTGCAATCGCTGCAAAGCCGCAGACGGGTCCTTCTCCCAATGTTTCGCGACGGCTTTCTCGTCGAAGTCGAGTGAGGTGACCACAAAGGGCGTGAGTTGGGACGCCAGATCGTCCACGGTACGAGACCGAGTGAGGTGCACCTCGACCGCGCCGGCCATCCAATCGCTGTCGGCCAGGCGAGAGGAATCCACGTCGCCCTGCTCTTCCAGTTTCTCGCGCACCGCCGCCACCAACTCCGCCGCCGGCTTGGCCGCAAGGTGACGCCCGTTCATCCAAGCGAGCTTGTCCTGGTCGAAGACGGAGCTCGCTTTGAGCACGCGTTCCATAGTGAACGCCTCGACGAGTTCCGCTCGATCCATGAACTCACGATCGTCCCCCGGACTCCATCCTAGGAGGCTGAGGAAGTTGAGCATCGCCTCGGGGAGGACGCCCTCTGCGGCATAGTCCCCCACGGCTGTCGCTCCGTGCCGCTTCGAAAGTCGCTTCCCATCCGATCCTAGGATCATTGGGACATGACCGAAGGCAGGCTCGGGTAACCCCAACGCGCGGCAAAGGAGTACCTGTTTGGGTGTATTCGAGAGGTGGTCGTCGCCACGAATCACATGCGTAATCTCCGCGTCCGCATCGTCGGACACCACTGCCATGTTGTACACAGGGGTGCCGTCTGCTCGCAGGATCACGAGGTCGTCGATGTCCTCGTTACCGAAGCGCATCTCGCCGTGGACCATGTCTGTGAAGAGCGTCTCTCCGTCCGGCACGAGGAATCGAATGGCGAAGGAGTCACCTGCCTCGATCTTCACCGCTACCTGATCTGCGCTCATCTCGAAGGCGTACTCTCGAGCGACCCGACTGGGGTGCCACTTTCGTACCTCTGCCTCAGCTCGCACCGCCGCAGGATCTGAGAAGTCCCGGTAGGCCTTCCCCTCCTCCAACAGCCGCAGCGCATCTGCCCGGTGACGGTCCGCTCCTTCACTTTGAAACAACGGACCTTCGTCCCAATCGATGCCCAGCCAGCCCAGTCCATCCAGGATCCGCTGGGTGTGTTCGTCCTTAGAGCGCTCGCGGTCGGTATCCTCGATCCGGAGCACAAACACACCACCTTCCTTGCGCGCCAGGAGCCAATTGAAGATCGCAGTGCGCGCGCCGCCCACATGGAGGTACCCCGTCGGGGACGGAGCAAAACGAACCCGGGTCATCAGCTGTCCAGCCTCTCAGATAGGATTGAGCGGACCGCATGCGGGTCCGCGGCACCACCGGTAGCCTTCATCACCTGCCCAACGAACATCCCAAGCAAATTCTTGTTGCCCGCGCGATACCCGTCGACCTTGTCCGGCCACCGGCCGAGGACTTCGTCGACGGCGGCACCCAATGCGTCGCCAACGCCCATGACTTCAAGGCCCATCTCGGTCATGAGCGACTCGGGGTCACCCCCGTCCAAGACCATTCGAGCGAGTACGTCCTTCGCGGCGCGCCGGGTCAGACGCCCGGACTCTACGAGCGCCACTAGGGCGCCGAGCCCCTCCCCACCAAACGTCAGGTCTGTAAGGCTTCGGTCTCCTAGAAGGCCACGGAGATCGGTCGCCATCCAGGCCGCGAGGTCCACCGGCGAGGCCTGAACACTGACCGCGGCCTCGAAGAAATCAGACGTACTCAGCAACCGTGTCAGCAGGTCCGCATGCTCGACGCTGAGGCCCATTGCACTCTGATACCTTTCGAAGCGAGCAGCCAGTTCCGGATCCGCATCACGAGCCTCAGAGCGCCCCTCGCTTACGACGGGCCGATCCCCCGGTGCCGTCCCTTGGCTGACTACCTTCTTGGGTCGCTTGGGCTCAACAGGCTGACCCTGAAGTTTCTCCGCGGACTTCCTGCTCCACGTGTCCTTCAGCGTCACGATTCTATTGAACACGAGCGCATCCCCGGCGCCGTCGACAGGGTCACGCCAGAAGTACCCCGTTCGCTCGAACTGGTAGCGAACGTCTCGGTCGTCGTTCACAACAGACGGCTCGATCCAGGCACCTTCGACCCTGGTGAGCGAAGCCGGATTCACGAGCGTGAGAAGATCCGGCTCGTCGTCTCCACCTTCTACCTCGTCGGCGTCCAGAAAGAGGCGATCGTACAATCTGACCTCAGCCTCCAGACCCTCGGACGCGGAGACCCATTGAATCGTGCCCTTCACCTTTCGCCCATCGGGTGTGTTTCCGCCACGCGTCTCCGGGTCGTAGCTACAGTGCAGCTCGCTCACCCGGCCGTCGTCATCTCGGACGACCTCGTCGCAGCGCACCACATATCCGTACCGGAGGCGTACTTCTGCACCCGGGATGAGTCGCCGATAACCCTTCGGCGGATCCTCCGAGAAGTCGGAACGCTCAATGTAGAGTTCACGTGTAAAAGGCACCTGGCGGGTACCCTCGAGCGGTATATCGTGCGGGAAGTACGGAGCGTCGAGCCACTCGACTTCGCCCGAGGCGTAGTTCGTGAGGACGATCTTCAGTGGATCTAGGACCGCCATCACACGCGGAGACGTCTGGTTAAGGACCTCCCGCACTGAGAAGTCGAACTTCGCGACATCGATGGTCGACTCGGTCCGCGCGATGCCAACCATGTTCACGAAGTTGCGCATGGCTTCAGGCGGCACTCCGCGACGTCTGAACCCCCGCAACGTAGACAGTCGGGGATCGTCCCAACCGCTTACGACCCCATCGTTGACTAATGGAGCGATCTGCCGCTTGGACAGCACCGCATGTTCGACCACGAGAGGGGCGAACTCATACTGGTGCGGACGGGGCTCTTCGAACCCGACATTCTCGAGCACCCAGTCATACAGAGTCCTGTTTAGCTCGAACTCCATGGTGCAAAGAGAGTGGGTCACTCCCTCGATGGCGTCTTCCAAGCAGTGAGCGTAGTCGTACAGCGGGTAGATGCACCAATCGTCGCCCTGCCTGAAATGATGCGCGTGGCGGATCCTGTAGAGGATCGGGTCACGCATGATCATGTTGGACGAGCCCATGTCGATTTTGGCGCGCAGGACATGGGCTCCATCCCCGAACTCCCCTGCACGCATTCGGCCGAAGAGATCGAAATTGTCTTCGACCGAACGATCTCTGAACGGGCTGTGTACTCCAGCCTCGGTCACGGTCCCACGGTGCTCTCGGATCTCCTCGGCGTCCTGGGAATCGACATATGCGAGCCCTTTGTTGATGAGCACCACCGCGAAGTCATACATCTGTTCGAAGTAGTCCGAGCCGTAGTAGAGGTGCTCCCCCCAGTCGAAGCCCAGCCAGCGGATGTCTTCCTGCATCGAGAGCGCGAACTCCTCACTCTCTTTCTCCGGGTTCGTGTCGTCGTACCGAAGGTGGCATCGGCCGCCGAAGTCCTCGGCGATCCCGAAGCTCACGCAGATCGCTTTCACGTGACCCAGGTGCAGGTAGCCGTTCGGCTCGGGCGGGAAACGCGTGACGACTTCGTCATAACGCCCCTTCTCGAGGTCGGACGCCACAATCTGGCGGATAAAGTCGGTGTTTGGGCTCGCGCCCTTGGTCTCGTCCATGGGGTGAGAAACTAGCACATGGGCCAGTCTCAGTGGAGCGGTAGCAGTGGCCCAAGCAGAACGACAGAAGGGCCCGAGGCATTTCGCCTCGGGCCCTTCTCGTTCAACGAAGTGGGGCTGATCTAACGACCGCCCCGTGGCTTCGCGGTGCGCGGCTTCGCGGTGCTGGACCCACCACTCGAGGCAGCACCCGTCGACCCCCCTGAACTACGAGGCGGTGAAGAACTGGCACCTGATCTGGGCGACGAACCCGCGCCGGAACTGCTACCTCCACCAGGCCGCGAATAACCGCGGCCGTTAACAACGCGAGCCCGGTCCTCCGGCGTCCTCGGCTCGACAACCACCGTAATCGGCCTGTAGTAATAGCCGCCGTAGGGCATTCCGTAAGAGCCGTAGCCGTTCCCGTAGCCGTAGCCGGAGCTATTCCCGTACCCGTACCCCATCGAGGACCGGTAAGGGCTATACCCGTAGTAGAACGGGTCCCAAAAGGCGGACCGGACTCCGTAGCCGCGACCGCCCGTGCGAATTCCGAGTCCATACGCGTCCCCGAAGACACCAGCTCGGGCGCCGCGTGCCATGGGTCGTTCTTGCATTTCCGAGCCACCGTTGACCGTAAAGATCTCTGGGTACGACACCGCAACGACGACATCGATCACATTCTCAGGTATTCCTGCGTCGGCCATACGGATAAGCTCGTCCGCATCGATGTCGAAGCGCTCGCCGCGCGCCGCAATCCACGTTTCGACGGCTTTTGCGTCCATCAAGGCGGTGGCCTCTTCCACATCGTTGATCCCAATTGACTGCGAAGCGGCCATCCTGGCCGTGCGCACAGCCATCCCAATATCAGCCGTGATGTCCTCGATTCCTTCTTCAGCCAACCGTTCCGGGCCGACCAACTGGTAGTGCTGGACCCAGGCGACCTTCTCGCCATCAACGTCCACCGAGCGGACATCGATCCAGCGCGTCGGAGCAACGAGTGACATCACCCCGGTGGCCGAACGTGGCGTTTCCTCGCCGCATACGAACTCGGAAGACGTGAATACGCGGCGCCCGTCGTCCGAGAAAGTCGCTGACTCCCAGCCCTCGCAACCTTCAACGCTTGTTTCGTTGCGTCCGCCGTCCGCGACGATTGCATCGCTGGTGGTGATGATGCCGTCGACAACCGTGTAGAGCTCGACGCCGCCCGCTTCAGGACGGACACAGAGAACTCCACGATCCACGGTCTCATCCACCGGCTCCCAACATCCGTAGAAGGCAGTCCACCGGCCGTCCGTTTCCTGGGCCGCCGCGGCGACCGTAGAGGCGAGCGAGAGTGCCACGGCAAGAGCCGTTACCCATGAGGTGCGTCCGTATCCGTTGTTCATCTTTCTCTTCCTCACCCTAGAAGCGCGCCGAAATGCCGACCGACAGTTGCAAACCGGAAAGATCCATCTTCTCAAACCCCTCGAAATGGTACAGATCGAGGTCACCTTTTGCCCAGCTATACCTACCCTCTCCCGTAAGGAAAAGGTTCTTAGTCAGAGACATGTCGAGACCCGCGAACGCGTGCGTCGACGCCGTAGCACCGTTTGAGCGGTACTTGGTGTTGAAGACGTCAAAGGTCTCGAAATCGACCCAGTCCCCGCGCTGTAAGAAGTCGAAGTTCGTGATTCCTACCCCGGCACCCACAAAAGCATTGAACTTGGTGGGGATCCAGGCGAAGCGCCCCACAGACCGTCCACGATTCGTCAGGTAGTACTTGGCGCTGAGCGTAAGGGCTGTCGTCGACAGGTCCGTCGTCTGCTCAATGGGCAGGTCGTCTATGTCTACCCAATCGCGGAACTCAGATTGCGTTGAGGAGCTGGAGTAACCAGCGCCGAGTGCGAGATCGAGACGATTCGTCAGCCGGGCCGCGACTTCACCACCGAAGTAGCCGCTTGCGAAGTCACCACGATCAATCGTGAGCTGCGAAATTGTGTGGTCGTAGATGTCGCTTCCGGCGCGTGGTACCGCGTAGCCGCTCCGTATGCTCACCGTGACACGCGGCTGATTGAAGAGGAATCCCTCCCCACCGGATTGGGCCACAACTGCAGTAGGCGCGACCACCAAGACAGCCACAGCCGCCAAGATCGCGCGAGTCCCTCGAACGTGCTTCCGAATCATGTCGTCTCTCCGTGTGCAACACCATGTTCCCGCAATAGGACTAAAAGCAAGGCTTGTGCCAAACATGTGGCCCCAGAAACCCCTTTATTTTAGCGGCCTGTGCTCCCACGGAGAGCGGTGTGATCCCCCCACGGTACATCTGCGTCCCCGCACAGGGACACCTCAGTTAGCCGGACACCGGGGCTGGCTGGGGGACAGAGGCCACGGATTTAGCAGGAACCGGAACGGCCCTAGCCTTCCCGCGTTCAAGAATGTGATAGACAGCCGGGGTGATCGTCAGCACAAAGAGAGTGGAGGACAACAAGCCTCCGATCAGGACCAGAGCCAATGCGTCCCAGATGTTCGAGCCGGTGTTGTCACCGAACAACACCAGGGGCATCAGGCCCAATACGGTCGTCGCGGTGGTCATCAAGATGGGCCGTACCCGTTCCACAGTCCCGTATACGATCGCGTCCTGCAGAGGGAGCTCCGGTGCCCTTCGACGCACCCCGTTCACGTGATCCACAAGCAGAATCGCATTGTTTACAACGATTCCGAACATCATGATCACCCCGATGTACGCCTCCCGTGTGAAGGACGCCCCGGTGTAGAAGAAGATCAGATACACCCCAATCAACGCCATCGGGACTGTGAAGATCACGCACAGAGGCTGCAGCAACGACTCGAAGAGCGCCGCCGTCACCATGTACACGAGAAGGAGCGCGATCGCGATCACGAGCCAGATCTGTTGCTGCTGCTCCTGGCTGATTGAGAAGCCAGATTCGCCCTTTTTCACTGTATATCCGGGCATGACCTCAGTCGTGTTGATCACATTTTCGTGATAGAGGTCCCCGAGCTTCTGCGGGCCCCGGAACTCATAGGCCACGGTCCGTTCGTACTGTTGGTTTTCCCTGCGGATTCGGGCCAGGATGTCCCGGGACTCGATGCGCATAACGTCACCGAGCCTGATCCGGCGGCCATCAGGTGTGTCGATGAGCGTCTCGGTGAGCTGCAGGACGTCCATGTCGACCGTCTTCTCCAGCTTCACTTGGTATTGGACCTCTTCTCCGCCCAGCTTCACGTACCCGAGTTGTGCGGCACCACCAATCGCAGCATTCATATTTCGCACGAGACCATCGACCGTAAGCCCATGCTGTGAAAGGCGGTTACGGTCCACGAACACGACGTATTCTGATGCCTTGTCACGATTGAATCTCCCCGAAGAGGAGTTGGTATCCACCTCCTGAACCCGGTTCAATCTCTCGAGTCGCCTGCCCAATTCTTCGGCAATATTTCTTACTTCCTCGTAGTTATAGCCGAGGACCTGAATCGCATAGTTCGGTGCACTCGATCCCCCTCCGTAGAAGGACGGCCCGAAGCCGTACACTCGCACCGTGGCACCCGTGAACGTGTGGCTGTACGCCACCATCTGCTCCTTGATGGCGCCCGGGACCTGTGTGTTCTCCAACGAATCCGGGAACGTAATCTCCATATATCCACGGTTTCCATAGATATCCGCCGTGTACTGCTCCACTTCAGGCATTTCCTCGATGCGTTCCTCGAAGAACTGCACCAATTGGTCGGATCGCTCCAGATTCGACCCCCGCGGGAGATCTACAAAGACCTGGATGTACGTCCTGCCCCCAAATCCCCCGCCCCACATCGCCCACGTGTTCACATAGCGGTCAAACAGGTAGTACGAGCCCCCGAACACGCCCCCGGCCACCATGATGGCGAACCATGGGTTCCTTACGGTGAACGAGACCACATCTGAGTAGAAGCGGACGTAGAGCGGCTGTTTCCGGCCTGTGGACCCACGTAGGGCCCCGCCGGCCTTCAGGAAGCGTGCTGCGAGCGTCGGAATGAACGTGAACGCCACGAAGATGGACGCGACCAAGGTCAGTGCGACCACGATCGCCAAGGGGACGTAAAAGACCCTCAGCTCACCCTGTAGGTACACGAACGGGACAAAGACGATGAGTGTGGTCGCGGTGGACGCCAGGATCGGAAGAACGACCTCTTTCGCTCCCTCCTCCGCTGCTTCGAACGCGTCCTCTCCGCGTTGCCATCGCCTATACACGTTTTCGAGCACGACGATCGAGTTATCGACGATGAGGCCAAAACCCATGGCGAGACCCATGAGCGTGAGGAGATTGAGCGTCAGGCCACCGAAATAGATCAGATTCAGTGCGATTAGGACGCTGAACACGATCGTTGCGAATACGAGCGCCGCGGACCGGAACGAGCGCAAGAAGAGCAACAGCACCACGAAGATCACTACGGCGCTGAACAACGCGCGTGTGCGCAGATCAGTGAGTTGCCGCTCAATGTCCTCACTCTCATCCCGATCCAGCACGAATTCTGTGCCGAAGGGGCTGAGTCTCTCGAGTTCGACCAGCCGGGCCTTCACCGCATCGGCGACCTGGACGGTGTTGACCCCAATATCCTTGATGACTTGGAATCGAACCGCGGGTCGCCCATTGATGCGCGAGAAGGACAATGCCTCTTCATAGGTGTCGTGAACGGTCGCGATGTCTGACACACGGATCGGGGTCCCATCCGCGGCAGAGATCACCGCGTTGCGAACGTCCTCCGCGCTCGCCGGCCGGTTCACGATGGTAATCGTGCGCTGATTGTCGCTTTCTCGGATCGCTCCGGCCTCGCGCACGAGATCGAGGTCTCCAATGGCCTGCTGAATCGTCCAGGGATCCAGGCCCAACCCTGCAATTTCTACTTCGTCGAGATTGATTTCGAGGCGTCGCTCACGCCCACCGTACACCCGCACCAAGGCGACGCCATCTACCTGAGCAAGTTCCGGCTGCACCACATCGTCCAAGTGTTGGCGAAGCGCTTCGAGCGTGTACGGGCCCCAAAAGGTGTACGACAAGAACGGCTGACTCTGCTCCTGGAACTCCTCGGGCACATAAGGCTCGACGTTAATCCGGTCGATGCCGGGCGGAAGCGACTCCCCTAGAGTGGCGATTCGCTCCGCCAAGTCGAGGCGTGCGAAGTCCATATCCGTGTCGCGATCGAACTCCACCACGATCTGGGCGGTTCCTACGCCCGAACTCTCGGCCTCAAAGGACTCCGAAACGATCTTCTCGACGCCCTCCACCTGCTGGATCGCGGCTTCGAGAGGCGCGGTCAGGAACGCCTCAACCGTTTCAGGTGAAGCTCCACGCCATGACCCTCTCACCGTCAGCTGCGGAAGTTGCGTTTCCGGGAGCATCTCGATCGGAATGTTCTGCCAGGCGGCGAAGCCCAGTAACGCCACCGCCGTGTAGGTCATTGCAACCGCGACCGGCCGCCTCAAGCTCATCCGGATCATGGGTCAGTCCCCCGCCGGCACCGACTCAGGGTCTAGCGCGCCACCCGTGACCATGTGGCGGATATTCTCTATCGATTGGTACACGACCGGCACGATGATCAGCGTCAGTGCAGTGGCTACGAGCAAACCGCCGATCACCGCGATGGCCAGCGGGGCCCGTAGGTCCGACCCTCTGCCGATCCCGAGTGCCATCGGGGTAAGACCCAATACTGTGGTAACTGTCGTCATGATGATGGGGCGGAGTCGAACCCTTCCCGCTTCCAAAATGGCCGCCCGGAGCTGCATCCCCCGTTCACGTGACTGATTGATGAAATCGACTTTTACGATCGCATCGTTCACGACGATTCCAACCAGGATCACGGCCCCGATCAGGCTCATCGTGTTCAGTCCCTGTCCTGTTAGGACGAGGGCAAGGACAGCCCCCACCAAGGCCAAGGGAACCGACACTAGGATGGTGAGCGGATGCACGAACGACTCGAACTGAGCGGCGAGGATCATATAGACCAGAATGAGGGCCAACCCGAAGGCAAAAGCCAAATCCCGGAAAGACCGACGCATCTCCTCGTTCTCGCCACCGACTTGCCAGCGGACGTCCCGTGACGGAACCATATCGCTCAACGCCACCTGGATATCCCCAATCCCCTGATCGAGGCCACCTTCGACGACATCGGCGTAGACGGGGATCACACGTGCCTGGTCCTCGCGGCGCACCTGCGCCGGCCCCACCGCTTCCCTGATGGTCACCAGCTCGCGGATCGGAACGCCCTGGACCCGAAGGCCGTCGAGCGTGGCGCGGGAGTAGCGCATGTCGTCGGGATATCGGACCACTACGTCGATCTTCCGATCGAAGTCGACGAATTCCGTGGCAATGTCACCACGCATCGATCGATCCACAGTCTCGGCCACGAGTCGTGGATCGATTCCGTAGCTGGCACAGGCCGCACGATCGATCTCGATCTGCACTTCGGGCTGACCGCGCTCAGTACCGATGCGTACGTTCCCGATCGTCGAAAGCACCGACATTCGGCTCCGAACCTCTTCCGCAACCTCATAAGCGGCATCGAGGTCTTCACTACGGACCCGCACCGCGACATCTGCCTCAGATCCGCCCAGCATGGTGCCGAGCGCGGTCGCCTGCCCCGTCTCCACGGAGAGTGCTCCGGGTGGGAATCGGTTCGCCAACCCGCGAAGGCGTTCGGCTACGGCATCGGTGCGAACCCCCTCCTTCACGCGCACTTGGAAGGAAGCGGTGTGCAGCCCGGACGCCTCCTCCCCTCCAGCATAGGCCCTCACATCCCGACCGACGTTGCTGAAGACCGCCGCCACGTCCGGATCCGCAAGCGCAGCTGACTCGATCTGCGTAGCCGCCTCGATCGTGGCGTCCAAGGCAGTCCCTTCGTCCAACTCGAGCCGGATGCTGAAGCCGCCTTGATCTACGTCGGGCAGCAGGTCTCGCTGAAGAACCGCTCCCGTGGCCACCGTCAAAATGAGTGCCACCGCCGAAGCTACGAGGACCGGCCCCGGCCGTTCCAAGGAACGTTCGAGGACGACGTGATACCACTCGGCAAAGCGGTCGAAGCGCCGATCAAAGGCGTTGAGCATCGGGGTGAATACCGTGGACAACATTTTGCCGAGCCCGCCGCCCCAATACTTCAGGAGGTCCACCGTGAGGCGCCAAGCGCCCCGCATGAGACGGAACGGCGCAAGGAAGGCACCCTTGAGCGCCCATCCGATCGTCCTGAACACTCCTTTGGGCCGTCCCGCTTTTGCAGGCGCCACGCGGGCCGGCGCTTCACCACCGGCGAACCGGGCCGCAAGCGATGGAAGCAGAGTGAGCGCGACCAGAAGCGACGCGAGCAGTGAGAAGGCGACGGCGAGAGAAAGGTCCTTGAAGAGCTCACCCGCCACGCCTTCCACATAGATGATGGGTCCGAAGACCGAGATCGTCGTCAGGGTGGAGGCAGTGATTGCCGATTGGACTTCTTCAGCCCCGATGGTCGCGGCAGCCACCGGGTCATCGCCCAACTCCTCGCGGTGCCTGAAAATATTCTCCAACACCACGATCGAGTTATCGACGAGCATCCCGACCCCGAGCGCGAGCCCGCCCAAGCTCATAATGTTGAGGCTCACACCTGCGGCTTCCATCAGTGTGAAGGTCCCGACCACCGAGATGGGGATCGCCAATGCGATCGCCACCGGGTATCGAGGATCACGCAAGAAAAAGAACAGGACCAGAAAGGCCAGAACGCCACCAAAGATCAGCGCCTGGACCACATTCGAGATCGAATCGGCGATGAAGCCTGCCTGGCTGTCCGCCACGTCGATGCGCATCGCCGGATACTCGATTGCGAGTTCCTCGAGCACGTCTTCCACTGCGGCGGCAACGGTAACTGTGTTGGCGCCGGCTTCCTTGAACACAAGGACTCCGACCGACTCCTCGCCGGCATACCGCGCGATGGACTCACGGTCGGCAAAACCGTCAATCACCCGGGCAATGTCACCGAGACGCACGACACGGTACCCCTCGTTCGGAGTTCCTCCGGATCCCCCGCCACCAGCCCCTGCGCCGATCGCCTGACGAGCAACCACCACCGATGCGATCTCCTCGACGTCCTGGAACTCACCCAGCGTTCGCAGCGGGTAGCGATATCGGCCCTGGAGGATCGTCCCACCGGGTGCACTAACGTTGGCTTGGTCCAAGGCGCGGGAGATCTCTGCGATGGTGAGACCATAGGAGTCAAGCAGCCGTGGATCGACTTCAACCTGAATTTCTCGGTCGAGTCCACCGCTGACCGACGCCTGCGCCACCCCTTCCAGCTGTTCGAGACGCCGCCGAAACACGGTTTCGGCCATCTCCTTCGTCTGCCACAGATCCGATCCGCCGGCGACGGAGAGTGTCATGATCGGATCGGACTCCGGATCGACCCTGAGGATCGATGGGCGGGTCGCGCTCTCGGGAAGCACATCACGAACGTTGTCCATCCGCTCACGGACGTTCATCATCGCGAAGTCCATGTCGGTGCCCCACGCGAAGCGCAGGGTCACCAAGCTGACACCTTCCCTCGATACCGAGGTGACACGTTCGACGCCCGGTACCGCTGCGGCTTCCCCCTCGATCCGCTCGGTGATCTGCCGCTCGACCTCTGCTGGCGCCACATCCGGGTAAGACGTGTAGATGACCAGGCGCGGGTAGCTGACATCCGGCAACAGGTCGATCGGGAGCCGGACGTAGGAGATCCCCCCCAGCAGGATCACCGCGAGGAACAGCATCCATACCGCGACGGGTCTTGTGGTCGATACGCTAGGGATCGACACGTCAGCGCGCTCCCACGTCACGGGTCGACGGCACTACGGCGGATCTCACGCGTTCCCCAACCGCGACCTCGAGGCTCAACAATGCGTCGACGAAGCTGTGCCGCGACGTGATCACCTGCCTGCGAGTCAAAGCCTCCTGATCGAAGCTGGACCGAAGGTCCTCAAAGGTCCTCGTCCCGATCCGGTACTCCTCCCGAGCCAACCGGAGAGCCTCCTGAGCAATCTCAAGCGAGCGCTCGGCAAGCCGGAGTGACTCCCACTGATTCGTGAGTTCAAGGGAGGCGACCCGCACCGTCTCTTCAATACGCAGTCGCGTCGCGCGATCCACCTCACGATCGTTCTCGAGCTGAACTGACGCGCGGTCCATCGCGAGCTTGTTCTGGAAGAAGTTGTTGAACATCGGGATCGAGAACTGGACTTGAAACTGGCTCTCGAGCGGTTCGTTGATGCCGATGTTGAACAGCGATGACCCACGGGGCTGCTGGGAGCGCCGATAGACGAAGAGATTCATGGACACTTCGGGCCACCATGCGTTCTTCGACTCGGAGACTCCGAGGCCGGACGATCTAACCGCCACCGCCGACTGCTGGATCTCTGGATTTACTCTGAGCGCCATGCGGACCAACGCGTCGGGATCCAAACTCGCGGGGTCGAAGAGCGGCAAAGACTCCTCAACGAGTTCAATGGCACCCACCTCGTCATTTCCCAACCGCGTGCGCAGCGCGAGCACGGCACGGTCGTATGCCGTCTGTTGCTGCTGAAGTGCGAATGCTTGCTGCTCCACAGCCAACTCGGCGTTCAGTACATCGACGCGAGTCCGAAGCGCCAAGGAGAAGAGTCGTTCGGCGACGTTGAGGTCGATCGCGCGGGCATCCCCCAGTTCGGCCTCCGCACGCAGCAGCTCACGCTGTTCGAGCGCATCCATGTAGGAGCGCTGCACCTCAACCTGGAGTTCAGTAAGCGCCCGGGTCTCAGTAAGCGCACGATCTTCCCCGGTTAGTCCCTGACGTTTGTATGCATGCAGAAGGGACTGCCCCTGGAGCGCCCACGTCAGTCCCAACTGCTGACTGGTGTTCGAGAAATAATTCCAGTCAGCAGATGGATTCTGGATCGGGTTCCCGAAGTTGTCCTGACCGACGCGCTGGAGGTTGCCGGTGAATCCGGTGTTGAAGAGCGACACGCTTGCACGAGGCAACAGTTGGTCCAGCCATATCGTGCGCATCTCGACACTGTTCAGCGCTGCACTATTGCTCGCCTGTCGATATCCCGGGTTGTGCCCCTCAGCGATGTCGAGCGCATCCGACAGCGTCAGCCTGGACGCTCCGGAATCTTGTGCCGCTGCGGGCGCCACGAAGAGCAACGCGGCGAGCGTCGCTCCAAGGGCGGACCGTCGCATCATCGCCCTGGCCTCCCACCCTCAGCCGCAACATTCTCGACTAAACGGACCGGAGTATCATGCGCGAGGTAGTGGTGTCCGTCGACGAGAACGATCTCGCCTGCAGCGACCATGCCCTGTTCTTGACCCTCGGGCAGGATCTCGACGTGCGTGTCGCTTTCTCTGCCGGTGTTTACGTATCGCCACTTGGCCACGCCATTGCTGCCGTTGGGTTCGTAGACGAACAACATCTTCCGGCGGATCCCGTCACCACGTTCCAGTATCGCTGATCGAGGCACGATCACTCGATCCGGGAGCGCCTCCGCGTCGAGCGACACTTCGGCGTACATGCCCGGCTTGATCCGATGTTCCGGATTCGACAGCAACACCGTCACCCGGCCCGTCCGGCTTTCAGGATCCACAACCGGATTGATCGTCTCGATCGACCCTTCGAAGACCTCACCGGGATACGCCGCGAACGTCACCTCAGCCCGCCTGCCCTCATCCAAGAAGCCCAGTTCGGCCTCGAGCACTTGCACCTCGACTTTGATCGGATCCAGGTCCACGACCGTCATGAGTTCGGTACCCGCGGTCACATGCTGTCCCTGGACCACCCGGACGTCCGCGATGCGTCCACCGAACGGTGCCGTGGTTTGTGTACGGTCCAGCTGGAGCTCCGCCTGCCTCAGAGCGACTTCACGTTGATCGACCCCACTCCGCGACCGGGCAATCCGTTCGCGCTCGGCTCGGACCTGCGGGTCGTCGATCTCATCGTCGAAGAGCACGAGTTGCCGGTAGTCGGTCTCAGCGGAAAGCAAATCCGCCTGTGCCTGTGCGACGCCGAGCGCGTACTCGGTCGTGTCGACGAGGAGCAAGTTCGCCCCCTGTCGGACGCTTTGGTTCTCTCGGATCGGCACGGACTGAATCACTCCTGCCACCTGAGCGTTCACCATGGTGCGGCGGAACGCCTCCGCCTGCCCAGCTGCGCCGACGCGAATCCAAAGAGTGTCCAATTGGACCTCTGCGCCGAGTACGGGCTGCGGGACATCGGTCGAGAACTGACTGCCGCCGGTGGTCTCGGGAAGGTCTACACCCCCCGCGACTTCACCTCCCCCCTCTCCGTCGGCCGAATCGGGGGCCGCGGATCCGCCCAATCGCCACCAAACCCCGGCGCTCAAGCCACCCAAAACAATCAGTACAGTCACCAAGCTCAGAGTGCGCCTGGAAAAGCTCATTGTCATCCTCGACGTGCATGTGTGAGACAGCCAGGAGGTTCTGCGAAATGAACCGCTGCTGTGTTCGGAAGGTACGACGCACAAACCATGCGCGAACGTTGCACCGACACATGTAGATGATCGGCTAACGGCGCCAGATCAAGCTAAATACCGCATGTCGCCACCCGCCATGGCGGGGCGAGACTATCGGGCTCTAGCGGCCGTGATCAGGCCTCGGCCCCATAGGTGCGGCGGACGTAGTCCGAGAGGATGTCCTTGAATTCGTCCACCAGGCCGTCGCCTTTCAGGGTCACCGAGTGGCTGCCATCAATATATACAGGGGCCACCGGCTCCTCGAATGTACCCGGCAAGGAGATGCCGATATTCGCATACTTCGACTCGCCTGGGCCATTCACGACGCACCCCATGACCGCGACGTCCATTTCTTCGACACCCGGGTACTTTTCCTGCCACTCGGGCATCATCTCACGAATGTAGTCGGTGATGTCTTCAGCCATTTCCTGGAAGAACGTGCTGGTTGTTCGACCACACCCTGGGCAGGACGTGACCTGCGGCTCGAAGTGCCGAATCGCGAGGGACTGAAGGATCTGTTGTGCGACCCGCACCTCTTCCGCTCGGTCACCGCCGGGCTTTGGAGTGAGCGAGACACGAATCGTGTCCCCGATGCCGTCCAAGAGCAGCGGAGCGAGTCCAGCAGTGGTCGCGACGATCCCCTTCGTGCCCAAGCCAGCCTCGGTGAGTCCGAGATGCAGGGAATGTTCGGTCCGAGCTGCGAGCATGCGGTACACCGTAATCAGGTCACGAACCGTCGAGACTTTCGTCGAGATCACGATCTTGTCGTGAGCCAGGCCCACTTCCTCCGCGAGCGCTGCAGACCGCACAGCACTCTCCACCATCGCTTGGAGGAGAACCTCCTTCGCGCCTTTCGGTTGATCAGACGCCGCGTTGGCGTCCATCAACTCCGTGAGGAGTCGCTGATCCAACGAGCCCCAGTTCACGCCGATTCGGACAGGCTTGTCATGAGCGATCGCAACTTTGACGATCTCGGTGAAATTCTTGTCCCGGTGTTTCGTGCCCACGTTACCCGGGTTGATCCGAAGCTTGGCCAACGCCTGCGCAGCGGCTTCGTACTTCGTGAGCAGCAGGTGCCCGTTGTAGTGAAAGTCCCCTACGATCGGGGTGGTGTACCCCTGGTCAGCCAACTGCGACACGATCTCCGGGACCGCCTGGGCCGAAGCATCATTGTTCACCGTAACCCGCACCAACTGCGACCCTGCGTCCGCCAGCAGCTTTACCTGGTCGACCGTGGACGCCACGTCGGCCGTGTCCGTGTTGGTCATCGACTGAACAACAATCGGGGCATCGCCACCAATCATGACGCCACCAACATTGACGGGGACTGTTTTTCTGCGATCTACCGGGATCACGCCTCACCTCGGACAGACAAGCGATGCAGGTGGCTCGGGGCACACCCGCGGTCAGAGTGAATCTACCCGACCCCATACTCCGTACCAAGGAATCGTATCAACGGATCACTCCCCGTCATTTGATCACCCTGATCGGTTGAAGCCATCGGGTCCCTCCATCATCTTTCCCACCGCGGACGCGTCCGCACAGGAGAGGTGGCAGAGCGGTTCAATGCACCAGTCTTGAAAACTGGCGGGCGAAAGCCCTCGTGGGTTCGAATCCCACCCTCTCCGTAATAAGAGCCCGACAGGCTTTGGAGAACTCAAAAGCCGTCACAACCTATCCGTTCGAACCCACGCGATCTGCGAAGCAGAGCGCCTCGTGGGTTCGAGTCGAGCGGCCCGCCCAGCCAGCGCGAAGCGCCAAACAGTCCGACCCGCGAGACGAGCGAGGACGCAAAGCGCCGCAGCTCCATCCCACCCTCTCCGTAGTAAGAACCAGACAGGCTTCCGAAGACTCAAGAGCCATCCCAACCTATCCGTTCGAACCCACGCGATCTGCGAAGCAGAGCGCAAAGTGGGTTCGAGTCGAGCGGCCCCCCAGGCCAGCGCGAAGCGCCTACCCGCCAGACCCGCGAGACGAGCGAGGACGCAAAGCGCCGCAGCTCCATCCCACCCTCTCCGTTAGTTGGCACCGTACCGCACCGTCGTTGAACAGACGCGACGAGCTTTCTTTTCGCCTGCGCGTGCAGCGGACCTACTGAGTCGACGCTAGTGGCAACTTCCACACCGCGACCATCGCGAACACGAATAACGTCAACGCATATACGCAGATCCACGCGAAACTCGTCCACTCCACGCCGGCGCCAGTGATGAGCGCCGATGTCTCGCCCGCGGCGCGCGCACTCGGAGTGAGGTCAAAGAGATGCATGGGCGGCAGCAACACGTTTAGGATCTTCCCCCGAATGGACTCCGCCGCCGGATAGGCCGACCGAAGCGGATTGGCCAAGGCCATCAAGAATGCTGCGAAGATCCAGTCCAGCCGAGACACGCGCGAAAAGGCGAGGACCATGGAGCCAAGGAGTATGAAGCTCAGCGTGGCCTCGAGGGCAGCGGCGGCATCCCACGCATTCACCCCGAAGGACGCCAGGGTGACGAGGATGAGTCCCTGAACGGTCCAAAAGCCGAGCAGTGCACATCCAAAGGTGGCCACGTAGTAGAGGGGCACGGGGACCGGCTTCGCGAAGTACGATCGGTAGTACCCGAGCCTGAAGTCCTGCCCAATGAGGCCATAGGTACCGATTAGAGTTAGGAATGTGGTCAGCGAGAGCATGACCTGGATGGCCTGACGACTCATCTGCTCAGGGGGTGGCGGCGTGGTCGCTGTGGAGAACGCGATCAACAGCGGTCCGATGAAAACCAAGGACACGACAACCATCGCGCCGCCACGGGTGAGCAGATAGTCGCGCAGGAGAAGCGGCAGATACGAGATCAGAGCCTGGGTCTTCATTTGCCCACCGCCTCATGGAATTCTGACTCGAGTCGACTGCGTCGCGGTGCGAAGAACCGGACAGAGGCCCCTCCCTCAAGCAGGGTACGAAGACCTCTGTTCAGGAAGTCCAACTCCCCGTCGACGGTCCACGCCACGCCTTGGTCAGTCGCTGGTGCCCGCGTCGCACCGGGGAAAATCTCCGGCACCGCCTCGATGTCTGTGGCTAGCACCAACAGGTAGTGCCTCGTCTCCCGTGTCTGCGACTCGGCCTGCAGATCGGTCACTCGGGTGAGCCGACCGTGGTCGAGAATGGCGACGCGATCTGCTACACGTTCCAGTTCGTTGAGGTTATGCGATGCGATGACGATGGCGCGGTCTGGACGGCGAAGCGTCCCGACCAGGTCTCGGAAACGGTCGGACCAAACTGGGTCAAGGCCGTGCGTCGGTTCGTCGAAGATGACAACGCTCGCGTCGCTGAGCAGCGCCTGAGCGATGCCGAGGCGTTGGCGATTTCCTTTCGAGAGCTGTTTCACACTCTTGCCGAGGTGTTCCTCTAGTCCCATCGACTCGATGGCTTCCTCCACTCGGTGTGCCCGCTCAGCCTTGGGCAGACCCGACAGAACGGCGAATCGGTTGAGAGCCCCCGTGACCCGCCACCATGGCGGAATCGCCACGAGCTCCGGCACATACGCCATCCCGTGTCGCTCCACGAAGCGACGAGGCTTCATGCCGTCAATATCGACACTGCCAGAGGTCGGAGATAAAAAGCCGAGGACGATGCTCAGCATGTTGCTCTTTCCAGCGCCGTTCGGGCCCGCGATGCCGACAACCTCTCCCGCGCCGAAGCTGAGCGTCATACCGGCCAGGGCGACGACCGGCTTTGGCGGGATCAGTGATCTGTACGTCTTGGTCACGTCGTGCAGTTGAATCACAGGCCGGGGCCTCGGGGCGGAAGGGGTGGTCGGCGAATGGCAGGGGCACTCAGCGCCTAGCATCTATGTTGTGGGCGGCCAGAGTTGGCAAGGAAGACGTGGCGAGGTAAGTCGAGCGGCCCGCCCGGACAGCGCGAAGCACCCACCCGAATCGGATCATCAGCTCGGCGGCCGACCTCCACGGACCCCACCGAGCCCTCCACGTGTTCTATAGGTCGATGAGCCACTCCGCCGAATCACGAAAGTCTGAGAAACCGAAACACGGGCGTCTCTTTGTATGGGGCGAACGTCTCGTGACGTTCGCCCTGTTGGTGTTTGTTGCCTACCGGCTTGGGCCGCAGCTCGGCGCTCTCACCGGAGTAGGCCCAGACGAGGGTCGGGTCCCTACTTATGAACTGGCCACACTCGATGGCGGGCTCATTACCTCCGAAGATCTCGCGGGCAAGGTCGTCGTCGTGAATTTCTGGGCCACTTGGTGCGGCCCGTGCAAACTCGAGATGCCCTCCCTGCAGTCGCTTCACGAAGACCGCGCCGACGATGGCGTTGCCGTCGTCGGGCTCTCGACGGATGTGGGCAGCCAGGCGGGAATCAAGGCATTCTTGATCGAACGCGACATCACGTTTCCCGTCGGCCGGGCCACGGCAGCGCACCGGCAGGCGTTTGGGGGCATCCATGGTACGCCCACCACCTTCGTGATCGATCGCTCAGGGGTCGTCCGCCATCGGGTGGTCGGGTACTTCGCTCCACCTGCGCTACGCGTGGCCGTGAATCGGCTCTTGAAAGAAGCGCCGGCGGCAGCCGCTATAGTGCCCTAAATGCGAAAAGCGGCCGACGACAGTGAGTGTCGTCGACCGCTGACTTACGAGTTCCTGAGGGCCGCTGCCTAGTGGCGGAAGAGCCGCCGGCCTGTGAAGACCATCGCCATCCCGTGCTCGTTCGCTGCTGCAATGACCTCATCGTCGCGGATTGACCCGCCCGGCTGAATCAGCGCTTTCACACCTGCCGCAGCGGCAGCGTCCACACCATCCCGGAACGGGAAGAAAGCGTCCGACGCCAGCACCGATCCAGTGAGGTCGAGCCCGGCATCGGCCGCCTTTCTCACCGCAAGCTTCGAGGAATCGACTCGGCTCATCTGGCCAGCCCCGATGCCCAGAACGGCGCCTTCACGAGCCATAAGGATCGCGTTCGACTTCACGCCGAAGATGGCAGCCCAGGCGAAGCGGAGGTCGTCCCACTCAGCCTCGGTCGGCTCACGGCCCGATGCAACGGACCAGTCAGGGTTCTCCACGGCATAGAACGGAGGAATAGGCGGCGTCTGAACGAGCATGCCACCGTAGACGGACCTCAGCATCCGCGGCTCCGGGACTCTGCACCAGTTCGCGAGGAACTCCTGACTAAACTCCACATTCTCCGGAACCTCCCCTTCGGAAGGCACCGGGCCTCCCTCGTAGGTCAGAAGACGGATGTTTTTCTTTTGGGTGAGCGTAGCCAACGCGACCTCGGAGTACCCAGGGGCGACGATGCACTCTACGAAGAGCTGAGAGATCAG
>Ga0114996_10000080_pt1 | contig 121749 bp, 152 predicted proteins | sample ArcticOcean_MG_C_4_FD_87039 | JGI IMG/M metagenome (GOLD analysis project Ga0114996, IMG submission 87039) | Marine microbial communities from western Arctic Ocean - ArcticOcean_MG_CB4_134 | ecosystem: Environmental > Aquatic > Marine > Oceanic | place: Arctic Ocean: Canada Basin | collected...
GGGAATTGGGTTTAGGAATAATTAGAGGATATATTTTTTAACAACATTTCCTACATTTTCTCTTGTTAGAATTAGATTATCCATAATCTCCTTTTCGTTTTTTCCATATCCTTTTTTCTTCAACCAATTTATAAAATTTGCCCAGTTTTTGTAAAATTTTGGATTATTTTGTGAGTCTGCCCACTTTCTGAATGCTTTGGCTTCTGCGATAAGTTCCCTTATCTTTGATTCTCTATTTCCTTTTTCGGGAGGGGTTCCTGGGGGAGGGGTAGGTCCAGGTGGAGGGGTTCCAGTTCCTGATGAGCCATTCTTTCCAAATATTGCAACAATATTATGGTCCTGATTCATTTTAATCTCAAATTTAGGCCTTTTTTCCTTATATCCATCAACTACAAAATATTGGAAATCTCCTTTCTTAATTTTTATTGTTACTCTTTCATTTTTTCTGTGGTAGGAATATCCTCTTTTAGGCTTTATTTCCCCGTTACCCCTTTTATCCATAATTAGAGTGAATTTTTTTTTCCCTGATTTTGAACCTTTAGGAATCCCTGCTTGTAGGGAGGAACCCTTTCTTTTGAAAAACCAGCAAAGCAGTCCTAGGAAAATTAATACTGTTCCAATTACTAACGGAATAAAAATATCAGGTATTCCACTAATGAAAGTTCCAATTATTGTAAGAATTCCAAGTGTTAAAAATAGTTTTGTACAACCGAATTTATAAATTAAGATTATTGCCCCTAAGATAAAGACTATTCCTATTATCATTGAAATTAAATCTTCTGGAACACCTAAAGAAAAGAATAAATCAGAAAAATCAAGGGCCTCTGACCAACCATTTTTGTAAAATGCGTATGTTATTCCAAGTGCAAGAAAAAGAGAGATTATTGTAGGGGTTTTTCTTTCCCCGCCCCCAATATTACTTCTTGAGAACACCTTTGAAAGAGAAAAATTGATTATTGCTAGAGAGATAAAAAAGATCATGAATAGTGTGAAGTTTTCTTGGCCGAAAGAATCAAAAAATTCTCCAAATGAAAATGCAGAAACAAAATTAATTAATAATATGCTTGTTATTATTCCTAATAATGGCCCCTTTTTCATTCTTAAATCAGGGAAAATGTTTTTATAAATTTATGTAGAGTGTTAAATTGAGAATTAAGAACATTTAAATTTGAGATTTTTCTAATAATCTTATGGTTCATCGTTCATTTGATTTGATAGGCAATATTGCTTTAGTTAAATTTCCTTATGAATTTAAAGGAAATAGGAAAAAATTTGCTGAAAAGATATTAAAAGAAAATAAATCCGTTAGAACAGTTTTAGAAAAATCTGGGAAGTTTTCAGGAAGGTTACGTAAAATGCAAACTAGTTGGCTAGCCGGAGAGAAAAATAAGGAAGTGCTCTATAAAGAAAATGGATGCTCTTTTAGATTTAATATTGATACCACTTATTTTTCTTCTAGATTAAGTGGAGAGAGGAAGGAGTTATCTGAAAAAATAAAGAAAGGAGAAGAAGTTTTAGTGATGTTTGCCGGGGTCGGTCCTTTTTCAATAGTTATTGCTAAAAATTCTAAGGCTAAAAAAGTTTATTCTAATGAGATTAATAGGGAAGCCAATAAATATGCTAAGTTAAATTTGGAATTAAATAAATTGAAAGGTAAAGTTGAGTTTTTGTCAGGGGACATAAAAAAAGTTGATATTAAGAAGAAGTTTGATGTAATAGTCATGCCGCGCCCAAGACTAAAGAGTAGTTTTTTAGAACAAGCATTTAAATTTTCTAAGAAAGGAACAAGAATTTATTATTATGATTTTTGCAAAAGTGATGAAATACTCTTAATTGTTGAAAAAGTTAAAGAAGAAGCAAAGAGATTTAAGAAAAAGATTAAAATTTTAAAAACTAAGTCTGCTGGGGAAATTGCCCCATATAAAATAAGGATTAGAGTTGATTTTAAAATTTTATAATAATCCTTATAAACCCTTTTTAGATGAGTTTTTTATGGCTAAAACTATTGAAGAAAGAACTTTTGAAGAAAGAACTTTTGAAGAAAGAACTTTTGAAGTTGATGGCGGAAGATTTGCAAAAGTGGGAAAGGTTATAGGCGATAATAATCCTATTCATACTGACCGTGGAATTGCTGTTCAAGCAGGTTTTGATGACACCCCTATGCAGGGAGTTAGTTTAATGAGATATTTTGAATATATTGCTGAAGTGGAGGGATTGCCCACAGATGATTATACAGTTAGTTTTTCTGGAGCAGTTTATCCTGGTGGTGCTTTGACTTTTAAGGGAGAGGTTGGAAAAAAAGTGGCTAATCTTAGTGCTTGGAAGGATTCAAAAAGGGTTGCAAAGGCCTCTTTTAAATTGGAACCGGGAACAAGTTCTTTAAGTATTTGTGGGGAGAACGAGCCTTTTTTATACCAACTTTGTCAAGATCAAGCTAATTTATTTAATGGTCTTTTAGATTTGCCTGAAAGAGGATTTCCTGCCTCTTATGTTGGAGCCATGATTCCAGCCACATTATTAGAAATTGTTAAAAGAAGAACAGGAGAATTTTCTGGAGTTTATCGTAGTTCTCGTTTAAGGACTCTTGGGCACTTAAGGCCTGGAAATTATAAGGTTCAAGTATTCCCTAGTGGGGATTCTAGAGCAATGGGAGAAAAAGTATTTTATCTAGTTGGGGCTGTTTGCAGAATCAATGAGAACATTGTTTTAGCTGCAGAGTTAGGTGTAATTGCTGAACCTGGAATGATTTTAGAATAATATTTATTTTGTTTGCTGAGCAACATATTCCACATAACTTTCAACCGTTATTCTTGAACAGGGATCTTGCGGATTGAATTGTGTATAAAATGGTTCAAGATCTATTTCCCATGTTTCTTTTGTTTGACCTTTTATTTCATCGAAGTCTCCTGTGTCAATACCTAGGTCTTCAAAGGTTTTACCCGTAGTTACTCGATCATCAGTATATTCCTTCAATATTATTCTAACCATTCCTTCAACTGTCATGGTCTTCGAGAGAATTGAGGCATTTATAAAAATTCCTATAGTTCTTTTTTAGCTTTTATTGCGGTTGGAGCTTCTCCACCGTGCCAAGTAAATCTAGGACGTATCCTCATAGGGTAAATCCTTTCAGAATTATCATCTAAAATTATTGCTGAACCACTTAATGCTGGGAGATCGTCCATGTATTGTTTAATGCTATCAAGGAGATAAGTTTGCATGATTTTATTCAATGCCTCTAAATCTGCCTGGGAAGTAACTCTATGTGAAATTACGATATCAGATTGAGTCATAACGTCAGTATGTATTTTTCCAGGTTGTTGGGTTGCTAAAACTAAAGAAATTCCTGGTTGTCTCCCCTCCCTTAATAATTGAATTAATGCGTCAGTTGCAAGAGTCTTTTCATCTTTAGGGAGGAATTCATGTGCTTCATCTATGAAAATCCAAACCAAAGGAGTTTCCTTTTTTTCTTGATTTGTTAAAAGATCTAATCCATGCGAAATTGATTCTATTTCTTCTTTCTTTCTTGCGTCCATTCTTTGATTGAAGATCTTTCTTGAAACTAAACTAATTGTAAGCGCCCTAACGTTGAATGCTCCAACTGCATTGTAGACACTTAGATCTAGAATCGAGGTTGTTCCCCTATTTATTAGTTTACTAACTTGGGTTGGCTTTTCTCCTTTCTTTGCAAAAACTCCCCAAGTATTTGCAGCTTCAAACAAAGAAGCTGTAGCGTCTTTTATTTCCTGACTTGTTTTTTTGTCTTTTTCAATTTCAGAGATTATGTCTCCTATGTAGTATTGATCTTCTTCTTTTAACCTTGTTACTGATCTTTCTATTGAAACTGCTATTGGATGAGTTATGTCAAGATTGAAAGTTAGAATCCAATCTTCAGCATTCATTTCTGAAACATCTAATGCAAACCTTTCATCTACAGGAATTCCTTTTTCTAAGTATGAGTCGAAATGTCCAGTTGGAACAAAGACTTTTACCGGGAGATTTTTTGCTTTTAATCCGTATTCATTTAAGATGTTTTTGTCTTTTTTATTTTGGAATTTCATTGTCCAATAAATTCCCATTGTATCAAAGATTAAAGAAGAAAGATTTTGACTTGTTTCTTTTGGTAGATTTGAGAGTTCTTCAGCAATAACTCCTAGAGTGTACGATTTCCCTGAACCTCTTTTTCCAGCAACTAAAACTACATGGGAACGTGCAACATCCATTAAGATTTTATTTGAAAGAGAAGTATATTGGCCCATTTTCACATAACCTTTTCCAATAGAAGTTAATGCTCTGTCACCAAATGCTTTTTTATCAGCTTCCCCCCTTCCGACAACTATATCGTATGCCATACTCATATAATCTAAAGCAGGGTTTTTATAATTTTATCCTGTATTTTTTTTAGGCTTTTCCTTACTGTTTCTAAATAGGTTTCTCTTTGTACAGAATAAAGATTATCTTCTAAGTATTTTGTATGTGCATGAATTGCCGAGGTCCTTTGTCTATTAAAGTATTCTGCTACTTCTTTATCTCCTGCTCCAAATTCAGTCATTGCATACATTGCCTGATTTCTTAAAGTACAGGTTTTTGTATCTTTGGCCTTTGTTTTTAATTCTCTTTCTCTATCTTCTTTTGGGAATGTTTCTAAATAAGGTGGTTCTCCAGGATTTGGAAGAATCTTTTCTTTAGCCAATGTTTCTAAAAATCTTTCTTGAGCTTCTGTTGAGGGGGTTTTTGGAGGGGGAGACATATTTTTTATAGCATAACTGGAAGTTAAAAAGATTATTGTTATGCGATCGCTCAGTTATAATCGAATATCATCAACAGAGTTACCCAAATGTTTTTAAATGGATTTTATTTATACTCATTCATGGAAGAGCATGAGGATAAAAGAAAAGAAGAGGATCATTCTAAAGAAGTGTCTAACCATGAGAATAAAAAAGAAACTAATCATGAAGTGAAACATGAATCTCATCATGAATCTCACCACGAAGAAAAGAAAGATCATACTCAACAAGCCGTTACACATAATATTAACGAAACTAAAGGAAAATTAGCTGAAAGGATGAAGGAGAATCCTTGGATGCTTGCAAGTGTTGTTCTAGGAATTTTTGTTTTAATACTTTCATTCAATGGCGGGGGAACTGGTAAGGTAATTTCTGCTGATTCTGCTGGAGAAAAACTTTTAACTTATTATCAAGCAAATGGGGCTGAGGGATTATCTTTAGATTCAGTTGATGAAGAGAATGGATTATACAAAGTTAATTTTGCTTATCAAGGTTCGATTATCCCGATTCATATGACTAAAGATGGTAGTTTGGCTGGTTCTTTAACGCCTTTGGGTGCAAGCGCACCTTCAATTGCGCCTTCTAATATCCCTTCTTCTGGAGGAGCTCCTGCAGCTAATGTAGTTCAGATTGATTTAGAAGATGATGCCGTTAAGGGAAGTGCCAATGCTCCAGTTACAATTGTAGAGTTTAGTGATTATGAATGTCCTTTTTGTGGAAGACATTACACAGATACTCTTCCGAAAATTATTTCTAATTATGTAGATACAGGAAAAGTTAAAATTGTGTTTAAGGACTTCCCTCTAGACTTTCACCCTAATGCTCAAAAAGCGGCTGAAGCAGCTGAATGTGCTGGGGAACAAGGAAAGTATTGGGAGATGCATGATGAATTGTTTGATAATAAAATAAATTATGGTATTGATAATTTGAAACAATATGCTAAAAACATTGGATTAAATTCTGGAAAGTTTGACAAATGTTTGGATTCTGGAGATATGGCTGATGAAGTTAAAGCTGATTTAAGTGCTGGACAAGGATATGGGGTTTCAGGAACTCCTGCAAACTTTGTTAATGGAAAATTGATCAGTGGTGCTTGCCCATATAGTGCTTTCCAAGATGCAATTGAAGCTGAGTTAGAAGGCAATGATTGGTCTATAAGTAATTGCGCAGTTAATGTTTTTTAATTTTTGTTTTTTTAATTCTTTTAACTTTTAGGATTTGGTTAAGTTTATATCTTTTTGGAGTTCTTTGTTTTTTACTAGAAAATTGATTATGCCCAGGTAGATTTACGTAAAGGCCCAATTATAGTTCTTAGGGAATGTGACAATTGTAATGTTGGGTGCCATGAATAGAGGCCTTGATTTAAACATTGAAGGGAAAGTAAAGCAAGCTCGTGTTGTAGATATTACTTGTGTTCTTGAATGGTCTACACTTAATGTGATTGATCTAAACTATCTTTCGCCAATAGTCTCCTATTTTAATCATATCTCTGGTTTAGAGGTGGTTGTTTCTTGAGAACTATCAATTATTTTCCCATTACGTAGCTAATTTCATCTACACTTAACCTTAATTCATCTTGTACTTTTGGATTGCTCTTTATTATCTCTTTTAACATTGGAAACTCCCTCATTGCTCTTTTTTCTCCAACATGAGTTAGTTTAGCATATTTTTTGGCTATAGACTTCTTCTTGATTGTTCTTTGGTTATTTAACCAAATTTTTAATATTCTTGAAGGCTTCCTATATTTGGTGAAGTCTTGTTTTGAATGATTAGATTCTTTTGCTGCAGAGATTCCAAAGCTAAGAAATATGTTTTCATAGACCATGAATCTCCAATATTGTTGTTTGTAAATTCTTCCTTTGAAAACGTCCACATTACTTAGGGCAATATATGCTTTTGCAAGCTCTACTCCCTTATACTCTAAAGGAATGTTTTCCTCCATCCAAAGAATTATTTCATCTTGGGAGAGTTTTACTGAATCAAATACTTTTAGGAGGTCATTTGTTGGTGGCTCTTTGAAAACTCTTTTTAGGGCATGGAAAATATCCATTTCTTTATTTCTTTCTGAGAGCTCCATTTTGGATGGGTCTGGAAGCTGTGCAGCTGTTTGAAGGTCTGTAACTGCTGCCCTAACATCTCCTCGAGAGCTTATTGCTATCCTTGTTAGGACGTCAGAGTCAATGAACTTCTTTTCTTTTCTTAGGATGCTTATAAGGACGTCCTTGATGACTTTGTAATGGGGTTCTTTGATTGACATAACTTCGCATTTCTTTCTTAAGGCGTTGAATTTTCTAGCCCAGATGTCGTTTGAAGTAATAATTATTGGAAATTTGGTTTCATCAATAAGTCTAATTAATTCTGGTAATCCTCCTCTATCACTTGCAGAGATCCCATCTGCTTCATCAACTAGAATGATCTTTCCTTTTTTTGTTAAAGATTGCTGAATAAGTGCGGGTTTTAAAATAGATTGAAGTTTTTCCTTGTTTCTAAAGTCAGAAGCATTTAGTTCAAATATCTCAGAATCAGTTTCAATTGCTGCAACCAACGCAAGTGTTGTTTTTCCAGTTCCAGGTGGGCCTTGGAGAATTATTGCATTTTTAGGAGTCTTTGGGAAGTTTTTTATGAAATTATCTATTCTAGTTATGGCTTCTTCTTGACCCTTTATTGCATCAAATGTTTTTGGCCTATGAGTTTCAGTCCAAGTATTCATTCTATTAAATCCGTGATCTTGCTTGAGATTTAGTTATATTTGCCATCGCGAAATCACTCACCTTGGCCTGCTAGTACAAAACTTGCAAGTAGAGCTTGAAGTTGTATAAATGGGTCTGAACCCTCTACAATTCTGAATTCTGATTCCCCTGTCTTTTCTGTAAGTTTAACTTTAACTTTTGGTTCAATTGGAAGGTTCCATATTTCTTTTTGAATGGCCTTTATGACATCTTGACCGGAGATTGATTCTTTTAACATTACGTCTAGGAGTTTTTCTCTAGATTTTAGGAAGTCTCCTGATAGGGCATAATCTAGAACTATTTTGATATCTTTTGGCTTCGCACTAGAGATGATTGTTTCAACTAATTCTGGAGTTATATTTGGTGAGATTGCAGCAGTTGATTGTAAGAGATTAGTTGCTCTCCTACAATCTCCTTCAGAGCCTTCATATAATAATTCAAAAGCATCTTCATCTATGGTTAATTTTTCTTGTTCGACCATTGATTTTAGATGTGTCTGAATGTCTTTTTTCTCTAATAACTTAAATCTAAAAATTGCACATCTACTTTGAATTGGGTCTATTACCTTGCTAGAATAATTACAAGATAAAATGAACCTACAAGTTGCAGAATAATTCTCCATAGTTCTTCTTAAGGCTTGTTGGGCTTCAGGAGTTAGAGCATCTGCCTCATCTAAAAAGATTACTTTGAATGGAACACTTCCTATTGATTTTGTTCTAGCAAAATTCTTTACCTTTTCTCTAACAATTTGGATCCCTCTTTCATCAGAAGCGTTTAATTCCAAATAGTTGTCCCTCCATTCTTTTTTGAACAATTCTTTTACAACTATTAATGCTAAAGTTGATTTTCCCGTCCCTGCTGGCCCTGCAAAAAGTAAGTGAGGAATATTTAGAGAGTTTGTTAGTGCTTCAACTCTTTTGATTATATCCTCTTGTCCCACCATTCCAGAGAAATTGGACGGACGATATTTTTCAGTCCATATTTCTGAGCTCATACTAATAGATTGTGACTTTGGCTTATAAAGATTATTATAATTTAGAATTTAATTTAAAGAATTATTTAGATCTTGCACGTCTTAACTTACGCTTGTGCTTTTCCTTTCTAAGTCTCTTACGCTGCCATTTCCAACGCATTTGACGTTTCTTTTTCCATCTTCTACTAGATCTTTTCATAGAAAGAAGGGGAGAAATTGGTTTAAAAGGATTTCTATCAGGGGTTAACAGTGTATGGACAATGTTTTAAAACCTAAAAGGGCATAATTTTTCATGGATTTTAGAAAAGTAGTGATTATTCCAAAAAAAAGTAAGTATGAGTTTGACAAAAGCAGGCTCGGATTAAATGAAGAAGAACTGATTGAATTTTATAAGAAACAAGGAATTAGGGTTGAGAGAATCAAAGAAAGTCATGATAAACAAGAGGCTAATTTAAATAAATTAAAAGAAATCTTTCATGAATCTAGGTTTATTGAAAGAGATGATTTTACCAAAGAAATTGCTCTTGAAGCAGATTTAATTATCTCTTTTGGAGGAGATAATCATTTTACCTACTTGAGCCATTTTATTAAAAATAGGCCGATATTGGGGATTAATTCAGATTCTCAGAGAAGTGAAGGGGCAATGACTTCTGCTAGGGCAGAAGAATTAAAGGAAGTTTATGAAAAGTTAGAGTCTGGAAAATATGAAATTGAAGAATGGCCAAGATTGTCTGTGGAGGTTAATGGACAAATTGTGGACACCCTAGCTGTATCTGAATTATTCTTAGGGGAGGGGAGTAGAAAAGAAATGTCTAGAAATATTTTAGAATTTAAAGGAGTAAAAGAACAACAAAAAGGGGCAGGAATGATTGTTTCTACAGGAGTTGGTTCAACTGGATGGTATCTTTCTGCTACAAGGTATTTAGAGGGGGATTTTGAAGCTTTTTCCAGAACAGAGAATCTGGCAAAGTTTGTTATGAGTGAACCGTATAAAGGAAGAACAGCGGATTATTCTCTAATCACTGGAGAAATAAAACCAGGAGAAGAATTAATTGTCCATTCAATAAACGATTCCAATGGAGTTATTTCCTTTGATTCCTGGAAAGATTATCCATTCAAAGAAGGTTCTATAGCTAAAATTGGACTTGGTGAAAGTTTGAAAGTTGTTAGTTTCAATTAAGTTTAAAAGTTATTTAGGACTTGTTTTTAGATGGATCAAAAAAGAGCATTAAAACAAATGCGTTTTATGAAGAAGCATAGTAAGCATATGCCCCTAGCTGCGGAGGATTGGAATTCTCCTTGGAAGATTTTGATTTCTACCATTTTATCTGCCAGAACCAGGGATGAAGTGACAATTCCTGTTTCCAAGGAATTATTTATCAGATATCCTGATGTAGAGGCGCTTTCTAAAGCTAGACTAGGTGTAGTAGAGGAAATTATTAGGCCTATAAACTTCTATAGAAATAAGTCTGAAAATATTATTAATTGTGCAAAAATGTTAGTTAAAGATTATGGAGGAGAAGTTCCATTAAAAGAAGAAGAACTTGTTGAGTTGCCAGGGGTTGGAAGAAAAACCACCAATGTCTTTTTATCAGAAGTTGGAGAAGAGGGTATTGGGGTTGATACGCATGTATCCTACATTTCACAGAAACTTAACTGGACAAAGAATGTAAACCCAGATAAAATAGAAGAAGATCTGAAAGGGTTATTCAAGAAGAGTAATTGGAATAAAATAAATCCAATATTGGTTAGGTTTGGAAAAACTCATACTAGTAGGAAGAAAAAGGATGTTTTGTTAGAAGAGATAATGGGGATCAAATGAAGAAGCTAGGATTAGAGTAAATAATCTACCCCTAATTATTTACCCTTATTCTAGGTGTAAAAGTTAGAAATAAATAATTGTCTGATTGTTTGCTTTCATCTTGTGTAATTATTTTCATTATCAATAATATTTTAAGCCCGGTTTAATTAATAACTTAATGAAAGAATTAATTGAAGTTGTTAATAAATTAAAATTAAAAAATTCAGAAGTTAGAAGTGTGGTGGAGGCAAGAATGAAGGAATTTGATTCAGTCATGAATGGTGGCCAGAAAGAGATCTTTAGGGAATTGTGTTTTTGTCTCTTGACTGCTGGAACAAGTGCGGAGTTGGGATTAAAAACCATTGAACACATAGGAGATATTATTTTTAATGGAAGTGAAAAGGATATACAAAAGAAACTCAAAGAGTGTTATAGATTTCATACAATAAGGGCAGGTTATATTCGCAATGCTCGTGATAAATTTAGAGATTTAGATGTTAAAGATGAAAATATTCGTGAAGATCTTGTTAAAAATATTAAGGGCATAGGAATGAAGGAAGCAAGTCATTTTCTGAGGAATATCGGGTTAAGCGACTATGCAATAATTGATTTTCACATAGTTGATTTACTTGTTAGAAATGGTTTGATTGAAAAACCCAAAACTATCACCCCTAAAAAATATGTTGAGATTGAAAATGTGTTAAGAGAGTTGGCTCAAGAAACAGGAACTTCATTAGGTGAATTAGATCTTTACTTGTGGTATGAAGAGACTGGAAAGATTTTAAAGTGAATTATTATTAGGTTTTCTAGAAGCCCCTTAGTACAGTGGTCAAGTATGCGAGGTTCTGAACCTCGTGACCCAGGTTCGAATCCTGGAGGGGCTATTTTATTCGAACCTTCCAGGTCCGAGCTTCGGATATAAAATCCTCACTAGCCTTCTAAATCAGAGATTTGTAGAACTAATCCTTGGAAGGGGCTATCTTTAAAAACTAAATTGGATATTTAGTTGGATGCCCCGATAGTACAGAGGCCAAGTATGCCGCCCTCTCAAGAAGAAACCGAGAAGAGAGGTGATTTTATCTTGAAGAAAGAGACCGATCTAGCATCTCAATGCAACCCTTTCTTTTCAGAGTAAGGCGGTGACCCGAGTTCGAATCTCGGTCGGGGCGTAAGATTTTTATAGTTCTCAATATTATTAAAAATATGATAGGTGCGACTTTACTTGTAGTAGGAATATTAGTAATAGCAGTTTGGGTGATTTTAGAGGCTAAAAGGTTCAAACACAGAGTTGTTGGCTTTTTAGTCATAGGGGGAATTTTATTCTTTTATGTAACTGGATATTTTGTCCTTAAAGGAGTTAATCTGGATTATGGGTCTATCTCTGGACTAGTGGAGGCAACAAAGCTTTATTTTGGATGGCTTTTCTCAGTTGGAGAGAACTTTATGGAGATTACAGGAAATGTCATTAATATGGACTGGAAAGGAAATAAGAACTGATGAAGATTTTGATCTTTGTGTTTGCGTTTTTTATGTTTTCAGCATTAACAATAATTAGTAACAATGATTTAGCTTTGATTAAGGACTCAAACATTTTGGTTTTTTTTGAATTGTATATGGAGTGGTTAGATGGAATTTATTTGAATGTCCAATCTTTAAGTGGATTTGTTTCAAAACTAAATTGGGCTCCATAATGAATCAGAGAATCAAAGAATTAAATTAAAGAATTAAAGAAAGACTTTTAAAGTATATTTCATAATATATATTATGGCAAAAAAGAAAGTGGTGAAGCGTAAGCCAATTAAGAAAGTTACTCATGTTAAGCCGAAGGTTTCTAGAAGAGCTGCACCGAAGAAAAGAAGGATATCAAACAAAGTAGTTTCCCCTAGAAAAAGAATGAGTATTGTTTTAAAGGATTTAATTATCTTTTTAGCATTATTTATAGTTTCTTTTGTCTTGTATTCAGTTTCTTCAGCTCAGGCAGCAGTTAGCTTATTTCTTTTATTGACAATTATATTCGGATTTATTACTCTAGCATTCTTGTTAGTATTATTGATAATATTATTCTTGAAGTTATTCAATAAGTAAATAAAAGACACCTACGGTTTCTTTAATTTCCACTTGAGGAATTAGTGAAAATCTTTGATTTGCTCTTAGAAACTTCCCTTTTATGTTTATATTAAGTGACATTTCTTTATGCCTCCTGTGATGTTTCGATTTAGGGCCCCTAAAGAATATTCGTGATTTATTAAAGAGCCACAGGAGAGGCTCGAACTCTCGACCTCGTCATTACCAATGACGCGCTCTACCAAAACTGAGCTACTGCGGCACAGGATTTAATTGGTTAGATAGTTTTATAAAACCTTTTCATTCAAACTTTTCATGACAGATAATGCTGAATGTGAGAAAACTTCTTTGGATTGCTTGAAAGAATATTATTTAGAGATACAAAAGAAATATGGGCTTTCTGATTTTGGAGACTTAAATGAGGATTTTCAAATAGAGAAATTATCTGAAAGTGAAACAGAATTTTTAATTAGAGAAATAAGGAAATTTATAACAGAAAAGTTCTCAAATTACTTAAGATTTATTGAAACAATCTTAAATCCAGTTAATGCTCAATTTTTTGTTTTTTCTGTGATAAAAACTCTTGGACCCGATGATAAAGAAAAACTTAAGGAAATTTATAAGAAACTTGCTAGAAAAGAAGTAGATGTTATTGAGTTAGATATACAATTCTCTGAAGAAAAGGAAGCAGAATTTGTTAAAGATTCTTGTATTCTTTGGAAGGAGCTAAAGAAAGATTTGTTAGAAATTGTTGGCGTGATAAAGAAAAATTGGGATGTTAAGGGAGAAAGTAATGGTAAGAAGTACTTTGACTGATGACGTAACTATTGCACCGAGTAACCATAACTAAATCTAGAGAAGATTAAAAATTCTTTCTAAACTTAATTCAAATAACACCACTGGCATTTTTATTTTCCAATTCTTTAGAATCTTAGGATGAATCTCCCCTAAATTTCCAATTATTTCATCCCCTAAATAAATGTCTGCAGTTCTTCCATCAATGAAATGTTCTTTTGGATTTTCTGAATCTTTTAATGAAAGTTCTATATCTAACATTCTTGCTAGATACTCTAATGCTTGTTTTAGTTCTGTAAAGTTTCCAGGAGTAATTGCACATGAAAGCTTCTCAGTTTCAATGATTCCTTCATTATCTTCAAAGATCCTTCCGGTTTCAAATATCTTCTGAGGATATTCCGAATCTATATTTTCTGAAAGAATTTTCATCAGGTAGTGGGATAAATCTTTTCTTAGAATTGTGTAATCTGTCTTTGAACCAGAGAGTTCTATAAAATTGGTTCCTTTATCTTCAGGGATACCCATTTTAGTGAATTGATCTACTGGTTTTGTTAAGTGATAGTTAGCAAGTTCTAAGAAACCTAGTCCTGAGAGTATTTCTGCAATCTTTCTTTTGACTGTTTCTTTTTTGTCTTCTTTTCCAATTGTTGAAATTTTTGGTATTTCTGGTGAGAAGTTATCATATCCATAAGCAATTGCAACATCTTCTATTAAATCTACTTCATGTAATAAATCTGTTCTCCAGGCTGGGGATTCCATAGTTCCCTTTTGATAAGAATGTCCCATTCTTTCAATTAAAACTTTTAAATCTTTTTCATTTAAGTTTAAACCTAATTGTTTGTTGGTATTCTCTAAAGAGATTTTGTTTTTTTCAGGAGTTAAGTCTGGAGTTACCATTTTCTTATTTCCTACTACATTCATTTGGTAAATTTTCCCTCCCATATCTGCAAGAGTTGTAACCATTATGTTTAATCCTTTTCTACATATCTCTAAATCAAAACCTGAAAATTCTATAAAAATGTCTTTTGTACTCCCTGTAACTTTACCAGTTAATTCTGAATTAATTATTGGGGGCATACTTAAGATGTTTTTATCCGCATCAACAAATATTGGAAATTTTGTTTTTCCAGCTAATAAATGAGCATAATCTCTTCCCGCAGGGTGTCTTTGAAGTATTTCATGTCCAGTCATCTCTCTAGGCGAGTCTAGAGGTTGGAATTTTATTTTATCTGGCTCTAAAGCTTTGAATGTTATTGGTAGGGTTATTTTTTCTAGAGGATATACTCCTATTGCAACTTTTTTTCTTTTTCTTCCAACTGTAGAATGTAATTTTTCTTGTATGTCTATAATTTCTTTTATTTTTTCATCGTCAAAATTTAATCCTTTAATAATTGCACAGGCAGTATATGGACGGATATTTTTTAGAGAGGGATCTAATTTTACAGTATAATTCTTTTCTGGTTTATTTAATTCATACTTCTTTATTCCTGTTTGTTTTGCCAAGAAGGCTAAAAAACTTCTTTTGAATCCTTGGTAGGATAATAAATCAGGACGATTAGGAAATATTTCTAATTCAATTTCTTCATCATTAAAACTTTCTAGTGTTGTTCCAAACATTGCTATTTTATTTTGCATAGTTTCATCTAGTTTTCCTATTTCTTTCTCAAAGCTTTTTCTTGGGATTTTTATATTAGCCATTAAAAACCTCCTGCGGGTTTTTAGAATCCAGCATCCTCAAAAGCTTCATTGTGCCTCCTGTTGAAGCTAAACCAATCCTTTCTTCTTCTATTTTCATTTTATCAAATATTTCATTTTCCTTAATTTAGTTAGGTCATTTTCATTCAATTCTCTTATATCTTTCACATTAAACATTGACATAAGCATTCTTCCAAATCCTGGCCCCCAAGCTAGAACTGGAATGGGTTTTCCAAGTAATGCTTCAGTAACCTCCGGGCGGAACATACCTGCAGCAATTAACTCAACCCATTCTTGCTTTTCCTCATTCCACACATCTCCTTCTACTGAGGGTTCAGTGTAAGGGAAATATGCTGGACGAAACCTTATTTTTTTAAATCCCATTTTTCGGGCAAATTGTCTTAGATATCCTAATAGGTGTTGGAAATTTGCATCAGGATCTATAACTATTCCTTCAGTTTGTAATAATTCAAAACCATGATTCCAATCAACAGTTTCATTTCTGAAATTCCAACCGATATTGAAAAATTTAGCTGGAAGTTCTTCTGGTCTTAGCTTTGATAATGTTTGTGCTGAAAGGCAAGTGGTGTGGGTTCTTATTAGCATTTTTTTCGCTTCTTCTGCATCCCATTTATATCCCCAACCTTTGCTTCCAGAAAGTCCTCCTTCGTGTGCCTTTCTTACTGCTTCTACAATTTCTTTACTGGGAAGCTTTCCTTTCTTATCTATGAAGAATGTATCTTGCATCTCTCTAACAGGATGATCTTGCGCAGTGAATAAAGCATCGAAGTTCCAGAAGCTTGTTTGAGTCATATCTCCGGTCATCTCCTTAAATCCCATCTCTGTCCAAATCTTTCTTCCATAATCAATTGCTTGGTTTACAAAATGCCTTTTTCCTCCAGTTATTGCGGGTACTTGCGAGGTCATATCATAACGTCTAAACTTTTTGAATTTCCAATTTTTTTCTGATTTTAGGGTTTCATGAGTTATTGCTTCTAAAAGCTCTTTATTTTCTAGTTTAGTATTCATTAATTCTTTTCCTATAACTGTTACTTCTATGTCGATTCTTTTCTTTTCAATTACATGTATTATTTCTTTTCTACTTTGTAGAGATTTTAAAGAGAATTGTTGTTCTGGGGCTAATTTTTCTGCATCTATTGGAAGTAATTCTATGAAGGATTCTTCAAGAGTTTTTTTAGCCACTTCTTCTCTTGAAGCACTTATTGAGAGTTTCCCGTTTTTTAATTCAATTATGGCTTTTTTCTTTAATGCACCTAATGAGGCCTTAAATTCATCATTTGATAGTCCTGCCTCTTTTTGAGCATCTTGTAATGAAATTATTCTCTTGTCATTTACTAAAGTTAGAAGTCTTCTTTCTGGAAGGCCTTTTTTCTTATATAATGCCCCATTTACTCCAACGTCTATTATTTTTTTGGTTTGTGAGGAAATTTTCACTATTCCCTTGTTTTGAAGGTAATCTAAAGCTCTTACTACAGAAATCTTGTCTAGATTAGTATCTTGACAAATTTCTCCCAAACTTTTGTTTAAGTGAGGGAGAATTTTCCTTTCATTAGGCGATAATGATTCAATTAGTTTAGTATTATTGGGGCTCATTTTGTTAATTGGAGATAAGAATGCTTTAATGCTCACTTAAAAAAATACTGATATATTTCCCATATTTTTAATTATAGATCTAATTATTTAAATCTTTGGTCATAACTGTTGGCATTCCTAGTGTTAGGCTAAGTGCCCTGAGATCATGGATGTTTCGTTTGTTCTTATCTTCTTGAGTGATAAATTTCATCTTTAACTTGTGTTTATTACATAATTTTACATTTTGCCTTATTCTGGCGATTATCTTTTGTTTTTCATCTGAAGTAGAGTCTATTATTTCATCTAAATTTATTCCAATATCTATTTTGTTTTTCTTTGCAATTTTTGCTAATACCTGATTGAATCCCGAGTTTCTTTGTTTCTGGAAATCTTTTCTTCCTTCTTGATTAATCAGAAGAATATTTATTTTTTCTTTTTCTAATATTTTTCTATTTAAGTCATCATCATTACTTGTGAAAACTATTGTTTCTTTATTTTTTGTTAAATCTCTTATTTTTTTTCTTGCTTTTTCAAATGTTTTTTCATTTATTATCATTTTATTATTTGGTGATGAAAGTTTATAAATGTTAGATCCCAGTAAGAGAGTATGAATAATAGGGGGGTTTCAGCAGTTATAACTACTCTTCTTTTGGTGGTATTAGTTTTGGTTATATCTGGTATTGCATGGGTTGGATTTAGTAAGGGGGTAGGCGAAACAAGTGAAGATATTAACATTGGAAGGGTTAGTTTGAATTTAGAGATAATTAGTTCTACAGTTGAAGGAAATAATCTTATTGTGAATGTTCAAAGAAAAAAAGGAGATGGTGAGCTTGTCGGGATTAAATTTTTGGTGAATAGTGAAGATGATCAAGAGATTTTAGAAGAAAGTTCTAATTTAGATCAATTTAGTAGTGAGAAGTTTACGCTTTCTTTAGCAAGTATTGATCCAAATCAAGTGATTAGAGTTTCAATTGCCCCGGTATTAGAATCAGGAACGGCTGATATTAAGGATGTTTATGAAATAAACTAATTTAATTTCTAATTGTTGTTCCTTTGAATTTTTTATTGTTAAGAATATTATCTAGTTGGAGCATGTCTTGACCAATAATGTAGGTAACAATTTTATTCTTTAGTATTATCTTTGAAGCTGTTTGATCTAAAACAAAGTGTTGTCCTGGCTTAAATGAGAGTTCATTGGCTCTTTTGTTAAAATCTTTCCAAGATATGTTGGGAATGAATTTAGCATTTTTATGTTTTTTTGGGTTTTTATCATACAATCCTTGCACATTTGTTAAATTGATGAAATCTGTATTGAAATGTTTGGCTATATCTGCTGCTGTAGAGTCAGAGGTTTGATCTGGGCGGTATTCTAAAGCCCCTACAAAGATTATGTCTTGTTTCTTTATATATGCTCTTAGAGATTTATGGGTGTGTGGAACTCCTTCTTTTGGATCAATGCCAAAAAAGTAGTTCATGAATCTAGCATTCATACGTGTAGCAGATATTCCTGCTAGGCTTTGAAGTTTGTAATCTTTTAGGGCTGAAATATATTTTCTAGCTATACTTCCTCCACCGCAAACAATTATGAATTTGTATTTACTCTTGTTTTTTAGAATTACTTTTTTGAATTTGTTTAGGAATTTTGAGTCCACCTCATTAGGAACTATTAGGCTTCCACCAAGACTTAGGACAATCACCTTTTTCATAAATAGAAGAATGAAGTGTGGTTTTTATAGTTTTTGAAAATTTAACTTATATGGGTCCTTTATCCGAATTTCTTGAAATTTGTGGCTTGTTTTCTTCTTTTAGCATTTCTTCAATCTTTTCCACCTGATCCTCTATTGTTTTTGATACGGCTTCTGAAGTTCTTTCTGATACTGCAGCATGGTTTTCTATAACTGTCTTATAATCTCTGTAGTCTTGACTTCTTTGTGACATAAAGGACTCTAATGCTCTTTGGGCTTTTCCATAATGCTCTCCTTCAATAAGGCTATGGATTAATAAGTAATTGTCTGTTTCTTTTTGAAGTATCTGTACTGGTTGCCAAACACTTGCATCAACTCCTTCTTGAGTTAATCTATACCCTCTCTCGCTTGTATCTGATCTTTCGTTTGAAACGTTTGGCTTAGTTGGATGGTGATTCATATAAAAGTCATAAAATGCTCCCAGAGCGGCAGCTATAATTAAACCTGGTACTACAATACTCTTAGTGAAGCTTTTTTTGGATGAATTTTTGTTTGTCATTAAATGTGTGGCTGAATGATTCCTTATAAATATTTTGTTTTTTGCTTTGGGGGTATCAGTAGTTATTTGACTGTGAATAATTTATTGTCAATCACATTAAAAATATCTAATCTGACTCCTGCATCTAACCAACCGTGGGCATAATTTATTGCTGCAAATGCATTTACAAAGTCTTTTTTTGATTCAAAATGTCTTGCATCAGACAAATAATTAGTTACCATCTCAATTATCTCTTTTGCCTCTTTTTCTTTGCCTTTTATTATGTTTTTTTTAACTATTTCTAGTGCTTTTTTTGTTGTTTCAAGGTACTTTTCTATTTTTTCTTGGGTTATTTTATTTTCCATTGTTTATCGACGCTAAAATAAGTATTTAAAGGTTTTTACTTACGGTAAGTAATAGTCTCTTTAAGGCATTTATTGTAAGTAACTTTAAATAGTAATTTTGGCAATATATTACTAATTAGAAAGAGGGTTACTTACAATAAAAATTGGTGTATAAGAAATACATTACTAGAGGGGGGAAGGTTTATGGTCCATATGTTTATCATAGCCGGAGGGTTGATGGGAAAGTAGTTTCAGATTATCATGGCCCTAAGGAAAATTCATATTCTAAGAAATTGTTTGTAACCCTCTTTCTTATTAGCCTAGCTTTAATTTTAGCATTTGTTGCTATGAATTATTTACCGCAGGAGTATGTAGATCAATTATCTACTCCTGCGGATTATGCTGGGGCCATTACTGGAGGAGTTATTGGGGCTAATCCAGGAGATTTAGAGGAATCTTCCTTTTCAATAAACCCCATTACAAATAATTTCAAAGTTTCTTTTATGGGTATTGTAGATTTGATTGAGGATGAACCTGAAGAAGAACCAAGTGAGGGAGTTACAGAAGAAGAAGTTGTAGAAGATGAACCTGTTGAAAAAGTTGTAGAAGTTATTGAAGAATCAAGTGAAGAAATAAATGAGAGTGCAGTTGAAGAAGAAGCATTACTCACTAATGAAACTGAATCAAATCAAACTGAAATAGAGAATATTAATAATCAAACTCCCATGAATGTAACTGAATCAAATGAGAGTTATATTAATAATCAAACTCCCATGAATGTAACTGAATCAAATGAGAGTTATATTAATATAATCGGGACTAATCAAACGCAGAGTAATATTACTCTTTCCAATCAAACTGAATCAAATGAGAGTGCTTCTGGAGAAATTATTGATTCAAATGAGACGATTTTCAATGTGACAATTTCAAATCTAACGGTTTTGAATGAAGACACGGCCAATATTACCACAAAAAGGGCAAAGGTTGTAATTGGTAGGCCAGTAAAATGGATAAAGAAAGTAAAGTTAGAAGAAAATGAGAGTAAAAGAATTGAGTTACCAAAAGAAGCTCAAAACGTTACTCTTAAAACAGGAAAGGATGTTAATGCTTCTTTTGGAGAATTAGAAGATTATGGAGAATTAATTGAGGAGTCAGACAGAGAAGATTTAGTTGATGGAACAATTACAGGGTTAGTTTCAGCAGATATGAAAGGCAACAAAGGGATAATTTCCAAGTTTTTTAGTTGGCTATTTTCTTGGAGAATAACTGGAAATGCGGTCTTTGAAGAACAACTTGGGGAAAATATAATTGAAACTGAAGAGAATATAGTTGTAAATGTTGAAGACTTTACAACAGGAGAAGAAGAGATAGTTATTGAGTATTATACTGATGCCCCACAAGCATTTGAAGAAAATAAGAGTTATGGGAAAGAAGTAGTTGTTTCAGCAGCTGACGAATTGAACTATACTGACATTTTGGCTTATACATTAATTGATGAAAGTTATGGAATAACTAATGTTTCAGAAATAAAGATTAGATGGAAAGAAGAAAATGAGTTTATTTCTTTTGATTCTTATGATATTGATTCAAATGGAGTGATAGATTATGTTGAATGGATTGTTCCTCATTTGAGTAATCAGACGTATGAGATAATCTTAATTACTTCAGCACAACATTTGGATTCAAATAGGACTTTTATTGAGGATGTTTATGATCTTGTAAAAGAAAGGGATCAAAATTTTACTGATCCTATTCCTTCTGGAAACTATATAAGAATAACCTTTGAGAGAAATTTAACTTTTGAGAAAGATATTACTATTTATGCTAAATCTAATAATTCTGGAAGTGTAGAGGTTTATGGGAAGAATGGAAGTGAGTTGATTGCTAGTTTTGAGACAATTAATGAAGATAAAAAATATCAGATCTTTTTACACAATTTAACTGGAACTCAAGATACTTTTGACTTGAAGATTGTTGGTGGAAGTGTTGAGTTTGATCATATAATTGATCCTCCAATTAGTCAGAGTTGGAATACTACTGATCTTGGCACCTTACATTCAGTAGGGCTTTTTGAATATAATGAAGATGGAAAGATGAATGATATGCTTTTTGGATCAAGTACTGGAGATATTTATGCTTACAATTCTCTTGGAGTTAATCTTTGGAATTATACTACCTCTGGAGGAATTATTTATGATATAGAGGCTTTTAATAATGGGACAGGGTATAATAATACGATTGCTTTTATTGATTTTAATGGTTCTAATGATGGTTCCTTGATTATTTTGGATAAGGATGGGAGCAAAATTTGTAGTTCTACTGACTTTGGAGCCGCTGGCGCATTAGCATTAGCAGACATAAATAATAATGGAATAAAGGATCATCCTGTTTTGGGTGTTGAGATCAATTTTACAGATATGTCTCCGGTAGCTCTTAATTCTAAGTGTGAATTCCAGTGGGCATTTAATATCTCCACTCCGGGAACTTCATCTCCAGAGGTTTATGATATTGATACTGGAGATTTAGATGGAGATGGTTTTGAGGATGATACTGCATTCCACATTCCTAATAACGGAGCGAAGTTTTATGCATTTGATCAGGCTGGGGCAATTCAATGGAATGTTTCTATTCTTGGGGACCAAGTTCTTGCTGGAGGGAGTGTTGAAATAGGAGATCTTGATGGAGTTGCGGGAGAGGATGTTCTTTTCACATATTCTTCGGCTGTTTCTACTGTTGTTGCTTATAATGGAACTGGCCAACAGCTTTGGAGCACTTGGGATTTACCCTCAACTTCTGAATATGCAGAGATAAGGTTTGGAAATTTTTCTAATGGGACAATTGCTTTTGTTAATTCTGGAGCAGATGAACTTTTGATACTTGATTCAGCTGGAGCAATAGTTTCTACTATCGCCTTGGGAACTGGAGCCCATCATTCTTTGGCGGTTGGGGATTTCTTGGGAGATGGTTTTGATGATATTATTCTCAATGATGGATCTGTAATAGAAATTTACAATAATACTCCTTCAAGTGTTACCACTTTTACAGTGGCGGGTAATGTTGGATCAAGTTATGGAGATGGAGCAATTGCACTTATTCCTGCGGGGCATTTATTTTCAGGAGTTGGAATTGTTGTGGCTGATCAAGCTGGATTTGGGTGGCTTTTGAATTCCACTGGCCTGTCTGATTTGACTAACCCAAATATCTCTTTTGTTAGCCCTACTGAAAGTAATGGGTCTTCAATTTCTAATGATTTTATTAAAGTTAATGTAACTGCAGAAGATGAGACACTATTAGATAGCATTCTAATTAGATTATATAATTCTACAGAAGATCAAGTTAATTCCTCTTTGACCACATCGAGTCCAAATTTTATTAACTTTACTAGTTTGGATGATGGAGTCTATTATTTTAATGCAACTGCTAATGATACTTCAAATAATGTTAATAATACTGATACAAGAACGGTCACAATTCTTACCGTTTTTCCAAATGTAACAATTGCTGAACCTTCTGAAGGAGAGACTTTCACTAGCGATTCTTTTGATATAAATATTCAGTTGACTCCTGCTGGTTATTGTGAATATACTTTGGATTCAGGTGCCACTAATAATACTCTAATCTCCAATGGGGCAAACACTACTTTTACTGGGACTGCAACAGGGATTAATGATGGGGCACATACAATCTTTGCTTATTGTAATGATACTGGTGGGAACAATAATTATACAGAGAGTATTGATTTTACGGTGGACGTTGCTTCTGCCACCAGTGGTGGGGGCGGTGGAGGTGGAAGTTCTAGTAACCAAAATACTACTATTTCTTTAATTGATCTTGGGAGATGTTTCAATTATCAAAGGGGTCAAGAGGTAAGGGAATGTTATACAGATCTCCAGAATTATTCTTATCCGTCTTTTATTGATGCACTTGCAGGAGCAAAAGGTTATGCAGTTGGATTTGAAGAGGCAGAAGCTTTCAAAGAGTTTTATACTGATCCAACTTCAACATTCAGGGAATCTAATCCTTGGGAACGATCAACCCAGGATAACATTTCTGCTATCTCTGAGGATAGAATCTTTCACCAAGTAAGATGTTTATTTGATGGAGCAACTGGCAAATTAGGGGGGCCTGGAGGACATGGAATAAGAGTAGCACATTATAGGTGGAAACCAGATCCTGTTGACTTTTGGAGGGCTAGTTCTGGAAGTGCGCAGGATATTGGAAGGTATGCAAAATCTCTTTTCTGGGCTGTTGGAGCTTGTCCGGAAAGCTCAATTTGTGAGGCAGGGGAGTGTGTCCCTGGAGGGCTTGTTTGGAATCCAGATGATGAGATTGAAGGGGTTGAAGATTATTTGGCTAATTTAGAACGTAGATGTTATCCTAATGAAGGTGAGGTTGAATTGAGGGAGTGTTTTAGGCCGGCTCCTGAAAGTTTAGTTGATTGGAGAAATTATGAGAATGAGACTCAAGATAGAGAAGATTTTAGGATAGATAGTATTAAGAGATCACGGAATGTAGCAGGTTCTAAGATCATAGTTGACCTTGGGGCGTTGTATTATAGGGAAAGTGAATGTACTTTTTATGCCAAGGAAGAGTGGTTAGGTCTTGAGGGAGATGGGGATGTTTATACTTGGAGTGATTGGAAGTTTGATGGTTGTTCACCTTTTGAGAGTGTATGTGATCATGCTGTGACTCCGGAAGGATTGAATTTAGCATATTGTAAGAAGTTATATGGGGGATTAGGAGATAAGGACGGGGATGGAATTCCAGATCTAATTGATCCTGACGATGACAACGATGGAATACTAGACTTAATTGATAATTGTAAGAGTGTTCCTAATCCTACTCAATCGGATGTGGATAACGATGGAATTGGAGACGTTTGTGATAATGAACTTGAGCAAGAAGATGTGGATAGCGATGGAATCCTTGACGCAGAAGATAATTGTAGGTTTGCATATAATCCTGACCAATTAGATTCTGATGGAGATGGGATAGGGGATCTGTGTGAAGGAGATATTGATGGAGATGCAATTGATGCAATAAATGATAATTGTGAATTTGTATATAATCCTTCACAATCAGATTTGGATAATGATGGAATTGGCGATGCATGTGATGAGGAGATTTTAATTTCTAATTTATGTGTGAATGAATGTTCTCCTTTTGAAAGCGGGGTTCAATGTGCCGAAGGTAATTCATTCAAACAAACTTCTTGTCAGTTTATTGGAGGATGCTATATGTTATTTGAATCAATTGTTGATACTTGTACTGATTTATCTTGTCCAAATTGTGATGAATGTGCTCCAGGTCAACTAGATGAAGAATGTTTAGAAGAAGATTTGTCTAGGGGAAGAATTTGTGAACTTAATGGTGGGGTGTACAAGTGGTCTAATTGGGAAACAGAAATATGTTTTGCCGGATCAACTTGTAGTCAAGGAGTTTGTCAAGCTTGTGTTGAAAAGTGGGTGTGTAAGGATTGGGGAGTTTGTGGTGGAGAAACACAAACTAGGGATTGTATTGATGTTAATGAATGTGGAACAGAATTAATCAAACTTCCAACTTCACAAGAATGTATTGTGGGAATTGAGATAGATTATTCTCCTTCAACTTTTGATTTAGTGATTGCAACAAATTCAGAAATAGAATTTATTGCAGATGTTAGAGATTTAACCGGAGCGGCAAACATAGATTCTGGATGGGCTCTTAGTGGAGTATTAGAGAAGGAGGAGTCAGGAGTTGGGAGTTTAAAGAGTTCGTTTGAAACTTCATTTATCAAGGAATCATATGTTTGGAATGGATTAGTTGTAGGTTTAGAAGAATTTAACATTGGATGGAATGTTCAGGTGAATAAGGAGGCAATTATTGATTGTAATCCTAACTGGGCATGTGAATTTACTGATTGCTTGCAAGGGGATGGTTATGCACATCCCTTTGAATGTGAGGATGCAAGTTCATGTGGAGTTACAATTGGAAAGCCTGAGAAAACTGCTTGTAGTTGTTATACTGAATATGAATGGGGAGAGTGGGGTGAATGTTCTGCTAAATACTATTTAGATGATGCTATTGAAGGCCATGGATTTGTTCAAGGATATAGGGAGAGAATTGCAATAGATTCAAATAGTTGTGGAGAGGATAAAACCAAGAGAGAGAGTTGTGAATTGACTGTTCCAGTGAGTGCAAGAGTTACTGAATTTTGTGGAGAAGAATATGTGGAGATTTCTGACTCTGAAACTGGAGATGTTTTAAGTAGAATAAAGAGTGATCCCATAATCGGATTTTCTACTTTAGATAGACTTGACATAACCTTATTTGCTTCAGATTTCGTTGGCTATTGTGATACATGTTTTAATGGAATACATGATAATGATGAAGAGGGAGTAGACTGTGGAGGAGAATCTTGTCCAACTTGTGTTGGAAAAGTTGGTTTCTTTAATTGGTTGCCTACTGCAACATTACTATCTTGGTTGATATTATTGGCATTAGCACTAATCTTAATGATTGATAAGAGAAAATCAATTGGCAAAGCAAGTACTGAATTAGTTTCTCATGCTAAGTTTGGAACTAAGGAAGAGAGTAGATTGGAAGATTCAATCTCTAAAACGTTTAAATCTAAAATGACTTTGCCTAGAATTTCATTACCTAAGTTTAGATTTAAGAATAAATCAGAGGAAACTTTGAAGAGTGCTATTCCTAAAGTTAAAGCTCCCGAAAAGAAAGGAGCTAAATTACTTCATGTTAGTCAGATTCAACTTGAAAGAGAATTGGCTAAGCCTTTGAGTGAGAAAATAAGCGAAGAAGGATCAATTTCTGAAATCAGAGAAGAGATAATCTTGCCTGCTCATATGTATGAAAAAGTCATTAAGAAAAATAAGAAGAAGATTGAGAAGGAGAAAAAGAAAGCCGTAAGAGAGATGAGAAAGAATGGAGCAAAGCTTGCGAAGGAAACTACTGATGATTTGTTTAATGATTTAATGAAAAAGGGGTTTGGAAAATAAGGCGATTAAAATTGACGTATAAGAAATACATTACTAGGGAGGGGAAGGTTTATGGTCCATATGTTTATCATAGCTGGAGGGTTGATGGGAAAGTAGTTTCAGATTATCATGGCCCTAAGGAAAATTCATATTCTAAGAAATTGTATTGTAACCCTCTTTCTTAGTTTTATCCTTGGGGGCTTTTTGCCCCTTAGGATTTCTTTTAGAGAGTTTAGTTATAATGAAGAAGATCTTAGGCTTTAATTATACAGGAGAAGGATTATGCAAGAAATAAATGTGATCACAAAAAAGAATCTTACTTAATGACTAGATGGAAGCCTCACGCTAAGGTGTGGGGGAGGAGGCCAGATTATCTGGGAATCAATCCTTGAGGATTTTGAAATTTATTAATTATGAACTTTGTTCCTATTACTTCTGAGATTGCTGAGAGTAAAATTAATCTTCCAGCTGCCACCTTGTAAATTCCTCTTTGTATGGGGATTCTTGAATGTTTTGAGAACTCTTGTACAATTTGATTTATTTCTTCTTTATCAAGTGTTATTTCTGTTTTTTTCAGGTTGGGAGTTCTTACAATGATCTTTCTATTTTCCCCATTACACTCAATTGATTTAACTTGAGGGTCTTTAATTAATTGATTTAATTTTCCAAGTTCTAAATTTATGTTTTGGGGGATTGGTTTTAGGTATCGAAGTCTTTGAGGGAATCTGTTTTCTGGAATTCTTAGTGGAGATAATAATGGTCTAAATCTCCTTGCCCTTTGTTTTATTGGATGAGTTCTTGGAACAATTAAATTTCTTTTTAATGATTGAGTTGGCTCTAATTTTTCTTTAACTTGATGTTTTATCTCTTCTTTTTTCTCTTTTTCTTCTTCATCTAGAATTGTTTCTATTTTAATTAGCTCTTCTGGAGCAGTAGCTTTAATTAATTGTTTTGTAAATTCCAATAGGAATATTTTTCTGAATTCTTGAGAGGTTGTTTTAAGCATTTTATCCTCAAGATTTTATTCTTTTTAATTTAGAAGCTATTTTCTCCTCGTAATCATCTAATTCTTGAGTGGGTCTTTTTCTTAATGGAAGTTTTTTTGGCATTATTGGTTCGGGAAAAGGTTCTTCTATTTCTTCTAAATTAGGAATTTCTTGAGTTGGTCCAACATTTTCATGAACAAGGGTTAATCCCCTTGCTATTACTTTATTTTGTTCTGAAAGATTTTTTAATCCAGAGATTATTTGATCATGGTCTCCTGTATCTTGTTCTTGCTTGAAATCTTTTTTTGAAAGGGCTTCAGCTGAAGTTTCAAATATTTCTAATAAGTCTGAAATTTGATTTGTTAATTTGTCAAATTTTGAAGAAAGGTTGGTCATTACTTCTTGGAGGGAAACAAAGTTTTCTACAAGAACTTTTTCTATGTTTTTATCTGATTCCGTTTTTGGAGCTCTTTTTTTAGTAGTTTTCTTTTTTACACTCTTTTTTTTAGCTGGCATTTTTCTATATTTTATTAAAGAGAAAGTTATTTAAAAAGGTTTAGAAAATATCTAGTGTTTCCTCTTTCTTTTCTGAAGTTTTTTCGCTCCTTAAATTTTCTATTCCAGGAATTTTTGGGAGTTCATCTGGAGTGAAATCTTTTGGTTGTTCTAGAGTTTGATGGTAGAATTCTTCTTCAGTAGAAGGTTCTACTTTGTCTATTATTTCTTTTATTGCTTCTTCTGTTTCTTCAACTGCCTCTTTTATTTTTTCTACAATTCCTTCTTTAGGTTGTTCATTGTTATTATCTTGTTGAACTTCGTTCTGTCTGGATTGATTATCCTCATTGCGGGTAATTTCTTTATTTTTAACCCACTTAGATTCATTTTCATTAATTTCTGTGCTTTGTTCCTCATTGTTAGACCTTTGTGGTGCTGTTTCTTCATTACTAATTTCTGGTGATACTTCTTCATTCATTGGCATTGGAACATCTTCATTAATTACCTTTTTAGTAATATTTTCAATTTGTGTAACCTTCTCATTAATCACTTCTTTGTTAGTATTTTCTGTTTCTGGAGTCTTTTCCATATTTTGATTTTGTCCTGGGGTTTCTTTTGGTTGATATTGACGTGGTTCTTTATCAGTATCTTTTATCAGATTATCTTCATTTTCTTTTACAAATTCAGAAATTTCCTTTGCAACATCCGCATTAACGCTTATGCTATCTATTCCTTGTTCTATTAGATATTTTACCATTGGTTTTTTACTTCCAGCTTGTCCACAGATGCTTGTTTCTACATTTTTCCTCTTACAGACCCTTATTACATATCCCAATTGGTAGAGTATTGCAGGATGCATTTCGTCATACAACTCTTGTACATTTGAGTTTCCTCTATCTACTGCTAAAATATACTGAGTTAAGTCATTTGTTCCAAATGATATGAAATCTATTCCTTCTTCACAAAGATCATTAATTTGTTGAACTGCTGCAGGGGTTTCAATCATTATCCCAACTTTTAGGTTTGAAATGTTTGATTCCTTTAGTATTGCCTTTACTTGCACAAGCTCTTCAACATTTATCACTTGAGGTAGTAAAAACCCTATTTCTTTTCCATCCTTTGCTATTCTACTCATTGCCTTAAATTCTGCCTTTAATATTTCTTGGTTTTTTAGACTATAACGTATACCGTGGTATCCTAACATTGGATTTGCCTCTTTTTCTTTAGGTGCGCCTTCAAGATGCTCAAATTCATCTGACCTTATATCTGAAGTCCTTACCCAACTTTTATCGAAGTAATTCATTATTTCTTTTAGTTTATTATAGATTAGTTCTTCATATTCATTAATTTTGTTTTGTTTTAGAAAGTAATTTGGGTGTTTACCGGATTCAGCGATTATCCCCTCTATTCTTGTTAAACCTATTTCTCTTAATCCGGCTTTTGATGCCCTCTCTGCAAAACTTGGAAGATCTACCATTACTTTGATTTTTGTTTTTGTTTCTATAGATACTGGAAGTATTTCTTTTTTGACTTCTTTTGAAGTTTTTCCTCTATAGATTTTCCCTTCAAATCCATCTACTGTTATCACTTCTCCTTCTTTAAGTAGAGTTGTTGCTTCTTGGGTACCTACCACGCAGGGAATTCCCATTTCTCTTGATACTATGGATGCATGAGCAGTTAATCCTCCTTCATCTGTTACTATTGCACTTGATTTTTGCATTGTGACTACCATGTCCGGGCTAGTCATAGTTGTTACAAGGACATCACCTTTATTCACTTTATCAAGGTCTTCTAAATTTTCTATTATTTTTATTTTTCCAGAAGCAATTCCTGGTGAAGCAGCCAAGCCTTCTAAAATAACCTCCCCTTCCATTTTGCTGTCTTCCTTATCTATTCTTTTTTCTATTGTTGTTATTGCACGAGTTTGCGTGATGTATATTTCTTCTCCTTCTATTGCAAACTCAATATCTTGTGGTTTTTTGTAGTGTTCTTCTAATTTTAGTGCCATTTCTGTAAGTTTTTTTATTTCATGTTCTTTTAGCACTTGAGCATTTGCTATTTCTTCTTTTAACCTTATAATTGTCTTTTGTCCACTAGAATCTCTAGTGATGGCCACTCTTTTTGTTGAGATTTTTTTATCTATAATTTCTTTATCTTCTGAAACCACATATTTATCTGGAGTAATCTTTCCAGAGACTATTCCAGTTCCAAGTCCCCAAACTGCCTCTATTATTGTGTTTTCATTTTTGTATGAGGGGTCTTTAGAGAAGATAACTCCTGATTTCTCTGAATCAACCATTTTTTGCACAACTACTGCAAGACTTGTTTCTGAATGTTTGAACCCTTTTTGATTTCTATAATAAGTTGCTCTAGAAGTGAATAATGAAGCAAAACACATTCTTATATGCTCTAATAGGGCAACGTTTCCTTTTATGTTTAGGTAGCTATCTTGTTGTCCAGCAAAGCTTGCATCTTCTAAATCTTCTGCTGTTGCAGAGGATCTAACTGCCACAAAAGCTGGTTCTGCTCCAGCCTTTAAAATATCTAGGGCTAAATCTTTTTGATCATTTTTATTGCTTTCAGGACTAAGGTTTTCGTAAGCTTCAATTATTTCGTCTTCAAGATCTTTTGGAAATTCTGAGTCAATTATGAAACTTCTTATTTGTTTAGTTATTTCATCTAATTTTTTTGTATCTTCATAATCAATACGGTCTAGAAGCTCTTGGATTTTTTCTTTTATTTTTGCTCTTTCTAAAAAGTAATCATAAGATTGAGCAGTTACTACAAACCCTGGAGGGACTTGAACTTTTAAGTTATAAATTTCAGCTAGATTTGACCCTTTTCCTCCTGCAACATTTATAGATTTCTTATTCAATTCAGAAAACCATTTTATAAATCCCTTTTGATTCTCTTTTTCCATGACTTGATGTGTTTTTAGAAGTTAATAAAGTTTTTTGTATGTTTTGATAATCTTTATAAATCAATTATTCCTATCTAATAGTATGTTATGGTTATGGATAGTTGTTGCATTGGCAGTATTAATTGTATTAATTACATTTTTTTATTACAATCGATTTTCTGTATTAAGTAATAGAATTGACAATTCATTATCTCAAATTGATGTTCAACTTAAGAGGAGGGCTGACTTAATTCCTAATTTAATTAAAACTGTTAAGGGATTTGCTAAGCATGAAACCCAAGCAATAAAGGCCGTTACTGAGGCTCGTAAAGCTCTTGTGGGGGCTAAAGGAGTTGAAGGAAAGATTAAGGCTGATGGGGTTTTAGAGAGTGCATTGAAGAGTATTTTTGCTATAGCTGAAGGATATCCTGATTTGAAAGCGAATCATAATTTTTTAGAATTACAAAGAGAGTTAAGTGCTACAGAAGATAAGGTTGCATATTCAAGGCAATTTTATAATGATTCTATTTTAACTTACAATAATCTATGTAGAACTTTCCCAGGTCAAGCATTTGCTGGAATGTTTGGAAAAAAGAAAAAGGATTTCTTTAAGATTGCTCCTTCTGAAAGGGCATTACCAAAAGTTGAATTTTAAGTAGTTATTAAAAGTTTTTCTAAGCAGGATAAGGGAATATTTATCCCGGGCAGTTGAACATTTTTCTGAGACAGTTAGACTGTATGACGAATTAATAAGCAATTCTAGTGGGGGATATGAAGCTGTTCCTGTGAGGGTTGAAAGTAGGGACTCTTATTCTGATCAAGTTGTTAGTGATGGTTTGAGTGGAATGGATAACCATGTTGTTTATATGGGTAAGAATGATGATAGAAATTTAAAGAAGAAAAAGCCTGTTGGAGAGGGGGGTAGTCAACAGATAAAGAAGACTGGTAGTGGTAGCAAGAGAGTTACTATTGAGGGTCATGGGAAGGTTAGGGTAAAGAGGAAAAGACCAGGTAGTAGAAAGTTAAACCTTAAATACTAAGCAATTTTATTTTAGATATGCAACGTATTGATTTTAGAGATGAGATATCACGTAATAAATGGAAGTCATTTTTCTTGATGATTAGTGTTGTTGTTGTTCTTATTGTATTTGGATATTTTATTTCCTTCGCCTTTGATCCAGGGTTTTTCTTTATAATAATGATTATTTCAATTATTTTCTCTTTGAGTTATACCTGGTTTAGCTTTTATAATTCTCATAAAATTGCTGTGGCTTCAGTAGGGGCGAAGTTAGCTTCTCATACTCATCATCGGGAATTTTATAGCTTAGTTGAAGGGTTAACTATTGCTTCAGGATTACCTATGCCTAAACTTTATGTCATGCCTTCTAATCAAATAAATGCTTTTGCTTCTGGGAGAGATCCCCAGAACGCAGTTATATGTGTTACCGAAGGAGCTTTAGACAAACTGGATAAAAGAGAATTAGAAGGAGTTCTTGCTCATGAATTAGGACATATTGCAAATTATGATATAAGGTATATTACTTTAGTTACAGTAATGGTTGGAATGATTGCAATTATCTCTCAGATCTTTTTAAGGAGTTTATGGTTTGGGGGCGGAAGAGGGGGAGGTAAAGGTAAGGGAATTTATATTGTAATTGGAATTGTTTTGGCTATTTTAGCTCCTATTGTTGTACGGTTGGTTCAGTTGAGCATTTCTAGGAAGAGAGAATATGCGGCTGACGCCAGTGCAGTAAAGTTTACTAGATACCCTCATGGATTGATTGGAGCCTTAAATAAAATAAAAGGAGATGTTGTTCAACCAGAGAAGAAGGTGAGCAAGGCTGTAGCTCCTTTGTTTTTTTCTAATCCATTTAAGGGGTTGACTGGAACGCATCCACCAATAGAAGAAAGAATCAAAAAATTACGAAGCATGTAACTTTTAAAAAGCTTAATTACCTATTTTTTTTATGGGGATGATTAGAGGAATATTAGTTGTGATTATTAGTGTTTTACTTTTTGTGATGTTTATTTTTGGGAATACATTTCTTACCCTAGGAAATTCTCTAGAATATGAAAATATTCAACAAGAGTTAATTCCTATTGTTGAAAGATTAGAAGAATTAGGAGTATTGAATACAGTAATTGATGAGGGTTATGATGGATTTGTTCTTGAATGCCAAAACTCTTCAGAAATAAATATTGAAAATGATTTTGGTTCAGCTTTGACCATTTCTTGTGAGGATGTAAATCAAGGAAAAGAGACAATTTCCGAAAAGATTATTGAGGGAGTCGTAGACGGTATTTATTATTCAGAATATGATTGTGGTTTTTTTGATTGTAATAAGGAAGGAGAGCTTCCTTTCTTTGTAGTCTCAGAACATTCTAAGGAATATTTTAATTCTTGGTTTTATAAGGCTCTTTTTATTAATCTTTTCTTGTTTATTGGATTGTTTTTCTTAGTTGAGAAGAAATCTAATGCACTCATAATTTCAGGAGCATTGATGATTTTTGCAAGTATTCCTTTTGCTAAATTGGACTTTGTTGTTTCTTTACTAGATTTTGGAGAGTTTTTACAATTTTTTGGGTTTTTGTTTGGCGCTTCCTATGCAGTTTTTATTAAGATGCTTATATTTGGAATAGTTTTGCTGGTTATAGGAATTGTTTGGAAGTTCTTCTCAATAGGATTTAAGATTCAAGGGTTTGTTGAGAGATTTAAGAAAAAAGATGAAAAAGTTGTTAAACCCATTAAAAATGTAGAGAAAGTTGTTAAATCTAGTAAAGTTGTGAAGAAATAGCTTTTTAAGTGAATTTTACTAGTGAATTTAATGTCTAGTGAGAAATGTATTGTAATGTTGTCTGGAGGGCTTGATAGTAGGTTGGCCTTAAAGATAATGCAAGAGCAAATGGGGCCTGAAAATGTAACAGCTCTATACTTTAATTTGCCTTTTGGAAGTGGTTGTTGTAGTAAGAGTTGTTCTTTTAATTTTTCACAGATGCAAGGAACTAAGTTAGATGTTATTGAATGTGCAAAAGGAGAGAATTTGAGAGAGTATCTAGAGGTTATTAGGGATGCGAAACACGGTCGTGGAGCCGGAGTTAATGCATGTGTTGATTGCAGGATATTTATTTTTAAGAAAGCTAAAGAGTTTGCAGATAAGAAGGGGGTAAAGTTAATTGTTACCGGAGAAGTCCTTGGAGAGCGCCCTATGAGCCAAATGCCTAAGTCTATGAAGATCATTGAAGAAAAGTCAGGATTAAAGGGGAGAATACTTCGTCCATTGAGTGCTAAGCTTTTAGAGGAAACTAATGCTGAAAAGGAAGGAATCGTAGATAGAGAGAAACTCTACCAGATTCAGGGTAGAAGAAGAGTTCCTCAAATTGAAATGGCAGAGGAATTTGGAATAGATTATCCTTCTCCGGGGGGAGGGTGTTTGATGTGTGAAAAGGAATTAAAGGTTAGATTGTCTCATTTATTGAATAGGGGAATGGATGAAAAAGAGATTCTTTTAGTGAGTGTTGGAAGACACTTTTTAATTGATAATTGTTGGATCGTTACCGGAAGAAATCATGAAGAAAATTTATTCATTCAGAACATAGGGAAAACTAATGGGAAATTAATAATTCCAGAAGGGCATGCGCCTACAGCATTAATTTTGGATCAAGTAAAGGATGGACTTGAAGAAAAGGTTGGAAAATTAATTGAAGCGTATGCTAAAGGAATTCCTGTTGAAGAAAGGGAAAAGTTTGAAGAATATAAGTTCTAATACCTAATTGTTAAAAAGAGTTCAATTCTTGGATTTTAATGGAGGAATATGAGGATATAGAAATAATTTTAGGACAGTATGTTATGACCTTTTGGGGTATTTGTGAAGGATATATGGTTATAGGAAATAAAGAAGATGGGCCCAGAACCATTTTTAATCGCTTTTATCCATCTAGTCATGGGGGTTTTGATAGTAAAGGTGGAAATAGAGAGATAATTTTAACGGGGGAGGGATTTTTGGATGGAGAGATTAGGGGAGACTTCATTGAGGATGCACAGAAAGCATTATATGAAAGAGCAGTAGAACGAGGAAGGTATTTATCTAGAACTCTCTTAGGGGATAGGGTTTTGCCATTAATAGATTCAACTAAATTTGCTGATTGATAATTAATTAAAAATAAATCTCCATTATTTTAAGATGGAGCGAGATTTATCTTAGAGAGTTTAGTTATAATGAAGAAGATACTAGGTTTTAATTATGCAAGAAATAAATGTGATTACAAAAAGAATTTTACTTTTTACTTTATAACTAGATGAAAGCCCTACACTAAGGTGTGGACGGAGGAGGTCATATTATGAAACTTTAATCCTTATGAATTAATTAATGATTATTTAATCCTTATGCCCTTCTAGTCTTTTAATGAAATTAGAGATAAACTTTGTGTCTTCTTCTTTATGTTTCTTTATTGATTTTACTTTATAGCTTGGGGTCTTTCCTTCGTGAGCTATTTCTGACTTTATATCTGAACCAGACTTTTCTTTTATCTTTTCACTTAATAATACCTCTCCATCAGATTCTGCAGCTATTTTTTTTGCAACAGTGATTAATGTTCCCATACTCATGAACTTAGTTGAATCTTTTTCTTCCTTTGCAATTATTGTTCCATAATTTAGTGAGATTCCGTAATCTATTTTATCCTTGAATAATTTATTATGGTGGTCTAAAATTTTTTTTATTTGTTGAGCTGTTTGAATTGCGGTTTTTTCATTATTGAATGTTTTTGTTATTGTTGGAACGAAAAGGAAGAAGATGTTCTCTTGATTTTCGTAGGTTAGTGCTCTGGCGTTTTCAGCTGTTTCTACTATTTGTTGTATGCTTTCTTCTATACTGCTCTTAGTCTTTTCAATTCCTTTTAGGTTTTTTACTTTTAGACAGATTAAACTTATGTTCTGTTTAGAACCAGATATTGAAAGAGAAACTTCTGCTTTATTGCGTGATTTTACTATTGAGTTTTTATTTAATGGGAGTTCTTTCTTTGCAGCTCTTTTTTTAGTGATGTGTCCTATGAATGTTTTGTTGTAACCATTTCTAAAGAAAAGGTAAGTTACAAATCCCATAACTCCAATCATAAACATCCAGACAAAAGGGAATTTTATTCCTTGAGTCATTCTCCCTGCTTTCTTTATTCCTATCGCTCCCCCTGTAAGAGAAAGGCTTTGAGTTTGGCCTAAAATCTCAACTTGATAGTCTCCTTTTGGAGCGCTTAGAGAGTATTTTTGTTCTTTATTCAAATCTAGTTGTACATCAAGATTTAATGATTCTTCTCCTATCTTTACAAGCACAGTATCATTATATGGGACATTTCCTATGTTTTTCATTGTAAGAGTTTTTTCTAATAATATCACCTCTACTTTTTCTAAAGGAATTATTTCGAAAAATCCTATGCCGTCTAATTCTTCAGAAGTCGCTTCAATTGACCATTCTGCAGGAATTTGTCCGTTAGGTATTTCGTAGTTATGAGATTCATCTGTGGAAATTTCTACTTCTTCAATAATTTTATCATTCTCATCTCTTATAATCATTTTTGCGATAGCAGAAATTTTTTCTCCGGTTTGATCATGCAATATTGTTTTTAATTTTAGTGTTTCTCCCGGTTCTAATTCTGAATTTTCAAATGAAATTTCTAAGCTTGTTGGAATTTGAGTGATTGTTGTACTATAGCTTGTGAACCCCGTATTTGTTACAGAATCTTCTATGTCCTTTTCATATGCTTCTAATTTAACTAAATAATCTCCTGCGGCCATTCCATCCGGAATTGAGATATTTAGTTTGAAGTAACCTTTGTTTACTGTATCCAGAATTGAGAGGGATTCTATTTCATTCATGATTAACTTTGCTTGTATAAATCCTTCAGCGCTATCTCCAGTTGCTCTTTTTGCATTACCTTCTATTATTATTTCTCCTCCTGGAGAAACTTCAATAGTTTGATCTAATAATTCAACTGTAAGTGAGTTAGATATCTTGAATTCATTTGTTAAGAGAATGTCTTCTCCAATTGAGGATTTTATTGTACATGTTCCAGAAGTTTGCCCAGCGAAACTAGATATTAATGGGACTTTTATTTCAGAAGTTTTTTCTTCTCCTGCTGAGAGAAGGACATATTCTTTATGGACTTCAGTTTCTATTCCATTACAAATAAGGTTCATTGTAAGAAAATTGTTTAGTTCAGATAAAGAAGTTACTTTTACGCTTATACCTATGATATCTCCTAGGTTGTAGAATGATTCTGGTTCTTGGGTGATTAAGATATCTGCAGAAGCGAAAGAAGTAAGCAAGATTACAAAGATTCCAAGTAGTATTAACGTTCTCATTTTATTTATTCAATCAAAATATGTTTATAAATATTTGGTGGATAGTTTGAAAAAGATTTTTGATAATTATGTTAATTCTAATCTTCTTTTTAGAAAGACTTATATATCTAGTTCTTTTTGAGTACGTATGAAAGGTAAATGTCTTTGGCGTTGCAAGTAAGAGTAAGTATTTTTTCTTAGCCAGAGCAGTGTTATTTTTTGATCCCTTACAAGTAAATTTAAAAGTGGAGGAAGATTATAGTGATAATGAGTAAGAAAGGGGATGATAATGAGAAGCTTATGAAGAATTTTGGGGCTGAATCTATTGATAAGGTAAAGGATGTGCCGGACTTTTATACTTTTCAGAATGGATTGATTGTTTCTCATAGAGATTTTGACAAATTCCTTTCAGCATTGAAAAAAGGAGAGAAATGTGCGATAGTTTCTGGATTTAATGCTTCAGGAACAATTCATCTAGGTCACAAGGCAGTTTTTGATACAAATCTTTATTTTCAGAAAGAACATGGAGTTCCAGTATTTATTCCTGTCTCTGATGATGAAAGTTATGTTGCAGGTAAAGTTAAAGATCAAAAAGAAGCTTTAGAGTATTCAATGGAGTTAGCAAAAGAACTAATTGCTTATGGGTTTGATCCTAAAAAAACATATTTTATCATAGATCAAATTTATACAAATATCTATAATTTAGCTATAAAACTATCTAAGAAAATTAATTATTCGGAGATAAAGGCAACGTATGGATATAGGCCTGAAGATAATATTGGTTTACATTTTTATCCTTCAATTCAATCTGCACATATTCTTTTTCCTCAAGAGAAATTTAACATAAAGAATGTTTTGGTTCCAATTGGTCCAGATGAAGATGCTCACTTGAGAATTTGTAGAGATATAGCTTCTAGACTTAATTACAATAAACCTGCAGTAGTTCATTCGGAGTTTTTACCTGGGATTGATGGAGGGAAGATGTCCGCATCTAGACCCAATACTGCAATATTTTTGAAGGACTCTGAAAAAGATATACGTAAAAAGATTAATCGAGCCTTTTCTGGAGGGAGAGATACTGTTGAGGAACATAGGAAGAAAGGTGGAGACCCTGAAGTGGATATCTCTTATTTATATTTGAAGAAATTATTTTTAAGCAGGGATGAAAGTGAAAAACTTGCTCAGGAGTATAGGGAAGGAAAAGTTTTAAGTGGAGAAATGAAGAATATGTTTGCGGAGAAGGCTGTAGAATTTGTGAAAAAGTTTCAATCAAATCTTAAAAAAGTTTCTGATAAAGATGTTGATAAAGCTATTATGAGGAATTGAGTCTATCTTTCTAGTTAAGTGGTAGACCAAGATTATCCCTTCCAATAAGCATTCTTAATTTCCAAAGTGCTTTTTGTTCTATTTGGTGAATTCTCTGCTTCGTTAAACCTTCACTCAATCCTATTTCCCTAAGATCTTTTGGTTCTTCTTTGTTTAACCCGTATCTTTGAGATAAAATCTTTAATTCTTTTTTATCTAGGTTTGAAATTAGCCAGGATACATACTCATCTCTTTCATTTTTTATTAATTTAGATTCGGGGGCTTCAATCTGATAAAATACTGATGGATCACTTATATCTTGATCTTCTTCAAAATCTATTTGTTTTCTATTCATATTCTTCTTTAAACCAATTGGATAATTCATCTTTTCGTTATCTGCTGTGGGGTGTTTGCCTTTTACCTCTTTTAGATATGCTATGTAATCTGACTGAGATTCAAAACCTCTTTGTTTTATAAGATGATCTTGGTAATCTGACTGAGATTCAAAACCTCTTCTTTTTGCAAATAGGTGATTCTCACAAGTTTTTCTATTTATGGGAACTATTTGAGAGATTTCTTATGCTACTTTTGTTATTGATTTTGACTGATCATCCATTTCTCTAACTTGTAGTTCTAATTTTGATGGCATTTTATTCTTGTCTAAAAAGATCTGCTTCTTCAGCCCTTCTTTTTACTAAACCTCTAAGGACCTTTCCATTTGCTTTGTTCCATCTTTTGAACTCATTGGCAGCACCTTCATAATTTTTTCCGTTTAACTTTTTCAAAAGTGTGCTATCTTTAAAATTTGTTTCTCCTAAATTATAAATAAAACTTCCAAGAGCATCATACTGGTTTTGATTTAATGGAACTTTGACATATCTATCTATTACTGTTTCTACATTTTCATCAATGTATTTATTTAATTTTATATCCGCTCTTGCTTCTGTGATTATATCTCCTTTTTCTACTCCTTTTGTAGAACCGTATCCAATAGTCCAAACACCCGCAGGACATTTATAAGCGTCCTCTCTGAATCCTTCATATTTCTTTATTAAATCTAGACCTTCTTGTGAAACATCCGTTGGAGATATTTCTTTAGGCATTGGAATTTCTTGTTTTGGGAGAGTCTCTGAGTTTGCTTTTTCTTCTAAACCAGATGTTCTTTCCTGGGCTCTTGATTTTGCCTCATATCCAGTACTTAATAATTGAGTCCCAATAGTTGTCCCTATCATTATTGCCCCTAAGACTATTGCCTTTTGTAAGTATTTTAGTTTCTCTTTCATATTATCCTATATTCTTTAGAGTATTTAAAGCTTGTCATTTGTAACCTTTCTAGGGTAGTGACAATATAGGGTGAAGGTTATTGATTTTGATAAATTGCTTTTACCCTTTGTTTTACCTCTTATTTTGTACTAAGAACCTTAGTGAACAATATCGCCCCGGGAGGTGATTAAGCTAAAAAATTGGCGGGATTTTCTTTACTAAATTTTATAAAAGACCTTTTCTTTAATTATTTATGAAAATACTTTCATTACATGTTGATTATATCAAGTTTAAACCCTTGAAGAAAGCAATAAGAAAAATTGAGGACTTAAAAGACCTTAGTGAGAAAAAAGTTGATCAGGCTTTAGCGGTGCTTACTGCAGTTGAGAAGGGAGATAGCGATGTTAAAAGTGTTGTTTCAAAACTTGTTAGTGAAATTGAAAAGATTGCTGAGCAGGTGAATGTGAAAAATGTGGTGCTTTATCCTTATGCTCATTTGTCTTCAAATTTATCTAGTCCAGAACTAGCTATTGAAGTCTTAGATAGGGCTGAGGAAGCTTTAGCTAAGAAGTTTAATGTTTCAAAGGCTCCTTTTGGATATTATAAGGAATTTGAAATGAAGGTTAAGGGGCATCCATTAAGTGAATTAAGCAGGGAAATAGAGGTTGAAGGAATTGAGGGCACGCAAGAGTATGACCCTAAGAAATTACTTAGAGAGGTATCAAAGAATGTATTAGATACTTCTAAACTGAAAGAAAATGATCATAGAATTTTAGGTCAACAAATGGACTTGTATAGTTTTTCTCCTGTTGCCCCTGGAATGGTATTTTGGCATAATAATGGATTAATAATTAGGAATGAATTAATTGATTTTTGGAGAGAAGTTCATAGAAAATCTGGATACAAGGAAGTTTCTACTCCTCAGGTTATGGATAAGAAACTTTGGCAAATTTCTGGGCACTGGGATAAATATGCAGAGAGTAATTTTTCTACAGAGTATGAAGGTAGACAATTTTTAGTCAAACCAATGAATTGCCCTGGAGGGATGTTAATATTTAAGAATAGGCCTAAGAGTTATAGGGATTTGCCTTTGAAGGTAGGGGAATTAGGAACAGTACATAGGGTAGAATTATCTGGAGTTTTAGCTGGGTTATTTAGAGTTATTCAGTTTACTCAAGATGATGCGCACATATTTTGTACTGAAAAACAATTAGAAGAAGAGGTTGTTAAGATTATGGATTTAATTGACATGATTTACAAGAAGTTTGGATTTAATTATCGTATGGAACTTTCCACACGTCCTGAAAAAAGAATAGGCAGTGATAAAGTTTGGGATAAATCTGAAAAGGCATTAAAGAATGTTTTAGATAAAAAAGGAGTTAAGTATAAGATTAACAAGGGGGACGGAGCATTTTATGGGCCAAAGATAGATTTTCATTTGAAGGACTCATTAAATAGGGAATGGCAATGTGGAACTATTCAGTTAGACTTTTCAATGCCTGAGAGATTTGAAGTAGAATATACTGATAAAGACAATAAAAAGAAACGTCCAGTTATGTTGCATAGAACTGTTTTTGGAAGTTTAGAGAGATTTATGGGAATTTTAATTGAGCATACTTCCGGAAGATTACCTACCTGGTTAGCTCCAATGCAGGTTAGAGTTTTAAGTTTTACAGATAGAAATGAAAAATATGCTAGAGAAGTTATAAAGAAAATTGGAGATGCAGTTCCGGGGGTTAGAATTGACGTAGACTTTACCCAAACTGGAATTCCTTCTAAAGTTAAGGAAGCTGAGATTATGAGGATTCCATATATTTTAACTGTTGGAGATAGAGAAGAAAAAGATGGGAAATTGGCAGTTAGAGTTAGAGGAAATAAGAAGTTAGAAAGCTTTGATATTGAAGAGTTTATTTCTAAGTTGAAGAAAGAGATAGAAGAAAGAGTGTAAAAACTGATTTGTTTGGTTGTTGGGATTTAGCAAATGTTTAAATATTTTAGGGGCCTTTGATTATTATGGCTTTGGAAAGAAATCAATCAAGAGGTTTGGGTGGAATGGATGAAACCAATGGAATGTATGAGGATGATCTTTTTGATGAGGGAGAAATAGGATTTTATGAAAGAGGTACTGGAAAATGGATTTTTTTAGGAGTTGCAGTTGTTGCTTATGCCCTTGAGGGGGGAGAGACCATTGTTAGAAAAATGAATGATTTTTGGGGCTCTGAAATTCTTCCATCGAAGCTTCATAATTATCATCTTCCTTTAATGAGGCCAAGAGAAAGAAGAGAGTAAACTAGATAAACGCACGAATCTTACTTGATTGATGCGGAGCATAGATCCTGTTTCTTTTTTGAATAATAATTCATCTGATTCTACCTATACTTTTGCCGAGATGCTTCCGTGGATTGAGACTCGTCTTGGAAAGGTAGTTTATGAAATAGTTAGATCTGTGGATGATTTCTTTGGTTTAGAAGTCTATATTGTTCAATTGAGAAAATTGGAATATCTAAATCTTTAAAAATAATTAGTTCTTTGTTTTGTTAGGGTAACTGATCGGAGTGGAGATAATCCAAAAGAATATCTTGGAGTAAGCGATTGGAGAGGAGAGAATCAAAGGGAATATGAACTTTTTGACCCTGATGAATGGTCAAATGATGGAGAGGACCGAGATGGATTTTTTGGAGGATCATTGATGTATGCTATTTGTTGTGTTCTTGACCCTTTAGATAGGGATTATGGTGCTGTAGCATCCGTGATTTCTCAGGCAACTAGAAGGCTAACTGGAAAATCTTCTTCAAGAGATATTGAAGGAAAAGTGGAAGATGAACAAGAATAATCTTTGAATTATATAAATCTTTAAAAAGAAGAGGGGGTTTTGTTTGTTATGAGTTTAAATCTGGTAATAAAAGAAGCTGATCGTTCTGGATATAGTGTGGTTGTTCGTGGTGATGCTGAAGGAGAAATGGAAGTTTATAGGACTGCTGTAAAGTGGGGGGGAGCAGGAGGAGGAGTTCATTTAGCAAATGTGGATTATTTAACAGAGTCTGCTGAGAGAGGGAAATGGAAGACTTTTGACCCTCTTTTGAAAATGTCGAAGGATAATTCAGATACGCTTTATAGAATAACTCGGGATTGGGCAGATCATAATGTAGGCTCAGATAATGTAATTGATGAAGTGGCTGAAGCAAGGGCAGAGGCTAAACAGAGTAAACTTCCTTTAGAGGAATAACTCTATAAACCCTTTTTCTATTTAGAGATTATGAATTTTCAGTTTTATGTTGAGAAATTATTTGGTTCTGATGAATTTCAAAGTTTTATTAAAGAGAATGCTGATGCGCATCCAGTTGGAGGATTCTTTGTTATTGATCGGGAGAATATGAAAAACCCAGACAATAAGAGTCATTTAGATTATTTTGCCCCTTCTATTAAGAAAATGTTTAGTTTTCAAATGGGAGATGGGATAAAGATGGTTCCTGTTGAGAGCTTTGGAGATAAAGCTCCAGAGAAAGTGGGAGTTAATTATGATTTTGATTTTGAAGAAATTGAAGATTTAATTAGGGCTGAAATGAAAGATCAAGGAATAGATAAAAAGCTTCAGAAAATTCTCCTGTCCTTACAATCTCTTGAAGGTAAGGGTTTTTTGGTTGGAACTGTATTTACTTCTTCAATGGGAATTCTTAAAGTAACAGTAGATTTAGAAGAAATGAAAGTTGTTGATTTTGAGAGTAAGTCTTTTTTTGATATGATTAAGACTGTTGCTAAGGGAAAGAGTTAATTATTTCTCAATTATTAAAGTAATATTTGCTGAGTGAGGAATTCTTTCTAGGATTTTAAATCCAGTTTTTTCTAGTATGTTTCTAAGATCTTTTTCATTGTAAATATAATATTCCCTAGTTCCCTTATCTCTCCATTTGATGTTTTTTTCATTGCCCTTTAATTTATTGAATCTTATTGAGTCTTTATCCCAAACACTAATTAGAGACTTTGTTTTTGGTTTTAGAACCCTATGGAGTTCTTTTAGTATCTTTATGTGGTCTTTTTTTGGAGCAGAATGTAATGAAGACATTGAAATGGCTGAATCAAAGAATTCATCTTTATAGGGAATCTTTTTCATATCTGTAATTTGAGTTTCTATTGGAATCTTTTCTTTTTTGGCCTTTTCTTCTGCAAATTTTATCATTTCACTAGAGAAGTCTAGAAGGTACATCTTTCCATTTTTTATTTTTGTTAAATGCCTTCCACTCCCAGAACCAAGGTCCAATATATTCCCTTCTTGCTTACCTAGAAATTCCATTACCTCTCTTGAAGGATTTGTTTTGAATTCATGCCATTCAGGAGCTATTTTATCCCAGACTTCTTCTTGAGTTTCCATTGTTTATTTTTTGTCTCTCCTGCAGTCTTCCCTCATTAGTACGCTTTTTGCAACTGAAACATCATATCCTGCCCTTTGGTATCGATTTACCAATGTCCTGTATTCATTTAAGTGTTCATTTGAACTATCCGTAATTGATTGGCCATCAAATCTTTGCCTATGCGCCTTTAGTGTTTCCATCTTATCTTCTTCCAATTCTTTTGGTTTTACTTTTCTTTTGCTAAAAAGTTTTTCAAATAATGCCATGATTTATGGAGTAAGAAAGAATTTAAAAGCTTGATGGAGCTTTCAAACATATGTCGACTAAGAGTAAATATGACTTGGGAGTGGGAGTTAAGAAACCAGTAAGAACAATCTCTGGAGTTACTCCCCTAACAGTAGTTTTAGCTCCAAGAAAATGTGCACATGGAACGTGTATTTATTGTCCTGGAGGAGATTTTGTTCCGCAGAGTTATACGGACAAAAGTCCAGCAATAATGAGGGCCATGAAATTAGCTTATGATCCACATGAACAAGTCTTAGCCAGAATGAGGGTTTTAGAGAAAATGAATCATCCTACTGATAAGATTGAAATCATTGTTCTTGGAGGGACTTTTTTACAATATCCTCAAGAATATAAGTACAATTTCATAAAGAAATGCTTTGATGCATTGAATGGAAAGGATTCAAAAGACTTAGCAGAAGCCAAATTAATTAATGAAAGTGCTTCTCACAGATGTGTTGCTTTATGTATTGAAAATAGGCCAGATAATTGTTCAGAAGAAGAGATTAAAGAAATGTTGGAGTTTGGGTGCACTAGAGTTGAGATTGGTGTCCAGATGCCGGATGATGAGCTCTACAGGAAAACTAATAGAGGACATAAGGTCAGCGATGTAGTTGAAGCTAGTAAGAGACTTAAAGAAGTAGGATTTAAGTTAGGATACCATGTGATGCCCGGTTTACCTGGAAGTAATATGGAAAAGGATTTAGAATTGTTTAAATCTATTTTTGAGGACCCAAGGTTTAGGCCAGATCAATTAAAACTATATCCGTGTCAAGTTGTTGATGATTCTCCATTGGGAAAAATCCATAATAAAATTGGGTTTAAGCCTTATAGTGATAGCGAGACAAGAGAAGTCTTAACTAAAATGATGGAGATGATTCCAGATTATTGTAGGGTTATGAGAGTTATGAGGGAATTTCCTAAAGAGAAATTAATTGAAGGATTAAAGAGGTTAGATTTAAGAAAAGACATAGAAGATAATTTTAGGAATAAAGGCTTAAAGATAAAAGAAATACGTATGAGAGAGATTGGATTTAATCGAGAGAATTTAGATTTAGATGTTAAGATTAAATCTATTGAATATGATTCTTCTGAAGGAAAGGAGTTTTTTTTAGAGTTTGTGAATAAGGAGGATATCTTATTTGGATTATTAAGATTAAGATTGTCTGAAGGTGGAGCAATGGTCAGAGAATTACATGTTTATGGACAGGCTTTGAATTTAGGGAAAGGTGGAGAAGAATCTCAACATAGAGGATTAGGTAAATTATTAATGAAAAAGGCTGAAGAAATAACGAAAGAGAAAGGATTTAATAAATTGAGAGTTATTTCTGGTGTTGGAGTTAGGGAATACTATCGGAAATTAGGTTATGAATTAGAAGGCGCATATATGGTTAAGGAACTATAATTCATCTAAACTTTAATTTTTCCTTCTTGCCAATCTTTTATTATTAATCTTGCAACTTGATCTTCATTTACAATGTTGTTCTTTTTTAGGAAATTTTTCTTTCTTCCAAGTTTTTCAATTAAGATTTCTGAATCCCCTTTTGCCTCTATTTTATAATGGTCTTCTATGACTCCTTTAAATTCTTTCATTAAATCAGAGATTACTATGTCTGGATCTCTTATTTGACTTGCTGATTTTCCTCCAACTTTTGCTTGTTTTGTTATTAATCTTTGTTCTATTGAAGAATATTCTATATCAGGAATAACTCCTGGGCTATCTAGTAAAAGTATTTCACTTGTTAATCTTAGTTTTTGAATTCCTTTTGTGAAACCTGCCTCTGCACCAGTTCCTGCTGAAGATTTTCCTATTAAGATGTTAATTAGGGTGCTTTTTCCAGTGTTAGGATAGCCTATCACTCCTACACTTATTCTACCCTCTTCAACAGGAGTCTTTACTTTTTTAGCTTGGATTTTTATTTGTTCTCTTAATGACTTTCCTCCTGCCCTATTCTTTGCCGACATATAGACATGAGGAGTAATCTTTAATTTTTTCTTATCTTTTATTAGGTCTGCTTTATTTAAGACATAGATTATTGCTTTTTTTTGGTTCTTTATTTCTTTTTCAATTTCAAAATTTCTTGTTTCTTCAGGGAATCTTGCATCTAAGATCTCTAGGATTATGTCTGATTCTCTTATAATTTTATTTAGAAGTGTGGGAAATTTGGCTTTTGATTTAGTTACTCTCTTTCTTGCCATTCTAGTGTGCCTTGAAGAGAAGGAATATCTTGGTCTCATAAAAGAGTATAGACAATCATAGTTTATAAGAATTGGGAATCGAATGAGAAAAAGTAATATACACAATTTTAAATAGCCTCTTTTTATTCTTTTTTTATAAAAGGCTTAAAAATAATCTATTGGATTTCAACTGGATTCCTGGATTTGATTATGTTGCTTTCAGTATGGGTTATTTGTCAAGAGGATTAGTTGGTTGATGTAAGCCTTAAATAACTGATATTTTATAATTTACCATGGAAAACAAAGATAAAAATGAGAACTATGAAGCAGAGGTTATTAGAGAGATGGAACCATTTGTTAGAGATAAATTAAAGTATTTAATCGGAGATAGAAGAAAATGGTGGGCGTCTGATTTTTTCAATTTTATGGAAAAAGATGATGAAGAATGTTTTGATAAATTGAAAGAATTGAGAGAAGAAGCAAGAGAATTGAGAGACGAAGAATTAGTAGTGCTTGTAGGAAACGAAGTAACCGAAGAAGCACTTCCTAATTATTCTAGAAGGCTAGCGAATTTATTTCCAGATGATTCTGGTACATCTCAAAATGCATGGAATATTTGGGAAAGAGGATGGGCTGCAGAAGAAAAAATGCACGGACGAGTGCTAGATGGTTATCTCCTATTGGGTGGAAGAGTTAATAAAAAAGCGGTAGATATTTCAACAGATAGTTTAATAGAAAAAGGAATGGAAGATCAGCCAGGAATCTTTAGAGGATTAGTATATCCTGCATTTCAAGAACCTGCGACAGCAACATCTCATATTAATATGATGAGAGTAGCAGGAAAGAGAGGAGTTCAAACACTTTATGATATTTGTGGGAAAATAGCTCAAGATGAAAATAGACATGCAAAATTCTATAGCGAGATAGTAACCGAACTTATGAGACGAGAGCCAGAAATAATGATGATAGCATATAGTGAATTAATGAAAGATAATGTGGTAATGCCTGCAAAAAATATGATAGACGAAACATATACCGAACCTCCAACTTTGTTTGAGCATTTTGCAGGTGTAGCAAATAAGATTGGAGTATACACAGCAAATGATTACGCAAACATTGTAAAGAAATTAAATAGAAATTTCAAGGTGGCTGAAGCATCAGTAACGGGTATGGCGGCAAAATCCCAAGAACATTTATGTAATTTACCAGAAAGACTGGAAAGGTTTGCTGAAAGAACAAAATACAGAATGACAAAACCGGTAGGATTTGACTGGATTTACGGAAGAACCGCTTAATTAAAGATTGTTTAATGGCTCCATGCAGAATCGAACAATTGTGCTAAATTTATAAAGGAATATAGATTATTTCTTCAATGGAGAAAAGAGGGGATGCAAATTTAAAAAAAGCATCTTTAAAAGATATTAATGAATTTATTGTCTTAGAAAGAGAGTTTGAAAAATCAAATAGTTCTTTAAGAAAAAATAGCGGGTATAAACCTAAAACAAATATAGAGCATAAAAAATCCTTTAAATCAATGATTAATAAAAGAAACGCCTATTTTTATTTTGCTCTGTTTGAGGATAAATATGTTGGATATATCTTTGGAACCATAAATAAAACTCATCCTTCTGGAAAGTATGGCTTTAGAGTATATACTAAAACTAAGGAGATAGGATACTTAGATTCTATTATTGTTAAAAAGAGATTTAGAAATAAGAATATTTCATCTCTCATGAAAAATTCCTTTTTAGACTGGCTTAAGGAAAGGGAAATAAGTATTTGTCAATTGGACGTAGCATATTTTAATAGGGAGGCATTAATGAAATATAAAAAATGGGGATTCATTGAAGATAAAGTTCAAATGTATCTCCATGTTCGTTCATGATAATTATGGCTTATAAACCATGATTATGAATGTCAAACAAATTCTGTACGCCCCCGCCGAGATTCGAACTCGGGTCACTTCCGTGAAAGGGAAGCATACTTGGCCACTGTACTACGGGGGCTTAACTGTAAATATTTAATTTAGTTTTTAAAGATAACTGATTAAGTTAACTTTAAATATGCCTCCGTTATTCTTAATCTAAGGAGCCTATAGCTCAGCCTGGTCAGAGCGCTGGTCTTATATGACTGTAATTCATTTGAATTATTGATCACTCGGATTCGTCTAAGTGAGCCAGAGGTCCACAGTTCAAATCTGTGTAGGCTCATATGTTAATAGGATTAGTCGGTAAGCCTAGTGTAGGAAAATCTACTTTTTATAAAGCTGCTACTATGGCAGAAGTAGAGATTGCTAGTTATCCATTCACCACAATAAAAGCAAATCATGGTGTGGGATATGTTAAGGTTGATTGTTTAGAGAAAGAGTTCAATACTAAATGTAATCCTAGTCATGGATTTTGTTTGGATGGACATAGATTTGTTCCAATAGATTTAATGGATGTTGCAGGTTTAGTTCCTGGTGCTTCAGAAGGAAAAGGATTAGGGAATAAATTTTTAGATGATTTAAGACAGGCTGATGCCTTCATTCATGTTGTTGATGCCTCTGGAACTACAGATATCGAAGGAAAGCCTGTAGAAGGGCATGACCCAGGTAAGGATGTCAGATTTTTAGATGAAGAACTAGATAATTGGTATTATAATATTTTGATGAAAGTGTGGAAGAGTTTTTCTAGAAAGGCTGAAATTGAGAGTAAGCAAACTGGGGGGCCTAGTTTTGCGGATGCTGTTTCAAAACAATTTTCAGGTTTAAAAGTTCATGAATATCAAATAAAAGAAGTTTTACTTAAACTAAGTTTTTCTGATAGTCCTAGCAAATGGAGTGATGAAGAGGTTAGAGAATTTGCTTCTTCATTAAGAAAGAAGAGTAAACCTTTGATAATTGCTGCAAATAAGTGTGATTATCCTTCTGCGAAAGAAAATATTAAGAAACTTGAAAATGAATTTCCAGATTACTTAATTTACCCATGCAGTGCGGACTCCGAACTTGCTTTAAGACAAGCAGCTAAAGCAGAAATTATAAAATATATTCCTGGAGAAGATCATTTTGAAATAAAGAAGGATTTAGCGCCAAAGCAAATTGAGGCTTTAGATCGAATTAAGAAAGATGTATTAGAAGTTTATCAAGGCACAGGAGTTCAAGAAGTTTTGAATTTGGCTGTCTTTGATTTACTTGGGTATTTACCAATTTTTCCTGCTTCAGGAAATAAGTTGGGAGACTCAAAAGGGAATATTTTACCAGATTGTTTTTTATTGCCTCCCGGTTCAACCGCACTGGACTTCGCTAGATTTTTACATACTGATTTTGCTAATAATTTTATTAAAGCAATAGATGCAAGAAGTAAGAAAGCATTAGGTAAAGATTATAAGTTGAAAGCTAGAGACGCTTTAGAAATCATTACAAGATAGCAATAATTCTTAAAAAGTGTTAACTTTGATTAGTATCTATGAAAATAGTTGATTGTGATCCAAGAGACATATTAATTGGGACTCATGATGTTCAAGATCATTTTAGGGTGGAACATTATTTTGATAAGTTCATGAAGGGAGGAATAGAATCAGTTGAGCCTTCTTTTGTCGTTAGGCCTTCTTCTCAAGGAAGAAAGGAGTTTGCAAAGGAGTTGAAGAGTTATTCTAATAATCCAGAATTACTTGAGATTTTTTCTGATACATCAAGTTGCGATCAATTTTATGGTGTGGAGAGACTTCATAGGGCGGTTGCTTCCACCCTGGCATTTAATAATGTAAGGATATTAGAGATTAAGACAAAAAGAGATTTGGATGAGGCGAATGATTTAGAGGATTTTTCACGTGGCGGTGGCAGTGTTGCTAGACTAGTTTGGGACTTTGAAGGATATATCTATTCTTCTTGTGACGGGACTGGATCAAGTGCATGGGAATTTGCAGATTATATTGCAGAAGGAGAGGATTTCCCCCAGATTATTAAAAATTGGACAAAGGTTAAAGGAAAAGGTCACGGATTTTAATGTAACTTATGTTCTATTTCACTTTGTATTCTTTCTAAAGCATTATTCAGGGTTTTTCCAAAATTCCACCCTGATTCTTCAGACTTGAAATTATGGTTCGACGCTTTTATAGAAAGATGGATTGAATTTTTCTTTTTTTCTTCACCCTTACCATATTTCTTAAACATTGCTCGTAAGTATGGTTCAGCCCTTAAGTGTTTTTTTATCTTTTCAAATTTTTTATTTATTAAGGTATTTGCTAGAGATTTTTCTTCTTGGGTAAGAACCTCTGTGCCATCAAGAGTTATTAATTCCATCCTATTATGATAAGGGGCTTGGAGTTTATTAATTTTGTTATAGTAATAAATATAAAGTGAATGTTTCTTTATTTTCTATGAAGTATGAATTTGCTCCTGATTTACAAGTAATTTCTGAAGAGATTTCCATTTTATTATTCCCACATGTGAAAACTGATAAGGTAAAATGTTTTAGAAGTTTTGGAAGTTCTTCTAAAAATACCCTTGCAAGATGCCATACAATTGGGAAGCTAATGCAAAAAGCCATGGGAGTTAGTGCTTTTTATGCCCTTGAGTTTTTAACGAATAGATTTGATAAACTTTCTGAAGAAGAACAAATTAAAACAATAATCCATGAACTAATGCATATCCCCAAAACTTTTGGAGGAGGATTTAGACAGCATGATTGGGTTTGTGATAAAAATGTTAATTTAATGTATAAAACATACATAGCAAAAAAAGAGGAGAAAAATGGAATTGGAAAAAGTCGGATTTAATTATCGTGGAGAGGAATTTAGTTTAGAAGTTCATCGTTGTAAAAGGTTTGAGATGTTTTCTGGATTGATGTTTAAGAGGAGAGAAAAAGCTAAAGCCTTATTATTTGATTTTAAAAAAGAAGTCAAATTAAATTTTCATTCCCTATTTGTGTTTTTTCCTTTTGTTGCAATTTGGTTTGATGATAAAAATAGAGTTTTAGATGTTAAAAAAATAAAACCATTTAAAATTAATTTGCCGTCGAGAAAACCTTTCACTAAAGTGATCGAGATTCCGATAAATAAAGAGTATAGGGCGTTAACTAAATCTCTCGTCGGGGACACAAAAAGTTTATAAACTAAATTGTTTTAAGGTGGATCATAGGGCGGGGAAAAAATTTACCTTTCACGAGGTGGGAATTGATCCCTCTTATACTTAATGAAAGGAGGTTGATGATATGGGAAAAGTTATTGCTAAGAAAGTTGTTGATAGAAAGTCTGGTTATCTTTATTACGTAGACGGTCAAGGAAATGTTTGCGAGGCCAAAATGGCTAGAGGTGGTAAGAAGAAGAAAGCTGCCGCTAAGAAGAAGCCAGTAAAGAAAAAGGCTCCTGCAAAGAAGAAGCCAGCAACTAAAAAGAAAAAGAAGAAGTAAGTCTTCTTGATCTTTTTATTTTTATTTTTATTTTTATTTTAGTAAAGGTTATAAAACTCTAAGTTTTGTTTTTTATATGGGGTTTTATATAAAGAGGCATTTGAAATGAAGTGGATTAGTTTATCTTTATTTACCATGTTTTTCTTGGGTTTATTTATAGTTTTAACTGTAATTTCTAATGGAAGTATTACTGGAAATGTTATTTCTGAAAATTCAATTTCGAATGCAAGCGTAATTGACAAACCTGAAGAAGTTATGGTAAAATCGGCACCTAATGATCAAGGAAGTTTTAGTATTTCTGTTTCCTCTGCAAATGATGAGGGAGGGGCTAGTTTTTCCGCTATTTATTTTATCTTAATATTGGCAATAATTTCAGTTTTTACTCTCTTAACAATTACAATTATTTTAAGAATAAAATCCCCTGATGATTTAGACTCCTTTTCTTAGAAACTACTTTTTCTGGAGAACTTTCTCTTCAGAGTTAATCTGAGCTTTCATTATTTTTCATAGGTTATTTTATCCTAAAGGCATTTGAATGCTTTGGATATCTCCAATCATTTTTAATTTAAGTCTCATTTTTCTTAGTGCTGCCCTTTTTATTTGCCTTCCTCTTTCTTTCCCGAGACCTATCCTTTTCGCTATTTGGGGCTACTTTTTCTGGAGAACTCCCATACAATCCATAATGTCTTATAATTATTGTGCTCTCATTTTCATTTAAGTGAGAAAATAACCAATTAACATATCCATTTCTTTCTTTTCTGAGATGGGGTTCTTCGTATTCCTCTGGAGTATGATTTCTTTCTCCTTCAGTAATTATTCTTCTTTCAAAGGCTAATTGTTTTTTGGATGGATGTTTTTGATGGCTCTCATGATAAACTAATTTACGACGGTGAGTAATATACTTGGATATGGCTCTGAATGCCTCTCCCGTTTTTGGGTCTTTTGTTTGTTTTAAGACTTCTTTGTTATAATCAATTCTTGACTGAAAGCCTTGTCTTTTCGCAGTGACATATAATTTGCATGTTTCTCTTTTTATTGTTGTCACTTTTGATATTCTTATTGAGGAATCTCTAATAGATTCAGATCCATCATCCATTGTTCTAACGGTTTTTTCAAGTGGTCCCATAAATTTTTGGTGAACGGAAGAGTTTTTATATCTATATGCTCTTTTTAGATAATGTCTATAATCTTAGGAATAGAGTCTACAGCACATACTTTTGGAGTAGGAATAGTTAGAAATGGAAAGATCATAGCAAATAAGAGAAAGATGTACACTACAGAGGGAGGAGGGATAATTCCTATGGAAAGTGCTAAACATCACTGTGAGAATAAAAATGAAATTTATTTTGAGGCTTTGATTGAAGCTTCAATTAAAGAAGAAGACCTTGATGGGATTTCTTTTTCTCAATCTCCTGGTTTAGCTCCATGTTTGATAGAGGGGATGAAATTTGCTAAGGAACTTTCTAAAAAATTAAAGAAACCACTTATTGGAGTTAATCACTGTGTGGCCCATTTAGAGATAGGCAAAATAACTGGGGCTAAAGATCCAGTTATGCTTTATGCTTCTGGAGCAAATACTCAAGTGATTGCCTACGCTTCAGGAAAATATCGTGTTTTTGGTGAAACTTTAGATTTAGGTGTTGGAAATTTTATTGATACTTTTGCTCGTTTTGCGGGGATTGGATTTCCTGGAGGTCCTGCAATAGAGAAATTGGCTAGCAAATCTAAAAATTATATTGAGTTACCATATAAGGTTAAAGGAATGGATGTGGCTTTTTCCGGGATACAAACCAAATTAAAGCAAATGCTGGAATCAGGAGAGTATAAGCTAGAAGATCTTTCTTATAGTATGCAAGAAACAGTATTTGCAATGTTAGTTGAAACGGCTGAAAGAGCTATGGCCCATACAGGTAAGAAAGAATTATTACTAGGGGGTGGAGTTGCTTGTAATTCAAGATTACAAGAAATGTGTAGAATAATGTGTAAGGAAAGAGGGGCCAAATTTTTTTGTCCAGATAAACCTCTTTTAGTAGACAATGGAAGTATGATTGCTTTTTTAGGGGAGATAATGTTTAAAGCTAAAGCCAATGTGTTTAAATGTACAGAATTAGATAAGGCAGATATCAATCCTAGAGAAAGGACTGATGAAGTAAGCGTTAATTGGAGAAAATAATCCTTCTTACATAATCCTTATAAATTAAATTATTTATTTTATTAGATGAAGTTTGTGATGACTGGCCATAAAGGCCTTATTGGAACTTCTCTTTTAGAACGACTTGAGAGAGAGGGGCATAAACCTGTTTTGTTAGTTGATAAGAGGGAGGGTAAAAATGTTTTGGACATAAATAGTTTTGAATTAAATGAAAGTGCAGATGTTCTTTTTCATTTAGCTTCTTTTAATAAAATTAATAAGTGCGTAATTGAGCCAGACATTCCCTTTAAAGAAATTGCTCAAAGTATTCATGAAGTTATGAAATTTTGTAAGGAGAAAAAAATTCCCAAAATTATATATTTTTCTTCAAGCAGAGTATTGAAAGAAGAGAGAAATGTCTATACTGCTGCTAAATTATATGGAGAGGAATTAGTGAAAGGTTATTTTCAGTGTTATGGAATAGATTATTTGATCATTAGGCCTTCTACAGTTTATGGTCCAAGGGATACATATACTAGAAGATTGGTAGAAATCTTTTTGAGGAAGGCTTCCAAGGGAGAAGATTTATGCATTTATGGGGATGGAAATAAAAGTTTGGATTTTACTTATGTTGAAGATTTTGTTGATGGGCTTATGCTTGTACTTAAAGAGAAGAATAAGGCATTTGATATTGGAAGTGGAAAGGAAATTAGGGTGAGTGACGTTGCAGACTTGATGATAAACTATTTTGGAAAGGGGAGAAAAGTATTTTTAGAACCAGAAATAGCTCAACCGCAGAGAGTTAAGATTGACATCTCTGCATTAGAGGAGTTGGGATATTCTCCAAAATATGATATTGAAGATGGATTGAAAGAGACCATAAAATGGTATTTGGATAATTTTGATGAGATAGAGGAGAATTAAAAGATAGGGTCTCTGATTTAAAAGGATATAATGTTTTTAGAACAAATTTTAATTAATTTGTTGGAAGATATGTAGAGTTTGATATTGCAGGTGATGAGGCAGTTAATGCCAAAATCGAGATAATACTTCCAAAATTGGGGAAAATCTCCGATAGTTTTATAAAGCAAATTTCTTCTAAGTTTATATCCGATGAACGAGTTGTTCAGATGAAGAGCTTGTTCTCAAGGACTAAGGATGATGGCTGACATTTACGAAATAATCGAAAAGGCAAGGAAGACTGGAAAAGTTGAAAAAGGAACTAACGAAGTTACTAAATCTATTGAAAGAGGAACTGCTAAATTAATTGCTTATGCTGCTGATGTTGAACCAAAAGAAATTATTCAACATCTTTCTGCTATTTGCAAAGAAAAGAAAGTTAAGTGTGAAGAAGTAGATAATAAACAAAAATTAGGAATCGCGGCAGGTATTAATGTTGCCTGTTCTTCTGTTGCAGTTATTGAAGCAGGGGATGCAGAGAAAGATATTGCTGCCCTGAAAGAATAAAACAATGGCTAAGACTCAAAAAACTCAACAAAAAACTCAACAGGGTTCTAAAGGGAGTGATAAGATTGTTTCTGAACATGCTGTTTCTGCTTTAGTTCAAGAAATACTTGGTAGGACGGGATTTAGGGGAGAAATTACTCAAGTTAAATGTTTAGTTAGAGAAGGAAGGGATGAAGGAAGATCTATGAGACGAAATGTTAAGGGTCCGGTAAGAATCGGAGATATTTTAATGTTAAGGGAAACTGAGATTGAAGCTCGTAGAATTAAATCTAATATTACTAAGGGGAGTTATACTTAAAAATGGAAGTAGATCTTAGGGAGGTAGCGTCTCGTTTTGAATTATTAAATCCTAAGGAGGCTTTGGAAGTTCGGTTTGGAGACAGAATCGTGGCAGATACATGTAGGGATCAATATAATCAAAGATCAGATTGTTCTGCATTAGTTTCTTCAGAAAAGGATGGATTCTATTTAGTTTTACATAAAGGTGGCGGAGTGTTAGAATATGCCTAAATGTAGTTATTGTAATACTCAGTATGAACTCCATAAAGGTTCAACTTTAGTTTTAAAAGATGGGACTGCAAAACATTTATGTTCTTCAAAGTGTAGAAAGAACATGCTTATGAAGAGAAGAAAGGTTAGATGGATTATTAAAACTAAGAAAGATAAAACTGAAGTTCCTAAAGAAAAAGTTAAAGAGAAAGAAGAAAAGAAAGAAGAAGTGAAAGTTAAAGTTGAAGAAAAGAAAGAGTAATTATTAACCCCCTAGATTTATTTGTTCTATTGATCTTAGATCAACCCAATCATTATCTAAATCCATAACTTCTCCAAGCACTCAATAATCTATTCTTTATCCCGAATAAAAATCCTTTTGTCGACGGTAAAAGTGCTAGAAAGCTTTATAAAGTGGAATGGTTTTACTATATTGAAATTAAGGATTTTCTATCCTATAAGTTTATAAAATTAATAAAGTTTAATTGAAAATGTCTGAAAAAGATTATGGAGCTGAATCTATTAAGGTTCTAGAGGGGTTAGAGGGAGTTAGAAAGAGACCCGCAATGTACATTGGTTCTACTGGTAAGGATGGACTACATCATTTAATTTATGAAGCAGTTGATAATTCTGTTGATGAGGCTTTGGCTGGACATTGTGATAAGATCAATATTTCAATCAATAAGGATGGTTCTGCTACAATAGAAGATAATGGAAGAGGTATTCCTGTAGATATGCATCCCACATTAAAGATCCCAGCTGTTCAGGTTGCTTTGACCAAATTACATGCTGGTGGAAAGTTTGATAAAAAATCTTATGCAATTTCTGGAGGTTTGCACGGGGTTGGAGTTTCATGTGTTAATGCTTTGGCAAAAAAATTAATTATTGAGGTAAAGAGGGGCGGAAAGATTTACAGACAAGAATATTCTAGGGGAGATGCTAAAACCAAATTGATTGTTGTTGGAAAGACTGCTAATGCAGACACAGGAACTAAACTTACTTTTTGGCCTGATGAGCAAATATTTTCTGTATTAGATTTTGATTATAGGGTTTTAGAAACTAGATTTAGAGAAGTTGCTTTTTTGAATGCAGGATTAAAATTAAATTTGAATGATGAAATAAAGGAAAAAAAGGAAGAATTCTTTGCAGCTGGAGGATTAATTGAGTTTGTTAAATGGGTAAATGAAAAGAAAGATGTTATGCATAAACCGATTTATTTTAAGAAGGAAATGAAGGATATGGTTATTGAGGTTGCAGTTCAATATAATACTACTTACAAAGAAAATATATTTGGCTTTGTTAATACAATTAATACTGTTGAGGGTGGAACTCATGTTTCTGGATTTAAAACTGCACTAACAAGGGTGATTAATGATTATGCTAAAAAGAAAGGACAGTTGAAAGCTGGAAGTTTATCTGGAGATGATGTACGTGAAGGATTAGTTTCTATTATTAGTATAAAACTTGGAGAGCCTCAGTTTGAAGGTCAAACTAAAACCAAATTAGGGAATTCAGAAGTTAAGGGACATGTAGACTCCATTGTAACAACTGCTCTATCAGAATTCTTTGAAGAGAATCCTTCTGTATCTAAAAAAATTGTTTCTAAGGCATTAGATTCTGCAAAAGCAAGACTTGCAGCAAAGAGGGCTAGAGATTTAGTTAGAAAGAAGAATACGGGAGTTGGAGGATTACCTAGCAAGTTTGCAAGTTGTTCAAAGAAAGTAGGGGATACTGAAGTTTATATCGTCGAGGGAGAATCAGCCGGAGGTAGTGCCAAACAAGCGAGGGATAGAGATTGGCAAGCAGTTTTACCCTTGAAAGGTAAACCATTAAATGTTGAGAAATCAAACCCCGCTAAAGCATTGTCAAGTGAGGAAATTGTAAATTTAATTACTGTAATCGGAACTGGAGTTGGAGAACAATTTGATATTGAGAAATTAAGATATAGAAAAGTTATAATCATGACTGACGCAGACGTTGATGGAGAACATATTAAAACTTTATTATTGACTTTTTTCTTTAGATTTATGCCGGAACTAATTGAAAATGGAAATATTTATGCAGCGATGCCCCCTTTATTCAGAATTAGGAAAAAGACAGATCATTATGTCTATGATGAAGATGAATTAAAGAAGATGGTTGAGAAATTGAATGTTAAGGAAGGAGGAGTTACACGGTTTAAGGGTTTAGGAGAAATGAGTTCAACTCAGTTGTGGGATACTACAATGAATCCAAAGACTAGGCAACTAAAGAAAATATTTATTGAAGATGCGGTGGAAGCAGATAAAGTGTTTTCAATGTTAATGGGAGATGACGTTCAAGCTCGTAAAGAATTTATTAATGAAAATGCAAAGGAGGCTGACTTAGATATTTAGAATGGCAAAAAAAGAAAAATTAGCAACACCTGCATGGATATTAGAAGGGTATGATTCTCTAGCAGCATATAATGAGGCTAAAGGGGTCAAAGTAGAGAAGAAAGCTAAAGCCACTTCTTCAAAGAAATCGGATGCTTCTTCAAAAAAAGGTAAAACTTTCAAAATTAGAGAATGCCCTAAATGTAAATCAGATGAGGTGGGAGTAGTATTAAGTGGGAGCGATTCAGAAGATGGAGGCGGAGACAGCTGGGAATGCCGTAAATGTAAATGGACGGGATCTGAAATTAAAGAAAAAGAATTGACTGAAGCAGAATTAATGAAATACCTGGATGAAAAGGGGGAAGAAATAGCATAATGGAAGAAGAAAATAATCAAAAAGAGACTACTCCAGAAGGGACTACTCTAGAAGATAATAATCAAGAAGAAATGGAAGAAGTTGAAGTGTGGGAGTTTTCTTTAGATAATGAGGAAATTGACGAATTAATTGAAGAATTGAGAAAATTGAAAGAGAGTAAGAGCAATTTTAGTTTTTATATTGATGAAGAAAATGAATTATCAATACACCACGCGGAGGAGGAAGAATGAGTGAAGAAAAACCTATAACAAAACATCCTGAGGAAGAGAAAGGAATTATTAATACAGAAGTTACTAGTGAGATGAAGAAGTCATACTTAGACTATGCCATGTCCGTTATTGTTTCTAGGGCTATTCCTTCTATTGAAGATGGATTAAAACCGGTTCAAAGAAGAATACTTTATGCGATGAATCAAATGGGATTAAAACCTGGAACTCAAACTAAGAAATCAGCAAGAGTTGTGGGAGATGTTATGGGTAAGTACCATCCTCATGGAGATTCATCTATTTATGAAGCAATGGTTAGAATGGCTCAGGATTTCTCTTTAAGATATCCTTTGGTTTACGGACAAGGAAATTTTGGAAGTGTTGATGGGGATAGTGCAGCAGCTATGAGATATACTGAAGCAAAGATGGAAAAAACATCTATGGAATTATTAGAAGATATTGAGAAAGACACTGTTGATTATCAAGATAATTATGATGGGTCTGTTAAAGAGCCAGTAATTTTACCGGGTAAACTTCCCACTCTGATTTTGAATGGTGCTACAGGTATTGCTGTTGGAATGGCAACAAACATCCCTCCGCATAACCTGACTGAAGTTTGTGATGCCATTACTGCCTATATTAAGAAACCTGAGATAACTATTGAAGAATTAGCAGAAATTGTACAAGGTCCAGATTTTCCAACTGGAGGAAGTGTTTCAGGGGATATGGTTGAATTGTATAAAACTGGAAGAGGAAGAATGATTATGAGGGGGAAGACAACTACTGAATCTAGAAAAAATAAGGAAGCTATTATTATTACAGAAATACCTTATATGGTGAATAAATCCACTTTAATTGATCAAATTGGCGCCTTAGTTACAGATAAAAAGATTAGAGATATTTCTGACTTAAGAGATGAATCTTCTAAAGGAAAGATTAGGATTGTATTAGAGTTAAAGAAAGGTGCAAGTCCTAAATTTATAATTAATTCTTTATATAAAAATACTAGATTACAAGATTCATTCAATGTTAATTTTTTAGCTTTAGTTGGTGGACAACCTAGAATCTTAAATTTGAAAAATGTGATGGAAGAATATGTAAAGCATAGAAAGATAATAATTACTAGAAGATCTAATTTTGATTTGAGAAAGGCAAAAGAAAGGCTAGAACTTGTTGAAGGGTTATTGATTGCTTTAAAGAATATTGATGAGATTGTAGATATGATTAAGAAATCTAAAGGAGCAGGTGAAGCATTAGAATCTTTAATGAAGAAGTTTAATTTAACTGCAAAACAAACTAAGGCAGTATTAGAAACTAGATTACAACAATTAACTTCATTAGAAAATGATAAGTTAAAGAAAGAAGAAAATGAACTTCGAGAGGCCATAAATGGCTTAGAAAATATCTTAGGCGATATTAATGAAGTATTGAAAATTATAGTTAGAGAAGTTAATGAGTTAAAGAAAAACTTTGGAGATGGACGAAGAACTAACGTATTAAAGAATATTAAGGAATTAAGCGAAAAAGATTTGGTTCAAAAGAAAGAAGTTGTAGTTACAATTACAGATAAAGGATATTGTAAACGTATGGATACCCAAACATATAAGGAGCAAAAACGGGGTGGAAAAGGAGTAATTGGAAGTGGACTTTCTACTGGAGACTTCGTTAAACAATTAATTACTTGTTCAACTCATGATTATTTGATGTTCTTTACTTCTAGGGGAAGGGTATTATGGTTGAAAGCATATGATATCCCTGCAGCTGAAAGATATAGTAAAGGAAGAGCATTAGTTAATATGTTAAGTTTGAAGGATGAAACAATTACAAATGTAATTTCAGTGGAGAATTTTGAAGACTATTTATTCATGGCTACAAGAAATGGACAGGTTAAGAAAATTTCATTGAGTCATTTCTCTAAACCTCGTTCTTCTGGAGTTAGGGCAATTAACTTACCCGGAGATGAAGATGTTTTAATTGGAGTTGAAGTTGTTAAACAAGGTCAAGAAGTTTCACTTGCAACTAAAAAAGGTTTAGCCATAAGATTTAATGAAGCAGAGGTTAGGCCAATGGGAAGGGCTAGTTATGGAGTTTCAGGTATAAAATTGAATAAGGGAGACGAAGTTGTAAGTTTAGATATTTTGAGTACAGAGGATATTTTGACAATCACTAAGAAAGGATATGGAAAGAGAACTTCAGTTAAAGACTATCGGAAGACTGCACGTGCTGGTAAAGGAGTTATTAATTTGAAAGTTTCAGAAAAAACTGGTCAAGTTGTAAATACTGTTTCGGTGAACCCTAAGGACAACATAATTATTACAACAGCTAAAGGAATGATAATTAGAACTACTCTAAAGAACATCAGGGTTATGGGTAGGGCTGCACAAGGAGTGAAGATAGTTAATATTGCGCAAGGTGACTCAGTTACTGATTTAGTTAAAGTTTTAGAAGAAGACATTCTAGAAGATGGGCCTTCAGAAAAGGTTTCAAAGGGAGAATAGTTAATTTTAAATTATAATAATCTTTATAAATAAAAGATTGATTCTTGGGAAATGAAACTTGATAGGTTGGAAATAAATTGTCCTGCGGGGACTTGTTAGGATCTGTTAATTGCTGTGTGGGCTTTTCCAGAGGGTGTTTATGAAGGGCTCCCAGAAGATGTTTATATAATTTCTAGAAGGTATTACCGAGATGGGGAATTAGTATCTTCTTTTTTCCCAGACTTTAGTCGGGATGTCCCAGAATTTGAGCTAAGAGTTCCTGGAAATGTAGGAAACTTTGTTGAAACAAATAATGGGGCCCATTTTGATTTTGCTAGAAGGAGATATTTTGCCGGAAAAGTGATGGAAACTGCTCAAGTTAGATCTGAAGAGGGATTAATCTCTTTTTTAGAAGGGAAGTAAACTTCTAGAGAATTAACTAACTATATTTAATATTCTTCTGTAACCCTGGTCTAAACAATTTTCTGGTTTATCTACTATTCAACTATATTTAATCCGCCCTCTTTTTTGAGTTCGTTTTCTATTTTTTTATTTGTAGCTTCTAGAAGATTAACTTGCTTTTCTCGAGGCTTGCCCCCCCAGACTGGGCACATTGATTTATATTCACACCAACCACATAGCGTGGATTTACAAGGAGGGAAGTCAATTGCTGTTTCAATGACTTTGATTAATTCGATTGTCTTTTGTTTTAACTCTTCTAATTGTTCATTTGTTCTTTTAGAAACAATTTTGAGATTATGTGCTAGGTAATGCCAAACAAGAGTCACATTTGCATTAGTGTTGAAGTGACTTTTTATTCCAATTGAGTAAAGTGCTAATTGTCTATCTGTCTCTATCTTTTCTCTTTTTGGTAGCATGTTTGCAGTTTTATAATCGTGGATTTCATATTCTCCAGTTTCTTTATTGTAAACTAGCCTATCAACAAAACCCTGCATTTTGTATCTGCTTTCTGAATCTAAGTTTATTATTAATCTTTTTTCCAGTTCTATTGTTCCATCAATAAATGGTTGATGTTTAATGTAATAATCAATTAGAAATTTTACTCCTTTATTGAAATAATCTGCTGCAGTCATATTCTTTTTTACGATCTTTATTTCTTCTTTCCATTCTTTTTCCCAACATTCAGTATACTTTCCTATTGTGTCATCAATGGAAGGGAGTTTTCCTGAGAGCACAGTATTATAGACCCATTCCAAGACATCATGCACTGCACTTCCTAAGTGTGCCTCTACTGTTGTTTCCATTTCAGGAACGATTTTATCCAAGTACCTATATTTGAATTTTAGTGGACATTGTTCAAAAGTAGATAATCTCGAATGAGAATATATCACCATCAGGGATTAAATCTTGGTTTCTTTATAAGTTTTTCCAGGGAATCCCAATAATACTTATAAATAAAAAGATTAATTTAATTAAATGACCTCTTATGTATTGGTAAGAGATAATTTTCCTCAAGAGGACTTATTTAATAATTTAAATAGGACTAGCTATGAAATTGTTAATGTTCCTTCTAGTATAGGATTAATGCCAAAGATTGGGTGCAGGACACATCAGTTATTGATATATGATCCTGTTATGTCTGAGGATTCTGGAGATCTTTTTTTGGATCCTCTCACCCCTCTTGTTTTAAGAAATTGTAAAAAACGAGGGCTCCCGGTGATTCTTACTTCGGTATATGGTGAAGAAAGATTACAGGGAGAAGTATTTAATGAAAATTCTCCTTTTGTGGAAAATGACGAAACAAGAATTGTTCCAGAAGATTATTCTAGATTTATTGATAAACCGTATAGAATTGAAGATTTATTAATGGTCCTAAGGGAAGTTAAGGTTGAGAATTTTTTATAAAATTAAATTTTGAAGACTTTCTGTATAGATAACTTAGATCACTTCACCATAACCAATAAGTCTCCAGTGTCCTTGAATGTTTCTTGCTAGACCAACATTGTCATTTTCTAGGGCAACAACTGGAATGTTAAGGGAAAGATCTACAGTACCATCCTTTTCTATTTTTTCAACTGTTCCCACTGAAATTGTGGTATTAACACTTAACATTAACATCTCTTTTGTTTTTAGAGGATCAATTTCTTCTTGTTCAGAAGTTCCAGATACTTTTTCAAATAATTTGGCTTTTATCTTTAGAGAGTTTCTTATTTCTGGAAGAGTCCCTTTTGTTGAAACAATACATCCTGTTAAAGAATCTGTTTTTGCTAAGAATGGATCTAGATTAGTTTCTATAGAGATGCTTGCTCCTGGAAGGACCTCTTTTACTCCCTTATCTCCTTTGTGAAGAGCGATTATCTTAGTAGTTAAGGTTTCGTATGTATTTTGATTAGCCTTCTTTATACTTAATCCTGGCTTGATTTCTATTTCATCTCCAATCTTCAATTTTCCTTTCTTAAGAATTCCTCCAAGAACTCCTCCATTTAATGCTGGTATCTTTGTTCCAGGTTTATTTATATCAAAACTTCTAGCAACTATGAATATTGGCTGAGTTGTTTCATCTCTTTTTGGGATTTCAATTTTAGTTAAAGCTTCTAATAATTTGGCTATATTAACTCCTTGTTGAGCTGAGATCGGGATAATTGGTGCATTTTCTGCTATGCTTCCTTTAACGAAATCTTTTATCACTTGATAACTTTTTAGTGCTTGTTCTTTTGAAATTAGGTCAATTTTGTTTTGGACTATGATTATATTTTTTATGTTTTTTGCTTGTAATGCCATAAGGTGTTCTTGAGTTTGAGGTTTTATTCCTTCATTAGCAGCAATTACTAATATTGCAGCATCCATTGTTGCGGCCCCTGAAAGCATTGTTGCCATTAACATTTCATGTCCTGGGGCATCTATGAAACTAACATATCTAACTGGCTTGCCTTTTCCTTGAGAATTAAATACTCCATTTTCTTCTGAAATTATTAATTCAGCATAACCCAATTTTATTGTAATTCCTCTCTTTAGTTCTTCAGAATGTGTGTCAGCAAACTTTCCAGTAAGTCTGCTAAGTAAAGTTGTTTTTCCATGATCAATATGTCCCACAACTCCAACGTTAATTTCAGGTAATTCTGTCATATAGAAAGATAAGAGAGTTAGTTTTTAAGAGTTTTGGATGGGTTTTTTAATTTTCTTTAACAAAGGTTACTAATGCCTGGCCTATTGCCTTTGATTAAAATTTTATATTCCTGATGGATACCTGGATAATCAGTGTTTAGAGTTATTCTAGAAATGGGTTCTTCTTTTTTGACTTCTTGATGGGAATCAATATGGGTATAGTTAAAAGGAATAAGGAGTATAAGTGAAGCGGCTAATGTTTTAGCTAGAGTTTTCATTTTATTCTTTCTTTTCTTCAGGAGCAGCTTGTTCTTCTTTAGCTTGCTCTTTTGGAGCTTCAGGAGTATCTACTGGTGTAGGGGTTTCTTCTGAAGTAGATTCTGCTGGGGTTTCAGACTTAACTTGGTCTGCGAAAATTTCAGTTAATTTTTTTGTTCCCTCTTTAATAAGTTTTAAGTTGATTTGAGACATTTCATCAGAAAGAATTCTTCCTCTAACTGTTTTTCTTAATCTTAATCCATTTGGCTTTTTGTTAACTTTTTTCTCTCCTTTTGGACGCTTGTGCATTCCCTTTCCATAGTTTAGAAGTGCCTTTGATCTAGCAAAACCATCAACTTCTTTTAAGGCAGTAAAACCTGATTTATCACTTGCTCCAGTTATTTCAAATTCATAACCTGATAAATCTAGAGAAACATCTTCTCCTTGGATTGTTTGTCCAAGTTCTTTTCCATCTAAGCCAGGAGCATCGGTTTCTAATTTGAAAGTTTTTCCTTCTTTAGTTCCAATATTAATTTTGAATGGCATCTTAATTTGTGTTTATATTCACTTATAAAACTTTCCTTAGAATTAGTTTAAATGTTTTTTAAAGAATTCACTAAAAATTATATTAATGGGCAGCAATAATAATTCCTACCAGCTACTCGATTATATCTGCTATCGCCTGGGGAAATCATTCCAACTAAGAAGGTATTTAGTGGACAGATGTACTCTGTATAATATGAAATCACTCCAGACCAAGTACAGGAAGTATAATCAATAGCTGTTCCTCCACTTCCTCCTCCAATCAAACCATCAGCAATTGCTTCTTGCAAGGAATAGTCTTCTCCAGATATTGTAACTTTAATATTATTTGCATCATGAGAAACAGTATTTCCAGTGTTCCAATCCGCTGCAACTACAATTATTCCTGCTAAAACAATTATGGTTCCAAGAATCATAAAAGCAGATCTCTTTTCTGAATTCACCTCAACTTTCATGATTTGGTTAAGTTAGGATTGTTTATAAATATTATGGAATTGTTTTTCATCCAATTCCCCATTTGCAAAATTATTTAAAGGAATTTTTTAGTTTATTAAGATGAATATAAAAGAAATCATGGCAGGGGCGAAAGGAATCACCACTTTGAGTGGAGTTGTTGAGCGAGTTATTCAAACCGGTGGGCCAACTATTTTTGTAGTTACAGACGGAACTGGGAACTTATCTTTGAAAGGATTCTCTTCTCCTGGTGAGAGGACATACCCTGAGATTGATGCCGGGGACGCTATTAATGCAACTGTTAAGCTTGGAGAGTTTCAGGGAGAACTAGAAGGGGAGATTTTTAAGATTGCAAAGTTAAGTAATGGAGATAAAAAAATTCTATTTGAAAAAATTGAAAAGATTCAAAGAGAAAGGGCAAAAGTTGATAAAGTTGATTTTTTGATAAAAAGTCCTATTTTAGATAAATTGAAGGAACCTTTTATTGCTGCAGCTACTGAAATTAGACTTGCAATAATTCAAGGTAGGCCAATAATCGTTAGACACCATAATGATGCTGATGGGTATTCTTCTGGGTTTTCACTAGAAAGAGCAATATTACCTTTAGTTGAGAAGGAGCATGATTCACCAAAGGCAGCATGGGAATTTTATACTCGTGCACCATGTGCAGCCCCATTTTATGAATTAAGCGATTCTATTATTGATACAGCAAATTCATTACGAAACGTTGCGAAGTTTTCTTCTAAATTACCTCTAGTTATAATTGCTGATAATGGTTCTTCACAGGAAGATTTAATGGCGATAAAGCAAGGGAAAGTTCATGGAATTGATTTTATTGTTATAGATCATCATTTCTTTGAAAAAGATGTTATAAGCAAAGAAGTCTTAGTTCATATTAATCCGTTTTTAGTTGGAGAAGATGGGGCAAAATTTTCTGCGGGAATGCTTTGTACGGAGTTAGCTAGAGTCATTAATCCAGATGTTGAAAACATATCTCAGATTCCAGGAATGGCCGGTCTAGCTGATCGAATTGATTTGGGAAATAAAAAGGCAGTTGATGATTATTTGAAAGTGGCTGAAAAAGAAGGATATTCAAGACAATTGTTAAATGATATTTCAATAGTTATTGATTTTGTTTCAGCAAAGGTAAGATTTAGGGAAGTGCGAGAATATATCGAAGTTTTATTTGGAGAGCCAAGAGACAGACAGAAAAACCTGATCAAGTTAATGGCCCCACATATAAGAAACTTAGATGCTAAAGGTTTAGCCATGGGTAAATCTGCTGCAAAGTTAGAAGAGGTTAATAAAACAACATTACAATTAATTTTTGTAGAAGAAACTTTCCCTGGATTTGGATTTTTCCCTAAACCTGGACGTGCAGTTGGTTTAGTTCATGATGATTTACAAAAAGAGAAAGGTTTGACCAATTTAGTTTCTATTGGAGTTATGAGGACTGCAATGACAATAAGGGCTACAGATGAGGCAAACTTTTCAGTTCATGATTTGATTGCCTTTTTAGATAAAAAGGTTCCTACCGCATTTATTGAAGGTGGCGGGCATAAGAATGCAGGATCTATAAACTTCTTACCAAATAAGAAAGATGAGATTTTGGTACTTGTTAGAGAATTTATGAAAAGTAGATAATTTTTTTATAGAAATTGTTAAGAATTAAACTCCCCATTCATCCTTTTCTCTTCTTTTGATTTCTGCTATTTCTTGAAGAGTTTTAATCTCACCTTGACTAAGAAGATCTTTATTTTTCTTAAAATTTCTAAATTGAGATTCAGAAATGTCTGAATATAATAACTTTTTCTCTTTAAGGACTCTTTCAAAATTTGTTCCAGGTAGGGCTATAGCAACTTCTTTTCCTTCTTCAGCCACATCTACAGATTTTTTATCTGCTTCTATTTTTTTGACTCTTGCTACTTTTTCTCCGTCTTCATTTACTAAGTTTAGATCTTTTGTTAATTTTCCACCAACTATTTTAACTCCAAACACTGCGGGGTTAGAGTTTCTGAAAACATACTGATGCAATATTTCTAGTTTACATATCGAAGTTAATCCCATCAATCTTTTCTTTTCAATTTCTTGAGCTTTTTGCTTTCTAAATTCATCAAGATTTTCTATTAATTTGTAGACAACTTCATCTTGAATTACTTTTATTCCTGATTGAATTTCTTTTGCTTCTTCTTCAATTTCAGTATTGAATCCTACAATAACTGCATCTATTTCATTAATATCTAAGTTTGCTTTAGCTGAAATTATATCTTTTTTATTTATATTCCCGATTCCAGCCTTTACTACTGGAATATTTTGTTGTTCTAGTAAGACTAAAAGTGCTTCTAGACTCCCTAATGAATCTGCTTTAGCGATTATTCCTTGTTTTTGAGTTTTAATGTTTTCTGAAAGTTCTTTTTTGAATTTTTCTTTTATTTCGTCTAGATTATTCTTGAATACTTCAAATGGCATTCCTGGAAGGATTTCTGTTTTTTCTACTAATTGCATTCTTAGTCCAGTTGAGGCTTTTACTTTACTTGCTTTTTTGAATTTGGTAGATAAAGGTTCTATTTCTTCTAGAATTCTTATCTTACTAGTTATTGGGTCACCATCAAGATTTGCTATTACTATTGTATCATTTGTTGAAAGTTCTCCATCATAGAGTATTGCCTCAGAAAGATTAAGAGTTTTGTCTTTTTTTACTTCTAGAATTACTCCTTTAGCTTCTTTACTTAATTCTAATTTATTTTCTAAATATTTTTGACTTAATCCACAGAGCATCATTATTAATTCTGGAACTCCTTGCTTAGTTTTAGCTGAAGTTGGAATTAATGCGATTCTTTTTGAAAAATCTCCTATATTGTAATATAGATCAGCATCAAATCCATGTGAATTTAATGCTCCAATTAGGGTCATATACCTTTCATCAAATAATTGTTTTACATTTTCTTTTTGAGATTCTATTGACTCTTTTAGTCCAATGTCTTTATCTGTTCTCCAACCAGAGATATTATCAATTTTGTTAATCGCGATCATAAAAGGAGTTTTATTGTGTTTTAGAATTTGGATTACTTCTGCAGTTTGAGGTTTTATTCCTTCGTTAATATCTATTACTAGAACTGCTAGATCTGCTAGGCTTCCTCCTCTTTTTCTTAGGTTTGTAAATGCTGCATGTCCAGGAGTATCAATAAGTAAAAACCCGGGGATATTTAGTTTAATTCCAGAACTTTCAATTAAAGGACAAGCTTGCTTTAACTTTTCCATGGGGTATTTTGTAAAGGAGATTCTTTGAGTTATTCCTCCTGCTTCTTCCTCTTGAATAGAGCTACCTCTAAAACAATCAAGAATTGAGGTTTTTCCATGATCAACATGGCCACATACAGTTACAATTGGTTGTCTAATGTCCATAAGAATTAAAGAACAGAATCATTTTTAAAGGTTGAGAATTATTGAAAGATATGCCGAAAAATACCAATAATAAAAGGATAAGCCGGCGGAGGATTTTAGTAAATTTCACCAATGAAATGATTTATGTTTCTGGAGAGACTGTACCAAGAGAGTTATCTTCTATTGCTATGCCCATTCGAGAGGTTAAATTTGATGCAATTGTCAAAGGCATGCAAAATTATAATTATTTTGGAAGAAATACTGGCAAAACAACTGACGAAACCCCCTCCTATATTTTCACAGGAGATAATTACACATTACAACCTGGAACCGTTCAAGTGGGTGAAGCTGAATTTTTTGAAAATGAAAAAACAAGAATGATTAGATTATTTACTAGAACTTCAAAAAAAGAAGATATGCATGCCTTAAATCTTGAAATAGTGAGACATGCCAGAAAAATTAAGAAAGTAAGGCAAAGCTATTCATTAATGCGCTAGAAGTGATTTTATTACTCTTATGCCTTCTTCTAAACTTGAAACTTTGAAACTTGCTATATCATTAACCATAGGGTGATCATGCAAATTTCCTTTTTCCATTATCATAACTATTGGTTTTCTTGCCATATCTGCCCAACCAAACTCGATCATAGTTCCAATTGTTATTTTTTTTGATTCTTTTAGATTTACTAGGATTGCGTCACATGTGAGAACATCGTGTCTGTCTCTAGAAGTTATTGCTCTTGCGGTGGCTGTAGGGTCATTTTCTCCTTGGGAGGCATTAAATTTAATCTCAGATTTTTCTTCAAGATGTCTGTGGTCTCTCATAGGAGAGAGACATTTTATGCCGGAGCCTTTAAGTTTTTCTTCAACTTCTTTTCTCCAGTTGACTGAAGTATCATAACTTGTTCCTTCAATTGGTCCTGCGAGGTATATTGTTGACATATTCATAATTAGACTTGCTTATATTTAAGTTTTTGTTTAGGCAATAAGTTTCCTTTTTGGAGTGGGTTTTTCATAGGGTTCAGGAACATTATCATAGTTTTTTTTGAAATTTGGATCTAATCTTGGGATATCTTTCTGAAAAGCATCTGGAACTTTTAAGGGACTGTAGTCTGAAAGAGTTGCACAACTAGTTGAGAGTGCCATTAGAGTAATCATTAGTGCATTTGTTAGATCCTTCATAACAATTCCTTGAATAATGTGTTTAAATGGTTTTCTTTTGGTTTATTCTATATCTACATAAACCTTATAAAAGAAAAATCTCTGTTGAGGGGATGATAGAATATGAAACAAGAGTCGGGAAAGATGTAGATATCTCTGGTGAAGTTGGAAGGGCGGGATATTTAAATGAAGCAGGTAATGAATCAATTTTTAAGGTGGGTGATCTTAGAGAACTGGACCTTTCATATTATTTAAATAAAAAACAATCAAAATTAACGGGAAAATTGGAAGGGATTTATTCTGATGGAATCCAATTAAGACTGCACTTAATGAAGGGGGAAATTGATGAGAAAACTGTTCGTGGGCCCCCAAAACCTAAAAATGAAGGAGATTCTATCTGGACAGGGGATAACAGTGTTACTGCCATACTTGCTTTGGATAGTCATAAGAGAATCTATGCTCGTTTGAATGAGGTCAGAAATATTTCTCATGATTAATTTTTTAATTATGATGGTTCTTATGCAATATTTATAAACCTTAATTTTATTAATATAATTTTTTATTTAAATTCTCCTGTTTTAGTTGTAGAAAGTTATATAAGTTTGTTTACAGTTTGTTTACTATTAAAATGAATCTTTCGAAAATATTTTCAAAGAAAAAGAACTTTAAGAAAGAACTTGCTAGGGATATTATCTCTTTAGGAAGTGTTGTGTTTTTTGTTTTAGTTGGGGTAAGAATATGGTTATTAGATAATCCAGTTTATCTTAGTCAAATATTGGCTTCAGGGATTGTTTTTCTTATATTGTTTTATTCATTTAGAATTAGTTTGTATTCAGGATTAGCTTTGATAGTTCTTGTTTTTACTGGGATGTATTATTCAGATCCAAGATATTGGATCTTTGGGGGAATTGTTTATGCTGCCCTATTATATTCTTTAGTATATCTTGGTAAAGATAGTAGAAATGTTTTAATGGGAATTTTATTAGGGACTCTAAGTATTTGGGTTGGAAAGATGTTTAGTATAACTGCTTTTGGTTGAGAATAACAAGGATAAATAATTGATTAAATGAACTAATTAATAATTAATAATCAGGCATTTCTTCATCTGGATTATTTGTTTCTTTTTTGGGTTCTTTGGCTTCTTCATCCGCTTTAGGCTCTTCTGGAGCTTCGTCTTCTGATTTTAATTCCGGCTGAGCTGCTAAATCTTCTTTCATGTCTTCTTCTGTTATAGAATTGATCATTTCTTTGAATTTTGGGAAATCTTCAGTCTTTATTCTAACTCCTGCTTTAGTAAAACCAGTATATCTTTCAGAGGTAACAAATTCCCTTATAGTTAGTCCTCTATTGCCTCCAAAGTCATCGATTCTAATCATAATTTCTGACTCCGCATTCTTTTGTATTTTCCCTACTTCTTTTTCCATATCTATTCTAATTGAGTCTAGTTTTTAAGTTTTGTCATACTTTAGGGAGAGTTATTAACTTAAATTTGGACTATAAGGTTGTGATGGGGGGAGATTAATGATTTTGGCCTTGAAGATAATTTAACTCTATTTTTCTAGTTCCTTTCTTATTATTTCTTCGTCTCCAGGGTTTGTTACTCCATGCCATTGGCCAGTTGTTGGCAAGATCTTCATCTTTATTTTTTCTGCTTTGATTAGATTAGAGAGTTCTACTGGAAGAAAACACTCTATTTTTCTATCCCCCTCATGTTCTTCTTTGAAGTTTGATACTATATCTTCTAGTAGATTGAGGGTTTCTAATTGGAGTCCAAAGATGTTCATGCTGCATAAATCAGTTTCATTAAGGTTTTTTTCATGAAGTTTAGATTTTTCTATCCCTAAAACCTCATCTATTTCTTTTACATAACCTTTTTCTATTTTGTAAATTCCTCTATTTATTGATCCTTCTTCTGGAATAACTTTAGAGAGAGTATAACCCACAGTCATATTTTCATTATTGTTCTTTAGTCGGTTTGCTAATATTTTGAATGTTTCTTCCCCATATAGATCATCCCCATTTAGAACTATGAAAGGAGAATCAACAATTCCTTTTGTAGATGCTAGGGCGTCTAAAGTCCCCCATGGTCGATCTCTCCCCTCTTCATTGAATCCTTGAATTGCATATTCTATCGGAATTCCTTTGTAAGAATTACCAAACTTTTCTTTGAAGGGAATTTCAGTTTTATTTCCAACAATGAATATTATTTTTGTGAATCCTGCAGGAAGAGCTTGTTCAATTGATTTTTCAATAAGAGTTGTACCTTTATTATCAATTATTGCAAATTGTTTTATCTTTCCATCAAATCTAGAAGAAAGTCCTGCCACCATATAGACTAAAGCTAAATCACCATCCATGTAAAAAGAATATAATTAAGGGTTTTTAATATTTATTAAGGTTAAATTATTCACTCAAGAACAGAAGCTTTGATTATCTTAACGTTTTCTAAAGGTTTATCAGAAGAATCAGTTTGTACTTTTGCTATCTTATCTACAACATCTAAGCCTTTTGTAACTTTACCAAATACTGGATGTTTTCCATCTAAGAAATTATTATTTACGAGGTTTATGAAGAATTGACTTCCTCCAGTGTTTGGTCCTGCATTAGCCATAGATAATGTTCCTCTATCATTTTTATCTATATTCGAATTTGTAAATTCATCCTCTATTTCATATCCTGGTCCACCAGTTCCTGTACCAGTAGGGTCTCCGCCTTGAAGCATGAAATCTTTAATAATTCTATGGAATATTACTCCATCATAGAAGCCTTCACTGACTAATTTTTTAAAATTACCTGCTGTGATGGGCATGTCTTTAGTGTATAATTCTATTTCAATGTTCCCTTGATTAGTTTCAAGTAGTACTTTTGTATTGTCTTCCATTACTCCGATTGTTCCTCCAGATATTGTGTTCCCTGTTATTGACTCACTAAAAAAGAAAGCCAATAAAAGAATCCCTACTACAATTATAAATGTTGTTATTTTGCTCATGTTGTTTTTTCTCTTTTAATCTATATAAGCTTTATGCCCATATAGCTAGTATTCCAGACATTACTACGAAATAGACAAGAGTGTGTGCATTGTTTAAGGCCCATAGTCCGAATGGTTTTCCTTCCCACAAAACGCTACTTAATGTAACTGTTCCTGTGAAACCTAACCAAGCTAAGAATCCTACAAATGCTCCTCTTCCAAAGGTTGTAGCTCCGAATGCTTCTAGTACTAAACTAAAAACCCATCCAGTAACTAAAAGTGAAATTAAAGCTATGATCATGGGTTTAGCCATGCCCTTCTTCTTAGCCTTTGCTATATCGGCTTTACTAACCTTTGAAAGCTCCATCCACTTGTTAGCAAATAACGCTGGAGAATACCATAGCATTCCAATTACCTGCGAGATAATTGCAACAACTAAAATTGCTAAGTAATTAACCATGACTTGAATATATATTTTCTAGTATATAAATGTTTTTGGGTTTTTTAGATTAAATTTAAAAACTCATTTCTATAAACCTAATTATGGCTGAACAAACTTTAATATTAGTTAAGCATGATGGTGTGGTTAGAGGATTAATTGGAAAGATCATCTCTAGATTTGAAGATATGGGTCTAAAGGTTGCTGCAATGAAGATGGTTTGGGCTTCAGATGAATTAGCCGGAACTCATTACAAATTAGATGAAGAGTGGGCTAAGAAATTATTTGAACGTACTAAGAAAACTAAGGAAGAACTTGGAGAGGACTTTCCCTATGAAGACCATATGGCCTTTGGTGGAGAAATAAGGGATAGAAATGTTGAATTTTTAAAAGAGGGTCCAGTTGTTGCAATTGTTTTTGAAGGACCACATTCTGTTGAACTGGGAAGGAAGATTATTGGTCATACTGAACCCAGGCAAGCTTTACCTGGAACGATAAGAGGGGATTTTGCTTCAATTGAATCATATAAAACTGCAGATGAAAAGAAGAGAGTATTAAGGAACTTAGTTCATGCTTCAGATACTCCAGAAAATGCACAGCATGAAATAGCTTTATGGTTTACAAAAGAAGAATTACATTCTTATCCTAAGGAATTAGATAAACACTTTTAGATAGATTTATATAACTGTTATATCTTATTATAATTAGATATAATTCAAAATGAATACCACAATTTCAATATCCAAGGATACTCGAGGTCTTTTGCAAGAATTTGGCCGGAAGTCAGAGAATTATGATGATATAATAAAGAGGATTATTTTTGAGGTTAGATTGCAAGAAAAAGTCCAAGAGTTTATGGATGAATCAGAATATTCAAGTTTGGAAGAAGCCGAGGAGTGGACTAAACTTAAGATCAAGTCTATGAAGAATGATTAAAATTGTAATTCTTAATTCATTAAGAAATGAGATTTTTAAGAAATTTAAAAGAGATTCTGGTAAAGTTTATTCTCTGGTAAGAGGGCTGAAGGATAACCCTAGAAAAGGTAAAATTCTTGGGCAGGTGGGAAAAATTAGTATAAGGGAATTAAGGCATAAGGGATTTAGATTTTATTATTTGATTGATGGAAATAAATTAGATCTATTTGATAAAGAGAAGGCGAAAGAATTATTAATTAAATTTGTTAGGATGTCTAAGAAAAATGATCAACAAAGAACTATTAATAAGATTAAACTTATTCTAAAGAGGATAGGTTTTGATGAAATTGAATAAACATTTTTAGTTTCTAGCTTCATATGGGACTGCAAATGGCCCTTTATCTTATGGTCTTTTGTTACATCTTTTATCTAAGGAGTCTGGTTTAGAGCCTGGTGAATTAATTGGTCATCTTGGAGACACACATATTTACTCAAATCATATGGAGGGTACTAAAGAACAATTGAAGCGTGAACCAAGAGCCTTGCCTAGTGTGATGACGGAAAACTTTATTACGATATTTGATTGGTCTCATGGAGACACAAGTTTTGAAAATTATGATCCTCCTCCGGCAATGAAGTGGGATGATTAGTTTCCCACTGCGATTTAAGGGGCAATTTAAGTTTTTTAATTAAAGATCATAAGAATTAATTCTTTTTCAATAATTCTTTTATCTTTGGTTCTGGTTTCCAGTAATTAGGCCCTTTCATGACTTTTCCTCTTTTGTCATAAATTGGTTTTCCATCAGTTCCAAGTTTTGAGAAATTTGAAGCCATTATTATCTTTAGAGTTTCTGAAAGATTAATTCCATATTTTTTAGCTTCACTTGAAATATAAACTACCATGTCCCCTAACCAATCTGAGATATTTGTTATAACTTCAACTTGATTTTCTTTTGATAAATCTTTTTCATGTTTTTTGTATTGTTTTATTATGTCATCAACTTCTTCAACTTCTTCTAAAAGAATATCTTTGAATTTTTCTAATCTTTCAATTCCGTGTAGAGTGGGGGCATTATTCTCTGGAAGCCTATACATTTTATTGAATTTTTCTATATCTTTATAGAAAGTTCTTCTCTGTTTCATGAATAAATTTAGAGATTATTCCTTATAAGAATTTATATCCTTTAGCTAGATTTATAAATTGGATTTAGTTTAGCTTAATGTTATGGGTTTATTGTTTAGAAGGTATGAAGGAAGAGAGGTGTTGACACAAATAGGGGTCTTGTCCCTTACTTTGTTTTTTTTCTCTTTGGCAAGTGCTTTTACTGGCACTATCTGGGCAATTTATTTAGATCAATTTTTCGGTAGTGAAGCGATTGTTGGATTGGTTTCTGGAGGATTTATTTTGTTGGCTATTCTTTCATCATTTGTTTTAGTTCCAATCGTTCAAAGATCTAATAAGAGAAAATTATTACTTCATTCTTTATTTTGGATATTTGTTACCTATGTTTTGTTCTCGATTATTGGGGAGAATCTTTCACTTTTGATTTTATTGGGAATTGCAGCCTCTGTTTTAGGCACGTTAAGGGCTACTAGTTTCGGGATAATCGTTAAAGATAAATCTAGAAGAAATCTTTTATCAAGAAATGAAGGATTAACCTATACTTTTGCTAATGTTGCTTTTGTAATTGGGCCATTGGTTGCAGGGTTTTTGCTTCTTAAGTTGAGTGTTCAACATGTATTTCTTTTTGCAGGATTGTTTGTTTTTGTTGCTTTTTGGATATTTAAAATTTCAAAAATAAATGATGCAAATATAGAAAAGAATACAAATAAGAGCTTACTCAAGAATTTAAAGGCTTTTTTTAAGAAGAAAGATTATTTTGGAATATACTTTATTAGACTAGGGTTGGCTTTCTGGTGGTCTTTAATTTATATTTTTATGCCATTGTTTATTATAAGAAATGGTCTTGGAGTTGAATGGGTGGGGTATTTCCTATTTGCCGTAGCAGTTCCTTTGATTTTAACAGAATATCAGTTTGCAAAATTTGCAGGAAAAAATGGATTTAAAAAAATATTTAAATTAGGATATTTGATTGTGGCAATAACTGTTAGCGCTTGTTTTTTTGTAGGGAATATTTATTTTATTTTATCTCTTCTAATTTTTGCTAGTTTTGGTATGGCTATGCTTGAACCCACAACTATTTCTTACTTTCTAGATCTATTAAAAAAGAAGGATGAGAATAGGTTCTTTGGTCCTTTTAGCACAGGGGATAGTTTAGGAGCATTATTAGGAAGAATTTTACCTGCAATAGTATTGATATTTTTACCTTTCAAATACATCTTCTTATTCTTTGGTTTAGTGATGTTCCTTATGTTTCTAATGTGCTTTACAATAAAAGATATAGTTGAGAAGAGAAGAAAGGGTTAATTAATATTTATTTATCATATTTATTAATGAACTAATTATCTAGGTTTGTTAATGGATAATAAAAATTAATTGTTTTTGGGGGGCCTCACAGATGCCCCATAATGAATAAGGTCCCTTTCTCCTGAAAGCATGGCTTCTATTTCCTGTTCCCAAATTTTGGCAAATCTATTTGAATGGTATGTTCCATTTTCTTTCTATTCATTAAAATCATCAAAAATTAAAACATCTCCCGGTTTATAATTAAGCCTACTTCTAAAAGGCAGTAAACCGAATGTTCCGTGTCCCCATGTTGGAAATGAATTGGGATTTATTTGACTTTCCCAGGCGAGAATCCATCCATTATTTTCAACATAAGTTCTACTTAACCAAGGCAGGTCTAAATAATCTGGAACCATAAAGTTATTAGGTTCAATAGAATTAGAGCTCATTTTTTAGTCTTTCATTTCAATCTTAATATTAACATTCTTTGGAAATTGCATCTTCATGATGCTGTGTAAAACTGCTTCTTTTGCTGGAAGATCGATTAATCTCTTATGGATTCTCATTTCAAAATTATCGAATGTTGCGGTTCCGTCTCCACAAGGAGATTTACGAGTAGTAACCTTAAGTTTCTTAGTTGGTAATGGCACTGGTCCGCTTATAGAAATTCCAGCTTTTTTAGCAACCTGTTTAATATTTTCACAAATAGTATTAAGGACTGTTATGTCTGAACTGTTTAGTTTTATTCTTACTTTTGGCATTTTTTATTCAAAAACCGAGAATTGAAAGTGGTGGCTTCTGAACATCAGCAACCACGACTGAAACAACTCAGTGGTTTATAGAAATGTATGTTAGAAGTGGTTTAAAAGGCTTTCTCTATAGTTTCCACATGCTGATCTCAGGAGATATTCCAACCCTTCTTTTTGTTTCAGGGGTAATCTCTGCAAATAAGTCTGATTTCTCGTCTCTAACAGGGATTGTTTCTAAGGAAAGTCCTCCTTCAAATGGGACTCTAATTGCATCTTCCTGATAAAGATCTGGTCTTAATTCATACATTGTTTTTTCATACTTTCTCATATGATCTCGCTTTATTGAGTGTATTTAAACCGTATTACGGGGGCCATTTTATGATGATACTATTAAGCTATAGAAGAATTTAAATAATGATTTTTCCAAATTTCTATCTATGAGAGACTTATACTCTATTGAAGAATTGAGCAGAACTTTCCTCGAATTGGGGTTTGAGAAAGAAAGAATGGGAATTCCAAATAGGAGAATTGAGGAGCATCTTGGCAGAAGAGTTGTTGATCCAAGAATTAATCAAGCAGTATTGAGGTTAGATGAGAACCTGCGTGCTAATGGGGACTATTCTCTGGGAAATATTCAATTATTAGATGGATTTGGTCTTGAAGGAGGGAAGTCAGTTTCTGTAAGTGTAGGTTCTGGCATTCCTGATAGCATGTTGCAAAAAAGGTATGGAGTAAGGAAGCTTCATTTTGGCCTACCGATTGAGGTTTCTAGAACTCCTATGAAAGATCCTTCAAAATCTTCTGGAGATCAAGAGTTTGTTTGGGCTTGTCTTCCAAGACTTAGGAGAGAGACTAGAAGTAAGTATTCTGATCAATTGGGAGAGTCTGTAATGGACCCAGACTTATTAAATGAAGTGTTGTCTTCTAAAGGACAGATTAAAAGATGGGCTAATTCAAATTGGGAAATTAATGCAGGTAGAGAATTCTATGAAGGAGAGACGAGATTTCTAGGAAAATATTACCCAGTAAAATTTGAGTAAAAGAATAAGCTTTTTATACTTCCACTATTTGTTATTATTAAAATAGGTGATTAATTTGGCATCAGAAGTTTTTATTCAACTAGCAGTGATTTTATTTACTGCGTTTATTGTTTCTTATATAGTTAGGGCTTTGAAGCAGCCCATTGTTATTGGATACATTATTGCCGGAATGATTATCAGTCCATTTATTTTACAATTTGGTGCTTCACAAGAAGTGATATGGACGTTTTCAGAATTTGGAATTGCCTTCTTGTTGTTCATTGTTGGATTGCATTTGAATCCTAAAGTTATTAAGGAAGTTGGAACTGCAGCATTACTTATTGGATTGATTCAGATTATTGTGACATTCGCCTTAGGTTTTGTTACATCTTTTTATTTGCTTAGTTATGGGGCTGTTGCTTCAGCATACATTGGTATAGCATTAGCATTTAGCAGTACGATTATTATCATGAAACTTCTTTCAGATAAGAAGAATCTTGATTCACTTTATGGAAAGATCTCTATTGGAATATTAATTGTTCAAGATTTAGTTGCTGTGGGGGTTTTATTGTTTATTTCTTCAATTTCGGAAGGAGGAGACTTTGGCTCTTTAGCCGTTAAAACTTTCTTGGCTGGAGGAGGGTTGATAATTCTACTATTTGTATTTGGTTTTTTAATACTCCCAAGATTGATGAGGGGAATAGCTAAATCTCCAGAGTTATTGTTCTTGTTCTCGGTTACATGGGCTTTTGTTGTAGCAGCGATCTTTGCCTATTTTGGATTTTCAATTGAGATTGGCGCATTACTTGCTGGAGTAGTTTTATCCATTTCTCCTTATGCTCCAGAAATAAGTTCTAAAATTAGACCTTTACGTGATTTCTTTTTGGTAATCTTCTTTATTATCCTTGGATTAAATATAGAAATTGCAACCCTAAGCAGTATAATGTATAATGTAGTTATTCTCTCAATTATTGCTTTAATCTTTAAACCAATAATTTTGATGGCATTAATGGGGATGTTTGGTTATACCAGGAGGAATAATTTCTTAGTTGGAAGTACTTTAGCTCAAATTTCTGAATTCTCTCTAATTGTATTGGCTTTAGGATTCTCTTTAGGACATATTAGTAAAGAAGTTTTGACTACAATTACTGTTACTGGAGTTTTGACAATAACGCTTTCAACTTACTTGATTATTTACTCTAATGAATTTTATGAGAAGTTGAAGGGATTTGTTTCTTTATTTGAGAGGAAAAGCGCTCGTAAAGAAAAGAAGATTTCAAAAAAATATGATGCGGTCTTATTTGGATATAATAGGATCGGATTTGGAATCTTGAATTCATTAAAGAGGATTGATAAGAGCTATTTGGTTGTTGATTTTAATCCCGATACTATTGCTTCTTTAACAAAGGCAAGAATTCCAGCATTATATGGGGATGCGTTTGATTCAGAGTTTTTGGAGGATTTACCTTTAGATCAGTCTCAATTAATCATTTCTACTATTCCAGATGTGGAAACAACATTATTATTGATTGACAGCGTTAAGAAGGCGAACCCAAAGGCAATAATAATTGTTCGAGCTAAAAAGATAAGGGATGCAGTGGAATTTTATCGAGCTGGAGCTAGTTATGTCCTTACTACTCACTTCCTTGGAGGAGAATATGTTTCAAAGATGATTAGAACGGATAAGACTAATAGAAAGGGATACAAATTAGAGAAAGAGAAACACATTAAGATGCTTAAGAAGATAACTCAAAGAGGCTTTGATTATTCTGAAGGGAAATAATAAGTTTTAAATAAGGGATATTAAACTGAATTCTATGACCTTTAGGACTATCTTTAAAACTAATAGAAATCAGGTAATCAGTTATGATCAGGATTCAGGGCTATGGATTACTAGTCATAAGCCAGAAGAATGCATTGTTTATTTTGGATCAATAAATCTTGCGCTTTATGATAGGAATTAAATTTAATATCAAGCGGTTACAGGACAAATTACTAGATTTAAGTATGAGTTTAACCTAACATGGAGGTCTTTTGGAGTTAAAGCAGGGAATGTTAGACAAATTGCAGAGGAGATAAGAAGTGGGGAACTTTCTCCAGTAATAACCCCTTCTTCTACTATGTATTTTTATGTAGGAAGAGAGATTGACGAATTATTTGATCCGGGTTTTAAGCCATTAGGGCCTATAGAACTTAGAAATAAAATATTGTATTAACTATTCTTTTTCTTCTTCTCGTTCTATTTCTGCATGATCCTGAAGGCCAAATAATGAGATAATAAAATCAAAAATTCTTAGGATTATCTCTAAAGAAATTATGAATGTAAAATAAATTCCTATCTGGGAGAAAGATTCCCCTATTTTTGTTAAGTTTTCTATTATTGAGAGGAAATTAGTAAAGAAAGTAGGATTGGTTATTAGAATTGCCAGTAAAGCAAAAGGTAACATCTTTGCTAGATCTTTTGATAAGTCTTCTTTGTAGTAGGCAGTCATTCTTATTGCAGCTATTACTACAATTGCAATTTTTAGGATTACTGAAACTTCTAGGTTTTCAGCTAAGAGTATTAAGAATAGGGTGAAAGCTCCAAACCAAACAAATATTAAGAAAGGCAGGATTAGGATATATTCCAGTAAATAGAATACCCCTGTAAGAAGTTTTGCAAATAAAGGGTGTTCAGATTTGTTGTATTTGTTAAGATTTAAACCAAGAATATTCTTCTTTGAAACAGATCGATAGAATTTCCAGATAAGTAATGAAGAAACAAAGATTAATAATGACCAAAGAAAAAGTTCAATTAAAGTTTGTACTGAATTGGGTAATGCTGATAAAATTATGTCATATGCTGCAATTATCTGATTAGTTATCTCACCCATTTTAAAACAACCTAAGCGGTTTTTTTAGATTTTCCCTTCTTGTGCATGTTAAGTGACATTTCTTTATGCCCCCTGTGATGTCACGCGAAGTTAACAATCTAATAATTAACTTTTAGATACAACCTCATTTTTCATTAATTATAGTTGGTTAAACTTATTTTTAAAGTTTGGGATTAAGTTTAAATAATAACTTTCTTATATAAAATTATGATTGACATTAAATTAATCCGTGAAGAACCGGATAAGGTTAAAGAGAATATTAAAAAGAAGTTCCAGGATGATAAAGTTAAACTTGTTGATGAAGTAGTTGAGTTAGATTCTAAATGGAGAAAATTAAAGTATCAAGTTGATGGGTTGAGAAGTGAGAGGAATAAGATTTCTGAAGAGATTAACAAGGCTAAAAAAGCAAAGGATGAGAAAAATGCTAAAATTTTGATAAAAAAAGCTAAAGATATCCCTGATGAAATTGATAAGATCAGTAAGAAAACTGACAAGTTAGAAATTGAGATTAAGAAAAGGATGTTACAAATTCCAAATATGATTCATGATTCCGTTCCTATTGGGAGAGGGGATAAAGAGAATGTTGAATTGAAAAAAATAGGGACTCCAAAGAAGTTTAGTTTTCCTGTAAAGAGTCATGTTGAACTTGGAGAAGAATTAGGGATGTTAGATTTTGATACTTCAGCCAAGACTTCAGGAAATGGATTTTATTACTTGAAGGGAGGGCTTGCCTTACTTAATATGGCTTTGATAAACTTTGCAAGAGATTTCATGGTTAAGCAAGATTTTGAATATGTAGAGCCTCCTTTAATGATTAGAGAAGAAGTTTTGAATGGGGTTTATTCAAATTCAGAAATTGAGGCAATGTCTTATAAAATTGAAGGTGAGGATTTGTATTTGATTGCAACTTCTGAACATCCTTTGATTGGTCAGTTTATTGGTCAAAGTGTGAAGGGTAAAGACTTACCAGTATTACAAACAGGGTATTCTATGTGTTTTAGAAAAGAGATTGGTTCTCATGGGATTGATGAAAAAGGAATCTATAGAACTCATCAATTTAACAAACAAGAGATGATTGTTATTTGTGAACCTGAAGAATCTTACAAATGGTATGATAAGATGCTTAATTACTCAATTAATCTGTTTAAACAATTAGAGATCCCTATACGGGTTTTAGAGTGTTGTTCAGGGGACTTAGCTGATTTGAAGGCGAAGTCTTGTGACTTAGAGGCTTGGAGTACAAGACAGAATAAATATTTTGAGATTACTTCGTTAACAAATATGGAAGAAGCGCAGGCTAGAAGGTTGAATATCAAGATTGATAATAAAGGGAAGAGATATTTTGCTCATACCTTGAATAATACCGCAATTGCAACTTCAAGGGCGTTAGTAGCAATAATGGAGAATCATCAACAGAAGGATGGTTCAATCAAGATTCCAAAGGTTTTACAGCCATATATGGGCGGAATGAAAGTGATTGAGAAGAAGAAGTAATAGAAATTGATTCTAGATAACAGAAAGTCTTTTAAAGAAAATTTATCATGCTATTATAGTAATTTAAGCCTACGTGGTCCAATGGCTAAGACACATCCCTGTCGCGGATGTAACCCGGGTTCGATCCCCGGCGTGGGCGTTTTGAATTAGTTCTACGCTCTTTTTAGTTTTTTAGTAAGTTACTTTGATTCCTTATACTCAGAATAGTTTCCAACGAAACTTTGTATTGTTTGATCTTTTATTTCTAGTATCCTTGTTGCAACTTTATCCATGAAATGCCTGTCATGGGAAACGATTATCACTGTTCCAGGGAATTTCTTTATTGCACTTTCCAACAAATCCTTTAAGTGAACATCCAAATTGTTTGTGGGTTCGTCTAAAAGCAAAACTTCCTTCTCTTCCATTGTTATTCTAAGTAAATTCAATCTTCCCTTCTCTCCTCCAGAAAGTTTACCAATTTCTTGTTCAAGGAAGTTCTTTTCGAAATCAAACCTTGAAAGTACAGAAATTAACTGATTTTGACCTTTTCCTGTTTCTTTTTCTAGGAAGTCTCCTACTGTCTGACTTCTATCTATATCACTTAACTCTTGATCAAAGTAACCAATTTTAAGGTCTTTTCTTTTACTTAACTCTCCACTACTAACTTCTTCATCTCCTGTCAGGATTTTTAGAAGAGTTGTTTTTCCTGCTCCATTAGCCCCAATTATTGCGATTTTTTCTCCTTGATCAATTTCTTTTGTTATATCTTTGAAAAGTATTTGATCTTCAAATTTCTTAGTTATATCAATTAGTCTGAAAATTTCGCAATTGTGCAACTCTTTATTTGCGAAATGTATTTTCATTTCAACTATAAGGTCTTCAGGGTTTATCCCCAAATCAATCTTCTCCGCTTCTTCTTCCAATCTATCTGCTATGTGCTTTAGTCTTTTACTTCCCGCTCGTGCGGCCCAGTCTCTTTTCACTTTTGCTGACTCTAACATTTTTTCCTTTCTTTTTGTTTTATCTTTAAAATTAATTCTAAGTATCTCTAGGTATTTTGCTTCTGCTATTTCATATTTATCATATTTTCCTGGGTATTTCTGTATCTTTCTTTCTTCAATCTTCCAGACTTCATCAACTATTTCATTTAGAAAATATCTATCATGGGAAATTACAATTAATGAGGGAATATTTTCTAAAATGTACTCTGCCAACCACTCTGAGGTTTCTAAATCCAAATGATTTGTTGGTTCGTCTAATAAGTATATATCTGCCTTTTTTGCTAAACATTCAGCTAAACGTAATTTTATCTTTTGGCCTCCACTTAACTCAGAAATTTTTTGATCCAATATTGGCCCTTTTATGCTTAATTTTTCTAATACTGCGATTAAATCTGCTTCATCCATGTTAAAAGAGCTATCTGTTAGTAAAAGATTGTATTTGTCAAGCAAGCTATTGAATTTCTCTTCAGTTTCATAGGATTCTGGGTCACCTATTTGTGCTTCTAATTTTTTCTTTTTTTCTTCTAGTTTACTTTTTTTATCTTTTAGATAATCATTAAAAGTTTTGTCTAAACTTTCAAAATTATTTTCTTGTTCCATCATGCTTATCTTGATATTTTCCATTGAGATCCTTCCTGTAAAATCTTCTTGTCCACCTAAGCACCTTAGAAATGTTGTTTTTCCTGCTCCGTTTTTTCCAACTAAAGTTACTCTTTTACCCAAATGGTAGACTAAATTAATCTCTTCAAGTAAGTTTTCTCTTCCAAACCTTTTTGAAAAATCAGTAATATTTATCATTAGAATTGATTGAAAAAATGACTTATAAATATAGGTTTTATGAATTTTTTTACCAATAAAAATAGCCAATATTTTAAAGGGAGAGAATGTTTTTACATACTCATGCTTGAGGAGAGTAAAATTAATGTTTTAGGTATTGAATACCATGTTTTTATTTATATTGAAAGAAGGAATTCTACAAGGGTATCAATAACACAAAGAGGGATAAACATTCGGCTTCCTAAATACCTGAGCAGGGCTAGACAAGAACTTGAGCTTACCAGACTAATTGAATGGGCTGTAAAAAAACTAAGGGAAAAACCTACTAAAAAAGAGAAGGAAAGGCTCTATGAGCATGCAGGCTTCTTGCGTACACATTCAAAAGTTTATCAGATAGATATTGAAATTAGAGATTCTATGAAAAATTTTTCTAAAATTGATGGGAATTATTTGAAGTTTATGATTGCTAGTAAACATAGCAATGCTTTAATTCAAGAATATATCTCTAAAAAAACTCGTAAATTACTTGCGAAAGCACATTTATTGGAATTGAAAGCGCATGTCAATAGATTGAATGAGAAACACTTTAATCAGAAAATCAATAAAGTCTCCTATGCTTACACCAAATCTAGATGGGGAGTATGTAAATCTCATTTACGTGAAATTGAATTATCTACAAGATTATTGTTAGCACCCCTTTCAATACTGGAATATGTCATAGTTCATGAAATTGCTCATTTAATTGAACCAAATCATTCAAGTAGGTTTTGGGATATTGTGAGGTCAGTAGATAGCGGATATAAGGAAAAAGCTAATTGGCTTAAAAAAAATGGGCATGAACTTGTATTATAATTAGAAAATTGGTTATTTGGTTAAATTTGTATATTCATTAGGAGGGATAGAAATTCTTATGCCTTGAAGGAGCATATAAGAGGTTTTTTAAACTCCTAAAATTAAACATATCTTATTGGAGGAAAAAAATAATGAAAGGAACAGTAAAGTTTTTTAACAGCGAAAAAGAATTCGGATTCATCACTGGAGAGGATGGAAAAGAGTATTTTGTGCATAAAACAGGCCTTGAAGATGGTGTAACTATTGATAAAGATGATTCAATTACATTTGAAGCAGAAGAAGGCGATAAAGGCATGAAAGCAGTTAAAGTTAAAAAATAAATCTAGCATTAATCTTGTACTAATTTAACTATAGGTTGAAGAATATATAGTTTGAACGGTAATTAATTTTTTTTTAATCTAAATTTAATCAAAGATTTTCTCTAAATCTTTAATGTTCATTGTTTTTAATGAACCTTTTTCTTCAATAATCAAATCCTCAACCAACTTCTTTTTGGTTTTTTGTAGTTCTAGGATCTTTTCTTCAATAGTGTCTTTTGCAATCATCTTATACACAAAAACCTTCTTTTTTTGACCCAGTCTATGTGCTCTGTCCATTGCCTGCATTTCAACTGCAGGATTCCACCATGGATCGATAATAAATACATAATCTGCACCAGTTAAGTTTAATCCAAGTCCTCCAGCTTTAATACTTATTAAGAAACTTTGAGGGTCTTTGCTCTCTTGGAAATCTGAAACTGCCTTTTCTCGGTCTTTTGTTTTCCCATCTAGATAAGAATATCTTAATCCCTTCTTTTCAAATTCATCTTTTACAATTGTTAACATTTTTACAAATGAAGAAAATACTAATACTTTATGGCCTTCTGCCATGACTTTTTCTATCTCCATCATTAGCAAATCAAACTTAGCACTGCTTCCTTCATATTTTGAATCAATCATCTTAGGGTGCAGACAAATTTGTCTTAGTTTTGTTAATCCTTCAAGTATCTTCATTTTTGATTTTCCAACCCCTTTTTCTTTGATAGTTGTTTTTATTTCGTTTTTGTAATACTCTTTCCAATTATCATAGATTTCTTTTTCTTTATTAGACTGTAAACTAGTAATTATTGTTTCAGTTTTCTCAGGAAGTTCACCTGAAACTACTTCCTTAGATCTTCTTAATAGGAATGGATTGATTAGCCTTCTTAATGATTCTGCGGCCTTTTTGTCCTGATTCCTTTCTATAGGTATGACAAAATTTTCACTGAAAAAATCATAGTTTCCTAAGTATCCAGGATTTAGGAAATTAAATAAGCTCCAGATTTCAGTTAGGTTATTTTGTATAGGAGTTCCAGAAATTATTAATTTGTTTTCCCCTTTAAGATCATAAACTGTTTTAGCACTTATTGAAAGTGGATTTTTTATCATATGTGCCTCATCTAAAATAATGTAGGCAAATTCTTGATTTTTGAAGATTTCCAAGTCATTTCTTAATGTTCCATAAGTAGTGATTGTTATGTCCTTTTCTTTGAGATTCTTCTTGAATCTATCAAGGGATTTAGGGGTTTTTCCGTTTGCTCTACTAGTTCCATGATGGATATAATAAGATAAGTCTGGAGTAAATTTTTCTATTTCATCTTTCCAATTAAATACTAGTGAGGTTGGGACCACAACTAAGAATGGTTTAGTGTTTTTTTCATCTTTTATTTTTTGCAGGAGACTTAGGGATTGTAAAGTTTTACCTAAGCCCATATCGTCAGCTAAAATTCCATTAAAACCTGATTCTTTTAAGAAATAAAGCCAATCATACCCTGTTTTTTGATAATCTCTTAATTTTGCATTCACTTTTTTTGGGAGTTTTGCTGGAGCTATTTTGCCTAATTGTTTAAATCTTGAGATAACTTCCTTTACTCCTTTGTCCATACTGATGTTAGAAGTCATTTCTGAGATACTTTCAAGGATGCTCGCATGATATTTTGAAAGTTTTACTTCTTTGCCCCTTAAATCAAATAATCCTGAATATGACTGTAATTTATCCCCCCACTCTTTTGGTATTACTGCTCTTCTGTCCCCAGAGAACTTAATGAATCTTTTATTTTCTAGAATTGCTTGCATCAATTCTTTTAGTTTTATTTGTTCATTTCCAAATTTAATACTTCCATCCATGTTAAACCAATCTGTCTTACTTGAAACATTTATGCTCATTTGTGGCTTACTTTTTATTAATTTAAAATTGAATAGCTTTTCTTCACCTAAGACTTCAACCCCTGCTTTGATGATTTCAGGTATATTATTGGTTACAAAATCTATTAAGTCACCTTCTAAGATAAATTCATCACGGCTTTCATGTAGAACTACTCCATTTTCGTTCAACATGTCTACAATTGATTCTTCTATTTCTAAGTCTCTTGAAATTTGATAGATTGTGTCTTCTTCTAAATTCATAACCTCTTTATTTGTAGAGAAATAATCAATTTCTTTAGTGGTATATCTAAATCTTAAATTGAACTTTATCCCTGTTCCTGATCTTTCTAGATAGAGTGCTGGTTTAGGCACTGCTGACTTAGATACCCTTATTAGGTCATTAGATAAATTGAATTCAAAATTATTTATTGTTTTTTGGTAATATGTTTTAAAGAATTCTAATAACTCTGCTTGGTTAAATATTAATTTTTTTGGAAATCTTATGACGTTTCTTATTGCTTCGATGTCTTCATTATTCTTAAATCCTGAAAAAGATCTTTTTTCTGGATCAAAAACCCATAATGAAGTATTTCCAACTTCAACCAATTTAAGTTTCAAAAGGCTTGTTTTACTTTTTCCAAGGATGAAGAATGGTTCTAAAGTATATCTTTCTTCATTAGTTTTTTTAACTTCCCACCTTACGTTAAATTTTTCTCTTGAGAATGTTGCCCCAAGGATTATTTGTGGGTCTTCAAAATAGATTTCTTGTAGGAGGGGCATCATAAGATCGCTATTTATATCATAGAATATGCTTTTTGAAAGTCCTGAAGAAGAATATTTCATCCCATAATTGTCTCCTCCGCTCATGAAATTTAGGACTTTTTTTGTTTTTTTGCTTATTTGCCATTTATCTGAATGAAAACTTTTTGAGTTAAATTTTACTGGTTCTCCTGGTCCACCGTCTTTTTTTATTACTCCTCTTTCTATATTTAGAATTTGACGATCATCGCTAAAATTCTCAAAGTTAAAGTAAATCATGTATTTTCTGAGTTCTTCTACTGAGGGAGGAAATAAGTTTTTGAAATAATCTAGGTCACTTTTTTCAGTTTCTACTTTTTTAGAGGTGCTTAGTTTTAGATTGAAATCGTTTCTTCTCTCTTGAAGCATCTTATAGAGTAAAACTGCTCCAAAATGATTGCAACCTACCCCTTCGTCACTTTTTGTACAATTACAAAAACAGGCCAATTCAGAATTAATTATTTCTAGGTTTACATCGTAACTTTTGTCTCCCACCCTTATTAATACGTAAAGCTTGTCTGCCTCATCTAAGCTTTTTCGAGTGATATGTATTCTTTTGAAAGTTTTAATAGAGTCTTGCCAGTATTTTTCGGGGATATTATTTGTAAAGACTGCAATTTGTCTATCATTTAGCCCTATAGAGGCTAAATCATCAAAAATATTTATTTTTTTTGGTTTTACCATTAGAGATGAAAAAACCGCTCCTATATAAATTCTCTCCTTTTATGACTCAAAAGTGAAGATAATCTTTTTTGTGTGGATTTGTATGTGGGGGAGCATAATTAAGTTCTTATGGCGTGGGGTTATTGTTCTCTTTAGAGTAGTAACAGAATAGAAGGTTTTATAAAGATTAAATGCTATAAGAATATATGGAAACAAGTAAAACAGAATTAGAAAAATTAACTAAGCAAAAATTAATCGAAATAATTCATGAACGAGATGAAACATTAGCAATGAATGAAGAATGTGGTGATCTTCTAAGAAGGGATTCAGGAAGATATTAGAGTCTTAAATTCTAAATTATCTCTTCTTCATCTCAATTTCACAGTCATCCTTAAATTCACACCCATTACAAATACCAGAATTTTTAGACCATTCCTTTGTTCCAAAACAAGCTTTCCTTGATTGTTTCTTCTTTAATTGGGCCTTTTCCATTAAAATCAACCCAATTCACCCTTTATATGTGTACTCATATTTAGTGCTGGCTAAAAAGTTAATTTTAAATACTCAATATTAATTAATTTATAATGGGAAGAAAGAAAAGAATAAGGAGAAATACTCAAAGGAATATGCATTCGCGTATGATTACTGGGAAAAAGCCCATGAGCATTGAGCAAAAGAAGGTTAATAAGGAAGCTAGAGAGGCTCAGAAAGAAAGAACAAAGGTTGATTTGGTTAAAAGAACTAAGGCCGATTTAGCTAAAAAAACTAAGGCTTAATATTAATATAGTCTCTTTCGTGCCCGAAGTGTTTGGTTTTCCTACATTTTAAAAAAAATAATAGATTTATAATGTTTAAAAACCCTCTGTAACATATGCTATCCAAGGTGCAAAAGATCTACGTGAGGAAGAAATAAATGCCTAGAGTGACTATAGAATTAGATAAGGAAGTTTTTGATACAATTAAGAAACGGGCCAAGAAAAATCTATTTACTTTAAAGGAACAAATTGAGGATATCTTAAGAAAGAGTGCAGTTAGGACTAAATCCCCCAAAAAAAGACGTCCATTGAAGGTTGATGACTCGATGGCGGGGATATTTTCTAGGCAGAAGAGTGGGAGAAGAAAGAAATGAGCAGAGTAAAGCCATTAGTTCTAATTATGTCTCTTATTGGTTTATGGTTTGTTTGGCTAACTTTTACTAAACATTGGATGTTTATTATCGGGGCGGTTGTGGTTATCTTTTTAAACCAAAAGGAATTACAGAAAAAGTAATGGAAGATTATAGGCCAGTAATTGATTTTTGGTTTGTTGAACTAACGCCTAAACAATGGTATTTGTTATTTCTAGTATTCATTGCTTGATTGCTAGAAAATTTCCATATTTAAACCTTTTCTTTTTATTACTGGGGGGGAATTAAAATTGATAAGCAAGATTTATAAGTTAGAATCTAATTATGCTTAGATGCCAGATGAAATGTATAAATGTGAAAAGTGTAATAAGATCATGGAAGGTAGAAGGTATTGCATTGGTTGTGATGCACACCATGATAGCTTAACAAAAGTTACGGTTTATACTCAAGAAGAAGTTGATGAGTTATTGAATAATGCACTTAAGAGATAAGCTTTATTGTTGAAAGGAAGAATAATAATGGCGGTGGAGGAAGTGGATCACATAATATTAATGAACTTGATATACCAGAAGAAATAATTCCAGGTAAATCTTCTAGAGTTGTTGAACAGGATGAATCTACTTTGAGACTTAATGTTAACTTTGGAGAGGATAATTTAAGGAATAATTCTATGTTATTATGGTTAGCCTTATTATTCTTATTGTTAGTATTACTTCTGATTATAATTGCTTTTAGAATGTAAACTAATTCTTAGAAACTTTGTAGCTAACAGTTATCACCAAGACTAAAGTAAAGATTAAAACGACATTGTTTGTCAAATAAGGTTCAAAAGAGATCATTGCAGTTTTTAATGCATATACTCCAAACATGTACAATACAAAATAAAACATTACTTGTGAAAATGATTCAGCCGTTTTTATTTCACTGTTTAAAACAATCTTTTTTAGATAGTGGGCTAAGCTAAACCCAATTACTACTAATATTATTGCTCCAACAAAGGCCGGGATTGTGACTAGTACTGCTGTAAAAAAGGTTGTCAATGCAGGTATTTGCAACTGATCAAGTGCAAGATTTAAGAATATTATGTATATTGACCACCTAATTATTACTAAGAATAGATCAATGAAACTTCCTCTAATGTGTTTAGATAATTCTACTTTTTGGGATAGTCTTCTTAATCCGAAATTTAAAGTTTTTCCAAGAACCACTCCCATAAGAAGGATTAATGCTGAGAGTGGGACTTTTATTAAGATATCATTCAATCTCTCTATTGTTATAGGAGTATAACTTTCAACTAGATTCTCTATTCCCATCTTGTTATTTTTAGCATTTTCATCTTTTTAAGGCTATTTAATGGCATTATTTATTTGAGGGGGATCTACTTTTGAGGGATCACCAATGATTTCACCAAGATTTTTTAGACTTTCTTCAGGTGCTTCTTCTTTTTTCCCAGAGACCATTTTATATAAATCAAGAGTTTCCTTCCCAATTCTTTTCCAGTTAAATGTTTCTGCTCTTTTTATTGCCCTTCTTGAATATCTTTCCCTCAATTTGAAATCATTTAGAAGGATTACTAGATTTTTCGCAAAAAGTTCACTATTTAGGGGGAGACTTAGCCCGGCATTATCTACTACTTCTGGTAAAGCTCCTTTATTAGATGAAATAACTGCTTTTCCGCAGGCCATTGCTTCCAAAACTGCTAGACCAAAGGCCTCATACCTTGAAGGTTGGATAATTATTGTAGCTTCATTATACATTTTTGCAATTTCTTTTTGAGTGATTGGTTCTTTAGTCCAGATAAATCTTCCTGGGAATGCTTTTTCTAGAGTTTGCATTTCCTCTTTAATTTTTTTTAGTGAGGGAGGAATATTGATATCTGCAGCAATGACTTGGAATTTTACCTCTTTATCCTTTGCGAAGACTTTTCTTGCTATCTTTGGAATTAAATCTATTCCTTTTTCTAAAGAAAACCTTCCAACATAAAGGACCTTTTTATTTTGTACATTTTCTCCTGGTTTGAATATGTCTAAATCGATCCCATTGGGAATATAAAATGTTTTCTTTGGTTTTACAGCGTAATTCTCTATTACTTCATTTCTTAGTGTTTCTGAAACTGCAATTAATGAGTCAGCATGACTTATGGTTGATTCTACCCATTTTGCAATCTGGGAGTATTTTTTCTCATCCTTTGACATGAATTTTAATCTGTTTTTTTCTAGGGCATGAAAGGTATGGATCCAGTCTATATTATTAAGTTGTTTAGCTATGAAAGCACCAGCAGTAAGCCATCCGTGGGTGTGGATGATGTCAAAGTCCTCATTAGAGTGTTCTTTTGTGACTTCATTTATGATTTTATTATCGAAATAGAAATAAGCCATTCTTTTCTTCACAACGTTGTCTTTTATCTGGTTCTTTATGTTAACGTCTATTGAATGGATTACTATTTTCCCCTCTTCAATATATTCTTCTTTAGTATAGGTTTTTTCTCCTTTTGTAAAAATATGAACTTCTGTACCAAGTTTTGCTAATTCTCTAGAAAGGTAATAGGTATGTATTGCAACCCCATTATATGATCTCCCGTTTCCAGGGTAATAATAGGTAACTATCGCTACTTTAAACGGTCTCTTTAGGAGGCTTTTCAGTCCATAGGTTATATTTTTAAACATTTTTATTTTTAATTTAGAATTACATTAAGGCAGATACTGGACTCGGGATCCTCGTCTTCCATGTCTGTAAAACCCTGATTTCCTTTAAAAAGCTTCTCGTTTTGTAATGTCTCTTTTTAGTGAGCCAAAAGGTTTAAAAAAAGAAAAGCGCTTTTGTAAACAGTTAGAATAAGGGTTGGGGACTTAATGTTTTTAACCGTAATTAAATGATAGGAGGCTAATAATGGAAGAAGAAACTACTGAAACTACTGAAACTCCGGAAGAAACTACTGAAACTACTGAAGAAGCACCTGCTGAAGAAGCACCTGCTGAAGAAGCGGCTACTGAAGAAGCACCTGCTGAAGAAGCGGCAACTGAAGAAGCGGCAACTGAAGAAGCACCGGCAGAAGAAGCACCGGCAGAAGAAGCACCGGCTGAAACAGCTGAAGCATCTAGCGAGTAAATCTAGGAGAGATTTTTATTTTTTTTTAATTTATTTTTTTGTATAGTTTTTTATACTTTATTTTTCACCTTTATTGATGATTGAATCAATAGAGGAATATGATGAATCTCAAGAAAAAGGGGGATTGAAGCTATTACTTAGCTTTTTGTTCTTTCTTCTTGTTGTGGGACTTTTACTGTTTTATTGGTTTGTTCCAACAGGGAATTCTGAGTTTATTTTATCCTCACCTGGACATTCAAACTTTACTGATGCAAATTCCACTAATGGGGCCCAATTTTATGAGAATATGAGGTTTCCTTCTAAAGAAATATCTTATAGTCTAGGGGATTGTCCATTACAAAGGACAAATGATATGGAAAAGGCATTTGAGATGCTCTCCGAGTTAACTGTTTTAAATTTCTATCAATTACAAATTGGAGAAATTTCAGTAAATTGTCAAGATTCTGCTAAAGTTAAGAAGGGATTGTTTATAGCTGGTGAAGGAGGGCCAACAAACATAACTCGTGCTGGGGAATTTAGCATAATAACTCAAGGTCAAATTCTATTATTAAGAGATTCAACTTGCACCACTCCTAATGTTGCAGTGCATGAACTACTACATGTATTGGGGTTTGATCACTCAAATAATAGAAATAACATAATGTATAAGATAACTAATTGTGGACAAACTGTTGGAGAAGATTTAATTGAATTGATTAACTCCATTTATGTTACTCAAACTTTGCCAGATTTAGCTTTTGAAAGTGTTGAAGCAAGTATGAATGGAAAATATTTAGGTACACATATTAGTATTAGAAATCATGGGTTGGCGGACGCGGGAATTTCTAAATTAATTATTTATGCAGATGAAAAAAAGATTAAGGAAGTTGAAGTTAGTGATATCTTTTTAGGATATGGGAGAGTTATTACTTTATCTAATATCAGAGTTTCTCAAATTAGTGTGGAAGAATTGGAATATGTCCTTGAGACAAATTTCTTAGAGCTAGATAAAAAAAACAATAAAATAAAATTAGAGATTAGAAACTGATTAGTCATCTAGGTTCAGAGAATCAACGTCATCTTGGAAATCATCTTCGTCACTCTCTTCATTCAAAAACTCAACATCCTCTTTCATGTTTCACCCTTGGCTTTTTTTTTAGGAATTTTTAATTCCTAATCTGATTACAGAAAAATTAGTTTTTAAACATTTCTACGATCGATGGAAGGTATTTGAAGCTATTTTTTATAAAACCACTTTTAATTAATTTTCAGTAATATTTATAAATAATAATTATTTGTTTTATTCATGAGAAAAGAAGTGATTGGGTGTTTTATTTTATTCCTATTTGTAATTAGCTTTGTTGGTGCAGAAGTTACCCCCATACAGATTAAAACAATTCCCTATCATGAAGTTCAAATAAGTCCATACAGGGCAGATACTGCAAGCTTTAGTATTATTGAACAATTCATAGGAACTTCAAATCAATATGGAGATGTTTATTGGGATTTTGATACTAATGAAGATGAATTTAATTTAGTTGTTTTTGTTAAGACTCTAGCTCATGAAAGAATTACTTCTAAAAAATATAAAGAAGAATATGAAGTAGGAGAAGACATATATATTGAACTTGCTTCAAAAAATTTTGAATTTATTTATGCTCCAGAAGATTTAGTTACTGGGGAAGGGAATATGGGTGGCGTTAATGCAAGTGAGGATGTTGTAGAGGAACCGCTTGAAGAGGTTGGTGAAGAAGAACTTGAAGCTGAAGAAAGTTCAACTACCATTACTGGAGGGGCAGTTGGGGCAGTAAAAGGATTGCTTAATATGAAAACTCTTTTTTGGGTTCTTGGAGGAGTTGTTGCACTGATAATTCTTTTTATTGTTGTTTGGCTTATTTCTAGGAAAAGGAAAGGTGGAGGAAATAGGGAGATTAAAGTTAAGAAATTAAGTGAATTGAAAGCTGAGAGACAAGATGAGGCTAAAGAGAGTGATGAGCTTAGAGCTGCAGAAGTTGAGCTTAAGAAGGCTCAGGCTAGAATAGCTGCTTTAAAGAATAAAGATAAGATTGATGATCTTCAAAAAGAGCTTGAGCAAAAGCAGAAAGAAATTATGGCCTTGAGAGGCAGTGACCCAGACGTAATGTAATTTTTCTAAAAGTTTATAAACTGAGAATTCTAATAATATTTATTCAAGCTTGTGTGCAGATGAGCTATATTCTTCTGTATTAAGTTTGATTAATTCCCTTCGTAGCTTAGTGGTAAAGCGTCTGGCTGTAGGTAAATTGCCTAGGATGGAGATTCCATTTGGATAACTATGAAATCTGAGAAGCAGGGTTAACATTTAGCATAACCCGGAAGATCCCCAGTTCGAGTCTGGGCGAAGGGATTAATGATCTGTACCAAAAGTAAGGGTTCATAAAAAGCCATTACTTTTATTGAGTATTACATTTCGATATGCTTAAGAATTTTCAACTATTGATAGATTTTTTTTAATTTCTTCTGTTTTTGTTTCGCTCCATAAATTTCCAACAACTATTTTTGCAGAATCTAAATTTTCTCTTATTTTATCAATATATTGTTGTGCCATTGCTTTGAATTTTTCTTCTCTATGGGGGTAATTATCCTTTGCATAAATGTACCCACAAAGATTCCAAAACTCATCTATTTTTTTATCAGAAAGTTTTCTGACTCTTCTAACAAAATCTATAAATTCTTCATCTGAGATCTCTTCTCCGAATTCATTTTTATTTTCTTTCATATTTGTGTTAACGATTTAGAATATATTAATGTATCGCCCCCTAACTGGCTCCTCTGAAAAATCAAAGATTTTGCTCGGGCACGTTGCATTCTCGGGCTTACGCCCCCAATGACTTAGTTAAATTTTGGGAGATTACTTTGCATGTTCAAAAGAATAATTTTCAAATACAAATTCCTTGATTTCCTTATTATTTGGCAATCCTAAAACAATTATGTGGGCTAGTTTTTCTGTCATGACAATTATCAAATACACCCCATCTTTTTCAAAGCTAAAGTAATCATTGATTTTTGGTTTGTCCCAAAGGATTTGATAATGGTCATCAATCATCCAATTTTGATCAAATAATCTATATGCTAGATTGTTAATGAATTTCCATATATTTTTAGTTACTTCTATTTGTGCATAAAATTCTGATTTTTCATCTTTGGTTGAATATAATTTCTCCATACACAAATAGAATAATTTGAAGTTTATTTAGTTTGCCCCAACCGGGGATTAAACGTTGGCTGGGAACTTTAAAAGGTTATCCTTAGTGAGAGAATCTACCTTTTTTATTCATTTTGTTGTAAGGTTAGTTTTATAAATAATAATTGGTTCTCTTAAATATGAAGGCGTGGTTAAAAGGAGGATTAATGGGGTTATTCGTTGGATTAATTCTTCATTTATTAATTAATTTAGGGCCTCTTTTGTTTAAGTCTGAAACCATACTTTCTACTGCTTGTTATCCTTGTTTATTCTTTCCAAGTAGAATTTTAATTTATTTTGGAGGGGGTTTTTTAATAGGGACCTTGGTAAATTTAATTATTACCAAAATAAAATCAAAGAAACAAATTTCTGAAATTCCAAAAGAACAACAAATACAGTAAATAATCACTTGATTATTTATTTTTTAGAAAAGTTAATTTTATAAGTTTAGGTTAATAATGGTTAATATGCCAAATAATCAAAAAGAGTTGAATAAAATTCCTCAAATTATTCAGGTTAAAAGATTGCAATTAAGTGATAAGGTTAAGAAGTTGTTAGGTCCTTACTGGGCCAAAGAAGCTGAGAAAAATAAGAATAAAATATATGTTTACAAAATTGTCTACAAAGTTAAAGGTAAAAAGATAGTTGGGTATATTGTTGAACCAAGAAAAGGAAAAAATCTTCCTTGTATAATTTGGAATAGGGGAGGAACAGGAGATTTTGGATCTATAAGATTGGGACAATTATTTGCAAAGCCAACTATTGCTCCTTTAGCAATAGAAGGATATATTGTCATAGCTACCCAATATCCTGGGGTTGCTGGTGGGGAAGGAATAGATAGGTGGGGAGATGATTTAGGAATGGCCTCAATTTTGGATCTATACAAAATTTTAAAAAATTATAAGAGGGCAGATCATACAAGAACCGGGATGTTTGGCCATAGTAGAGGGGGGTGTATGACTTACATGTCTTTATCGAAAGTTAAATGGATTAAGGCTGCTGTTGTTGGTGCTGCTCCAACTAATGAGATTAGAGCTTCTAAGTGGAGAAAAGGATGGGCTGAGCATCAAAAGAAAATGTATGGGGCCTCAATTAATGAAAAAAAGAAAAGATCTGCCATATTTTGGGCTAACAAAATAAACAAGAAGACACCAATCTTAATTATGCATGGAACAGCCGATTGGAGGGTAAACCCTTTAGATTCAATTGACATGTCTGTTGAGTTATATAAAAATAGGGTACCTTATAGGTTAATAATATATGAGGGGGCAGATCATGGTATTAGCGAATTTAGCGAAGATTACAAGAAACAAACTATTGATTGGTTTAACAGGTTTTTGAAAAAGAAAGATAAGTTACCAAACCTTAAACAACATGGTAGATAAAACTTAAAAAGAAGTAAGGCAATCCTTAAAGGATCAATTGATATTTCTATATTCTTCTTTGCTAAAACCCTTAGCAACGGAACAATCAAAATCATCTTGCAACTCTAAACCAGGAATCTCATAGGAAGTTACCATTGTATTTGTAAGACTGACTTCTTTGTTATAAAGTTCACAGGCCCTAATATATCCTTTACGATAATCTTCAGTAGTCCATTCATAAGGAACATCGTTAATTGGTTGATCGTTCCCAAGGGGTAAACCAAATTGTTCTTGGACAACCGATAGAAAAGCAATTAATAAGATAACCCAAAACCACCCTTTATTATAAAATGGTTTTTCCTCTTTTACAATATTTCCTTTAACAAATCTAAATTCATAAACCCTTGGTTTCTTAGGAATGTTTTTATACTCAATTAATTAAGAAGTAGTCCAATGAATAAAGGAATAAGCATGCTCACAATTTTTTTAATTATCTTCTCCCTCTTTTCCACTTTTAATTATTTCCAAGACAGGCCTTTATATGATTCTAATAAGGCAAGAGAGGCCATGTTAAATAAGACAAGAGGGCCCATGTTAAATAAGATATCTTATATTGAAGAATTGACCAATGGTGAGAAAAAGGAAATTAAAGAATTGAGATTAAAAATTCAGGATTTAGAGGAAGGAATAACCGCGCAAATAAACAAATTCATGAAATGTTTGAAGACTTGAAAGGAAAGGATTAACAGTAGACTAGAAGATTTTAAAGGTTTCTATAAATTATCTTCTCCACTCTTTCCTAATCCAATAAAAACTTATCCCTAAAGAATCCATTATTGAAATACTGGGCGAAGGGATTTATATTTTAATATGGTAAAAAAAGTAATTAACAAATGGAAGGAATACTTCATGTGTGAGGCTTGTGATATGCATGATTTAACTGAGGAATTAGCTAAACGATGCGAAGATTTTTGTAATAAGCATTGTGCTTGTGATACTTCATTAATAGGAAATGCAGTAGAACTTGATTAATCCCTGGCAGCTTTTTCTTTACACTTAGCCCAATATTCATTCATTTCTAGACTTGCTCTGAAATGACTTTGTCCTTTTACCCTTAAATCCCAATATAGAATTTGACCCTTGACCGTGTTAATTCTCCATGCTACTTTCTTTAGAGCCCTTTTGGCGGCACTTTTCTTCTGAGGTGAAGCATTGGGGTCCTTTAATTTTTCTTCTTCCTCTTTCTTCCATTCAAAGACTTCTTTCATTTCATCCTTGATGTCCTTTTGTCTTTCTAGTATCTCTTTTTCTGTTAAAGGATCGTGTTTTATCTTAGAATAGAACTTCATAATAATTGAATAGAAGTAGGGTTTAAATATTTTTAACTTTTGTAATGTTTTTTATGGATATCTGTTATTTATAAGTAGTAACAATAGAAAGTCTTTTAAATTAGATTCTCCATTTAATTTCATGCTACTTACAGCTAAAAAAGAAAGGCCAATGATTTATCATCAAGTTCCAGATAATATGGTTGGAAGTGAATTATATCCTTTGAATGTTCTAAAAGACACTCATGCCGAAGTATATCGGGAAGCAATTAAGAAATATGAAAATAGAAAAGAAGTATTAGAACATCTAATTCCTCCATTAAATTGTATTTGGAATGATGTTTTATTTTTAACTGGAGTGCATCCAAGCACATTAAGAAAAGCCTTTGAAAAGGTAAATTTTAGATTACGAAAACTCCCATTTTATGAAATTGACCCAGAATTATTGGAAAATGGTGAAACTACTGTTTATTTATACGCCGGGAAATCTAAGTGGGATGAAGAATTTGTTGCGTTTGATCCGGAGGATATCCAGAAGTATAATGCAATAGGTGACGAGACAATACAATACTATCGTGAACAGTATGCGGTTAAAAAAAGCCATTTAGCATATATTATAAGACTCCCCATATCTTGCATAAAGGGTCAATTGATATCTCTAATTGTGATATAGTCAATACTTAATCATCATCTCTTTCATCGCCTTTAAGAGCTTTGGCTCGCAAGCTCACTTGTCATAATTAGATTTTGCTTCTTCGTGAACTGGCTCTGCCATGAAGTAAACGTGATTAGATTCTGACTCTTTTAAATCTCCATCCTTTTCATAAATTGCTGTTGCTGTTGGAAGTGCAAACTTTCCGATAACTCCAACCTTTGAATAAATCACATAAGATAATACTCGCATCTCTCCAGGTTCTAGTTTTTCAAAGCTCCATTCAACTCTTCTCTTTTCTTTATTGACTCTTGTTGGATCTTGTCCACCAAATTTATTATAGAGTTTTACTAATGAAGGGATTCTATCAATGATATTTACTTTTTCTACATAGTTCTTTGCCTTTACAATTATAGAAACTTTCAAAGCAAATTCTCCTCCCTTTGAATGCACAAAGGTTACTTTTTTCTTTAATGAAACGTCTCTTTTTGAGAAATGTTTTAACATTCCCACAATTACTAAAAGAAGTATCAAGATTATTACTGGAAAGAACCAATTAGTTTTTACAGTTATTTCTAGTGTTTCTCCTGGATTTACAGGTCTTTCCCAGACATATTTTATTTTTAGATCATTTCTTTGGGTTTCGTCGGGTTCTGGACTAAGGGTTGTAAATAATCTAGAGATGATGTTTTTATCTATAGATACTTCAATATCCTCTATAGTATTACCTTCATTCTTTTTTTCAATTATTTGGGTATTTATGAAAAAACCGTAACTTTTTGTATCTGTTTTTAGATCCTTTACTTCTTCGAACTTTATTGTTCCTTCAATCTCTGTTGTTTGATCTTCAACTTGGATTTTAGCAACCATTGTGTAAAACCCAGCGCTTAACTTCTTGAAATCCTCCTTATCTAATTCTAGAGTAAATGATTCTCTTTGCTTAGCGCCTAAAGAGAAGTTTTCTTCTCTATCAAAAAAAGCTGAAGAAAATTTAACTGAGACTTCTTCAAAATCAAAGTTTTCTTTGTTTTTTATAAAGAGAGTTATTTTACTTGTCTCTTCATCAAAATTTTCTACTCCAATGCTAAAAACTTCTTCTAACTCAATTATTTTTAGAACTAATTCATGATTACTTATTTCTGAACTAGCCCCTTTTAGTGAATAAGCAAGTGTGTAGAATCCCATTATTGATAGGTCTTCTCTGGGGTGGATTTTAAGTTCAACTTCTTTTGTTTCGCCTTCTGTGATTCTCTCGGTCTTTTTTGGAACCATATTGAAACCCCACAGGTTAAAGAATTCAAAGCTTTCAGAAGAGTCTAAGTTCTTTATTTGTAGATTGAAAACTGCTGGTTCTTGCAAACCTACAATCATCACATTACGTGAATCTAATTGTTCAATTTCAAGGTTTATCGCCATAATTGAAGGTAAAATCAATAATGTAAGTAGTAAGAGTATCTTCTTTTCCATTAGGTGTTTCAATAGGAAATTATATTTAAGGATTTCGGTGTTAATGCGATAGAAAGATTTAAATAAAAGTAAGAGAATCTTACTTTATGGAAATAGCAAAGCTCAGTACAAAGGGGCAAATAGTCATTCCTGAGAAAATAAGAGAGGGTTTGGAAGAGGGAACTGCCTTTGTTGTGACAAAAAAAGAAGACCTCATTGTCTTAAAAAAGATTGAAGGTTTAAGCAAAGAAGAGATGAAAGAGATGGAAGAACTTGATAAGGTATGGAAAGATATTGATGAAGGAAAAGGGATTACTATGGATAAAGAAGAATTTCTTAAGGAGATGAATGCCTGGTAGAGAGAATGAATATAACGAGATCTCCAGAATTTATTAAACAAACTAAAAATCTTGATAGTTTTTTATTGAAAAAACTTAGATCACAAATAATTAAAATTCTTGATAATCCTGATGTGGGAAAACCCTTAAAATCTAAGAGAGGTGAAAGATCCCTTTATATCAAACCATTTAGGTTAATTTATTCTATTAGAGCAAATGAGATAATTTTATTAAAATTTGAGCATAGAAAAATTGTGTATAAGTAATCTGCCCCCTAATTTATCCAAATTATTTTAAAGAAAGTGATGCTACAGAGGAAATGGATGATCTGGAGAGGGATTTAAGAGGAATTTATGAATGGTTCTACACTTTATCTTCTGTTTTAGGAGATTTTGAGGGAACAGAGAGTTTAGCACGGTTAGTGCGTACAGTTTTAACAAACAGTGTTCCTTCAGGAATTGCAGTTAGACATAGGGGAATTGAAAATTGTCCCGATAAGAAAGTTCATGAAGTTTTGAGATTGCTCCACGAATTGGATGCAGAATATCAACCTAAGTTTAGAGAATTAATGAATGAACAAACGGGCTAGTGTCTAGTTTGCCCTTCTAAAGAAAGATAAGATTTAACTTCACCTAAGAATTCATCACAATCTCCTATAACCTTTTCTTCAAATTGGTCTATTCTTGATGGGATTACCCATTTTTCATATACTGCTCTCATGAACTTTTGAGATCCACTTGACTCAAACTTACCTTGCCAGTCTCTTTCTAGAATTCCTTTAACTTTTACTGTAACGGTTCCTTGATTTGTTTTAATCTTCTTGCCGTCTTGGGTTATTTCGACTTCTTTAAGGTTTCTTACAGCGAATGCAACTTTTAAGTTAAATTTGAAATAATCTGTTAGTTTAGTTGATCCATCCCACTCTATTTCTAATTCTTTAGAGTCTCCACTTATCTTTTCTTCATATTTTGACTCTTGAATGTTTAACCCTGTTTCTTCAGTTAACCAATCGTAACAAAATTTATAGAAATCTTTAAATGAGAAAATTCCTCCATGCTTTGCTTTACTTGAGAATAATGTATCTTTTTCTGACATAAAATGTTCACCCTTTATGATTAGTAAAGAAAAAGTTTGTTTAAATAGTTTTTCTTAATCTTCTCTACAAGAACTACAAACTAATTGACCATTTGATCTATAAAGAAAGTCTGTTGCTCCGCATTCTTCACACATTCCTTCTGATTGCGTTCTACTTGCTCTTGCTGTTTTTATTCTATTTAATTTTTCCATCTCTCCCTTTATTTCTGAGAACTCATTCATCTCTGGATATAATTCTGGATGGAAATTTAAAATATCTCTTAATGTAATAACTCCCACTAATTCCCCTTGCTGCAAGACGGGGAGTCTTTCAAATTTATAATGTTTCATCTTCTTTATTGCTTCAGTAATTGGAGCGTTTGGGCGTATTGTCGCTAGTTTTTTAGGAGAAATCTCTATAGCTTTAACTTTTCTTAGATCTTCTCTGGACTTTGTTTTAGTTAATGCCCAAATTATATCATATTCAGTTATAAGGCCTAGAAGTTTTTTATTCTCAACAATTAATAGACTTCTTCTCTTCTCTTTGACAAGTATCTTTGCACATTCAATTATTCTTTTATCAGGACTTATGATTGTAGGATCCCTAGTCATTACATCTGAAACAATAATTCCTTTCATGTTTTATTAAACCCTTTCTGATTTATAAGTTTTATTTAGGTGGAGTTAAGTGTAATAATGTTTAAATATTGGGATTAAGAAGAAAATATATGGATTTAAGAAAAATTCCCCAAGTTAGATTAGTGGTTGAGGATCCAGCTGTTTCCGAATATCATAAATGCGTTCAACTTTATACTGGAGGTGTTCCCCATTTGATTATGGAAGCTCTTGATAATCAAAGAAGTGAAATCCTTGGAGATTTTTTAACAGATGACTTGGGAATAGAATTTGAGAGGGGTGCAAAACCACATGTAGAAGTTCCATTAAGTGGGGAGGAATATAATGTTGCTGGACTGGGATTCGTACTGGCTAATGGTGCTTTCTTTACCGAATCTGGAAGAGAAAGAGTGTTTGATGGAGGAAGTGAGTCATATGGAATGAATATAGATGGACATCATTTAAAAAAGATTATGCCTTTTCTCCCCGTGGGAATGCATGTGGGAATTAGAAAAAGCTATGAAGACTCTAGCCCGAAACTCTTGGGAATTGGGGGAGGGCCTTTAAAGATTCTTTCACTAGGTGAAATAGAGGCTTCTTTTGATGATTTAAATAAACTCTCGGATAACAGAGAATATGCCGTAAATATCTGGACAAGGCATGGATTTTCAACTCAACCTAGAATAAATAAATTAGAAATTATTAGTAGATTAGCTGGAACTTTTATGCAGGGGTTTAATAATGTTAATCAGATTATTGTGAGTAATTCTTCGCTACCAAAGGAATTTTTAGAAAGCGGGGGAGAATATTCTGGAGGGGGAGGAATATGAGTGAGAAACCAGTAGCCTTAATGCCTGAAGACATACAAAGAATTATGGGTAAAGATGCTCAGAGAAATAATATTCTAGCTGCAAGAATGGTTTCTGAAATTGTGAAGACTACTCTAGGGCCAAAAGGGATGGATAAAATGCTTGTGGACCCCACTGGAAACATAATTGTTACAAATGATGGAGTAACCATTCTAGAAGAAATGCAAATTGAGCATCCTGCAGCAAAAATGATGGTAGAAATAGCAAAGACCCAAGAAAGTGAAGTTGGAGATGGAACTACTACTTCAGTTATGATTGCTGGAAGGTTGTTAGAAAATGCTGAGAAATTATTAGATCAAAAAATTCATCCAACGGTTATAACTAAGGGTTACCGTATGGCTGCAGATAAGGCCCAACAAATATTAAATGAGATTTCTTTGAAGATAAGTCCAGACGATATTGATGTTCTAAAAAAGATTGCAATGACTGCAATGACTGGAAAAGGGGCTGAAGACTCAAGAGAGAAATTATCTGAGATTGCAGTAAATGCCGTAAAACAAGTTGAGAATTCTGGAAATGTGGACTTAGAGGATATTAAAATTGAGAAAGCTAAAGGGAATTCAATAGATGATACTGAATTAATCTCTGGGATAGTATTAGATAAAGAAAAAGTTTCTTCTGAAATGCCATTAAAAATTGATGGAGCTAAAATTGCCTTGATTGATTTTCCATTAGAATTGAAAAACCCAGAAATAGATACTAAAATTTCTATTTCTAGTCCAGATGCCTTGCAAGGTTTTCTTTTGCAAGAAGAAGAAAGTATTAAGAAAATGGTTTCTAGAGTGGTTTCTTCTGGAGCAAATGTTATTTTTTGTCAGAAAGGAATTGATGATTTCGCCCAATATTTATTAACAAAAGAAAATATTTATGCTTGTAGAAGAGTTTCTAAATCGGATATTGAAAAGATTGCTAAAGCTACTGGGGCTAAAATTGTTAGCAATCTAAATGAATTAAGTGATAAGGAATTAGGTATAGCTGAATTTGTTGAAGAGATTAAGCATGGAGAAGAAGCAATGACATATATTCGGGGATGTGATAATCCTAAAGCTTTAACGATTCTAATTAGAGGGGGAACTGAACATGTTATTGATGAGGTTGAAAGGGCCTTAAAAGATGCACTTGGAGATGTTTGTTCATCTTTAAGGACAGGTTTAGTTGTTCCTGGAGGAGGAGCGATAGAAATAGAATTGTCTAAAAGATTAAGACATTTTGGGCAATCTCTTGGGGGAAGAGAGCAATTGGCAGTTGAAGAGTTTGCTGCAGCATTAGAATTTATTCCGGTGACTTTAGCAGAGAATGCGGGGTTAGACCCAATTGATGTTTTAACCGAGTTGAAATCAAAACATAATGCGGGGGATAAAAACGCTGGGCTTAATTTGTTTAACAATAAAATTGAGAATGTATTACAAGCAAATATAATTGAACCATATCAGATTAAGAGTCAGGCAATTAACTCAGCAACTGAAGTTGCAATAATGATATTAAGAATTGATGACGTTATTGCCGCAGATAATTCTAAGGAAAAGATGAATTATGCTGGACCTCCGGGTTACTCTGGAATGGATTAGAGAATATTCATCACTTCTATTACTGCTCCAGTAATAAATACCAAAACCATTATCTTTATCAAAAGAGGATGATATGGAATTGAATAAGCTGGTTTTTGATCCCCATTTTCCTTTGATTTCTTAACCATGTGTAAAATTATTATTGCAGTTAATCCTCCAGAAATGACTCCTCCTATTCCTAATACTTTTGTGAATATTGCTGTACCTGTAAACTCTAAAATCAAGAACAATATCAATGGAAGACTTATTGTAATTAGCCAGGCTTTATTCTTTGATTTCTTAAAATCAAATTTTAATGTATCTACTAATGCATTAGATATTGCTAAGTATGAAGTGAACATAGTTAAAATTCCTAATAGAATGAATGGGATTCCCAGGGCTAGAGTTGCAATTTGTGGAGTTTGAGTTCCTTTTAGTCCTAAAACTATTGCAGCAAATAATGCATAAATAATAAATGCAGTAAGATAAGAGTAAATTATTGTTTTCTTCATTAGCTTTTGATCTTTTCCTAGAATCCTTTTTACTTCTGGAACAGAGGCAAACCCAAGAAAAGCAAAAAGTATAACACCAAAAGGGGTGAAAAGATGATTTAAATTATTATAAGCTAAATTTGAAAAATTAATGTCTCCAAATGAAGTAAAGATTATTGTAACAAGCAGTATGAAGATTAATGCTATACCAAATAACTCTCCATCTTTTAGAGTTTTTAATCCAGAATATGTCATTGCAGATAAGACTAACCAGAATAAAATCCCAAATTGAATTGTGAAATCTGGGATGTTAAAAAACAATTGACTTAAAGATTGGCCTACTCCGATAATGTATGCTAGTAATGCTGAATAGATACCTATTGAAAATGCAATAAACATTAGCATTTTTCCTTTTTTACCCAGGTATTTTTCTGCATAACCTGTTAGATGATGATTTTTCTTTGTTCTCTGAGAAATTTCCCCAAGATAAAGAATAGTTATAACCATTATTAGGGCAATGAAGATCATGTTGATTAAACCGAGACCAAAACCAGATTTCATTATTACAAAAGGTATTCCTAGAATACCTGCACCAATAATAGTTCCAATTAGTGTTACTGAAGCAATGATCAATTTTTTTGTCATATTTTTCCTCTCTTATGACAAAAAGGGGGAATATGTTTAAAAATGTTCATAATTTGAGAAATCTTTTTATACCCTAATTGCTAACCAATACTCCAATGGAAAAAAGAGGGGTTGAATGCCTTAGAGTATATTATTATCAAGAAGTGATTGATAACGGGGGAATCCTCTATAAGGGAGGTATTGGGAAATCAATTAGGTTTTCTGAATGCCCAGGGTTTCTTGGAATAGAGGTTGGGATGGACCTTTCCATATTACATTTAATTTATCGGATACAAGATATAGAGTATCTTAATGGTGATTGCCCTGAGGAAACTGGAGAGTTTGGGGGACTTATTCTTAGATTAGATGATGAAGAAGAAGAAAAGTTTAGAAGAAATCTTGAGGAAACTGTTGAGGAAGTTTTGAATGGTAGACCTTAGAGATAAGTTATTTTCTTTTTCTTATTTTTTTCTTATTTTTATTTGATGAAACTCTGGAATAAAAAACCTTAAATATAATCCATTTTACTCAATGATACGCGTGGATAGTTTATTGGTAGAATATATCGTTGCCAACGATGTGAGCCGGGTTCGATTCCCGGTCCGCGCATGGATTTACCTTTATTCTAAAATTTTGATAAGCTCTCTTCTTCCTATTTGGGCTGCTAGATCCATTATTCTTGTGAAGTTTACTTTCCTTTCTATGTAAGTATTCCATATGCCTAATCTATCCTCTCCATTCCATCTGGATACCTTCCGAAAAATTTACCTTCAGCACGTAAATTTGTAATATTCCATGCAATAGAATCTTCAACTAAAAGCTTTAATTCTGATGGATTTCCTTCATAATGGGCTCTTACTGCTTCAATTCCCCCATAACCCTTAATAACTTTGTCTGCAGATTTCCTACTAATTCCTGCTAAAGCTAATTCTCCCATTAGATATCTATCTAGTTCATCTGCTACCCTTTTCTCGGTTTCATTTGTAAAAATTGGCATGAAGAAATATGGAAATAATTTGTTTATAAGTTTTGTTGTGGACTACTTTTTTGCGCTGAAATAAGCTAGATCGCAATTTTCTACTCTAGCATATACTTCTAATAATCCTGTTAATTCTAGTTTAATGGCCCAATACTTTTCTTACCTTTTCTTACTCTAGTCATCTGTTCTCCATCCCCATTTAATTTTACTAATGCGTCAACTTTCAGGTGATTATAAATTCCAATTAATCTTTCAAAGGGAGATAATACCGCAGATCTAACCGCTTTTAAAGAAGCGTCTAGACTATTTCCTCCATTATGAGTAATGGCCCTATCATTTAAATCTTTTGATTTTGTCATATTGATTATAAACTTGATTAATCCATGATTAAGATCTACCCACAACTTATTCCCAAGGATGATTTAATTTAATAAATGAGTCTGGATTAACATTTACTATTTCATTGAATCTGAATAAAGATCCTCTCCTGTTAGTGGTCCTTTTAATTATTCCCTTAATCTTTTTGCTAGCCATAATTAAATCTCTATCCCTGGTTATTGTAACTGTAAAGGTATCAAGGGCCAATACATAGGTTAATGCAGCAATTCTTTTATCGGTCCCTAATCTTTCTCCAAAGTATCCTTCTCCAAACCTTTTAGAGTATGTTTTTTGTCTTTCACGCGCCTCCCCTATTCTTTTAACTTCTTTTCTTGCTATTTCTGCTACATCTAGAAAATAAGGGTAAATTTCTTGTTTTTTGCCTTCAAAATCTTCTGCTGGAGATTTGTTACAAAGAAAAGGTAAAGAATCTCGTATACCTTCATCTCTTCTTTCATTGCCCCTCGGGAGAGATAGCGTCTTATTTAATTCTGTAATAACTTCTTCTGGGACAACTAGATTATAGCCAGGAAAATAATTAAATCCTTCGGTTAATCTTCTTTCCCCATAATCAACTATGAAACTTGTATCTAATATGATGTTGCTTCCTTCTGGGACATTATGGCGCTGAATTATTTGTTCTAACAAATATTTTGTATCATTCATTCCCCTATCAATATTAGTAATGCTTTTAAGTTTTGCTTAAACAAATAACTTTAAATATCTCGGAAAAATTTGATTAGTGTATCAATAGGTCCCGTAGTCCAATGGCTAAGACGATTCGTTTACACCGAATAGACCGAGGTTCGATTCCTCGTGGGACCATATGGCAAAAAAGAAAAAAGAAGTGAAGAAGATGGGAACAAGTAACATCGGTTGTTCTAGTGGACGTGGTGGGCCTTTCTATGGACTTGGGGCGCTTGGAGCAGCAGTGTACTACATTGCTACAGCTACTGGGTTCTGGAATGGAGTACTTGGAGTATTGAAGGCAATTGTATGGCCAGCGTTCCTTGTATATGAGATTATGAAATCCATGGGGATATAATCCTAGCTTAACTGAAAACAAAAGAGAATAATGTAGATGTATTTCTTCTTAAAATTGATATTGAAGAAAAGATGTTTCGATGGTTTAATTGAGATTTTGACTGTCACAAAACCTTTATAAATAAAGTCCTCATTTTTTCACTAGAATAAAGTAGATAATATTAATTTTAAAATGAACAACGTTGATAAAAAATCACAAGAAATTCCTGGAATGGACTTAAATCGGAAATATTCGACTGAAGCAGCACGTATTTCTTCTCAAAGTGAAGGTCCTGCAAAGAAAGACTTAGATAAAACTAAAAAAGACTTGAGCAAATTAAAGGATTGGATTATTAAAAAATATCCTTCTACTAAGGCATTAGGAGTTTTACCTCCACAATCTTTAGGATTGTTTATTGAAGAAGAAGAAATCCCTAAAGAAACTGATAAACATGTTCACCTGTATATGATTGTTCCTGAAGATAGTTTTAAAGAAATTCCCAAAATAAAAGAGGCCATTGTTAAGCAAATTGATTCTCTTAAATTAAAGGAGAAAATTTGGATACAAATTAAAACTCCAGTAGATATTTGGGAAGCATGCCATGATTCAAAGTTTGATTTAGCTTATGCTATTGCAATGTCTATGCCCTTATTTGATACTGGATTCTTAGGGGCATTGAGATTTTCTCAAATCCATAGATCTTTGGTATTACAGAAATTTGAGAAATATGTTGTTTCTTATGTTATTGTTGGAAGTTTTATTAGGGGAGAAGCAACTAAAACTTCTGACGTCGATGTCTCGGTAATCATTAATGATACAGATGTTAAAAGAATGCCACGTTTAGAACTTAAAGAAAGATTGAGAGGAATAATTCACCAACAAATGGCTGAAGCTGCAGCTCTTGCAGGAGTTAAAAATACATTGCATATTCAAACTTATTTGTTAACTGATTTCTGGGAAGCGGTTAAAGATGCACATCCGGTCATGTTTACCTTCATAAGAGATGGAGTTCCACTTTATGATAGAGGAACATTTATGCCATGGAAGACTTTGCTACGAATGGGTAAACTAAAACCTAGTCCCGAGTCAATTGATATGTTTATGAAAACGGCAGATAAAACTAGAGAAATGATTGATAGGAGATTGATTGATGCAATGATTGATGTTTATTATGGAGTTTTAAATCCTAGCCAAGCTTTAATTATGCTTTCTGGAAATCCTCCTCCAACACATAAAGAAACTCCTGCTAAGATGGAAGAAATTTTTGTGAAGAAAGAAAAAATGCTTAAGAAGACCGAAATTGGAGTTCTTAAAAAAGCTGTTGATCTATTTAGAGAATATGAACATAATTTAAAATTTAAAATTACAGGTAAAGAAATTGATGAACTGGTTAAGGATTCTGCAGTATACATTGGTAGACTTAAGGCATTGAGAAAACAAGTAGAAAAAAGAGAAGATGAAAAAACGATTGAGAATGTCTATGCAGATGTGTTTAGTTTGTTAAAAGAAGTTACTGGTCAAAAGTCTCAAGAGAAGGTTATTGATGTATTTGAAAAAGATTATGTTAAGAAAGGTAAATTCTCTCCTTTAACAATAAGAATACTAAATAACATTGTCTCTGCTAGAAAAGAATTTAAGAAAGGTAAACTTAATACTAGAAAGGTTGACGAAGCAAGAAGAGATGCTTCAATGCTTATTAGCGAGTTAACTGAATTTAACCAAAGAAAAGAATTAATGGAAAAGAAGTGATTATTCTTTAAAATGAAATATTTATTTATATTGGGAAGAAATGTAAAATTATCGAGTGCTGAAGTACTTGCCTATTTGGTAAGGAAAGAAATAAGCGTTAATGATTATTCCCTTAGAGATAATGCTTTACTTATTGATATGGAAGAAACGCTTGATGCTGATGCCATAAATTCCTTAGGGGGAGTTATCTCTATTGGACTAGTTATTTCATCGGGGTCATCTGGAGAAACAAAAGAAGTTATTTCTGGACTTGAAAAGCAATCAATATACGATGGATCTAAAAACAATCTAACTTACTTCATTTGGGATTTTTCTGAAGATTCACAAGAGGTTAGAGATTATCTTAAGTCTAGATTTAAATCTGAAAAATTAAGAGCAAGTGAGAAAGTCTTTACTCGATCAGTTAAATCTCAAGAAGGGGAAAATTTATTTAATGTGGGTTCAAAATTAGTGGATGAGCAATATTTTATATTTGAAATTTCTGGGAAAGATACCTACTTTGGAAGGATTGTTCAGAAGTGTGATTATGATGAACTAGAAAAGAGGGATATGTTAAAACCAGTTAGAAGGGAAGACTTGGCAATCTCTCCTAGATTATCTAAAATAATGATTAATCTCTCTCACATAAAACCCGGAGGGAAATTGTTGGATGGTTTTTGTGGAATAGGAGTTGTTTTAGAGGAAGGACTCTTGCAGGACCTTAAAGTTATTGGAATTGATAAAGATAAGAGTGCCATTGAGGGGGCTAAACAGAATTTTATTTGGTTTAAATCAAAGGTGGCAGATTATGAATTAATCAATGCTGATTCCACTAGAATCAGACTCCCCAAAGCAGATGTTTTGGTAACTGAGCCAGATTTAGGAGAGACCTTAAAGAAGACCCCTACAAGAGAGAAGGCTAAACAGCAATTAAGAGAGTATGAAAATTTAATGATAGACGTTCTTAATAATGTGAGGAAGAGCGTCAACGGAAGAGCAGTCTTTACAGCCCCGCATATAAGGATAATGAACAAAAGACTTGGGTGTAATGCTGAAAGAATAGCCAATGAAACTGGTTTTAAAATGGTCAAAGGATTCCCAATTAATGAGCATAGAAGCAATCAGATAGTAGGTAGGCAGATATTTGTTATGGAGTAAGATTTATAAATGATTCTCAGTGATATTAGATATGACAATAGGAAAAGTTTTACAGTTTAGGCAAGGAAGGCATACTATCAAGCCTAGGCACTTCATAATTGAAGTTGAAGGCTCAAAGAGTAGGGAAGACGCCGAGAAGTTTGTTGGAAAAGAAGTTAGTTGGAAATCACCAGCTGGAAAAGTAATTAATGGAAAAATCTCTGGAGCTCATGGAAATAAGGGAGTTGTTAGGGCTATCTTTGAGAAAGGTTTACCCGGACAAGCCATTACAACTGAGGTTGAGATAAAATGAGTTTAGTTGTTGAGGAATTATCACAAGGAGATCCTTCAATTAGATTGGAGGAAGATGTAATGGGAGAAATTATAACGACAGATCCAATTTATACTGGAACTCTTAATAGAACATCTCTTAAGGGTTTAAGCATTATACCTGAGAAAACATATGTTATAAGTGTTCATGGAGAAACTGATGTTATTGCCGGGGGAGAATTGGAATTATATGTAATGCGTCCAGGATATAGGGGTAAGAAAGGGAGAATAGAAATTATAAATTAAAATGGCATCATTAAGAAAAGCTAATGCGTATTCAAAAAGGAATGTTACTCCATTTACTAGAGTGAGTAAGAGAAGACAAAAATCATATATTAAGACTGTTCCTCAACAGAAAATTGTTAAGTTCACTATGGGGAAAAATGAATTAATTAAAAAGAAAAAACTTCTCCATAAATTAACTATGTTTTCTAAAGAAAAAGTTCAATTAAGACATAATGCCCTTGAGGCTTGTAGACAGTATGTTAATAAGAAAGTTAACATCATTGCAGGTGGACAATATTACTTTAGAGTTGTTCCATTCCCACACCATATTCAAAGAGAAAATAAAATGATTACTGGTGCTGGAGCAGATAGAATGCAGACTGGAATGCAGTTATCTTATGGTAAATCTGCTGGGAAAGCAGCTATTTTGAAGAAAGATTCAAAGATCTTTGTGATCCATCTTCCTACGGAGAAGAATGCCCAGGATGTAAGAAAAGTGCTTAAGCAGGTTAATTCTAAGCTTCCTGGAAAGACAGGAATTACTTATGAGAAGCTTTCTAAGAAGGATTTATAATTCCTTATTTTGTTACCATTGTTGGATAACAACACAATAGAAACATTTATAAAGATTTAATTCTAATCTATATTAATATAAAATGGTAAAAAAGAACGCTAAACAAACTAAGGCTCAAGAAGCTGAAGATGCAAGAGCACTAAATGTTAAGAATACTCTGGAAGCATTATTATCACAAAATGTGATTGGAGCTAATCAAGTTAAAACTAATCCATTCGAGTATGGTCAATTAGGAACTAATTCCGCTGATGGAATTTATTCAGATTTTACAGCTAGTGGTGAATTTAATGCTAAAAGAATGCAAACTCTTGCTCAAAGAACAGCACAAATGAATAAAGCGGGAGTCTATGGAGAACCATCTATGCCTTCAAACGCTGATGTTTCTTTAGATATGATTACACAAGTTAGACAAGTATATGCTATTGCTAACGTTGGAGAATTAGAAGAACATGCTAGGGCGCTTGGCGCAGAATTAGGTTTTGAAGTTCCAGAAGAATTAAAAGGTTATACTCAGATGGGATTACTTCAAGGAGCCATTAATAAAGAAGGTAAGTTTGATCAAGACCTATTAAGTGTTGAAGAACAAACTGCTCTTGAAATACACCAAACATTAACTGATGCTTATGAACGGGCTTGTGCAGTAAATACTGCCATACCAGGATACTTTACAGAGTTTAATGCAAATGCAGGACAAATCTTAGAAGCCTATGAAGCAAGTAAAGTTTCTAAGAAAAAATAATAAATCTAGTTAATTAATCAGTTCCCACTATATCTTTAACTAACTTAACCATCATATCTAAAAATTCTTGAGTTTTTTGTTGCCAATCATCAATTTCAACTCCTTTTAGATCATGAATTTCTTTATGCACAATTTTTTTATGTAACATCAATAGATCCCTATACCAAGCAACATATTTTACATTTAATTTCCCTGTATTTACAAAATGCTCTTTTAAATCTGAAGGAATGTGTTCTGGTGAAGGAGGGGAAACATTTAATGCAATTAGGGCTGCGTGAGCAGAATCAACCATTGCCCAATATAATCCTTCAATTGCCCCTAGTTCTGCAAGTTTACTTTGTTGTATATGTAATGGAGCTCTTTGTAGTGAAGTGTAAATTGATTCTGGAGTTGGCCTAATTTTCCCATGCATTAATAAGAACTTTAGTGGCTCAAAGAATCCTGCTAAATCTATCATTGCTTCTCCATATCTTAAAATATTTATTACTACGGAGTCCCCTCTCAATAAATCATCCCACCAAGTTGTTAACTTTATTGTGTTAATGTGTAAATCTTTCTCATAAGGATTACTTTTTATTATCTTGTCTAATTCTTCTCTATACCATCCAACAAGTTCTTGATCCCAGTTAACTGTAACATCATCTATTATTAGTACTATGTCAATATCTGAACCTGCAGTTGCGGTTCTTTTTGCAGTTGAGCCAAATAGAACTATTGATTTTATACTTTTTCCAAATCTTTTATAACATTTTGTTGCAAAGTCCATTGCAATATCTCTTTCTGATTTTAATTGTAAGGTTGTTATTTCTTTTGGACCTCTCTTTGTCATCTTCTTTGGCTTCTTAGCTATAACCTTTTTCTTATCTCCTTTTTTTTTCATTTTATCTTCTATAATATATGTTGTGATATATAGTTTTTAAAGTTTATTCAAACTTTTATTCCATAGGGGTTCCACCAAAACGGTTTCCTTGTCCGCCTGGTATCTGTCCACCTAGCTCTTGAGGAAGGGTTGAAAACCCTGCTCCAAATGTTTGATAATTAATTTGAGGTAATACTTGCCCAAGTCCTCCGAAATATCCTTGATCTAATCCTGGACTTTGTGCCCAAGTTGGACTCCCCTCTGCGGTAGTCATTGGAGCCCCCATACCTGCATAAGTTATTGATAATGGAGAAGTTCCAAAATGTTGTGGCCACCCTGGGGCTTCTACAATTTTACGTGTTCCTTTAAGAGTTCCTGCCTTTTCTAATTCTCCTAAGAGTTCTTTAAATGGAACGTTTCCCATTCCTGGAGGAAGGTGAGAATCTGAAAATCCAAAATTGTCTGTTAAGTGCACGTGTTTTACATGTTTTGCAATTGCTGCTGCTTCTTTTCTTAAATCTTCATCAGTGTAACCCAATTTCTTTGCAATATTTAAGTGTCCAACGTCAAAAGTCATTCCTATTACTTTGTCTGCTTGTAATTCGGCTTCTGCTTTAGAGATTTGCCTTCCGCCATCTCTTTGTTTCATTGCGCTTTCTACAAACTTATGTTTTGTTGCAATAATTAATTCATTCATTCCTGGAGGGCCATGCTCTCCTTGTTTAGATAAACCAAATGCCATTCCCCCAAACATATTTTCAATACTAATTGTTGGAGCCTTATCTCCAAATTCATCATAACCTTTAAGTGCTACGTTGGAAAATGTTTCTGATGCTTTTTCTAAGGCGAATTCTTCTACTGGAACATAAAGCTTCGGTTGAACTGTTTGGAGGTCTTCTATTAATCCTTGAAGTGCTTGAGATTCTCCCGAAATTGAGGAATGTCCTTGATTCATTTTTGCATCTGCATTTAATGTTTCTTGAAAACTTTTCTTAAATTTCTCTAGTTCTTTTCTATCATTGGGAGACCCATATTTATATGCCTTATGGAAAAGACCCCTTACATTTTGATCTGTATCCTCTATGTAACTTTTTGCATTATTATAGTGAGTAAGAACTTGTCCTTGCATGGGGGTTAAATCCTTCTGCTTTATTTTTCCTTCTCTAAGGGCAGGAAGTAAATGATCAATTTGTATTTTATTTTTTTGAAGTATTTCATCTGCCCTTTCTTTATTGAAGATTAATGCTTTTATTGAACTGCCCCAATCTGTAGTGTTTCTTGATTTTAATCCTTTCTCCGGACTAAGTTTTTGCCCTTCAGATGTTGGAACTTCTTCTATATATTTTAAAATCTCTTGTTGAGGAAGTTCCCCACTATTTATTGCATGGATAATTTCTGGGCTTACTCCTTTTTTTGCCTGAATCTCTTGATGGTGAGAGTATAATGTCTCTTCTTCTAATGCATGAATTTCTCCAGTTTCTTGATTGATGATGGATAACTTTTGTATTTTCTTTCCATCTGCAGTGATCCCATATTCCACTCCTGGAAGCCCTGTTGAATGCATTGTTATTGGCATTCCTCCTTCTTCATCCATATCATGTGATCTTGTTACCGCTTCAATTAGCTGTTTTTCTGCTGCTAGTCTGCTTCCTTCAGACCAACTTCTTTTCCCTATACCTGTAGGTTCTACTATTGGTGCGTGTAAAGAAACTTTTCCCCCTGCAAGTTTAGCCATACGATTGATTTCTTTAAAATGTTGTTTGGGAATTTGATCAAAGACTCTTGGATCTAGTGCTCCAACTTCAATTGGGACTATTCCTTGATTAAGAAGTGAACTTACTTGTTGAATTTGATTTGCAGTATCTGCCTTTGCGGGAGCTCCAAGTTCTCCAGCGGCAATGCTATAACCTGTAAATAAACTCTCATAGCTAGTTCCTGGATTAAGGCTAGAGGCTGCCCCTTGATAAATATCTTTTATTGTATAGTCGCCCATTTTAACCTCTCTCTTTAATTTAAGTTAATTATTGTTTATTAATGTTAATGTTTTGAAATTTATTAAGAAACCCTTTTATCTAAGATCGTATTCTAATCTTTTATTATTAATTAAACCTTATAATCAATCTTTCTGTCTTGAACAGCTACTGTGGAGTCAGGATTGTCTAATCTTGTTTCCTGAATAAAATAATCTTCTCTCTGAGGATTATTTTGTCTTAATTCTTGTAGTTGTTGATTTGTCTCTAAACCTCTCTCTTGATGTTTAACCCCTGGTTCTCGCATTCTTGTCTCTCTTTTAACCATCGGATTATCTTGATAATTCATCTCTCCTCCTTCTTTAGAGCCTTGAGTATCATAATCCCATTTTTTTTCATCTGTATACATTTCTCCTGCCCCTTTTGATTCTTTAGTAGGAAGTTGGAATTCCTCCATTTTTGCCTCTAATCTTGTGGGGAGGTTTTCCCCTTGAAAACGATTAGTTCTTTCTAGAACTGGGGTGATGGCTCCAACTGCTTGAGGGGTTGATTCAAATTCACTAGTTTGTACAGCTTCTTCTACTTCTTCTTCTAATTCTCCTTCTTCAGTTTCTTTAGAATCATCTCTAGATTCTTTTTTATTTTTTATAGAATCCTCTTTATTTTCTTCTTTAGAATCCTCTTTAGGGTCTTTTTCTTCTTTATTTTCTTTCTTTTTCATCTTCTATTGAAGTTAAGGAGGTATATAAAATTTATTAGAACTAGGTTTGTAGAAAAAATTAAGTATAACTAGCCATTCCATGACTCTTCTTGTAAATATCATATATCGTAAAAAGAGTTCCTGAAGCAGAGCTTTTTGCTTGGGGACGAAGATATTCTGATTCTTCCCAATTGTCACCTTTTACTTCCAATATCTTTTCTTTCTTTTTCTCTCCTTTCTTTTTCTCTTTCTTTGAAGCAGGATTCCCTCTTCCAATTAGCGCCATAAAAGGATTAAGCTCCTTTGATTTTTTTGGTTTTGATTCTTCTTCCTCTTTTTCATCTAGGAATTCATTGATGTCTGCTTCTAATTGGCCTAGGCTTTCTGTTGTTGAACCTTCTACTAATCCTAGGGCATTTTCTAAATCTGACCCATCTAACTCTTGCTCTAACATCTTTAATTCATCCTCATTTAAAGCGTATGATCTAAATCTTACTTCTGCTTTTCCTCCAAAAGCATAATGTCCATGTTGCCCTTGAGTTACTCTTTGAGGGATTCCTCTAAATCTAAAGTCCACCAAGATACAGCTATAATATTTCCTTTTACTATCAGAATATTTGCTCAGGTGGGAAGGAAATGTCCCATCAAGTGCTAAATCTTTTACTCTTATTTCACTTTTTCCTAGAAGAGTTAATTCATAAATTATTGTGTTAAATGTTTTTACAAAATCCGGTGATCTCCCTTGATCTTTTTGTTCTAATTCAGTTGCTGCCTTAAGATATGGGCGTGCCCATCTTGAGTATAATTTTAAACTATTTACTTGACTTTTTAGATAAGATCTTTCTAACTTGTATCTCTTTCTTAATTCATCTTCAGAATTCTTAATCCAGATATTAAATTCAACTATTCTTGACTTCACTATTCTCTTAACCCTATCATTTAGGTCTAATTTTTCTGCCTCTTTCTCATCCCTTGCAACTAAGAAAGCATCTAGTAGTGTTTGGAATCCAGCTTGTCCTAATGCCATTGGCTTAATTGCGGAATTCCCTTTGGTAATATCTACCTTGTCCAACCAAAGTTGTTTTAGACTTAACAATGCAGCTTCTTTCTCTTCTTTGCTTCCCTCATTTAGGAGATCATAACTTTGCAGACGTATCTTGAATTCCTTTAGATCATAAATAATATTTATTGTACTTCTAAGAACAGTATTTATTTGTCCCATAATATTTTGGGCTTGTTGTTGCATTGTGCTCATCTTTGTTCCTATCTCTCCAAAATGTCCTGAACCTGGAGAAGAAGAAAAATTATCCACTAATTTTTCTGGATTTAATCCAAAACTTTTTATTAAATCTACTAACCAGAAATAAATTGGTTCTAGGCCTTCAGAGGAAGAATCGTAAACTATTGTGTGGTCTCCTTCTGCTCCTTTCTCTTTTATTCTGTCTGCAGGAATTTTATCTTGAGAACTGTATTCTTCTAGCAATTCTTTCCCATTTCCTGCATATTGCTTAGGATTAACTTTACCAATAATCTGGGCTATAGTTGCAAACTTCTTTTCCATCTTTTATTATTAATTTAATGTAGAATATGTTTAAAAAATGTTTGCTTTGCAACATACTTAACTTTAAAAATCTCCCAATCATAAATTGGATATGGGTTTATTTGGCTTCGGAAAAAATAAAGATGTGGTGGATCTTGGAGAACACTATAGAAAGAAGCAAGAAATGGCTTCTGAGATCAAAGAAGAAGAGAAGGTGAATTCGGGCGTTACTCCTTTTCCTTTTTTCGCTGATACTGGTTCGACTACCGTGAAAGATAGTTCTGATACAGATACTATTACAAGTCCTACAGATCCTTCTGAAAGAAGAAGACGATTAGTTAAGAGATTAAAGGATATGACTGATAGGTTAGAAGATTTATCCACTCAGATCTATAAGTTACAGCAAAGAGTTGAAGTCTTAGAGAGAAAGTTTTAGATAATTTTATTAACGCCTGATTCTATTTGTTTTCATGGAAAATCTAAAAGAGAAGGCTCGTGCATATGCCCTAAGAAATGCTATCTCCTATGGAGGTAAAGCTAGTCAAGGGGCAATAATTTCTGGATTATTTAATGAAGGATTAAAAAAAGAGAATATAAAATCTATTTCTTCTGAAATTAAGGAGGTTATTGAAGAAGTTAATGCATTATCAATAGAAGAGCAAAAAAAAGAATTTGAGAAAGTTAAGGACATTGTTAGTGAGAGAGAAGTTCGTGAGGGGTTAGCAGAGTTACCTAATGCCGAAAATGTTGTTATGAGGTTTTCTCCCTCTCCATCTGGAGCATTACATGTTGGGCATGCTCTGACTGCATGTTTAAATTTTGATTATTCTGAGAAATATTCTGGAAAATTTTATGTTAGAATAGAAGATACAAACCCAGATAACATTTACAAGCCAGCATATAAATTAATTGAAAAGGATTCTAAATGGTTATTTGATGGAAAGGCAGAAATTATTATTCAGTCAGATAGGATGGAATTATATTACAAATATGCTAAAGAATTACTCGAGAAAGGATTTGCCTACATTTGTACATGTGCTTCAGAGGACTTCAAACACTTTGTAGAGTTTAAAGAGAATTGTCCATGCCGTAATAATGAGCAAGGGGAGAACTTGATGAGGTGGGATAAAATGTTTAAGGAATATAATGCAGGAGAGGCAGTTTTGAGATTTAAATCCCTATTGGGGATGACAGATCCCAATCCTGCAATGAGGGATTTTCCTTTAGCTAGAGTTAATGAAAACACTCATGTAAGACAAAAGAAGAAGTATAGAGTGTGGCCATTAATGAATTTGGCAGTAACGGTGGATGATCTAGAATTAGGGGTAACACATATTATTAGGGCTAAAGAACATAGAGACAATGCTAAAAGACAGGAAATGATTTACAAGGTTCTTGGTAAGCAAGCTCCTTGGAATGGGTTTTTAGGAAGATTGCACCTTAAGGATATGAGATTATCTGCAAGTGAAATAACTGCAGGAGTTGAAAGTGGAAAATATTCTGGATGGGATGATCCCGAATTATTAACTGTTTCTTCATTGAAAGCTAAAGGATACAAGCCAGAAGCATTTTGGAAATTAGCTGAACATATTGGAGTAAGTGAAAATGATAAGACTATGGACCGGAAAGATCTCTTTGAGTTGTTAGATACCTTCAATAAATAATAACCTTTAAATAAGAGAGATTGTTAATATTAATAATCCTTATCTTTGAAAAGGAGAGTGAAAGGAGGTTAAACATATGAATAATAAAGCTTTATCGCAAGTTGTTACTACAGTAGTATTTGTATCTCTAGCATTAATTGCTATTGGTATTGTATGGGCTGTTATAAATAACGTTGTGCAAGAAAGTGTTGAAGATGTTGATATTAATGCAAAATGTCTTGATGTTGGTTTTGTCATAGATTCTGCTGAATGTACTGAAGGCGTTAGTTGTGATATAACAATTACTCGAGGACCAGGTGGAGACATAATTAATGGATTTACAGTTAAGGCTCTTGACGTTACTGGAACTGATTCAAGTAATGTTATTGAAGTTCCTTCAAGTCTACCCGCATTAGGTACAGGCACTATTACTGCTACAAGTACAGAGATTCCTGATACTACAGGTGGAAAAGTTGTTGTGAATATATATTTCACAGATTCTCAGAATAATAATGCATTCTGTTCTCAATCTGTAGAGTATAACAAACCAATTACTACTACGACTGTTGGTGCCCCTGCTTTAGCTGAAGTAAGTAGTTAGTTTCTTTTTTTATTTTTTTTTATTTTTTTATTTTTATCTTCTGGCTTGGCTTTTAGTTAAATTTAAATTCTCCTTTTTAATTTAATTAATATGACCGCTAAACTTTGGGGTTGTCCCCATCACCCGCAATAGAACGAATTTTTCTAGCTGTCGCTTCAATGATAATGTTTTTATAGTATTTTCTAATTCAATTAAATATAATGACGGATGTAATATAGTGGCTATTATACCTGGTTGTGGTCCGGGAGACGAGAGTTCGATTCTCTCCATTCGTCCTTAACACTCCTGTTCGGTTTAGGAGTGTTTTTAATTGGAAAGCAGAGGAAAAGAAATATAAACAGAAGGGGATTGTTATTTAAGAATGGATAAGGAAAAACTAATACATGAACAGGCAAAAGTCATTTCGGGACTGCTTGATATGCTCAAAGGCTTCCCCAATGATACGAAGATGTCGGAATTAACGATTGTGAGGAAAGGTAAAACCCTTAGACAAGATTCTATTGAGTAAACAATCATTTGGTTTTTTAGTTAATTTTATTAAACCCTTTTCTTTATCATTTACATGAAACTAGTAATTATTTATGGTCCGCCTGCAGTTGGCAAATTAACTGTTGCAAAAGAA